>Ga0302324_100004361_pt1 | contig 31347 bp, 25 predicted proteins | sample Palsa_T0_1_FD_201949 | JGI IMG/M metagenome (GOLD analysis project Ga0302324, IMG submission 201949) | Peat permafrost microbial communities from Stordalen Mire near Abisko, Sweden - Palsa_T0_1 | ecosystem: Environmental > Terrestrial > Soil > Palsa > Peat permafrost | place: Sweden: Abisko... | reverse complement strand
AGGCACCGACTTTCATCGCATTCAGGTCACCATCCCGCGCGCTGCCGCGGATGCCTTCAACATCCGTCACCGCACCGGCTACTACATGGATTCGCCGGCCAAAGGGGATTGACCTGTGGCTGAGGGGCGAGTTCCCCGGTCGGCGAGCCGGCAGGTTAGCAAGTCAGCCGGTTAGCGGGTCGGCACCATGGTGCGGCCACCGTGCGCCTGCGAGGAAGTTTTCCCGCGTCGATCGATTTTGTTCTGCCGGGCGGCTAGTCCGGCTCCCGGCGCATCTAAAATTGCACTATGACACCGCCTCTGCCCACGCGCCGCCGTTCCAAGACTCCTCCGCCGGGTGAAACCGGCCAGGAAGCGCTCTATCTCCGCTCCTTGAGCGACCGCCAGGTCACCGTGCAGGTGAAGCTGCGCGACGGGGAGAGCGTGCGTGGCTGGATCGAGTACTTCGATGACGGCATGCTGCGGCTGACCCGCGAGGGCAAGCCCAACCTGTTCATTTATAAGCACCAGATCCGCAGCATCACGGAGGCTGGGCGGACACCTCGCCGCACCGTGCGCCCCGAGGCAACACCACGTGCCGCACCCGCCGCGCCCAGCAACGGCGCAGCGCCGAACGGGGCGACCTCGTGACGGCTGCCGCCGGATCGGAGCCCTGGTTCGTGTGGGTTCCGGCTGCGTCGGCCATTGCACGCGAAGGTGGAGCAAGGCTGCGCGAGTTCTTTGCAGCGGGCGTTGAGACCGAGTACAAGGGCGACGTGGACCTGGTGACGGTGGCTGACCGCACCGTGGAAAAGCTGATTCGCGGGCGGCTGCGCGAGGCGTTTCCCGACCACGGCGTCTATGGCGAAGAGGGCACGCGCGACCGCATGGAAGGTGAGTACCGCTGGTACGTGGACCCGCTGGACGGCACCACCAACTTCGCGCACGGATTCCCGCAGTTTTGCGTCTCCCTCGGCCTGGAGCGCCGGTCGGCCTCGCTCGGGCCAGACGAAGACGGCACCCTCGAAGCCGCTGTCATCTACGACCCCATGCGCGATGAGCTTTTCTCGGCGGAGCGGGGGCGCGGCGCGTGGCTCAACGGCAAGCGCTTTCACGTGTCACGCACGGCCCACCTCGCGGAGTCGCTCATCTCCACCGGCTTCCCCAGCCGCAAGCGGCATGACAGCCCCAACATCCACTTCTACCACGAGTTCACGCTGCGGTCGCATGGGGTGCGGCGGGCGGGGTCTGCGGCGCTGGACCTGGCGTGGACGGCCTGCGGACGCCTGGAAGCTTTCTGGGAGTTCAACCTGAATCCGTGGGACACGGCGGCTGGCGTGCTGCTGGTGACCGAGGCAGGTGGGCGCGTTACGGACTTTGCCGGCGGCCTGTTCCGTCTCGACAGCCGTGAAGTGCTGGCGTCGAATGGGCTCATTCACGAGGAGCTGGTGGCGCTGTTCGAGGATATGTTTGCCGGGCGGGACCTGACGCCGATTCCCACGCCGCGGGAGTTCGCTCAACGGCGCGCCGAGCGGGCGGCTGCTCCGAAGTAGGACGATCCTTCCCTCATTTCCCGCATCGCAAAACGCCCCGGCAGGGGCGACGCATATAAATTCCCCAGCGTTGGCAAAATGTGTCAAAACGCTCTTTGAGACCGCAAATTGGACTTCCTCCAGCCCTGCGGAACGAGAGAAATCCTTCCCGGGGAAGCAAATAGGGCGCCATTCATGGTCCAGGATGGGCAGGATTTACTTAAGTCGGAATGCCAAACCGTTCTCCGAGGACCAATCAAGTAATTGTTTGTCTCAAGATTCGATATGCGTCGGCCCTGAACGCCCCGGCTTTTCATTGAACCATGCGCGGGCTGCTGTGCTACTATCAGCGTCGAGAGCAAGTCTCCAGCGGAGAAGATTCAAGATGGCTTACATCATTGCAGAACCCTGTATCGGCACCAAGGACACCGCCTGCGTGGACGCCTGTCCGGTCGATTGCATCCACCCCAAGAAAGACGAAGACGGCCACGCCGAGGCCGAGCAGTTGTTCATCGATCCGGTCGAGTGCATCGACTGCGGAGCGTGTGTACCGGCCTGCCCGGTATCGGCCATCTTCGCCCAGGACGACCTGCCGGAAAAGTGGGCTCATTTCACGGAGAAGAACGCGGCGCACTTCGGCCGGTGAACTGGCGCCAAAATTCACTCACCGGCTTTCATCCACAAATGCGCGCATCCCCCGTTCCTGGGGGTGCGCGCTTCTCTATGTTGACTTTATTGTTGTGTTCGAGACTCCGAGCTCTATATAGGGTGGCGGAATAGCTCGCTGGAATTCCCTCCCAACTGGCGAGTAACGCGGGCTCAGGCGGGCGGTCGAAGCCATGTCCGGCCGCCCATTGCCCAAGCTCTAGCGGTTGGTGCTTCCGGAGTAGGATTGCTGGCCGGCGCCCTTGTTTTGCACATCGCGATTGGCCTGGTTCTGGCTGTCCTGATCGGACCCGGACTTGCCCTGCCGGCCACTCTGGCTGGCACTGTCGGTGCCGCCCATGTTCTTGCCCGATTGGCCGCTGCCCGACTGATTGGAGCCCTTGTCCTGCCCCTGCTGATTGCCCTGATTCTTGGTGTTCACCTGGTTCTGATTGCGATCGTCGGTTCCATGCTGTGACATTTTGTATCCCTCCGGGGATTGTCTTTCTATACTGGATTGGATAACGAAAGCAGATCGGCTGTTGCCCGCCCGGAGAATTGGCTGGGAATCGGTTGAAGCCCGATGATAAGGAAAATAAGTGTGCGCGGATGTTGGTTTTTTAGCCCTTCAAGCAAACCATCGATGGGATGACGAGCTGCCGTGTTACGAGGGACTTACGGCCGTGCAGCCGGGCAAGAGAAGTGGGGCCATGGCATACAGTCTGCCGACGGACGCCAAGGCAGGAGTGCTTGAGGCGACAAACTTCAACGCATTATCCACTTGGCTGGCGACGATTTAGACGGAAACCTGCATGGCGTCAGGGGATGGATCCAGTTCCAGATGTGCGATCGCGTTCCCGTCCGAAGCGGTGCTGGAACCGGCGGCAATGGCAAACTGTCCTTTGTCGTTCTCTACGAATTCAACGTGATCGCCGATCTTGAGTCCGAGCTTCCTGCGCACTTGCGACGGGAGCGTGATGCGGCCGTTGAAAGTGATCATCGCGGTAGGCATGTAATACCTCAGATGCCTATTGTAATCCCAGCCGCTGAAAGTGTCCCATTTCGAGGCAGCGCTGCGCCGTGCAGCGGGGGCTCTAATTGATCAACTCCATGCCTGCGTCGCGCGCGGCGCGGCGGTCGAATGTGACGGTGCGGCTGCATCCGGCAGCCCTGGCTGAACAAGCGATGAGGCAATCGGCGAAGTCCGAATTGCCTTTCCGATAGAGGCGTAGGGCGACCTCCACCAGATCGGCTTGCTCGACCACGATTTCCTCACGAGTGAGCAAATGATTGAGGACTTGCCCCACCCCATGGCGGTCAAGCCGAGAGCTGGTCCGCAAGACCCAGGCAAGCTCAACGAGCGTTGCGATTCCAACCCACCCAGGTTCGGTCGAACTCAGCGAAGCCATCACCCGGTCGGCTTTGGGACTTTGCATCCGATCGTCCTGCGCAAAGAACCGGACCAGAACGTTGGTATCGAGGCCGATCAAGCAACCTCTTCATACGGCGATTGGCCGCTCGCACTGCTCATGGTTGCGCGATCCAATTCTGCAACATAATCGCGGACCGCCTGATCCATCTCCTTGATCGTCACCGCATGATCCAGCGGCGGAACGCATCCTCTCAGGTCCATGATGGAGCCGTTCCTCGGACGGAAAACGTATTCGCCATCTTCTACCTTATAAAAATCGATGCGTACACCCGGTTTGAGGCCAAGATCCTTCCTCATCTTGACCGGAATCGTAATCTGTCCCTTTGAGGTCATGGTCGCAGTTGGCATTCAGGATTCCTTTCAAAATCAATCTTACCTTACTCGACACCTTTTTTCCTCACTTGGCCGCTTTTCCTTACGCGGGACCGGCTCAAAAGAGCCCAAAACACATTGAAAATGCGAAGATAGACTCGCATGAGCGTGCTGACCTCAGAAGCGGTGGTGCTGCGTACCTGGCCGGTGCACGAGGCCGACCTGATCGTCAGCTTCTTCACCCGCGACTACGGCAAACTTACCGGCGTGGCCAAGTCGGCGCTCAAGAGCCGCAAGCGCTTTGGCGGCGCGCTGGAGCCGATGACCGTGGCGCGCGCCTGGTTTGCCGAGCGCCCCAGGCAGGAGCTGGTGCGGCTCGATCAGCTTGAGATTGTGCGTTCGCCGCTGTCGGCCCCCATTGACCACGCGCGCATGGCGGTGCTGAGCTTCTATGCCGAGGTGCTGGACGAGGCGCTGCCTGAGCACGATCCGCAGGAGACGGTCTTCCGCCTGCTGCTGGCAGTGCTGGAGCACACGACCGTCGTTCAATCAGATATTGTCCAGCCGTGGATGCCGCTCACCTATTTTTCGCTGTGGATCACGCGGCTCATGGGCCTGCTGCCGGATATGGCCCACTGCACCGTGTGCCGCGAGCCGCTGCTGGCGGGCGAGATCGGCTACAACACGCAGGCCGACGGCCTCTTTTGCCGCCTGCACCGCAACGGCAGCGCCAGCGCGCTCTCCGCCGAGTCATGGCAGCTGGCCCAGCGCATGTTGCGTGCGCCTGCCGCTGCATTTGCCGACGAGCCGTGGCCCCGCCGCCGCGGCCAGGACCTGCGCCGCTTCACGCTGCAGGCGCTGGAGCGGCACTTGGAGCGCAAGCTGAGGTCGGCTGAGGCGCTGGCGCGGCTGTAAGAACGAGGGCGCATAGATTTCGGCAGGACCGGAGCCGATCATGGCGTAGAATCCGGATATGCATGCACCGCAGCGGATGACAGCAATCATCGAGCGCGAAGACGACGGCTTTGTTGCCCTTTGTCCTGAGCTGGATATCGCAAGCCAGGGTTCGACCATTGAGGAAGCGCGCGCCAATCTCGTCGAAGCCCTGACGCTCTTCTTCGAAACCGCCTCGCCGTCCGAGATTCTTGCACGGCCGCGCCCAGTCGCTCTTTGAATCTGAATAGACTCCATAGCTGGTAAAATCTCGATGAGTCCATGGAAGAGAGATTTGCCAGTGTCCGCAGCACAGCTTGCACCGCCAGTGAAACCCGCCCCGCTTACCTTTCAGCAGCTGCTCTTCCGCCTGCAGAGCTTCTGGGCTGAGCGCGGCTGCGTGCTGCAGCAGCCCTATGACGTGGAGGTAGGCGCGGGCACCATGGCCCCGGAGACGTTTTTGCGCGTGCTCGGGCCCAAGCCCTACAAGGTGGGTTACGCGCAGCCTTCGCGGCGTCCGGCCGATGGGCGCTACGGCGAGAATCCCAACCGCCTCTACAAGCACACCCAGTTTCAGCTCATACTGAAGCCGCCGCCGGTGAATGTGCAGGAGCTTTACCTTGAGTCGCTCGAGGCCATCGGCATCGACCTGCGCCAGCACGATTTGAAGTTTGAAGAAGACAACTGGGAGTGGCCCGCGGGCGGCGCGTGGGGCGTGGGTTGGCAGGTGATGCTCGATGGGTTGGAGATCACGCAGTTCACCTACTTCCAGCAATGCGGCGGGCTCGATCTGGACCCCATCTGCGCGGAGCTGACCTATGGCCTGGAGCGCATCGCTGCATTCCTTCAAGACGTAGACTCGATCTACGACATTGTGTGGGCGCGCGATCCGGAGACCGGCGCTGAGGTGACCTATGGCGAAGTGAGGCTGGCCGAGGAGCTGCAGTTCTCGGTGTATAACTTCGAGGTTGCCGATGTAGACAAGCTGTGGGAGCACTTCCGGCTCTACGAAGCCGAGGGCCGAGCGCTGCTCGACAAGGCCAATGCGCTGATGGCGAGCAACTACGCCAGTGCAACGGAGAAGCGGCGCTTTCCGGTGCTGCCCACGTATGAGCTGGCGCTCAAGTGCTCGCACCTCTTCAATCTTCTTGACGCGCGCGGCGCCATCAGCGTCACCGAGCGCGTAGGCGTGATCGGCCGCATTCGCGCGCTGGCGGTAGGCGTGGCCAAGGCGTATGCGGCGCAGCAAGCTAGGTCTGCGACCGTTTGAATTTGTACGTTGCTATTGAGTTTTGTGGTTTCCTAGGTCCCAAAATCGGGACCTGGGGCACCCAGCATTGGTACAACATCATGCGGTCAGCGACCTAGTTAACGCACTCGGGTAGGGGAGCCGCCAGGTCTGCAGGTTGTTGAGCTTTGTAACAGGGCACGACTTCAGTCGTGCCGCAAAGGCCGAATCCAAGGTGGGCTTCAGCCCCTGCCGAAATTGGATGGCCCATTTTTTGGTAACTCCTGGCAAGTTTGCGCCGCTTCGCGGCAGGGCGAGTTAGCAAGTTAGCCGGCGAAGTCATAACTGACCGGTAACCGAGCATTGGAATAAGAAAGTACTTCAAGTCATGTCGGATTTTTTGTTGGAGATCGGGTTGGAAGAAATCCCCGCCCGCATGATTGCCGGAGCGGAGGTCGAGCTGGGCCGCCGCGTTTACGATCTGCTCACGCGCGAGCGCCTGCTGGGCTCTGCGGCGAAGCTGACCACTTACTCGACGCCGCGCCGGCTTGCCGCGCTGGTCGAAGACGTGGCAGCGCGCCAGGCCGACGCCGTGGAGCAGCTCACCGGCCCGTCGTGGAAGGTCGCATTCAAAGAGGGTGCGCCCACCGCGGCCGCCGAGGCCTTTGCCAAGAAGGCCGGCGTCGCCGTAACAGAGCTGGCCAAGGTCACCACCGCCAAGGGCGAATATGTGGGCGCAACGGTGAAGCGGCCCGGCCGCGCCGCCGCCGACATCCTTGCATCTGACCTGCCCAAAGAGGTCGCCGGGCTCTACTGGGCCAAGAATATGTACTGGCGCGCGGGCAAGCCGGAGCGGTTTGTGCGCCCGGTACGCTGGGTGGTCGCGCTGCTCGGCGCAGATGTGGTGCCGATGGAGATTGCGGGCATCGCCGCCGGCCGCGCGAGCCGCGGCCATCGCGTGCTGCACGGCGATGCGCCGGTCGTGGTGAACGAGCCGAAGCAATACCGCGAGAGCCTGCGCAGTGCCTTTGTGATGGCCGACGTGGCCGAGCGCCGCCACAGCATTCGCAAAGCTCTCGACGCGGCCACACGCACCATCGCCGGCGCGCGCTGGCGCGAAGACGAGCCGCTGGTCGATACCGTTGTTCATCTCACTGAATGGCCGACGGTGCTGCTGGGCAATTTTGACCGCGAGTTTCTTACGCTGCCCGAAGAAGTGCTGGTCACAGTGATGCGCGACCATCAGAAATATTTTGCAGTCGAAGATGCAGACGGCAAGCTCGCGCCGCATTTTCTAACCGTGCTCAATACGCAGGTGGATGACGCAGGCCTGGCCATCATTCGCCATGGCAACGAGCGGGTGCTGACGTCGCGCTTCAAGGACGCGCGCTTTTTCTGGGACTTCGATCAGAAGACGCCGCTCGTCGACCGTGTTGAAAGCCTAAGAAAAGTCACCTTCTTCCGCCCCCCGACAGATCAGGATGAGCCGCGCATGTATGACTGGAAGGCCCGCAATAATTGGGCTGCAGCCGAATGCCTTGCGGCGAAAGCCATATCAGGTGGAGCTAAAGTCGACGTACCCGCTTTGCGGAAGGCCGCAGAACTTTCCAAAACCGACCTCACCGCCGAACTGGTAAAGGAGTTCACTGAGTTGCAAGGCATCATTGGTGGCCTGTACGCCAGAGCGCAAGGGCTCGGCGACAAAGTTGGCGACGCGATCTACGATCAGTACACTCCTGCGTCGATTGAAGATCGAATTCCCAAGACTGTCGAGGGACAAATCCTTGGTATCGCTGACCGTATCCAAACCATCGTCTATATGTTCGGCATCGGCATGGCACCCACCGGCTCGAAGGATCCCTTCGCGCTGCGTCGCGCCGCCAATGCCATTGTGAAGATTTTGGCCGAGAGCAGTCTGTCGCTGACGCTGAGGGATGTGTTGGAATCCTATACCGGGATAGTATGGGCGGATAAAGATGGCAAGAGAGTGGATGAACCGAGTGATATCTATGCTGATCAGACGCTAACTGCCGCCTCCGCCTTCCTCCGCGAGCGCCTCCATTTCTACCTAAAGGACGTCCGCGGCTATGCCTACGACGTAGTGAATGCCGTGCTGGCCGCGGGCGCGGACGATGTGCGCGATGCAATGGCGCGCGCCCACGCGCTCACCACCGTGCGCGGCTCAGAGGATTTCGCTGCCATCTCCGCTGCCTTCAAGCGCATCAAGAACATTCTGCTTCAGGCCGCCGAGAAGCAGTTCCCCATTGGCCTTGCGGCAGACGCGATCCTTGCGCCGGAGGCGCAGCGGCTCTCCGATGCCGCCGGAAAACTGGCGCCAGAAGTTGCAGAACTGCGCCAGCGGCGAGCCTACGTTGCGGCGCTCGCGCTGATCGCCACTCTGCGCCCGGCCGTCGATGGCTTCTTCGATAAGGTGATGGTGCTCGATAACGACCCCTCCGTGCGCGGAGCCAACCTGGCGCTCATTGAGCAGGTGCTGCGCCAGTTCTCCGGCATCGCCGACTTCAGCGAGATGGTAACGGCGTAAGCAGGCCGCGAATGAAGGGTACGTGCTGCAGCCGATACATTCGATACCCTGAACGAGTTAGGCTTCTGCACCTGTGGGGGTGTCAGCTTTGCTGCACGGGGGACGCCTCGATGCGCTCTATTGAGTTCAAGCCAAGCCGAACGGTCAGTTCCCGCTGAAGGTGGCAGGGCTTAGCTGCAGCGGCTCGGTGAGCGAAAACAGCAGCGTTGTGCCGGGCTCAAGTGTGGCCTGCGGGTGGCTGACCAGAATGTGTGTGGTCACGATGCCCGCACCCACCAGGCCGCCGGTCAAGGCGCCCACCGGGCCGCCGAGCACTGCGCCGGTCACTACCCCCGCTCCCACCGCGCCGCCATACTCCACGGTGTTGCGCACCGCCCGCGAACCGGGCCGGATAGCACCCTCATCGCCAACACGCGCACGCGAGCCGGGCGCGCCTGTGACCTCAGCGCGCAGACGATAGCGGCTGCCGTCGGCCAGGATCACCACCTCCGGCTGCAGATGCATGGAGCCGTGACCGCCAAGGTGGTCGCCCGTGGAAACCTGCGCCACGCGGCCGTCGATTTCAGAGCCGGCCGGAATCAGCACCTGCCCGGACTGCATCACGTCGCTTGCCACCTGGCAGCGGAAGGGCCGGCCGCGCTCGGAGTCCGACGTCGAGAGCCGATCCAGCAGGCGGACGCGAATGGTAGTGCCTTCGCCGATTTCGCCGAGCTGGTAAGTGGGGTGCACCATGTCGCCGTCGGGGTCGGCCGGAGCGGCGTAAGCGGGGGGGGCGTAGGCGCGCGGCGCCAGAGTGGGCGGCGCGGGCGCAGGCATGGGAGCGGGCGCGCCCTGCACCATGTCGCCTTCGGGGTCCACGGGGTAGTTGTCGGCCGGATCGACGGAGCTGGGCGCGGGCTGGGCGGGCTGAGGTTGCCCCGGTTGCGGCTGATTGATCTGGATGTCGATGGCCGAGGGGTCCTGCACAGGCGCGACCGGCTGCCCCGCGGGCGGCTTGGCCTGCGGCGCGATCACGATGGTGTCGTCCGGCGGAGGGGTCGATGTTCCCTGGTATTGCGGATCCTGCTGAGCTGCCAGAGTGGCCGACGAAATGGCCAGCGCGATCAACGCGAAATGCAGACGGTTCATTTGAATCTCCCTTCGCCCGTGGGCGACTTCTTTGTAAACCCCAGCGGCGGTAAAAAGTTCTATCCGGAGCCGGCGACGGCGCGGCTCCAGGTGTCCGGCTCGATTTGTATGTTGCGGTTGAGGTTCGTGGTATCCCAGGTTAGGCGCAAGAACAAGTACGCGCCGAACCTGGGGCACCGATCTCTTGTGCCGAGACACCCACTCCATTTCAAGGCTATCGCGGGCATGGAGCGGATGCACGGGCGAGGGCGCGGCGGGAGCCTCGATTAGCACGTATCAACGCAGATACCTGCCCGGCGGACAACGCCGTGCCTGTAAATGGATCCGATGCGGTGTGACCTGCGCCACAACGCCGCTAAACGCCTCGTTTGTTAGAATCCAGTGGTACAACACCAGTTTTCCGATCGCTGGACGGAGAGGAAATATCACACGTGCTTGAGCTTCTGACTACGATTCGCACCGCTGCCGGAGAAGCTCTTGCCGTCGATCGCCGTCCCAAATTAAATGACCGGCTGCAGCATCGTATTGCGAGGACAAACATGACAGAGATTGTGGCCATTCGTGCGCGCGAAGTGCTTGATTCCCGCGGCAACCCCACTGTTGAGGCGGACGTGATACTTGAGAGCGGCGCTTTAGGCCGCGCCATCGTGCCTTCGGGCGCATCCACCGGCGAGCATGAGGCCGTGGAGCTGCGCGACGGCGACAAGACGCATTTCGGCGGCAAGGGCGTGCTGCAGGCCGTGGAGAACGTGGAGTCGGTGATTGCGCCCGAGCTTGAAGGCATGGACGCGGCCAATCAGCGGCTCATCGACCAGACCATGATTGCGCTGGACGGCTCGGCCAACAAGAGCAAGATCGGCGCCAACGCCATTCTCGCGGTATCGATGGCCGCGGCGCGCGCGGTGGCGCAGACGCTGGAGATTCCGCTCTACCGCTATCTGGGCGGCGTGAACGCCAGCATTTTGCCAACACCGATGTTGAACGTGCTCAACGGCGGCGCTCATGCCGACAGCAATGTGGACTTTCAGGAATTCATGATCATGCCGGTGGGCGCGGAGCGTTTCTCCGATGCGTTGCGCTGGGCTACAGAGACGTTTCACACGCTGAAGGGCGTGCTCAAGAAGAAAGGCTATTCCACTTCGGTTGGCGATGAGGGCGGATTTGCGCCATCGCTCAAGTCGAACTCGGAAGCCATCGAGCTGATCCTCGAGGCGATCGAGCTGGCTGGCTACAAGCCCGGCGAGCAGATTGCCATCGCGCTCGATCCGGCGTCAAGCGAGTTCTACGACAAGGAAAAGGGCAAGTACGTTTTCAAGAAGAGCGACAAGCGTGAACTGTCGAGCGAAGAGATGGTGCACTTCTATGACAACTGGGTGCGGCAGTATCCCATCGTGTCGCTGGAGGACGGGCTGGCCGAGGACGACTGGGCCGGCTGGCGCCTGCTCACCGACAAGCTGGGCAGCCGCATTCAGCTGGTGGGCGACGACATCTTCGTGACCAACGTGAAGCGCCTGCAGCGCGGCATCGAAGAGGGCGTGGGCAACTCCATCCTGATCAAGGTGAACCAGATCGGCACGGTGACCGAGACGCTGGAGGCGATCGACCTGGGCCGGCGCTACGGCTATACGTCGGTCATTTCGCACCGCTCGGGCGAAACCGAGGACACGTTCATCGCCGACCTGGCGGTGGCCACGGGCGCGGGCCAGATCAAGACCGGCTCGTGCAGCCGCACCGACCGCATTGCAAAGTACAACCAGCTGCTGCGGATTGAAGAAGAGCTGGGCTCGGGCGCCGTGTATCTCGGCCTGGAGAGTTTGAATTACAACGATTAGTCTCTTGACTTATTTTGCGGTGCATTGTTGAAGTCTGCGGTATCCCAGGTCTCAAAATCGAGACCTGGGGCACCCATCTCTTGTGTAATCTGGGCACCCATTCTGTTGTGCAGTATGAATACGCTGCGGTTTATGGTTGCGCGTAATAAGCCGTGTTGGTTCTCACCGTCAAGCCCGCTGCGCCGACCTTGATCTCGATGGGCCGATATGTGCCCGGCACCGTCGGCGCAGGATCGGTATCGAACGCCAGCATGTAGTAGGACTGGGCATCGCTGACGGCCGATGCAATTCCGCCTGCCATATCTTTGTTGGCCTCCAGCAGCCGGCCGCCGCTCTGGCGAGCGAGCGCCGGGAGCGACAGGTCGGCCGCGCTGGCCTCGTCAGACGGCTGCGCGCTCGTCTGCGGACCCGGCTGCGACGTCGGCGCGGACGGCTGCCACGCTTCCCTGCGCAGGCCCGCATCGCGCAGCAGCGACGGCGAGGTCACCGCGTCCAGCGTCACCTGCGCCTGCTGAATGGCCGCGGAGAGCTCCACCAGGTAATCGAGAAAGCGGTGCCGCGTGGCAATGGTCTGGCCCGCGAACGCCGGCCCATCGAGCAGCGGCCAGCCCGCGCCCACCCACACCATGATGGCGCGGCCGGGCTCGTCCAGCTGACGCTTGACCAGCCTGTCGAGCGCTGTGACGGAGAGTTTGAACCGGCGGATCTTGCACTCGCCTTCATTCCAGTCTTGCGAGCTTTTTGCGAAGCCCGACCAGTCGGGCGTAACGATCGCCGCCCCGAAGAGATCTCCGGATGCATTGCGCTGCGCGGCGCAGTCGATGCCGCGAGCGTTCTGCGCAAAGCGCCGCAGATCGGCAATGAGCGAGTCCGTGTCCCGCGACGGGCTGCTTACTTCCGTTCCGTTTTGCGAAACCACCGCGACAGAAGTGGGATAAGGCAGATGGCCGCGGCTCTGGCGAAGATATTTTTCGATCGCGCGGCGTGGGGAGCCAATGTCGGAGGTTGGACTGTTTACCGCATCGAGCACCAGCACCACGTGCGCGTGCGCTCCAGGCGCATCGCCTGCCAGCGCTCGAAACGATGCGATGCTGCGCGGCCGGCGGTCGTCGAGGACTGCAAAATCGCCCTGCGCGAGGCCGGTCGCCGGCCTTCCCAGCCCGTCGGTCACCTGCACGTTGAGAATGACGCGGTGCTGGGCGTGAAAGGCGCGCTCGCGCTCCTCATGGGTCCGTGGAACGAGCTGAATGGGCGGGTCCGTCACTTGCGCAGAAGCGGATTCGGCAGCGGTAGCGGATTGCGCAGGCGCAGCTTGCACAGGCCCGGCCAGAGCGAGCCCAATGACGGACGCGGAAAACAGCAGAATTCGCGCCATACAGATTCACCTCGCCGGCCTCTCGACGGTCACTTGCCGGGGTCGGGCCAGGCATCCCCGGGCACCTTCTACGGAAAGCATACCTCAGGATGAACATGATGCGGAAGAATCCTGCCTGTGGCGAACGGTTGTCCGCTGTCAGCTGTCAGCTGATTTTCGTCAGCTTTTCCATCAGCATTTCGCGCCGCTGGGCGGCCATCCCATCCACGTTGGCCAGCAACCGCCGCCACACGGCCATGGCCATGGCCGCCATCACCAGAAAAATGGGCGCCGCCAGCCACAGGCGATCGAGAAAATAGGTCAGCGCAAACACTGCTGCGCCGACAGACAGAATGCCGAGCTGCACCAGCAGGCTGAGCAGTGCGTTGGCCTGCGAACCGCGCTGCCGAGCCATGCGCCCCGGATTCACGCGATAGGGCATGGTGAGCGAAAAGATGTTGCCCGCCGCCAGGTTGCAGGGCAGCGAAAACATGAGCCACGCCGCCGTCGCCGCAATCACCGCCGGCTGCGGAACGCCCAGGCGCAGTGAGGCCAGCACGCCGGCCGTAAGCGCCACCAGCCAGAACAGTGCGCCGTGAAACAGGTTCTTTGCCAGCATCACCGAGCGCATGGGCGTGGGTGAGAGGAAGTAGATTTGGATCCCCGCTCCCTCCGTGCCCAGGTTGTTGTAGAAGACCTGCGTGAACCCGAGCTGCGCATACACCAGGCAGAGGGGCAAGGCCAGCGCGAATACATTTCCGCGCGGTCCGATGCCGTGAAGAAACGCTCCCGAGAAGATGGCCATGAGCAGCAGCGGCGCGCCCACCGCATAGAGCAGCGGCAGGGTGCGCAGCAGGGCGCGCAGGTCCTTTTCAATCACGGCTGCAATGGGGCCAGAGCCGCCCAGCTGCCGCCCGGACTCGCGCGATTGCGCTTTCTGCCGCGCCGGCGCCTGGCCCAGGTTTTCGCCCGCGTATTCCGACTTGAGCCTAGCCGCCAGCACGCCGCCGGTGGCCAGCATCCACACCGCAAGCACGCCCAGCGATTCAAGTGAGCCCAATGCTCCGGCGGCGATCGATCCCGATATTGGCGCTCCATTCCCCTCGCCGGAGCGGGTCACCTCGCCGGCCCGGCGCACGGCCTGCACGGCCAGGCCCGGCGGCAGCCACCTCTGAATTGCGTTGGCGCGGTGCAGCCAGGGCATGTATCGCTCCTCAAGCTCCCGCGGGCTGGCCGCGTGGTCTTCGTGGCTCACGGGCCCCGTGCGGCGCCGCTCGTGAAACGCGGGGTTGAGCATCTGCAGGCTCAGCATCGCCAGCAGAAAAATCGCGCCCACAATCTCGCGCGTGCGGCGCTGCGCCAGCCAGCGGTCAATCCACGCAAAGACGGCGCGCGCCAGCAGGATGTTGAACGCGGCAAAAATCGCGAGCGCCAGGGCGGTCCATGCAAACAGCCCCGGCTGCGCCACGGTGATGCCGGTAAAAAGACCCAGGCAGGCCAGGCTGCCGGCGATGGTGGAGACATCCACCAGCCCGAAGATCAGGTAGAGCAGCATGTACGGGCCGAAGCTCACCGGAAAGCGCAGAAGGATGCTCAGGTCAAACTGCTCCTGAAATGAAGCCAGCAGGATGGGCAGCATCTGCCAAATCATGAATACGGCCCAGAACAGGATGGGCAGATAGGCCCATTGATGCCCGGAGACCATGGCGTAGGAGCCAAAGCCCATGCCTACGCTGAGGCCGAAGCCGATGCCCGCGTAGATCAGCATGGAAACGGTGCGCGCGCCCAGCTCCAGCACGCCCTGGTTGGTGCGCATGCCATTCTGAAACATGCGCCAGCGCATCCTGCCCAGCGCGCGATATTGCCGCCGCGCCATGGGACTGAAGATGCCGCCGCGCGCCTGCGCGCTGACGCCGGGCCCGTTTACGCCAGCGCTATTTATGCCAGCCATGACAGCTCCTGCGCGGCGTCGGCTGTGCCGCCGGCGCCCACGATGGCGAGGAAGATCTCTTCGAGGGTCAGGCGCTGCTCCTGCTCCGCGCCGGGCAGTGTGCTGGCCACGCCGGCGCGAAGCTCTTCGAGTGACCCATTGGCCACCAGGCGCCCCTGCGAGATGATGGCTACGTGGCTGCACAGCCGCTCCACGATTTCAAGCACGTGGGTGGTGAGGAAGATGGTGGCGCCGCGGTTGATCATGCCCTGCAGCATGGACTTCAACATGCCGGCGGCGATGGCGTCCACGCCTTCGAACGGCTCGTCGAGAAACAGCACCTTGGGCCCGTGAATGACGGCCGCGGCCAGCGCCAACTTCTTCTGCATGCCGTGGGAGAAGTCGGTCACCAGCTTCTTTCGCTCGTTGGCGAGCTGCATGAACTCCAACAACTCATCCGTCCGCGTAACAGTGGTGGCCCTGTCCAGGCCATACATGCCGCCGACGAAGTGCAGGTATTCGGGCGCGGTGAGGCGGCCCTGGAGCGCCATGCCCTCGGGGACGACGCCGATTTGCCGCTTGAGGTCGAGCGCGCCCGCGCCAAACGGATGGCCGAGGATCTGCATGGTGCCCGCGCTCGGCTCCAGCAAGCCGGTGAGCATCTTGATGGTGGTCGACTTGCCGGCGCCGTTCGGCCCCAGAAAGCCGAAGAACTGCCCCTGCGCCACAGAGAAGGTGACATCGTCGACGGCGGTGAGCGCGCCAAAGCGCCGCGTCAGGCCGAGCGTTTGAATCGCCGCAGTATCCATGTGGGGCAAGGATAACAAGGTCGGGTGGTTGAAACAAAGTGGACGGTCCGGCTGACCTTCGGTTCTTCGTGCAGCCTGTCACCATCGGAATCACGGGCGCACAAAGAGGCGTGACAGGCATCACATTGCGTCGAATTCCGGAAGGAAGATGATTAGCGCGCTAGAGAAATCGGCGACTTTTCCGGGAATTAATGAAATGCCTCCGAGCAAAAAGGAGAAAGAACATGGAAACAGCAGCAGGTCAGTCATCGATTCACGATGCGCTTGAGGTCCTTCACAAGTCGGGCGTCAAGTCGAGATACGGCAACTACATCGGAGGCAAATTTGTGCCGCCCACCACGGGCCGCTACTTTGTTAGCCACAGCCCGATCAACCAGGAACCTATTTGTGAGTTTGCACGTTCCGGGGCAGCCGACGTGGAGTTGGCCCTGGATGCCGCGCACGCCATCAAGTACCAGTGGGCCCATACTTCCCAGGCCGAACGCGCCACCGCTCTTATGAAGATCGCGGACGTGCTGGAAGAGAATCTGGAGACCCTGGCGCTCGCTGAAACCCTCGACAACGGAAAGCCCATTCGCGAGACGCGCAACGCCGACATTCCGCTGGTCATCGACCACTTCCGCTACTTCGCCGCCTGCATTCGCGCAGAAGAGGGGCGCACGACAGACATCGACAACGACACCGTCGCCTATCACTTCAAGGAGCCGTTGGGCGTCGTCGGCCAGATTATTCCCTGGAACTTTCCGCTGCTCATGGCTGCATGGAAGCTGGCTCCCGCAATCGGCGCCGGCAACTGCGTGGTGATCAAGCCGGCATCGAACACGCCGTTGAGCATCATGATTTTCGCTCAGCTGGTGGGCGGCCTGCTGCCTCCGGGCGTGTTGAACGTCATCAGCGGCCCCGGCGGAGAGATGGGCAAGTCGCTGGCCTCGAACAAGCGCATCAACAAGATCGCCTTCACAGGGGAAACGACCACTGGCCGGCTGATCATGCAGTACGCATCGGAGCCCATCATCCCACAGACCCTGGAGCTGGGCGGCAAATCGCCGAACATCTTCTTCGCCGACGTGATGGACGCGGACGACGACTTCCTTGACAAGGCGCTTGAGGGCTTTGCACTGTTTGCCTTCAACAAGGGAGAGGTTTGCACCTGCCCGTCTCGCGCACTGGTTCACGAGTCGATCTACGACAAGTTCATGGAGCGCGCTGTGGCTCGCGTTGCAAAGATCAAGGTCGGCAACTCGCTGCTGCCTGGGACGCAGATGGGACCGCAGGTGTCGAAGGAGCAGATGAACTCCATCCTCGACTACATCAAGATCGGGAAAGCAGAGGGCGCGAAATGCCTGACGGGCGGCGATCGGGCTCATCTCGGCGGCGACCTGGAGAACGGCAATTTCCTGCAGCCCACCGTTTTCTCAGGCGATAACAGCATGCGCATCTTCCAGGAGGAGATCTTCGGACCGGTTCTTTCGGTCACCAAGTTCAAGGATCTGGAGGATGCCATCAGGATCGGCAACGACACGATCTATGGACTGGGCGCGGGCGTATGGTCGCGCAACTCGAACAACGTCTATCGCGTGGGCCGGGAGATCAACGCGGGCCGCGTGTGGACGAACTGCTATCACCTGTATCCGGCCGGCGCGGCGTTCGGCGGCTACAAGGAGTCGGGCTTCGGCCGCGAGACACACAAGATGATTCTCGATCACTATCAGCAGACCAAGAACCTGCTGGTGAGCTATAGCACGAAGCCTTTGGGCTTCTTTTAGGCAGCCTCTGCAGAGCGGCCGGTTTTGACGATTGAGTCAGACGAGCCGCGAAGCAGCGATGCAATTGCAAATGGGAGTGGGACCGAGCGCCTGTTGTTCTCTTTGTGGCGATGCCTACGGAAGCGATTTACGGCCTCCGCAGGTATCGCCGGCATTGCAGAAATCCGCTTCTTCCCTGGGAATAATGCAGTTCAAACCACGGAGAGGAAAATCAACATGGCGAAGAATATGAAGGCGGCAGTCGTTCGTGAATTCGGCAAGCCTCTGGCGATCGAAGAAGTTGCAATCCCCGAGCCCGGTCCGGAAGAGATTCAGATCAAGATGGAAGCTTGCGGCGTATGTCATACCGACTTGCACGCCGCGGAAGGCGACTGGCCGATCAAGCCGACACCGCCCTTTATCCCAGGACACGAGGGCGTCGGCTTCGTCTCCGGCGTGGGCAGGAACGTCAAGACCGTGAAGGAAGGCGACCGCGTGGGCATCGTCTGGCTCTACTCCGCGTGCGGACATTGCGTCGATTGCCTCGCGGGACAGGAGTCCTGCTGCTCAAAGGCGGAGTTTGGCGGCTACACCAAAAACGGCGGCTATGCGGAGTATGCGGTGGCCGATCCGAACTATGTCGCTCATCTGCCCTCCAACGTCGGATTCATCGACGTCGCGCCGATCGTCTGCGCCGGCGTCACGGTGTACAAAGGCCTGAAGTCTACCGAAGCCAAACCGGGCGACTGGGTTGTCATCTCCGGAGTGGGCGGTCTTGGTCACCTGGCTGTGCAGTATGCCAAGGCGATGGGCTTCCACGTTGCGGCAGTGGATGTGTCCGATGAGAAGCTCGCGCTTGCCCGTTCGCTCGGCGCCAGGCTCACGGTCAACGCCAAAAAGCAGGACCCCGCAGCCTTCTTCCAGAAGGAGATCGGCGGAGCCAACGCGGTGCTGGTCACAGCTCCCTCGACCCACGCATTTGCGCAAGCCATCGGCATGACGCGCGCTCGCGGCACCATCGCGCTCAACGGCCTGCCTCCCGGATCGTTCCCTCTGCCCATCTTTGAAGTGGTGCTCAAGGCCCTGACCATTCGCGGCTCCATCGTGGGCACGCGTCTGGATCTGGCCGAGGCACTCTCCTTCGCCGGAGAGGGCCTGGTCCACGCCACCGTGAAGCCAGAGAGGCTCGAAGACATCAACGATATCTTCAAGCGGATGCACGCCGGCACGATCGATGGCCGCATTGTGTTGGACATCGCTGGAACGCATACCGCCAAGGCAGTTACGGAACAGGAAGTCGCCGTCCTGGTATAGATTTCCCGCACCAGACGACCCACCCAGAAAGGCCCGGACATACCAGTCCGGGCCTTTTTGACGAATGCGCTAAGAAACCTCTGATTAAGTCGAGGTTTTGAAAGGGCACGACTTCAGTCGTGCCGAAAATGTCCCCAAAGAGCGGCGGGCTTCAGTGTCTGCGTGAGAACTCGATCGACCCGCCAACTTGCCAACTCGCTACGCCGCGAAGCGGCGCCAACTCGCTGTATTTGTCGCGAAGTGGACCGTGCGAACTCAAAACGCTATCAACAAAGGCCGTTCTCACGCACACACTTCAGCCCCTGCGGTATGCTTTCAACGGGAATTGTAGTCCGCAACGAGCAGATTCTACGCTCGGCCTGCGAACCGGGAGACAGCTCTTGCAAAAGCTGGCGGGCAGGCTGAAATGGGAGCGCACCATGCAGGGCATTCGCGTGGAGATTCCCGCGCGTTCGGGCTGGGTGGCCGTCTTCATCGGCGGATGGCTTCTATTTTGGACGTACTTCGGCGCGGGAATCTTGCGGAAAGCTCTCGATCAGCCGGATCTATCGAGCATTCAATGGATATGGCTCGCAGGCTGGGCGATTGGCGCGTGCGGCGTCACAGGCTACCTGATCTGGTGCCTCACCGGCCGGACCACGCTGTCGCTCGATCAAACTGAACTGAAGCTTGAGCGCCGCACGATGGGCATCGAATGGGACGAGCGTACGTTTCCAACGCGCAGCGTGATAAACCTGCGTTACATACCCGCATATTGGAATCGCGAGTGGAGCGGCGGGGATTACGGAAATACTTATCACCCCAGCATCATGCGATTTGAAGCACAGGACAGCAAGTGCGACTTTGCCTCGGGCGTGAACGATGCGGAGGCGCAGGCGCTCATCGAGAAGATGAACGCCGTGTACAAAATCCCCAAAGACTGCGGTGGAATGAGCGCATTTGTCTAGAGTCGTCAGCCGGGATTTCAGAGCGCCGGCACTCATTCAACAGAATCCGGTATCCTATTGATCGAATCACGCAGACAGGCAAGCCGACTCCAATCCGGCGGTTAGCGGAACGCTGGATTGGCACCGCTAAGCCAAGGAGATTTCCGTGACTTTGCAGAAACAGATCGAGGAGTATATTGCCGCCCAACCCGAACCAAAACGCAGCGAAATGCAACAGTTGCATCACATGATTCTGGCGTTGACGCCAACCTGTAAGTTGTGGTTCCTGGATGGAAAAGACGAGAAGGGAAAAATCGTTTCCAACCCAAACATCGGATATGGATCTCAAACCATTCAATATGCCAATGGAAAAACCAGGGAATTCTATCAAATTGGAATAAGTGCGAATACAACAGGCATCTCGGTCTACATTATCGGAGTCAATGACAAGAAATATCTATCCCAGACATTTGGGCGGGGACTCGGCAAAGCAAGCGTCACCGGATATTGCATCAAATTCAAAACACTGGCAGATATAAATATCGACGTACTTAAAGCAGCAATGCAATATGGAATTGAACAGACAAGCGTTCTGGATTGAATTCAAATTGAGTCAATAAACGCCGGCAGCATTCGTTCATCCTGCCATGTCCTACTCCTTCGCCTCCCCCAGCGGATCATTGTCCCGGTCCGTCACATCGACCACCGCGGCCAGGCGCGCGGCTAGCTCGGAGGCCCATTTACCTTCGCCTGCGCGCCAGTCCCAGTTGCCCCAGGCGGAGGCTGGCTTGTTCATGCGCGCCTCCGAGCCGAGCTCGAACAGGTCCTGCGCTGGGACGATGGCCACCTGCGCCACGCTGGCCTCGACGGCGCGGATGAGCGGCCAGACCGGGCGGGCAACGCCATCGACAATGGGGACCGGGCCGACGTAGGTCTCGGCGGCCTGGCGCTCGGCCTCGCCGGCTGTCTGCCACCAGCCCTGCGTGGTGTCGTTGTCGTGCGTGCCGGTGTAGGCCACGCAGCCGGGCTCGTAGCGGTGCGGCAGGTGGATGTGCGCGCCCTTGTCGCCGAATCCGAACTGGATCACCCTCATGCCCGGCATGCGCAGCGCGAGGCGCAGCGCCTCAACGTCGGGAGTGATGAGGCCCAGGTCTTCGGCCACCAGCGGCAGCGGCCCCAGCGAGGCCTCAAGCGCGCGGAAGAGCGCGGGACCCGGCGCCTTGACCCACGCGCCGTTGATGGCGGTTTCCTCGGCGGCGGGGATGGCCCAGTAGGCCTCGAAGCCGCGGAAGTGGTCGAGGCGCACGATGTCGTAAAGCTGGCAGGAGCGCGCGACGCGGCGCACCCACCAGTCGAAGCCGGTGCGGGCGAGCACGTCCCAGCGGTAGAGGGGATTTCCCCAGCGCTGGCCGGTGGGCGAGAAGTAGTCGGGCGGCACGCCGGCGATGCGGATGGGGCGCAGCTCGGCGTCAAGCTCGAAGAGCTCCGGATGCATCCACACGTCGGAGGAGTCCATGTTGACGAAGATGGCGATGTCGCCGAGGATGCGTATGCCGTGGCGTGCGGCGGCTTCGCGCAGGTCGCGCCACTGCTGGGCAAAGGCCCATTGCAGCACCTGTTCAACGGCCAGGGCGCGGGCGTGCTCGGCGGTGGCCTGGGCCAGCGCCTGAGGCTCGCGATGACGCACCGGCTCGGGCCACGTGGTCCATGCTCCAGTGGAAAACTCGCGGCGGAGCACGGCGTAGAGCGCGTAGTCGTTGAGCCACTCCGGCTCGGCGCGGCAGAACTCTTCAAAGAGCTGCCACTGGCCGGTGAGGCGCGGATCGGAGTTGGCGCGATCGAGAAAATTCTCCGCGGCCTCGTGCAGGAGCGGCAGCTTTTCGCGCTCTACCTGGTCGAAGTCGACATTTCCCTCGCGGCCGGCGAGGCCGGCGATGCGCTCGGCGGCGATCCAGCCCCATTCGACCAGGAATTCGAGGCTGATGAGCGAGGGATTGCCGGCGAAGGCCGACGAGCCAGCGTAGGGTGAGTTGCCGTAGCCGGTGGGGCAGAGCGGCAGCACCTGCCACACGTGCTGCCTGGCGGCGGCGAGAAAGGCGACGAATTCATGCGCGGCGGGGCCCAGGTCGCCGATGCCGCCATTGGATGGCAGGGATGTAATGTGCAGCAGGACGCCGGAAGATCGCTGAAACTCCATGGGATTATTATCGCTGGTTGCCGGAGGCGGATCGGATTGCAGAGCGAAACGAGACAAGGAGGATCGAGGGGGCAGGGGAAGGCGGCATTCGTGGTATCCCGCCTTTGCGCCAGTAAAATGGCGCAAAGACGGCGCACGGAATTGAGGGGGACGGCTGAGCATAAAGCGCGCTGGGGCTGAGGCCCAGTCTTTACTGTCGGCCTTTTCGGCACGGTCGAAAACCCGCCCTGTGAAGACGCCGAGCGAGGCTCGAAGTTGTTGTTGTCAAGCCCCGGCCTCTGATATTTCTTCTAACTACCTCATTCTATTCAACAACTTTACCCCATTGATTTGCGTATAATTCCCGGCCTCACGCGCATAATAGTCAATATGAGTGAACGCAGGGGATTCGCGACAAGCCAAATCAAGCCCGGAACAACCCCTCGAATTGGTTCTCCAGAAATACCCCACCCCTCCCCCACTTTTTCCGCAACCCCTTAAAAAATAAAAGGATTAGGTCAAGAAAACCCGATTTGACCAGTCGAAACAAAGCACTTACAGAATGGCATCAGGTCGAATTTTTCGAAAAGGCACGACTTCAGATTTACTTGAGCGGGCCGGAGGCCGATTGGACGCACGGTCGAAACGCACCGTAACATCTGTGCTTTCAGTCCCACTCAATTGTTCTTTGCAGCGTAATAAGGCCCGCATCCGTGGTGGATGCGGGCCTGTTTTGTTGAAAGCTTTTGGTGCGATCTCCTACATGCCCGGAACGGCCGGGCCCTGCGACTTGGCGTTGATCTGGATGCGCTTGTCCTTCTTGTATTGCGCCTCAACACTGCTGGTGAAGACGTTGAAGGCATCGTCGCGGCGCTGTTGCAGCATCTGGTCTTTGGTGTGGTCGAAGTTCTTGGCGATGTCGTCGGCGCTCGGCTCCTGCTTGTCGAGCAGCTTGGCCACCACGCCGTTCTTTTCGGCGGTGATGGGGCCGGCAATGTCGCCAACCTTCAGATCAAAGAGCTGCGGAGCCACCTGGCCCACCTGGCCGAATTCGGGCACCTGCCCGGTGTCGCCCACCAGGTCGCTGGTCTTGACGGTCGCGCCCAGCTCCTTTGCGGCTTTAGCCAGATCGCCGTTGTCGGCTTTGGCCTTGGCGGCCAGCTCCAAGGTCTTGGCGCTGAGCAGCGCGGGCAGCTGCTGGTCGCGGTAGTCGTCGAGAACGTGCGATTTCCAGTCGGCAAAGGTGGGCGCGTGGGCCGGCGTGATGCCGGTGACCTGGAAGATGGCATAGCCCTCGCCGGTGGGAGCGGCCTGCGGCGCATCGCCCTGTTTGGCCTCAAACGCCTTGGCCAGCATCTGCGCGCCGTCAGGCAGCGTGGTGATGGTGCCCTGGCGCGGCAGCGGCGCTGTCGTGGTGACCTCAAGATGATGCGCGGCTGCGGTCTTGGCCAGGCCGTTCTTGCCGGCCTCGGCGGTCAGCTGCTTGGCGTAGCTGTCCTCGGCCTGGGCGGCCTTTTCGCGGATCAGCGTAGCCTGAATGGTCGGCAGCACTTCGCTTATGGTCTGCGTGTGGCCGGCCTGGCGCTCTTCCACCTGCACAATGTGGTAGCCGAACTGGCTCTTCACAATCTTCGTGTCGCCGATCTTCTGGTTGAAGATAGCGCTGTCAAACTCCGGCACCATGGTGCCCTTGCGGGCAAAGCCCAGTTCCCCGCCCTTGTCCTTGCTGCCGGGGTCGTCGGAGTTCTTCTTCGCCAGGTCGGCGAAGTCGGCGCCGCCCTGGATCTGCTTGAGCAGTCCCTCGGCCTTGGCCTTGGCGGCCGCATCGGTCTTGGCGTCCGCGCCGGCCGGCACGCTGATCAGGATGTGCCGCGATTTGGCCTGGTCAGGCACCGTGTATTCAGACTGGTGCGCGCTGAAGTACTGCTGAATCTCCTGCTGGCTGGGCTGCGGCACGCCGCCCGGAAGCTGGTCCGGAGTGAACGCGAAGTAGGTGATGGAGCGCTCTTCCGGCACGCCGTGGGAGTAGCGGGCCGTGTTCTTTTTGAAATAGGCCTCCAGGTCGGCGTCGCTGGGGTTGATGGTCTTGCGCACGTCGTCGGCCGACACGATGGCGTAGTCGAACTTGACCTTGATGTTCTGCTTGCGATAGCTGTCGCGGACCTCCTGATCGCTCACCGTGACCGCGGCCGTGATGAGCGCCAGCAAGCGGCGGCGAACGATTTCCTTCTTTACTTCGCTTTCAAAGTCGCCCACCGACATCTGAAACTGGTTGTTGACGAATGCGGTGTACTTGTCGTCGCCCACGAACTGGCCCTTGGGGAAGAGGTATTCGCCGAAGGAACCGGAGTGGAGGAACGCGATGACGTCCTGATCGGTTGCATGCACGCCCAGCTTTTCGGCCTCGGCCATCAGCACCTGCTGCTGCACCATCTGCTGCCCCACCTGCTGCTCAAAGAACTGCAGGATCATGGGGTTGCCGGCGTATTGCGGGCTCCGCTGCTGGATCTGCTGGCGCGCCATCTGCTCTACCTTTTGCTGGCTGACCTCTTCGCCGCCACCCAGGTAGCGGCTGTACCAGTGCGGATAGATCACGGCATAGGTGTCGGCCGAGGTCGACGACGCGCCGGTGAGGCCGGGAATGAGGTAGACGCACATCGACACCGAGGCGGCGCCGATAATGACCCAGAAAAAGGCTTTGACAACACGGTTGTCACGTTGCAGGAAACGAATCATCGGGGTACTTTGACCTTCAACTCTCTTGGCGCGGGCCGACGGGTCTGGCGGGGCGGGGCTGAAAAAGCCTGCCGGGGCCGGAAATCCTCACGGGGTGCGCAATTGTCGCGCGGGTACTCGATGGGCGCGATTCTCTGCCATTATAGACGAGACGGAACCCGGCTGGTATTTGAGCACGGAGGTTGAATGGGAGCCGAGGGTTTGGTTTGGGCTCGGCGCGCCCCCCTCCGGGGCGCGGTGCACAGATTTGAAAGCGCTCCCAGGGGTGCGTCTGCTGCGGCGGCCTTCCCTGGGCTCTTTCGGACCCTCCCTCCGGGAGGTAACGGTAAATTGGCTGGCATGCTAGCGCCTCCCGGAGGGAGGATGGGAGAATAGCCCAGGGCAAGCGCAGCGCAGCCCTGGGAGACTGCGCCAACCCAGACGCCCGCCCCGGAGGGGCGGGACGAACGGATTCCGCACCCCAACCCGCCCAATCCAAACCAGCGCAGGCCCCACAATGTTCGAACGGTACACGAAAAGAGCACGGAACTGCATCTTCTTTGCCCGATATCAGGCCAGCCAATTCGGTTCGCCCATCATTGGAGCCGAATACCTGCTTCTCGGCCTGGTGCACGAGGGCAAAGCCGACGTTGCCGCATTTCTGCCAGAGATCAGAAAGTGGGATTCGCTGCGCGCCGAGGTCGAGGCGCACTTGCCGAAAGGGAAGAAGATATCGACCAAGGTCGATCTGCCGCTTTCGATCGAGTCCAAGCGGGTTCTGGCCTATGGCGCGGAAGAAGCCACGCGGCTTGGCGATGAGAAAATCCGGCCTGAGCATCTGCTGATAGGCCTGCTGCGCGAGAAGGGCTGCTTTGCCGCGAAGCTGCTCAAGGAGCACGGCGCGGACCTGAAGCGCATCCGCGAGGCGCTCAAAGGGGCGCAATCGGCCGACGAGGCTACGCCGGTCTACGGCATGGTGAGTGGCCATGTGATTCCCGGCCCGCCGCGCGCGCCCTCGGCGGTGAAGCCAGATTCGATGCGTTTGCAGGAGTGGCTTAAAGACCTGCTTTCGAGACTTCGCGCACGCAGATAAATTGCCGATAAATTGCTGTTATTTTACCGATAAATGGTGAATAAAGCTCGCCGCGCTCCCCTTCCAGCCGAACAAAAATCCCGCGCCCCACTCCTCTGCCCGCCGTGAGACAATGCCATCGGCAGGATCTGAGATTGCCCGATTCCCCCGATTCACCATTCCCCCTTGTCCTGCCGGAAAGCGGCGCATGAGGTTTCCTGACGTTTTCACCGTTCTCTTCGGGCGGCCGCTGGCCACCAGCGAGGAACGCGCCGAGCACATTGGCCCCATCGCCGGCATCCCCATTTTTGGCCTGGACGCGCTGAGCTCGGCCGCATACGGTCCAGAGGCCGCGCTCACGCTGCTCATCCCGCTAGGCCTGCTCGGCGTGCACTACATTGTGCCCATCAGCGCGGCCATCATCATTCTGCTAGCGATTGTGTATTTCAGTTACCGGCAGACCATCGACACCTATCCGCACGGCGGCGGCTCCTATACGGTTGCGTCGCAGAACCTGGGCGAGGGCGCGGGACTGCTGGCTGCGGCCGCGTTGATGATCGACTACATTCTCACGGCGGCGGTGGGCATCTCGGCGGGCGTGGGCGCGCTCATCTCCGCGGTGCCGAGCCTGCAGCCGCACACGCTGGGGTTGTGCCTTGGCGTGCTGGCCATTCTCACCATCGTGAACATGCGCGGCGTGCATGACACGGGCGTGGTGTTCATGATTCCGACGTATCTGTTTACGGGCACGCTGCTGCTGGTGATCGTGGTAGGCGCGTGGCACGTGGTGCACTCGGGCGGGCAGCCCCATCCATTGACTCCGCTGCCGGCCGTGCCCGCGGCCACCGCGATGGTGAGCCTGTGGCTGCTGCTCAAAGTGTTCTCGTCAGGATGCACGGCGATGACCGGAGTGGAGGCGGTGTCAAACGGCGTGATGGCCTTTCGCGACGACACGCGCAAGAACGCAAAGATCACGCTGACCATCATCATTGTGCTGCTGGGCATTCTGCTGGCGGGCATTGCGCTGCTGTGCCGCTCCTATGGCATCGCCGCCACCGATCCCGACGGGCCGGGCTATGAGAGCGTGCTCTCCATGCTGACGCGCGCGGTGATGGGGCACGGGTGGTTTTACTACGTGACCATCGGCTCGGTGCTGCTGGTGCTGGCGCTCTCGGCCAACACGGCGTTTGCGGATTTTCCGCGGCTCACGAGGGCTATTGCTCTCGACAACTATATGCCGCACATCTTCCTGCTGCGCGGCCGGCGGCTGCTCTACTCCTGGGGCATCTACGTGCTGGTGGTGCTGACGGCGGTGCTGCTGATCGTCTTCAAGGGCGTCACCGACCACCTGATTCCGCTCTACGCGATCGGCGCGTTCATGGCGTTCACGCTGTCCCAGGCGGGCATGGTGGCGCACTGGTGGCGCAAGGGCAAGGCGCTCGGGCGCATGTTTGTGAACGGGCTGGGCGCGCTGGCCACGGGGATCACCACGCTGGTGGTGCTGGTGGCCAAGTTTGTAGAGGGCGCGTGGATCACTGCGCTGCTGATCGCGCTGATGATCCTGTTCATGCGGATGGTGCACCGGCATTATGTACGCGTGGGAAAGGAGATCAATCTCGACCGGCCGATCCAGGTGGCCGAGGCGGCAGAGCCGATCGTGGTGGTGCCCGTGGACCGCTGGAGCCGCGTCAGTGAGAAGGCCATCTGCTTTGCGATCTCTTTGTCGTCCGACGTGCGGGCGCTGCATGTACAGACCACAGACCAGCCGGACGATATCTGCAAGGAGTGGGAGACTCTGATCGCCGGCCCCCTGCGCGCCCTGGGCAGGCCGGTGCCGAAGCTTGAGATCCTGCAGTCGCCGTATCGCTACGTGCTGACGCCGATGATCGATTACGTGCTCAAGGCGGAGCGCGAATCGACCTTTCGCAAGGTCTGTGTGCTGGTGCCGGAGCTGGTGGTGCAGCACTGGTGGCAGAACATGCTGCACAACCGCCGAGCGGACCTGCTGAAGGTGATGCTGCTGATGCGCGGCAACCGGCGGATTATTGTGATCAATATTCCGTGGTATCTGGATAAGAAATGAGCGCGTAAAGCCGAGGTCACGATTCGGCCAGGACGGTTTTCAAAAAGCACAGCGAGTTGGCGCCGCTTGCGCGGCATGGCGGGTTGGCCTGGTTTGCGCGGCAAATTGAACGGGCTCCCCTTGTGCCGCGTCATTGGCTGGTGGGCGATTGTGCCGATGCTGGAACCGGTTTTTCCATTGGAGCTGATTCCCTTTCGCCGCTGCGACCCGTCACAATGGGGAGTGGGCCTTCGGACGATCCATATGGTGGCAAACGGGCAGCGCGAGCGCCGGACGCGGCTGCGCCTTTGGGCTGCCTTGCCGGTTGCTGTGCTCCTGTACGCCGCGCCGGGCGGCTGGGCGCAAATCGGCGGCGGCATATCGAATTCTTCACAGCAGCAGGACCAGCCCGTGCCGCTCAAGCCCGCGCCGTTGATCGCCGTGCATGGCGTGGTGCGCAACGGCGCTACCGGCGAGCCGCTGCCGCGGGCGCTGGTGCGCCTGGAGGGCGATGCCGCCACCGGCGCTCTCACCGACGGCGATGGGCGATTTGAGATTGATGGCCTGACGGCGGGGCCGCAGATTTTTGAAGTGGTGAAGCCGGGGTTTGACGACCGGCCCAACGGCGCCGGCTCGATGGCGCTGGACGATACGGCGGGTTTCACGCACAACGTAATGGTGGCGGCCGAGATGCCCGACCTGGTTTTCACGATGGCGCCGACGAATGCGATCCGCGGGCAGATCGAGCTGTCGACGGGCGATCCGGCGCAGGGCATCGAGGTGCAGCTGCTCAAGCGCGCCGTGCAGGATGGACGCGCGGTGTGGCAGGCGGCCGGCGCGGTGAAGACCACCAGCGACGGAACATACCGGTTTGCCGGCCTTGGCGACGGCAGTTACGCCGTGTATACCAACCCGGCTATGGACAGCGATACGGCCACCATGATGGTGGCGGCGGGCAGCGGCGCCAAAGTGGCGCGCGACGGCTACGCCAGCGTGTTTTATCCGGATGCGCGCGACCTGGCCGGAGCCGCGAAGATTCACGTGGCCAACGGCGAGCAGGCGCAGGCCAACCTGCAGCTCGCGCTGGAGCCCTTCCACTCCGTAACCGCCACGGCCACCACTTCGGAGGGGCGCGCCGGTCAAACCGCTGGCGGGCCGGGCTCGCCCGCGGAGCGGGCCTTGCTGTCGTATTCAGCCGTGGTCGAGGACATGCAGGGCCATCAGTTGGCTTACGTCGCCATGTACGACCAGACGGCGCGGACCATCCAGACGCTGCTGCCGGACGGTGCCTATTCGCTGCTGCTGACGGCCGCGCCGCGCTTCACGATTAATCTCTCCGCGGGCAGCATGGGTGCGAATTTTCCTTCGAGCAGCGGGTCGCTGGTGGGGTCGGTGGAATTTACGGTGACGGGGCACGCCATCGCCAACCTGCGTGTGCCGCTGGCTGCGCCGCGCACCAGCCCGGTGCAGCTCAACATCGTACATTCGGGCAGCGGCGCAGCAGCGGCCGTAAATTCGAATGGCGAGGGTGTGACGGCGACGCTGAGCCAGGCCGGCGGATGGATCGGCGACGGGCTTTCCAGCATGTTTGCGCAGGCGAATGGGCCCGGCGCGATGGAGACCACCTACAACGGTCCGGGGACGTATTGGGCGCATGCGCACATCGGGCCGAAGGCGCTGTGCGAGGCGTCGTTCACTGCCGGGGGGGCGAGCCTGGCGCGGGAGCCGCTGGTGCTGAGCCTGAGCGGCGCCAGCGCGCCCATGGAGCTGACCCTGCGCGACGACTGCGCAAAGCTGACGCTGACCCTGCCGCCGGCCATGTTGGCGTTTGCCGCGGGCGAAGAGCCGTATTACACCGTCTACGTGGTGCCGGACTTCGATTCGACTGTGGACCTGGAGCCGGTGACGCTGCGGCCGACGTCGGGCGCGAGCGTGACGGTGGAGGGGCTGACGCCGGGCAGCTATCACGTGTATACCTTCCTGAGCCCGGTGGCGCTGGAGTACCGGAATCGGGCGGCGCTGTCGGCGCTGCCGGAGCCGGGTCAGGCGGTAACGCTGACCGCCGGCGCCACGGGGACACTCACGCTGGAGGCGCCGCCGCAGCCATGAGAGTCAATAAAAACAGGCCGGAAGCGGGCTTTGAAACCGGGCTCGAGCAGTCAGGTGGGTGCCCCATCCTTCGCGCTTTTTGCGAAGGATGGGAAACCACGATGCGGAAGGTTGGGTTCGTTGCGTCCCACCCTTGCGCCAGAAAAAAGGCGCAAGGATGGGGCGCGGAAAGGATGCGGGCGATTCGAATCTTCCCTCAGGGGCTAAAGCCGTTCGCTCCAATGGGGGCATTTTCGGCACGGCTGAAGCCGTGCCCTTTCAAAGCATCAGCTTTTCTTATGCTGCTGTCGCTTGCTTGTTTGACAGCGGCTGGGCAGGCAGGACCGGTGGCACAGGCCGTGCCACTGGCGCAGGTTGCGCCGGGTGGGCAGGCGGCTGCTGTTGCGGGACCTTATCGGATTGCCGGGATCGTGGTGAATGCTATGACCGGCGAACCGGTGCGGCGAGCGACTGTGGCTGTGCTTTCCGATCCCGACAGCCAGACCGTGGCGTCGGTGAAGTCAGACAACGAAGGCCACTTTGCGCTGACGCGGCTGCCGGCCGCAAAGTATCAGCTGACGGCGTCGAAGCGCGGATTCCGCACGGCGTTTTACGACGAGCACGAGGAGTTCAGCTCGGCGATTGTGACGGGGCCGGACCAGGACACAAGCGGACTCCAGTTCAAGCTGACGCCGGGCGCGGTGCTGCGCGGCGTGGTGACAGGAGACGGCGGCGATCCGGTGGAGGGCGCGCGGGTGATGCTGTTCCTTAAGCCGAAATTGTCGCGGCTGGGCGCGCGAACGGTGCAGGTGGATGCGGCAACTACGGACGACACGGGCGCATACGAGTTCAGCAACCTGGCAGCGGGCGAGTACCTGGTGGCGGTGACGGCGGAGCCTTGGTTTGCGCTGCACCGGTCTGGAAATGGGGCGGGCAGCGGAGCCAGCGGCGGAGCAGGCGAGAAGCCGCAGAGCGAGGCGCTCGCGGCGCTGGATGTGGCCTACCCGGTGACGTTTTTCGATTCGACAACCGAAGAAGGAGCAGCCACACCCATCGCGCTGGCCGGCGGCAGCGCCGAAACAGCGAACATCAACATGCACGCGGCCCCGGCGCTGCGCCTGCTTGTGGAGACGCCGCGGCGGCGCGATGGCTCGATCGCGCGGCCGGAGCTGCGGCAGTCGATTTTTGGCACGCAGGTGTCGGCAGAGAGCCTTGGTCTGTTCGACGCGATGCGCACCGGGTCAGTCGAATTCAACGGGGTTTCACCGGGACACTATGAGCTGGCACAGGGCGATCCGCCGCGAGTGGTGGAGCTGGATGCCACCGCCAGCCAGCAGGTGGAAGCGAGTGCGGGCACGCCGACCGTGGCAGTCACCGGCACGGTGCGCACGGCTTCAGGCGCGCCGGCGCCGAACGACGTGAATGTGCAAATGACGTGGCTGGAGGGCACGCACGGCCAGGATCCGATGCAGGCGCTGGCGCGCAAGGGGCGCTTCACGTTTGGGGCGGCGCCGCCGGGGACGTGGGCAGTGGCGGCAGACAGCGCCGGGCCGGGTGGCGGCGGCAGAGCGCTGCCGGTGGTGGCCATCG
>Ga0302324_100004359_pt1 | contig 31356 bp, 26 predicted proteins | sample Palsa_T0_1_FD_201949 | JGI IMG/M metagenome (GOLD analysis project Ga0302324, IMG submission 201949) | Peat permafrost microbial communities from Stordalen Mire near Abisko, Sweden - Palsa_T0_1 | ecosystem: Environmental > Terrestrial > Soil > Palsa > Peat permafrost | place: Sweden: Abisko... | reverse complement strand
GAATACATCTCACGATATTAGCGTAACGCGCAGATCAATCCGGCGCAGTTCGAGTGGGCTGGAACACGCCAGGGGCCGTGATTTCCCCGACGCTTGCCAAGTCTATTCGACTGACATGTCGACATAAGGCAACTGACATGTCAGACTATCCACCCGGATTGATAGGAGGGAGAGGCCATGCGCAATGCTCGAGCGAAGATACGGCTCGCTCACGCGGCTAGAGAGCCCCGTGGAGCGGAGACGGTAACGCTCAACGAGCGCGCATACGAGCTCATTCGTCTCGATATCCTTACCTTCCGATTGCGCCCCGGCGAGAAAATATCCGAGCGGCTGCTGACCAGGCGCTATGAGCTCGGTATGGCGGCCGTACGCACGGCGTTGCCGCGCCTGGTGCAGGAGGGATTCGTCGAGAAATCGGCGGAGCGCGGCACGCTCATCGCGCCCCTCACATTGCGCGGGGTTCGAGACCTCTATCAGATGCGTTATCTCCTCGAGCCCGAGGCAGCGAGGCTCGCCGCGCAGCGGGGCATGGACGCCGCGCACATCGAGCGCCTCGATCATCTGCGCCGAGTCTGCGAGTCTCGATGGACGGACGAGAACGAGGCGCTCACGCAGGTACTGCTCGCAAATCGAGATTTCAATTCGGCGATTGCGGAGTCCACCGGCAATGCGCTGCTCGCCCGCACCATCGGGCATTTGCAGAACCTGTCGCTGCGGGTGTTGTTTCTCGGAACGCCGCCGCGCGATGCCGCGGCGTTCTGGAGAACCGGCCCCGCCAAGATCCGCGCGGCTATCGTCGCGCGCGATGGCGAATTGGCTCGAGAGCTGTACCGGGCCGATCTGGCCGCGGGAGAGCAGTGGGCAATGCGCGTCATCATGGCGCTGCCCGAGGTCGAGAACATCAATCTCGCGGAATTGGTCGCGACGCGATCGAAAGAAGCGCACGCGAGTGAGCCTGGTAACGAAGAACGGCCCCTGAAATCGGAGTAGCACGCCATGTCCACCCATCGAGTCTCGAACGAGGTCGCCTCCGAATCGACGCACACAGCGCTCGAGGCCGTCAACCCGAGGTATGCGGTGCTGTTCGATCCGGTGCGTATCGGTCCCGTCACCGCGCCCAACCGCTTTTATCAGGTCCCGCACGCGAGCGGGATGACCAACGCGTTGCCGCACGTGCGCGCGCGTTTTCGCGAGATCAAGGCGGAAGGCGGCTGGGGCGTGGTCTGCACGGGGGCCGTGTCGATCCACCCGAGCTCGGACGATGCGCCGCTGCCCTTCGCGACTTTGTGGGACGAGAACGACGTGCGCTCGCATGCGCTGATGGTCGACGCCGTCCACCGGCACGGGTCGCTCGCGGGCATCGAGCTCTGGCACGGCGGGGCCTCCGTGATGAATCGCGCGAGCCGCCTGCCGCCGCTCTCGCCTTCGGGTGTTCCGTGGATGGCGACGCACGTGGGATTCATGGGAAATCAGCGGCCGCGGGCCATGCATGAGCGCGACATCGGCAGTCTCCTCGCCTGGCAAGCGGAGGGCGCGCGCAAAGCGCGGCGCGCGGGTTTCGATATCGTCTACGTCTATGCGGGGATGGGGTATTTACCGTACGAGTTCCTGCTGCCGGAGTACAACCGCCGCACCGATGCCTACGGCGGCTCGATCGAGAATCGTGTGCGCCTCGTGCGGCAGCTGATCGAGGTGACACGCGAGGCGGTGGGCGGCGGTGCGGCGGTGGCGCTGCGCATCAGCCTCGAGGAGCTGCGCGGCAGGCCCGGGCGGCATGCCGAGTCCGAGGCGCACGAGACCGTCGCGCTGCTCGCGGACTTGCCGGATCTCTGGGACGTCAAGATGGATTCGAGCCCCACGGACTGCGCGCCCTCGCGATTCTCTCCCGAGGGTAGCCACGAGCCGGTGATCGATTTCGTCAAGCGTCTGACATCGCGCCCGGTGGTCGGAGTAGGGCGCTTCACGTCGCCCGACACCATGGTGTCGCAGATCAGGCGCGGCGTTCTCGATCTCATCGGCGGTGCGCGTGCTTCCATTGCCGATCCCTTCCTGCCCCGAAAGATTCGCGAAGGCCGCGAGCAGGACATCCGCGAGTGCATCGGATGCAACATCTGCATCTCGAGCTGGCACGACGGCGTACCCGTCCGCTGCACGCAGAACCCGACCGCGGGCGAGGAATGGCGTCGCGACTGGCACCCGGAGCGCGTTGCTCGCGCCGCAAGCGATGCGTCCGTGCTCGTGGTGGGAGGAGGGCCCTCCGGTCTAGAATGCGCGTTGACGCTGGGGCGCCGCGGCTATACGGTGACGCTTGCGGAAAGCGCGCGAGAATTCGGCGGCCGGTTGCGGTTCGAGACTCGATTGCCCGGGCTCGCCACCTGGGGACGGGTGCGCGACTGGCGTCTGTCGCAGCTCGCGCAATTGCCCAATGTCACGCTGTACCCCGGAAACGAGCTCGACGTGGAGCAGATCCTGGAGCTCGAGCACACGCACGTCGTCATCGCGACCGGCGCCCGGTGGTCGCGCATGCTCTACTCCGCGATGGAGGTTCCGATCGCGGAGCTCGATGCGCCCGGCGTATACACTCCGGACGATGTTGCTGCCGGTGCCAAGCCCGAGGCACCGCTGGTGGTTTTCGATTTCGACAACTACTACCTGGGAGGCGCGCTCGCGGAACACCTCGCGGCTGTCTCGGGCGGACCCGTGAGCTACGTGACACCGGCCGGACACGCCTCCGCCTGGACCGTCATGACGAACGAGCAGCCGCAGGTGCACCGTGCCCTCGCGCGCGCCGGCGTCGCCCTGCATACCTTGAGCCGGGTGCACGCCTTCGACGGACAGACCGCGATTCTGAGAAATCAGTTCACGGACGCCGAGACCCGGTTGCCGTGTCGAGCGCTGCTCATCGTCGGACTGCGCCGGCCGCAGGATGCGCTCTATCACGCGCTCGCGGCGCGCGGCGATGATCTTAAGTCCGCGCGCATCGCTTCGGTGACTTGCATCGGCGATGCAAATGCTCCGGGCGCCATCGTGCACGCCGTGCACAGTGGGCATAAATACGCGCGCGCGCTGGACGGTGCGGAGACCGAGCTCTATCGCCGCGACCTGCCGATCAGCGAGGAATTCTCGCAGATCTATGCCGCCGTTCCGTGAGCCGATCGCCCCGCAACGTGCGCCGCCGGGAAAACGCTTGCCGACTCCGGCGTCGAATGGTCAAATTCCCGTAAAGGTCGATAACGATAATTCAGGGAGCCAGGACCATTCTGAAGGTCGATTGGAACAAGGCGTTCGAGTTCGCGTGGCGGATCCTCGTGTTCATCGTCGCCATCGGCATCATCATCATCGTGTCGACCAATTGGGCCCGATGGGAGGGCGGTGCCGGCTGGCAGACGACGACCGACGCCTACTTGCAAGCTGACTTGACCCCCATATCCGCCAAAGTCGGCGGTTACCTGCGCGAGCTGCCGGTGCAGGATTATGAGCGCGTGCGCAAGGACCAGGTGATCGCGCAGCTGGTCGATGACGACTACCGGGCGGCGGTCGCGCAGGCACAAGCGAGCATTGCAGCTGCGACCGCGCAGGCCGAGGCTCTGCGGGCTCAGCAGGAGCTGCAGCTCGCGACCATCGAGGCCGCGCGAGCGGTGGTTGCGGCCACCACGGCCTTGGCGGCACAGAACGAGCGCGACATCGCGCGCCAGCAGCGGCTGTTGCAAACCGGGTCTTCTTCGATCGAGGCCAGCGAGAAATTGGAGACCACACGCGCGCAGCTCACCGCGCAGCTTGCGCAAACCTCAGCGCAGGCAAGCGCGGCGGAGCGCCAACTGCCCGTGCTGCGGGCACAGCTCGAGCAAAGCCAAGCTCAGATTGCCTCATCCCAAGCGGCGCTCGTGGTAGCCAAGCTCAATCTGAGCTACACCACCATCACGGCGACTCAGGCGGGGGTCATCGGTCAGCGCCAGGTGAAGCCGGGCCAGCTGGTGGGTGCAGGCACTCAGATCACGACGCTCACGCCGTTGCCGAATGTCTGGGTCATCGCCAATTACAAGGAGACACAGATCACCCATATGGCGGTCGGGCAAAGGGCCGTGATCACCGTGGACTCCTTTCCCGGCCACAAGCTGCGCGGACATTTGTTGGCGTTCTCGCCGGCATCGGGCGCGGAATTTGCGTTGCTGCCTCCCGATAATGCCACGGGCAATTTCACCAAGGTCGTGCAGCGCATCGCCATAAAAATCCTGATCGACGATGCGGACGGCCTCGCGGATCGGCTCGAGCCCGGCATGTCGGTCGAGGCGAGGGTCGACGCCAGAGACGGCAAGCGCTGATGAATGCCACGGCGCCTGCGGCCGGCTCCGGCGTAACCGCGCCGACTCTTGCGACGCCGCCGACGTCCATACCGTGGCTCGGTCTCGTGGCCGTGCTCATGGGCACCTTCATATCGACGCTGAACGGGCGCTTGTCGACGTTCGGTCTCGCGGACATACGGGGCGCCGTAAGCGCGGGCTTCGATGAAGGCGCGTGGATCACCACGGCGCAGACGGTCGCGCAAATGTCCGTGACCCTGGCGGCGATCTGGATGGGAGCGGCCTACGGCCCGCGGCGCGTCTTGATCGGCGCCTCCATCGCCTTTGCGCTCATATCGCTGCTGACGCCCTATTCAGCCAGCTTGCCCATGCTGCTGACGCTGCAGTTTCTGGGCGGCCTGGCCTCGGGATGCTTCATACCGCTGACGCTCAGCTTCATATTGATCAACACACCGCCCAAGTACTGGGCCTTCGGCATCGCCGTCTATGCCCTCAATCTGGAGCTGTCGCTCAACATCTCCGCTTCGCTCGAGGGCTGGTACACGGAGCACCATTCCTGGCGCTGGATTTTCTGGCAGAACGTTCCGCTCGCACTCATCATGTCGCTGTGTCTGCATCGCGGGATTGCCCAGAAGCCCATCACGGTGCGGCCGCCGCCCGACATTTTTGCGCTGCTCTTCGGCGGCTCCGGCTTGGCGTTGATCTACGCCGGCCTGGATCAGGGCAATCGACTGGATTGGCTGCAATCGGGACTGATTTGGGGTCTTTTGTCGGGGGGCGCATTATTGCTCGCGGCATTCTTCATTCACGAAGCCCTGACGCCTCGCCCGCTCATCAACCTCAAGGTGCTGTTCGCCTCGCCATTGCCGTTTCAGTTCACCTTGATCGCTTTCCTGCGCCTGACCATTCTCGCGACGGCCTACCTGATCCCGCTCTATCTCGGCTCGGTGCGCGGCTATCGTGACCTGGAAATCGGCGGGACGCTGATCTGGATCGCCGTTCCGCAACTCGTAGTCTGTGCGCTTGCAGGCTTCATGCTGCGGCGGACAGATGCACGGCTGGTGACCTCGATTGGGTTCATCTTCATCAGCGTCGCCTGTCTCATGGTGGCTTATGGCCTGACGCCCATCTGGGGATCTTTCCAGTTTCTTCCCTCGGCGCTGTTGCAGGCTGTCGGCCAGAGTTTTGCCTTGTCGGGCGTCGTCTTCTTCGGCGTTCTGCACCTAAAACCTCAGGACGCCCTGACGTTCGGCGCGATGCTGCAGACGGCGCGGCTCATGGGCGGAGAGATGGGCACGGCCTTCGTCGGCACGCTGGCGCGGGTGCGCGGACAGGTGGCCTCGAACTTGATCGGGCAGCACGTCAGGGTCGGAGATGCCGACGTGATTCGGCGCGTGCGCGCCTATGGTGCGGTGACGACCCGCGTCATAGATCCGACGGGCGCGGTTCAACGCGGGCAAACCGTTCTGAGCAACGTGGTGCGCGTAGCGGCAACGACTCAAGCCGTGATGGATGGATTTGTCGCCGTCGCATTCTTGACGGCGGTGATGCTCGTGATCGTCGTGTTCCGAAAAGCGGCTCCCGTAGGCCCCGCGTCCCCCCCGCCGCTTTTTCCCGTGCGCAAGGCGGAAGGATGAGCGCGCGCGGGGGCGTACGCCAGAGTCGCCTCGTGCTCGCTGCCTTGACAGGCGCGTGGCTCGCGGCTTGCCGCGTCGGGCCGAACTACCACGCGCCTGCGCTGCCGCCGAAGGCGCAGGCGCCGTTGGTTTCTTTGAACGCGGCGGCGGAAACGACGGCGACGCCCCCCGATGCGTGGTGGCGTCTGTACGACGATCCACGGCTCGATGAGCTCGTGCAGGAGGCGCTCAAGGCGAATTTCGACCTCGCCGCGGCGGATGCCAACTTTGCGGCCGCCCGGGCCGTCCTGTCCGCCGTGCATGCCAATCGTTATCCGTCCACCGGGATCGTCGCGGGCGGCATTTATGGCCGTGATGCCATCACGGACGAGATCCTGGAGCTGCAAGGCCAGCGTCCCCAGACGATCTGGCTGTTCGAGGATGTGTTTCAAGTGGCCTACGAGGTCGATCTGTTCGGCCGAGTGCACCGGGCCATCGAGGCGGCGAATGCGAACGCAGACGCGGTCGCCGCCGCCCGCGACGGTGTGAAGGTCGTGGTCGCCGCGGAGGCCGCGCGGGCTTATGCGGCCGTGTGCGCGCTGGGCGAGGAGATCGACGTCGCGCACCGCTCCCTCGATGTCGTGTCGCACCAGGCCGATATCACCACCCACCGTTACGAGGCGGGCGGCAACTCGCAATACGATGTGAAGCGGGCGCAGGCCCTGGTGGCGGAGGTCGGGTCGAGTATCCCGACTCTCGAGGGCCAGCGGCGCGCCGCGCTGTTCGAGCTCACGGCGGTGCTGGGACGAACGCCGAGCGAGGCGCCGCAGGACGTCGAGGCGTGCAAGCGGCCGCCGCAACTGACGGCGCTCCTGCCCATAGGCGATGGTGCGGCGCTCATCCGGCGCCGGCCCGATGTGCGGCAGGCCGAGCGGCGGCTGGCCGCTGCGACCGCGCAGATCGGCGTGGCGACGGCGGATCTGTATCCCACCATCCGCCTATCGGGTCTGTATGGCGGAGCAGCGGTCCAGGTCTCCCAGCTCGCGACGAACATCGGCGAGACGTGGGGCATCGGTCCCTCGATCAGCTGGACGTTCCCGAACCAGGCCGGGCCGCGCGCCCGCATCCGGCAGGCCAAGGCCTCCCAGGCAGCCGCACTGGCCTCGTTCGATTCCGAGGTGCTCACTGCGCTGAAGGAAACCGAGCAGGCGTTGGCCTTGTACACGGCAGCGCTCGACCATCGGCGATCGCTCGTGCAGGCGCAGGATAGGATTCACGCCTCTTTCGACATCGCACAAAATGAATTTCTTGCGGGCGGCGTGAGCAACCTCGATCTACTCACCACCGAGCAATCCCTGGTCGCACTGGATGCGGCGGTGGCCTCAGCCGATACTGCGCTCATTCAAGATCAAATCGCCGTGTTCAAGGCTTTGGGCGGCGGCTGGCGCAAGCAAGACCTGTCGGAGCAGGCGAGCCCTGCGGCACGTTGAGAAGGCCCGCAGCGGGCCAAAACCGTTTCAGTAGATTACGAGGCTCTGGGTGTCGGTGTGATCTTGCGCCGGGAGGTCCACGAGCGGCGCGATCACGGGAACGCGCGGCTTGCCCTCGAGCCACGCGGCAAACTCCCGCGCCGGCATGGGCCGCGCATACAAATACCCCTGGCCGATGTCGCAGCGCAGTTCCCGGAGTCGGCCGGCGATGCTCTCCGTCTCGATACCCTCGGCAACCACCTTGAGCCCCAGGCTATGTCCCATGTCGATGGCGGAGCGCACGATGGCGGCGTACCCAGGGTCCGAAGCGAGACCGAGCACGAAACTGCGGTCGACTTTCATCTCGTGCACGGGCATCCGTGCGAGCAGGCCCAAGGAGGAATAGCCCGTGCCGAAGTCATCGATGGACAGACCGACGCCGAGCGATGCCAGCGCGGTGAGCACGCGCAATGCACGCTCGGGGTCGTCAATGAAGCTGCTCTCCGTCAACTCGAGGCTGAGCAGGCAAGGCGGTAGCTGGTGGCGGGCGAGTATCGCGGCGATGCGGGAATCGAGCCGCTCGTCGATGTCGTCCGCACTGACGTTCACGGCGAGGGGTATCGAGTATCCCGCTCGATGCCATTCGGCGCCCTGGACGGCGGCGCGATCGAGCGCCCAGCGGGTGATCCGCCGAATGAAACCGGTCTGTTCGGCGAACGGTACGAAAGCTGCGGGACTCAACAAGCCGCGGGTGGGATGTTGCCATCGCATCAACACTTCGGCACCGGCGACACGAGTCGTCGCCAATTCGATCTTGGGCTGGAAATACAGGCGCAGCTCATCCTCCTCGACGGCGCGGCGGAGCTCCCCGAGGAGCGAGAGTTGCTCTCGCGCCGCGGGCTGAAAGCTATCCTGATAAATGGCAAGGGCATGCTTCTCGCGCCGGGCGCGCCCGACGGCGACGTCGGCGCGGCGCAGCAGGTCATCCGCGTCGGGCTGCCCGCCTCCGGCCATGGCGAGTCCCACCGTCGCGGCAACGTCGATCGGTTGCGCCTCGACGATGACCGGCTCGACGAGCGCGGCGAGCAGGGAAGTGCCCCAGGCTTGCAATTGCGCGGGGTCCGAAAGGCGGGTAAACGCGGCGAACTCGTCTGTGGCCAGCCGTGCCACCGCCGAATCGACGGACGGCAACGCGGAGAGCCGCGAGGCGATGGCCTTCAGAACCTCATCTCCCACGGAGTAGCCCAGATGCTCGTTGATGCGGCGGAATCGCAGTAGATTTATCACGGCGACCGCGACGGTGGGGTTACCGGCACCGCTCAGGGCGACGCTCAGCGCAGCTCCGAAGGCGGTACGGTTCATGAGTCCCGTGAGCGCGTCCTGGTAGGCGAGCCGTCGAATCGATTGGTCCCGCGACTGCACGGCGGTCTGCATGTGCTTGAGACCGTCGGCGAGCACGCCGAGCTCGTCGCGCCGATGTACCGTGAGCGCCAGGTCGTAGTCCCCGCCCCGTATCCTATCGACCGAGCGAGTCAGATCTTGCAGCGGACGGGTGATGCTGCGCGCGATGGCGAACGCGGTCCAGCCGAATGCGATCAGGCTGACGGCGGCGATCAGGAACAATCGGTCGGTGAGGCGCTCGAACGGGGCGCGCGCCTCGCTGAGCGAGCGCGACAAGGTTGCCTCGACCTCGGTATCCCCCTGATTCGACAACGCGATGCGGCGCGCGGCGATGTCCGGATCGGCAGCGGAGCCGGCCGGAACCGTGCTCGCCACTTGCGTGCGGGCACCGGAGCCCAGGGATAGCGTAACACCCAGGCCGGTGATTTCCGCGAGCTCGCGCGCCGCCTTGTCATCGAGCGCGAAGCCCATGCTGATCCAGGCGACCGGCAGCGGGCTGCGCACGGGCACCGTGACCATTTGATAAATCCTGCCACTGTCCACCAGTACGCGATTTCCGTGCGGCGCCGTGATGGCAAAGACACTGCCGGCGGCCACATGCGACCCGGAAGCGGCGAGCACGTGGCCATCGAGCGAGGTGAGCACGACCAGGGCTGCGCCCACGCGCGCGCCGGCATTCTCCAGCGCGGAATTCATGGTCGCGGTATCGTTGGCGGCGACTGCCTCGCGGAACCCGTAGTCGGCCGCGACGGCTTGCGCGGCTTGGGTCAGCAAGCGCCGGTTGCTGTCGAGCAGCCGAGTGAACACCGAGACGCCCACATCGAGTTGGCGTTGCACTTCACGGGCCGCATTCGAGCGATTGGCGGCCGAGACTGCGTAAAGCGCGGCCGTGAGCACGGCCGTGAGCAGCAGCAGAAAGGTCAGCGCGATGCGAGTACGTAACGGCACGCGGGTGCGCTCAGGGCCATGCCGCAACCGTTTCGCGGCTCGGGTCCAGCTGCACGATGACGGGAATCGACGCGGGCCTGTCGGTCACGGTGAGCTCCTCGGGTGCTTGCGTGATCGCAGCCAGATTCGGATGCCAGATGCGCACCCGGTAGTGTCCCGGGGGCAAGTCGAGCGTGACGACGCCGGTGTCCGTGATCTTGCCGAAATATGCAGAATCCACCACACCGACGAAGGCGACCATGGTGTCGTGGATGTTGCAGCCGAGTATCACGAGTCCCGGCTTGTCGAACACCACGTCCACCTTGGGCGAGCCGGCGTAAAGCTTCAGGCTGAAGGTCTTGGCGGGCGAAAAGGAATAAACCTGATGGCGAATGTGGTCGCTGTTCGGGAACGTGACGGAAGTTCCCGTGCGGATCACGCTCACATGCGGAACGAATCGCTTGTTGACCTGATCGATGACGGCGGTCGTGGCCGTGCCGGGCGCGGCCGAATCGAGCGGATCGAAAACGACGATGGCGTCGACGGCGGGATCGCCCGACGAGGTGGCGACCTTGACCGTCACCGGGCTCGCGTTCACCGCGGCAGCACACAGGATCGCAAGCACCACCCCCAGGGCGCAGGGGTCGCGCCGTTTTGAGGGACCGGTCATTTCGGCGACTCGATGCGCGTGGGCTCGACCACCTCGCGTTTCATCGGCGCGAGCAATCTCAGCAACTGGTTGGTCGCCGCGATCCCCACCCGCCGTTCCTTGAGAATCGTCCGCAGAGCATCGACCATGCCGTAGAACTCCGCTTCCGATATGTGATGACCGGCGTGAACTTCCTTCATGGAGTCGCCGCTGTAACGACAGGGGCCGCCGGAGAGATTGCAGAGTTGCTCGGCGAGCAATCGCTTGATGCGGCCCAAGTCCGCGTCCTTGAAGCTGCGACCCAGGCGGGCATCCGCCGAGACACGGTCGATGAGCAGGTCCGATATGGCCGCAACGCCGGATTGGCCCCCCAATCTTTCGTAGAGCGTCGCGGACGAAGTATCGGCGACGGCCGCGCGCGCAGCCAAAGCGGCCGCGGCCAACAGCGCGGCGACCGCGAGGAATCGAGGTGCGTGGGTCATGAAGGCCCGTCGATATAAAAAAATTGAGCGTAAGCGCAAGCCCCGGCCCGTGCTGTGCGCTCGAACACAGTATTTCCCACCCAAATTCAAGTAACTCTTTGATTGGCCGAGACATCCGACTGATGGAATCCGCGAGCGATCGAGATTGAGCGACAGTCCTATTCGTTTGGCGATCTGGGCGTCTGCGATCCTGCAGGGGCTCGGCTTCTTATTCCCCGCGTGGGGCGCCGACGCCGGCGACCGCCTGCAGTGGACGGGGGCCGTCACCCAAGTCGAGGGCAGCGCCGGGGGCGGACTCGTGCCCTGGGCGCTCATCGGCGGACTCGAGACCGACGCCGAGGTGGGTGCCACCGGATTCGCCACTTACGTGTCGACGGAGGACTTCTCGCTGCGTGCCGGCGGTGCGAGCATCGACGTGGACGACCGAGTCGAAGTATCGGCGGCGCGCCAGCGGTTCGATGCAGGTGCAGTGCTTCCCGGACTCACCCTGGGACAGGACATCGTCGGCGTGAAAGTTCGCCTCGCGGGAGATGCCGTGTTTGCGCCGGACGAATATCTCCCGCAGATTTCGCTCGGTGCCGAGTGGAAGCACACATTGAACTTCGATCAAGTCCCGCGTGCCGCCGGAGCTCTGCGCGGAGAGGACGTCGATCTGTACCTCGCGGCGACGAAGCTCTACTTCGCCGCGCTCGCGGGGCGCAACGTCATCGTCGACTTGACTCTGCGCCGCACCCGCGCCAATCAATTCGGGTTGCTGGGATTCGGCGGGGATGGGAGCGGCTACAGCTATGTACCGGAGGCTTCCGCGGGCGTCTTCGTCACCGACAGCGTTTTGTTCGGAGCCGAGTATCGCGATAAGCCGAACAACCTGCACGCCTTTCGAGAGGACAGTGCGCAGGATGTATTCGTGGCGTGGGGTCCTTTGAAGAATGTGAGCCTGACCGCCGCATGGACGGATCTCGGACGGATCGCGGGAAAGTCGCCGCAATCGGGAGTTTACGTGTCGCTTTGGCTCGGAATCTGAGAGCTTTCTCATGCTATGGATGCTGGCATCGCTGTTCTTCTTCTGGTGCGCGTTTCGCGAGATCCGCAACAGCATCCTCCCGCGTCCCGGCTATGACACTCCTGCGCCGATAACCAAGTCCTACCTGGTGCTGGTGCTGTCGCTCGCGGTGATACTCGCTTATCCGCCCGTTCACACCTGGTACTTTCAGTGGTTCTTGTCCGGGAAGGCCACCGAGCTGGCCGACAACCACCGCGCGATCGTTCATTGCAACACCACATTCGACACCATGGTCGACCCCGACATGCTGTTCGCCGGCCATGCGAATCCGCGCACCGGTAAGATCGGGATCCAGGCTCCGTGGTGCGACATTTTGATGGACTACCTGCGCCATCCTGCCCGCGCAAACCAGCGGGAGCTCGAGAGTCTGGATATTTTTACGCACGAGAGCATGCATATTCGCGGCGAGATGAACGAGGCGCTCACCGAGTGCGAGGCGATCCAGCGCAATTACCGCTCGGCGAAGCTACTCGGAGTTCCCGACGGCATCGCCAAGCAAAATGCCCTCGACATCTACAACGTCAGCTACCCGCAGCGGGGACAAATAGGGGGCATGCAGAGCGCCTATTATTCAGATCAGTGCGCTCCGGGAAAGGCCATGGACGAGCACTTGCCGGATTCGACCTGGTCGAGTCCGTAGACTCGCATCTGCGCACGGGGACCCGGGGCCGTTGCCATACAGAGGGAGAGGTGCCACGCGCATTTTCGAGTTAGTATGCTTGCCCCGCAGATCCCGGCGCAACCTTTGCAACACGTGAAGAAAATGCTCTTGAGCATGGCCTGGCTGTTGCTCGTCGCGACTCCGACGATCCTGCCTGCCGCGCCGGCACAGACTCCCGCCGAGAACGCAGCGCGCCCGCCGGGGAGCCTCGAATTGCTCGTGCTCGGCTCGGGTGGTCCCGGCGCCGAAGGCCGGGCGTCCTCGAGTTACGTCCTGTTCGTCGATGGAGCGCCGCGGATCCTGGTCGACTCGGGTCCGGGATCCTTTGCTCGGCTGGGGGAGGCTCACGTCGATCTCGGGGCGCTGGACGTGGTCTTGCTCACTCATCTGCACGTCGATCATGCCGCGGAGTTGCCCGGCATCGTCATGGCACGCGCAGTTTCGATCGGACACCCGATTCACTTCGATGTATTCGGTCCCGGCGGTCACCCGGCGCGCGGCGACGTGCCGTCATTCCCCTCAACTCGCCGCTTCATGGAGCTCCTGTTCGGCGCCGACGGGGCATTCGCGTACCTCGAGGATTTCTCGGCGCCGGTGAGCTTCACGGTCACGGACTTACCCCGGTCGGCTCGCTTCGATCAGACGGAGGTCATCTACGAGCGCGGCAATGTGGCCATCCACGCCCTGCAGGGTCATCACGATGACGCGCCGGCGATCATCTATCGAGTCGACGTGGGCGGCCGAAGCGTCGTCTTCAGCGGCGACATCGATGCCCAGGGACTTCCCGCGCTGGAGCGCATCGCGCGAGGCGCGGATCTGTTGGTGTTCGATGCCGTGGTGCTCGATCCGCCGGGATCCCCCCCCATTTTGTATACGTTGCACAGCCCACCGAAGGTGCTCGGCGAGATCGCCGCGCGCGATCACATCGGCAGTCTCCTGCTGAGCCATCTATCTCCCGCGGTCGATGAGAATCGCGGTGCGGTCACCGCCTCGATCGGCACGCACTACCTGGGCCACGTCGTCTTTGCGAGCGACGGCCTGCGCGTGACGCCCTAAAGATCCGGGGTCGCCGGGCTGACGCCAATGTCTTCCGCCGTTACCCTGCCGTGCAAGGAGTCGATCGCCGCCGGTCTGCCGGCGTCGCCCCGCGCGCGCGGCGCGGAGCCCTGGGTTCTGGCGACGACCATCATTGCCTCCAGCATGGCATTCATCGATGGTACCGTCGTGAACGTCGCGCTGCCGGCGCTGCAACGCTCGCTGGGTGCGACGCTCGCCAGTGGCCAATGGATCGTAGAAGCCTACGAGCTGATGCTGGCCGCCTTGTTGCTGATCGGCGGTGCGGCAGGGGACCGCTACGGCCGCCGTCGTGTGTTCGTCGTCGGGGTGGTCGTGTTCACGGTCGGCTCGATGATCTGCGGTCTGTCGATCAACGTCGGCATGCTCATTGCGGCCCGGGCCGTCCAGGGGGTGGGGGGCGCCTTGTTGATTCCGGGGAGTCTCGCGCTATTGAGCGCGTCCTTCGACAAAGAGCGGCGCGGGCGGGCTATCGGGACTTGGTCCGGCTTCACCGCGATTACAAGCGCATTCGGTCCGGCATTCGGCGGCTTTCTCATCGATCACACCACGTGGCGAAGCGCGTTTTTCTTGAATGTTCCCCTGGCGCTCGTGGTACTGGCGTTGACGTTTCGATTCGTTCCCGAAAGCCGCAACGACTCCTCGCCGAAAACTATCGACGGGTGGGGGGCGGCGCTGGCCGCGATTGCATTGGGCGGCATCGTCTACGCCCTCATTGGAGCGCAAACCGCCGGCTGGACGGACTGGCGGGTGCTCGCCGCGCTCTCGATCGGCGGAGCGACGCTAGCCGTGTTCCTGGTCGTAGAATCGCGCCAGGCGGCGCCCATACTGCCGCTCGTTTTATTTCGCTCGCGGGATTTTGCCGCGGCCAACCTTTTGACTCTGCTGCTCTATGCAGCGCTCGCCGGGAGCCTATTCTTCCTGCCGCTGAATCTCATCCAGGTGCAGGGCTATTCTGCCGCCGCAGCGGGTGCAGCCCTTCTGCCGTTGGTGTTGCTGATGTTCGTACTGTCGCATTGGGCAGGCGGTCTGGTCGATCGTTACGGCGCCAGATTGCCTCTGGTGATCGGGCCGACGATTGCGGCCGCCGGATTTGCGTTGTTTGCCGTTCCGCAGCTCGGGGGAAGTTACTGGACAACCTTCTTCCCGGCGGCCCTGGTACTCGGCTTCGGCATGACGCTGACCGTCGCGCCGCTCACGACCGCGGTCATGCAGGCGGTGGATCCGCAAGTGGTGGGAGTCGCTTCGGGCGTCAATAACGCGGTGGCGAGTGTGGCCGGACTGCTGGCTATCGCGGGCCTGGGAATGGTCATGTCGAGCACGTTCAACTCGCGGCTTGAGCGCGGCCTCGACGCCGCGAATATCCCACCGGCGGTCGTCGCTGCGGTGATCGCGCGGCGCGCGAAGCTCGCGGCAATCGAGCCGCCCGCGGACGCGGGCGCCGATCTGAAATTGGCAGTGCGCCACGCAGTCGATGAGGCTTTCGTAGCGGGATTTCGTCACGTCATGTGGATTGCAGCCGCACTCGCGCTCACGAGCGCAGTCGGCGGCTGGGCGATGATCGGGCGAAGGAGTCGCGGGCAGGCGTCTCCGGCGAGGTAAGGTCGAGGTAAAAGTAGTGCTCATACCGTCGCGTAACTGCCAGGTGTCCATCGTGCGATTCTGGGATAATCCGGCTATCCGACGCGAAAGCGTTCTCAACTCATCACCATCGGGGAGCCCTGCATGTCTCGCGACACCATCAACTTGACTGACGAGTTGACTGCCTACATCCGCCGCGTCGGCATACGCGAGGATGCCGACCTCGCGGCGCTTCGGGAGGAGACCGGGCACCATCGTTTGGCGACCATGCAGATCGCGCCGGAGCAGGGCGCGTTCATGGCGCTGCTCGTGCGCCTGCTCGGCGCCCGCAAGACCCTGGAAGTCGGAGTTTTCACCGGCTACAGCTCGATGGCGGTGGCCAAGGCGATGGGCCCCGAAGGCAGGGTCCTGGCACTCGATGTGAGCGAGGAATTCACCGCCGTGGCCCGGCGTCATTGGGCGAAGGCCGGTGTCGCCGATCGCATCGAGCTGCGGCTTCGCCCGGCGGCCGAGAGCCTGAAGGAGCTGGTGGCGGCAGGCGAGACCGAAACATTCGACTTCGCGTTCATCGACGCCGACAAGACGAATTACGATACCTATTACGAGTACGCGTTGCAGCTCGTACGTCGGGGCGGCTTGATCGCCATCGATAACGTGCTCTGGGACGGCAAAGTCATCGATTCATCCGACAAAACGGCCGATACGGTCGCCATCCGCGCCCTCAATGAAAAAGTGCACGGCGACAAACGCGTGGATGCCGCGCTGGTTCCCATAGGCGACGGGCTGACATTGGCACTGAAGCGCTGAGCCCTTGAGTTCCGATGGAGCGAGCGGACCCCGCTCAGGGATGAGCGTTCCGCCATTGCTCGACCGCCGCGAGCGTGTTCTCGACGTGCTTGTCGGGATTCAGTGCCGAATATGCGTAGATGATTTTGCCGTCCGGCGCGATCACATAGGAAGTGCGGTTGGAATACGACGTGATCAGCAGCCGCGCATCGTAAGCCTTTGCGATTTTCAGATCGGCGTCGGATGCAACGGCGAATTTATTGCGGCACTCGCTCACCGAAAACCTGTTGAGTGTCTCGATGGGATCGTGCGAGACCCCGATGACCTTGGCACCCATAGCTTTGAACTTTGCGGTCGCCTCCGCAAACTCGTGCGCCTCGATCGTGCATCCCTTGGTGAAGGCGGCCGGATAGAAATACAGGACCACGGGGCCCGCTTTGAGCGCATCGGCCAACGAGAACGTGAACGGCTTGCCGGCGAGCGTCGCCTGAGTCGTGAAGTCCGGGGCTATGGCGCCGGGTGGCAGGGCCGCGAACACTTGAGAAGCGAATGCGCAAAGAAGAGCGAGGGCTCCCGGTCTGTGCATGAATAATGTCCCTGCGAAATGTGGGCGGAGTATCGCATACCCTTGGGCCCGGCATGTGAGCTGATCATCCGCCGGTCGAGGAGCGAGTGCTCGTCGAGGTGACGTCGCCGAGAAATTTGACGGTCTGTCTGAGCGCCGGTGTACGGAAGCGCGCCGCGAGGCTGAATGAGGCGATGGTATCGGCATGACCACGCCGCGGATACAGGTGCGTCTCGACCTCGGCACCCTGCAAGAGCAGGGCGTCACGCAATTTCTTAGTGTGAGCGCAGTAGACGACCTCATCGTCGGTGCCGTGCAATAAGAGCGTTGGCGGTGCCGCGCGGCTGGCGAAGCGCACCGGCTGCCAATCGCCCGGGATATAAGGCGCGCCGAAAATGGCGCGCAATTGGTCCGTGTTCGGATCGAGCGCGTAAGGACCTGACAACCCGATGAGTCCTGCGATGGAATGCGGGCGCACACCGGCCGCGGCGAGGTACGCGGGATTCAGCGCAAGCAGGGCCGCGATATGGGCGCCGGCGGAATGTCCCATGAGCACGAGCCGATCCGGGTCGCCGCCGAAATCACCGGCATGACGCTGAATCCAGGCAACCGCCCGGGCGCCGTCCTCGACAAAGGCCGGAAATCTGACCTCGGGGTAGACACGGTAATCCGGGATCACCGTCACGTAGCCCCGCTCGGCGAGTGCAGCGCCGACGAAGGCGTACTCGGATTTCTTCCCCGTCGACCACGATCCGCCGTAGAAGAATATGACGATGGGGCGATGGTCTGCGCCTCGAGGCGCGTAGACGTCGAGCCGCTGGCGCGCATCGTCGCCATACGATAAATCGGAGGTGCGTTTGAACGACCCGAAAGCGTTCGGGGCGTTGGCCACGAAGAAGCTGAAGCCGCCGCACCCGACGAGCGCAGCGACACACGCCGCGGCCAGGCATCCGGCCGCGGCGCTAACTCTTCCGGCCAGGGCTCGCCTCCGCGCTCAAGCGTTTCGCGACCAGCTCCCGCATCGCGCCGGCCTTGATCTTGGCGCTGCCGGTTAGCAAAACCTCTTCCTCGAGCACGAACAGTACGCGGCGCGGCACCTTGTAGCTTGCGAGGCGCTCTCTGAGAAAATCGCGCACGGTAGCCTCGTCGAGGGCGGCGCCCTCGTGCGGCACGATGCAGCTCACCACCATCTCGCCCAACGTCTCGTGCGGCACGCCGACCGTTTGGGCTACCTTCACTCCGGGACATTTGGTCAAAACGCTGTCGACTTCGACCGGCGATACATTGGCGCCGCCGGTCTTGATGATGTCGGTCAGACGGCCTTCGAAATGCAATCGCTCGCGTGCGTCGATGTAGCCGCCATCGCCTGTGTGGAAGAACCCTTCCTCATCCAGAGTCTCGCTCAAAGGGATGCCGATGTACCCGAGCATGAGAGTGGGCCCTTTGACCGCGATCTCACCGCGCCCGCCGCGCGGTAGCACGATGCCCGTGTCGGGATCGACGATCTTGATGGTATTCCCCGGCAGGGCTTCGCCGTTGGTCCCATACGCGATCTCCGAGGGCGTATCGCTCGCGAAAGCCGTCGAAATGGTGAAGGTCTCGGTGTTCCCATAAGACCAAAGCGGGTCGTTCCATGGAGGTGCGCGAAAGGTCGGATGCCGCGCCGCAGGTCTGCAGACATCGACATAGCGGAGACTGCCGAGGTCCGTGCTCCCCCAGTTGGGGGCCGACTCGAGCTGCGCCCACTGATGCGGCCAAGCCTGAGGCCAGGTCACGCGCTCCGCCTGCATGAGCTCGAGCGCCTCGATGGGCTCGAAGATGCGCTGCAGGACAATCACTCCGCCGGCGGCGAGAGTGCCGCCCAGAGCGATGCCGAAATTGCCCGACCATATGAAGCTATTGGCGGTCCAGGTGCGCACATCGTCCTTGAGGGCGAAAATGCGGGGCCAGCGCCAGCACTGGATGGCCACGCCCCGGTGGGCGCTGAGAATGCCCTTCGGTCGGTTCGTCGATCCGGAAGAGAGGAATAGCGCTGCGACATCCGAAGGCGTGGTGGTGACCATCGTCGCCTCCACGAGCGTCTCGGGTACACCGTCCCCATGGGCCAGAAAGTTCGACCAGGTTTCGATCCCGGCGGCACCGCCGGTGTCATCCACGGCGGCGATGTGTCGCAAGAACGGAAACTTCATCGATAGGAGCCGGCCCGGCGTGGCCGTGCGAATCCCCGGCTCCAGCTCGCAAAGCATCGCGGCCATGTCCTTTTTGGCGACGGAGCGCTCGAACAGCAGGATCGAGACGCCGGTCGCCTGCAGCAGGTACTCGAGTTCCGGCGTGGTCGAGAACGTGCTGAGCGCCACCGCGACGCCGCCGGCGAGACCGACGCCAAAAAAGGCGGCGATCCATTCGGGTCGATTGGTCATCAGGATGCCGACACGGCTGTCCTTGCCGACACCGCAAGCCCGAAGTGCGCGCGCGACCGTCAGCGCGCGATCCCACAGCACTGCGTAGGTCCAGCGCGCCGCGCCGTCCGGGGTATGCAGCACCAACGCTTCCCGATCGGCGAAGCGGGTGGTCACCTCGTGCAGAAACCCCGGCAGCGTCAGCGCCCCGATGCCGGGCTCCTGGTCGAGCGGGACGCCCTTGATGATCGAAAGGGGGGCCGTGGCTTGGGATCCGCTGTCCATTCAGGGGAGAAATGGTATCAAGCCTGCGCGCCGATTGGACAGATCGGAGCAGCCGATTTAACTTGAGCGTCCGGGGAGATAATGTCACGAATATTCAGGAGATTTCGATATGACGGACCTCGAGCGCTTGCTCGCGATCGAAGAGATCAAAAGAGTCAAAGCAAAATACTTCTACTGCCTCGACACCAAGGACTGGGCGGGATGGAAGGAAAACGTGTTCGCACCGGATGGGAGTCTGGAAGTTCCCGAGGCTCTGGCGGAACCGATCGTGGGGATCGACAGAATCATCGAGTGGGTATCGATCAATGCCGGAACGCAGGTATCCGTGCATCACGGGCACATGCCCGACATCGAGATTTGCTCGGCGGACGGAGCGAAAGGGATCTGGGCGATGGAGGACCGACTCTACCGGCCGAAAGACAAGCCCCACTCGTCGGGATTCACCTATCTGCACGGCTTCGGCCACTACCACGAGACCTATGTTCGCGGCCCGAAGGGCTGGCGTATCAAGACAACGCGTCTCACACGGCTACGCGTCGAGACGGTCTAGCGATCGAATTGCACGGCTTCGTCGGGTGGGAAATCCATGCATTCCCGCAACGTCGATGAACTCGCGGAGCGATGCCTGGCGGACAGTGCCGCAACAAAGTCCAATGGCGGGCCACATGCGGGCTTCGTGCGTATTCAGCGGATGATGTTCGGATACTGGACCCGGGGCGCGACCCCATGGGTGGTGCGATACGAAGGCGGCTGCCGGCCGTTCTGGTCCTTGATGCCATATTTCAGCGCCATTTCGGCGCCGATCACCGTCTGCCCACTCATCTGCATCAAGTCCGGATCGTTGTAGAGGGCCCAGATGATGTGCCCGGTGAGCTCGGGCGTTTCCGCCGAATCCGCCAGCGCACCATACTTCCCCGGATCGGCCGCAATCATCGATTTCAATCGCTCGGTCAACAGCGCGCCCATCCAGATGGAAAGCGAGGCGACACCGAACGGCCTGAAGTCCACGGCCATGTCGGCGGCGAACTTGTCCATGCCGGCCTTGTGCGCGCCGTATGCCGGATCGAAGATGTAGTGGACCGCTCCCGAGGATGACGTGAAAATCACCAAGCCTCGCTTCTGCGCGATCATCAGCGGCGCAGCGTAGTAGCTCGCGACATAGCTGCTGCGCAGTCCCACATCCAGCATGTCGACGACGCCCAAGGGCTTTTCCCAGAAGTTGACCGGACTCATGATTTCGTCACGGATGAGGCAGGCATTGTTGACCAGTATGTCGAGGTGCCCCGCGTCGCGCCGGATCTGATCGAACAGCGCCTTCACGGGGGCATCGTCCGCATGATCTACGTGCACGGCTAGCCCCAAGCCGCCCGCAGCGGTAACCGCTTCGGCAGTCTCATAGATCGTGCCGGACAGGGGTGAGTCGCCGGCCTTTTGCGATCGCCCCGTCACGTACACCACGCATCCATGGCTTCCGAGCGCGACGGCAATGCCGCGACCGGCGCCGCGACTGGCGCCCGTCACGACGGCGACCGCGGCAGGTTTTCTTTCAGTCATCGGTCACTCCCGGCGCCGGCTCTTCAGGGATCACTCGAGGCGGAATTGGGTGCGCGCATTGATTCGTCCGGCGACCGGGCTCGGCCCACGGTATAGCACCGAGTCGAGAGCCGAGGGCAGATTGCCCTTTGCGATTTCGAGACCCGCCGTCAGAGGTACCGTCGTCACGAAGAGATCACGTCCGTCCACACCGCCAAAACGCACGTTGGTGCAAGCGCCGCCCGGCAGGGAGAGGCGCCGGTCGATCGCACCATCGGGTCGCACGCAGAGAAGCTCTTCGGAACTGAAACCCGTGATCCAGAGATTGCCCCAGATATCGAGCGCCATACCGTCGCAATCCTGCTTCTCGAGAAGCATTCTGCGGTTGTCCAGGCTGCCGTCCGCGGCAATGTCATAGACGAAGGTGCCGACGAAGCTCTCGTTGTGATAGAGCGCGGTGCCATCGCCTGAGATACCGAGACCGTTGCAGAAAACGAGGCCGTCGGAGAGCAGCGTCACCTTGCCCCGTACATCGAGGCGATACAGTGCGACAGGCGAAGGTTGCTCTCCCTTCACGATGGCCGGGAGGTCCAACGTGCCGAAGATGAGTCCGCCCCTCCCGTCGGGGCACATCTCATTCACGCCGGAAAGCGCCACGCCGTCGATGCTGCTCAATAAGGTGCCCGTTCGCCCCGAAGCGGGATGGAACCAGGCGATTCCGCCCGGACCCGAGCAGAGGAGGGCGCCATCCTCATTGAGTAAAATTCCTCCGATCCACCGTCTCTCGGGGAGCCAGTGCGAGACGCCGCCGTCCGGATTCAAGCCCTGTACGCCGCCTAAGATGACGTCGCTGAACCACACGACGTGCTCGTCGATGGCCAGCGCCTCGAGATAGCGACCCCTCGCAAGAGCAGTGAAAGACATGTATTGCCTGCCGATCGGTACTAAGCTTTTATTCTAACCTGGCAGGCGAGTGATCGTTCATGAACTCGATATCGGCCGTGCAGCGCCCCGACCCCGATGCGGGCGTGGTACCGCTCAAGCGCATGGTGGCGATCAGCCTCGGCAACGCGCTCGAGTTCTATGACTTCATGATCTTCAGCTTCTTTGCCGTGCAGATCGGGCACGTGATCGTTCCCACGCAGTTTGCCAAGCGGGGCCTCCTCCTGGCGCTGGCGACCTTCGGGGTGGGCTTCTTCATGCGGCCCCTCGGTGCGATCGTGATCGGTCGCTACGGGGACCGTGCCGGCCGCAAACCGGCCATGATGTGGTCGTTCGGCTTGATGGGCGTGAGCATTCTGGGGACGGCGTTGACGCCGACTTACGCCCGAGTCGGGATCGCCGCCCCGGTCTTGTTGCTCTGTTGCCGGTTGCTACAGGGGTTCGCGATGGGCGGGGAGGTGGGCCCTATCACCGCCTACGCCGCGGAGGCGGCCCCGCACGGTCACCGCGCGCGCTACGTGTCCATGCTGGGAACCGGGCAGGGCCTCGCCGTGCTGTGCTCCGGCTTGATCGGCTACGCACTCGCACGGCAGTTGTCGCCTGCGGATCTCGATTCTTACGGCTGGCGGATCGCGCTCTTGCTGGGTGTTCTGGTGGTACCGATCGGGTTGCTCATTCGCAGCCGCTTGCCGGAGACGATCGATGCAGCCGTGGCGGAGGCCAAGCGCGAACCGGCGGGGCAGTCGCCGTGGCGCGTGTTCTTCGTGGGCTTGCTGGTGGTCGGCGCCGGCACCATTGCGGGCTACGCCTTGGTCTACCTCGCGACCTACGCCCAGGACACGCTCAAACTCGGCGCACGCCTCGCATTCGTCGCGACCATAGCGCAGGGCCTGGGATACTTATGCAGCGCCTATGCCGCCGGCTGGTTCGGCGATCGCTTCGGTCATCGGCGCATCCTCGTCATCACATTTACTTTGTTGCTCCTCTTGATGTTGCCCGCCTTCGTGCTGATGAATCGCTGGCCCACGGCGGCATCGCTATTTATGGTGACGGCCACGCTATCGGCGATCCACATAGGCGCCATCGTCTGTATGCAAGCCTTTCTCGTCGAATGTCTGACGCCGACCGTGCGGTCGGGCGTCTTTGCCATGACCTATGCGACCGGCGTGGCCCTGCTCGGCGGCACGACGCAGTTGATTTTGAAGTTGCTGATTGATGCCACGGGGAGCGCGTTCGCGCCGGCTTGGTACGTAATCGCTGCGCTCGCGATTGGAATGCTGGCCTTGACGCAACTGCGGGATGCGCCGGGCGTCGCTACGCCCGGCGTGGATGCGCGCGCCGCGAAACCCCAAAGCGCCGGCTAGCGAGAGGGTCGGCGCAGAAAATCGATAATCGCCGGGGCGAGCGCGGGCCACCCGGCGAAGTGCCCACTGCCATGCTTCGCGGCATAACCCGAGCGATTATTCCATTCGTCATCCGGCCAGGGGGGCTCTCTCAGCTCCGAGTGCGGGATGAGCTCGTGTACCCACTCGCTCGTTCGGCGCGTGTGACTCAAATCGCTCTTGCCGCTGCGGTATATCAAGACCGGCATGCGCAACCGCGCGAAGCTTTCCGGCGACATGCCGGGGACGGGCGATGTCTTCGACGGCATGTACGCCAGCGCCCAACGCTCCATGGTTTCGATGAAACGGTCCGGATCTTGCGCGAGCAGAATGCCGCGGTTGTTGGGATTGCGCTGGAGTTGCTCGGACCAACCCGGCAGCTCGGCCACGGCGGCCATACCGCCGCGGCTCGCTGCGATCGCGGAATTGACGCAATAGTAGGCCGCGAGCGATATCAAACTCAGAGCTCCCCCGCTGATCCACCAAACGATCAAATGCGAAACCGCCTCGGGATTGCGCGCCGCGGCGATGAGCGACACCCGTGAACCGCCCGATCCGGCGGCCAACGCCGTCGGTCCGAGCTCGAGCGCACGAATGAGCTCGACCAGTGTGCGGGCCTGGAGATCGGACTCGCTCGCTCCTTCGAAGGAGATGTCGGATGCGCCGCAATTGGGCCGGTCCCAGAGCAGCACTCGGCGTCCGTCCGCGGCGAGCGCCTGGGCGAGCTCGGGCAGGCCCGGGCTATCCTTGGCGAAACGCCCGCCCGGGGTGAGCGCGATGGCCGGGGCCGCTTTCGGTCCCAACAGCTCGTATTCAATGGTCAGCCCGGAGATTCTAATGTTGGCCATGCGTCTCTCTGCGCTCAGAAGCGGAAGGTGACCTCTCCTCCCATGATGCGCGGGCTGCCCCAGGCCAGCACGTCGCCGGTCCCCGCCCCTGATTCCCCATAGGTGATGTACGACCGGTTGAATACATTGTTGGCGAAGAACTGGGCGGTCCATCGGCCATCCGCCGCACCGACCCCGATACGAGCGTTGGTGAGCCAATAAGCCCACCCGTTGGGCGGCGGCAGAATGCCGGGGGCGCCCGAAGGGCCGAAGTTGACCGCGCTGATATAGGATTCAAGAAGGTTGCCGATCAGATGCAGCTCGCCGGTCAGCGGCTGATCGAGGGTCGCCGTCATCCCAATTTGCCACTTGGGCGAGTTGGTCATCACCGTACCGTTGAGGTTGAAGTCGGACAGTACCGGGTTGTTCTGAATCTCGAAATTGGTGTATTCGGCGTTGAGGTAACCGGCATTGAGTCCGACCGTGAGAGGCGGCGCGATGCGCATGTTGAAGGTCTCCTCAAATCCCCATGTGCGCGCCGACTTGGCGTTTACGATCGCCAGAATGATTTCGCTCTGATATGCGGGCTGAGCATGCGCCGAGACTTGCAGGTCCTTATAATTATTATAAAAAGCGGCCGTGGTGAGTTGAGCTCTGCCATCCAGTAATGCTTGTCGGTAGCCGACTTCGTAGGTGTCTACCTGCTCCGGTCCGAAAACGCTCCCCTCGTTGGGCTCGGGGAACACGCTCGGCGAAGCCACGGGATTCACACCGCCCGCCTTGAAACCTCGGGCCCAGCGCGCATAGGCGGTGCCGTGATCGAGCGCATACGAGAGTGTCGCCGACGGCAGGCCCTTCGATTCCGTCGTAGTCGCGTTCGATACGACCGGTTGTTCGAAACCCGTGTCGTTCGTTTCGTGGATATAGCGGCCGGAGACCGTCAGATTCAACTTATCGGTGAAATCGTAGCCGACTTGTGCATAAACCGACTCGTCCTTCACGTAGGTGTTCACGTGAGTGAGCGGTACGGTGTAGAAAGGATTGAGCAAGAACGCCTGGGTGTTCCCGGTGAAATCGTTGTGCAGGAAGGTGGCGCCGCCGAGAAAGTGGAACGGCCCGGTGTCCGTCGACACGGCGCGCAGCTCTTGATAAGCGAAATGCTTGAAATTGCGCACCGACACCGATTCAAAGGGGACGCTCGAGCCGGTCAGTTCCGTGAAGAAATTGGTAAATTGATGGCGATAGGCCGAAATCGAGGTCACATCGACCCCAGGCCCGTTCCACACCGCCGTGCCGGAGATGCCGTTGTCGACCAGATTGACGATCGTGGGCAGGCCCATGGAGGCGGTGAACTTCCCACCGCTGCCTGGGACAAAGCCCGGTGGCAGGTTCACAGTGAAACCGGTGAAAGCACCGATTGTTCCCGCGAGATACCCCTGCGTGTACGCCGGGATCGTCTGGAAGATCGCTCCCCCGTCGCTATCGGTCTTGATCGAGTCGTCGCCCGCAATCGTGAGCTTTAAGGTGTCGCTGAACTTGATCAGGAGCTTTGCGTCCGATGCCGTGAAGCTCGCGTCGTTGTAGCCCGCCGAGGGGGTCACGCCCGAGTTGAGGATGGCCGCCAGGGTGGTCGGGGTTAACGGAACGGTGGGGTAGGGTGTCCCTGAAAACATCGAAGCGTTATAGGGCGTCGGATTGATCGAGATGTTGCGGATATACGGGCTGTGCGAGTCACGCTCGATGGACAGGCTGAAGGCCACACTGGGTGCCAACGGGATATTGAGGTAGCCCGCCCCGCGAAAGGTGTTGTAGTCGCCATAGTCGATGAGTCCATTCGCCGCAAACGCATTGGGGTCCGGCTGGCGGGAAACGATGTTGACCACGCCGCCGGTGGCATTGCGGCCGTAGAGGCCGCCCTGGGCTCCCTTCAGAATCTCCACGCGCTCGACATCCACCAAATTATTGACCATCGAACCCCAGATGCGCGGCACATCGTCGATGTAGGTGGCAACGCTCGGGTCCGCGCCGACGAAGATGCTGTTGCCGACACCGCGAATGAAGATCTGCGTGTACCCGGAACTCTCGGCGGGTAAGTAGCCCGGCGTTACGTATTGAAGATTGACCAGATTGGTGATGCCTTGCTGCGTCAGCGCCGCTCCGGTGAATGCTTGCACCGAGTCCGACACCTGCAGGACGCTTTCCTCGCGGCGCTGGGCGGTCACCACGATCTCTTCGAGGGCATCGCTCTGGGGCTGTCCTGCGGGAGGGGCCTGTTGCGCGAGGGCCGGCGCCGTCATGACCGGCAACGCCAGCAGGGATGCAGCCAACAAAAGAACACGACTCGAAATAATCTTCATGACGGACTCCCCTTTTAAGCCATGCGGAGCGACTTGAGATCGCCGCTCTCGTTGTTCGTCGTCGATCGCCACCAGCGCGATAAAACCGATCAGTCCTCGAATCCGATCTCCCTGATCATCTGCTCGCCCAAGCCTTCGGCCCCGCTAAGCTCTTCAGCGAAGCGATCGCAAAACTATTCAAGAGGCTTTCTCGGTCGCTCCGGCGACCGAGATATATGTGATTTGGCGTCGCTCGACGCGGGTCGGCGGGTGGCGAAGCGGGATGTTCGCCCAACACGTGCTCGGCAAGCCGTCCGTCCACAGCATGGTTTGGTCCACCCCCTACGTACGGTATATGCTACGCGCTATTCTAGTATTGTCTCCTCAAGCAATTCAATTGCCGGAGTCCCCCGGGAACCGTGCGCGTCATGTCCCACGAAGCAGCAATGCTTGCCTGCATGCGCACGACATTGCCCATTTTCCCTGTCTGGCGCCGCAGGTGCCACTTAAGGTCGGACTGGACGAGCCGTCACGTCCCGGGCGTCGATAGGGTCGCGCCGGACGGCATGTACCGGGATTAATCTCCGTCATGGTGACAAAACAGCGCTGATTAAAACGAGAGGACTCTGACGATGAGCGAACAAAATAAGCAGCTCGTTCTGAAATTCATCGAAGCCATGGGTGCGAGCGATGCAGAGTCGGCCGCTCCCTGCCTCGCGGAGGACGCGTTCACGCTGGCGAAGGGTTTCAGCAAATTCGCCGGCGTTCGCCGTTACGATAGCATCGTCGGCACCATAAACGCATTCAAGGAACTCGTGCCTACGGGCCTGCGGCCGACGGTGCATACCGTTACCGCGGAGGCAGAGCGCGTGGTGGTGGAATTCGAGGGCGACGCCGTCACTTGCGAGGGCAAGCCTTATTGCAATCAATATTGCATGGTCTTCACGATGCGGGACGGCAAGATCAAGCAGGTCAACGAATATTTTTGCACCAAGTTAGCCGACGACGTGCTGTATCCGGCTGTTGTCGCCTTGCAGCAGCAACAACGGATTCGTTGAGGCGACTCGCGGACGGGTTCGAGGGCTATCGAGGATTTCCCTGGCGCTCCTTCAAGGCCGCCACCTGGAGCATCGAATCCAAGAGGAGCTTCTTGAGGCGGCGATTTTCCGTCTCGAGCGCTTCGACGTGCGACGATCTCGACAGGCCGGTTTTTCCGGTCTCCGGCCGTCCCGGGGGTGCCGCCCGATCCTCGCCGTTGCCGCTCGACCCTCGAGGAAGAAGGCCGTACAAGAAGAGCCGCACGCAATATTGCGTATGCCGGTCAATGGCGGACTTATCGAGAATCAGTCCCCAGGCGGCCATGGTGGCAGGACCGCAGGCCACCAGATAGAGAAAGGCAAACGCGGCCTCCTGCGGATTGGCGATGTCGGAGCGGAACGGCATGCGCCGTTGAATGAGGTCGGCCAAGTAGGCGATCGTTGGCTCCATGCCGTGCTGAGTGGTATAGGCCCCTATTTCCGGCATCCGGACGGACTCTGCGTTCGTGAGCCGGAGTAGCCTGAGACCCGCCGGAGTCATCAGGTTTTCAACGAGAATCTGTCCGACCCGGAGCAGAGTTTCTTCCACGTCGTTGCTTTCGGCGGCGCGCAGGCGATCGACGGGCACGATCCAATCTTCGATTGCGCGCTGCAGCGCTGCTTTGAAGAGCGCCGTCTTGTCGCCATAGCGCAGGTAAACCGTGCGCTTCGCCATGCCTGCGGAGGCGGTGATCGCATCGATGGTCGTTCGCTCGAATCCCTTTTCCAAAAAGAGATCCACTGCCTTATCGAGCAATTCCTCGTTGCTGAGCGTGGGCCTGCCCGGGCCCGGTCGGCGCTTGGTGCTGCCCCTTGAGGGAGCGCGGATTGCAATTGGGTTCGTGCTCATCGAATCCTCGAAGCGAGAGTCACCGCGCGGGATCGAAGTGGCGGGCTGGGGTCGGCGCATTCGCCAAATTTACCGAAAGGGCCGAGCTCCCGCTACGGCTCCCGCCGGGTTGGGGCCTTCCATTTCGGGTAATGAAACGAGCCTTACAACAATACCCGGGTAGATTGAAACGATACGGGTAATAATATAGCATTTCGGCAAAACCAAGTGGAGGAACCGGCGAAACCGGGGGTAACGAAAATGGCGCTCAGGACGATCGATCTGACCCCGCGCATCGGGACTGAAGTCCAAATCGACTTGGCGACGCTCTTGAGCGGCAAGCTCTCTCACGAGATCAGGGACCTCCTCATCCAACGCGGGGTCATCGTGGTCCGCGACCTGGAGATGAGCGACGAGCAGCAGCGTGCTTTCACCCAGACGCTGGGCCACCTGCGACTCGGCACCGTGAAAGTGGAGGGGGAGGCCGGCCTGATGAAGGTCACCCACGACAAGAAGGAGAATCCCGTCTATGCGGAGTTTTTCCCGGGTACTTTCTTCTGGCACTTCGACGGTCCCTATGAAGAGGTGCCCCCATTCGCCACCGTACTCACACCCCGCGTCCTTTCCCCGACGGGCGGCAACACCGAATTTGCCAATACCTACGCGGCCTATGAAGACCTCCCGGAGGAGGAGAAAGCCTTCCTCGAGACGCTGCAGGTCGTGCACACCATGCCCTCCGCGATGTGGCATTCGTATGAGGACGTCTCGGTAGAGCAGCTCGCACTGTGGCGCAGCTATCCCGTGCGCACCCAATCCTTGGTCTGGCGCCACCGCTCGGGTCGCAAGTCGTTGGTACTGGCCGCCTCGGCCTCGCGCATCCTCGGCATGCACGTCGCCGAGAGCTTCGATCTGTTGCAGCGTCTCATGGCGTGGGCGACCCGGCCCGAATACCTCTACCGGCACCAATGGCGCATGCATGACCTCCTGATCTGGGACAACACCGGAACCATGCATCGCGCGACGCCCTACGACATGGATTGCGGCAGGCGCTTGCATCGTTTCACGCTGGACGGCGAGGAAGCGATCCGCGGTAGCGCGTGAAACCCGCGGGCCGGCGAGGGGATCGTGGACATCGTTGACGCACAGGTTCACATCGGGCCGGGCCGTATCGAGGAGTCCCTGGCGGCCATGGATGCGCTTGGTATCCGTGCGATCCTGATCGACGAATACTGGTTCGGCCGAAAAATGGGCGATCCGGGCTACTCGGTCGCCGACGGCGCCTACCGCCCCGTCCAGCCGACGGCGGAACTGGCAGCTTTGATGTATCCGGACCGTTTCTCTTACCTCGTCCGCCTGGATCGCAAGGACAGGGACGTGACCACCGTCATCCGCATGGCACGCGATGCGCCACATGCCCGCGCGCTTCGCATCACACCCGGTATGTGGCCGGCCGAAGTCGACGCCTTCGCGGCGGGGGAATACGCGCCGATCTGCGCCGCAGCCTGCGATTGCGGACTGCCGCTGTTCATGTTCGTTCCGGGCCGAGCCAGGGACGTCGTGCAATATGCCCGGAAGTTTTCGTCCCTGCGGGTGGTCATCGATCACTGCGGCCTCATCAGCAATTCGATGCGGCAAAAGATCGGCGGCGGCGGGCAGCCATTGAGCCGCGAGGCCCAGCTGGCCGCCTTCGAGGAAGTCCTGGCGCTCGCGGATTTACCCAATGTCGCGCTCAAATGGGCTCACGCGCCCGCAATGTTCGAGGCGCCGGGCTATCCCGGCGAGGGCCTGTGGCGAATTCTGCGCAAAGCGCTCAGCCGCTTCGGCGCGGAGCGAATCATGTGGGCGAGCGATGTCAGTGCCAATCAGACCGGTGAAAGCTGGGCGATGCTGCTGTTTGGGGTACTCGGCAATCCGGATCTATCGCCGGCGGAGCGCGAGGCGCTCTTGGGTGGGACGGTCAGGACATGGCTGAACTGGCCGGCGTAACCGCGCCTCCTCGGCACCTTGGAGGGGCCGGGCAGCCGATTATCGCTGAAACTGGCCGGGCAATATATCGGCGGCGGGGTGGGTGAAATCGGCCGTGACACTCGCGGCCGGACATGATATGAAACTAATCAGGCAACAATTGATCGATATTGAAGCAATCATCGGAAGGGGCTGGTCATGCAAATAGGGCTACAACTCGGGTATCAAAATCTGCATGGCATTCCTGATGCCGAATTTTTCAGGACCGAAACACAACTCGCTGTCGAAGCCGAAGCGATGGGGTTCGACTATGTCGCGCCGGTCGAACACCACTTCACGGACTATGCCGCATGCCCGGACAATTTCCAGGTCCTCACCTATATCGCGGCGAAGACGAAGACTCTCAAACTCATGACCGGTGCGGTCATCCTGCCCTGGAACGATCCGCTGCGCGTCGTGGAAAAAACCGCCATGCTCGACATATTGAGCGAGGGCCGCATGATTCTCGGCATGGGACGCGGGGCTGCACGCCGGGAATTCAAGGCGTTCCGGGTCGATCTGGCCGATTCGCGCGAGATGTTCGACGAAGCCGCCCTCATCATCATGGCGGGCCTCGAAACAGGCGTGGTCGAGGCCGACGGCAAATGGTACAAGCAGCCGCGGGCCGAGATTCGTCCGCGGCCCGATAAGTCGTTCAAGGGCCGCACCGTCATGGTGAGCATGTCACCCGGGTCGGTGGAGGTCGCGGCAAAATACGGCCTCACTTCGCTGCGGTTTTCGCAAGGCCGGTGGGAGAAGGCTCTTCCTGAAATCAACGAGTACCGGAGCCTTTTTCTGAAGCTTCACGGCCGCAAAGCTCCGCCTTTCATCATCTGCGATTTCATGGCCTGCTTCGATGATAAGAAAAAAGTGATCGAATATACCGACAAGTATTTCAGCAAGCTGTTTGCGCAGGTGGCGAATCACTACGAGTTCGGCGGCGAACACTTCAAGTCGCTGCCTTCGTACTCGACCTATGTGACATTGGGAGAAATGTCGGCCGCAGCCGGTGGTCCCGAGAAGGCCTACAAGGATTACATCCAGGCCAACCTGATCGGCACGCCCGATGAAATGTGGGATCAGCATCTTGCCCGCAAGTCGATGGTGGGCGAATATGACATCGTCGCGAACTTCAGCTACGGCGGCATGCCGTTCGAGATCGTGTACG
>Ga0302324_100004358_pt1 | contig 31361 bp, 32 predicted proteins | sample Palsa_T0_1_FD_201949 | JGI IMG/M metagenome (GOLD analysis project Ga0302324, IMG submission 201949) | Peat permafrost microbial communities from Stordalen Mire near Abisko, Sweden - Palsa_T0_1 | ecosystem: Environmental > Terrestrial > Soil > Palsa > Peat permafrost | place: Sweden: Abisko... | reverse complement strand
GCTCCCATAAATCGTCGACTTCTTCTTTTAGAAATCCCGTCCACAGCGTCGGTTGTTGATGGTGGGTTCGGACCATTGCTCGGCTCTACAACATTAGGCGAACGATATGTTTCGGCAGTTACCCGCTTACCCCAACTTCGGTAAACATTGTTCCAACCATCTCATTTTTGCGCCGGAAAGTAGCTATAGCTAGCTAAGCTAGCGTGCATGGTATTAGTGTTTGCTTCCCTTTCGGTTTATGGCGGGACTGTCGCAATCGTAGACAATCTCACCGACACTCCGGCTGGAGTGGACACCGGTCTCAACGCCGCAGCGCAGGCCTTCACTACGGGCGGCACAGCCGAGACACTTCAGGACGTGGTACTGGAGTTGCTCGGTAACGAGGATGAAGGGGGCGCAGTGGATGTCTCACTGTTCAGCGACAGCTCCGGCCTACCAGGGTCCAGCTTGTTGAGTCTGGGCGAACTCACACCGACCGGTAGTGGCTACGCCGACTACACCGCGACAGGCACCTACGCGCTGGCCGCAGACTCGACGTACTGGGTTGTGGTTGACTATTTGGGATCGCCGAGTTGGGGATTCACCGCTAGCGCCGCCTACACCGGCACAGGCACGCTCGGTTCGTTCACGAACAGCAGTAATGGCGGGACGACTTGGCTCGGGCCCTATTCGCCAACTGAGGTTGACTTTGAACCATACCTACTTGAGGTGGACGCGGCGACGACAGCGACCCCTGAGCCCTCAGGCCTCGTCTTGATGCTAATGGGAATAGGCGCGATGGTGCTCATCAAGCGCTCGTCGGCATCCGGCGCTCGTTAGAAGAGGCCACAGCGTAGTAAGCGCGGACGCCCGGAGCTCTAAATCGCCGCTGGGCCGCCATTCTGATGCCTCGAACGTCCGTCCGCTACGATCAGCCGTGACCCTTTTGAAAAGTCCGTCCATGGCACAAAGCATCGGAGTGGTGTTTGCCGCCGTCTTTTACGTCGTCGCGGGCTCGCTGCATTTCATTAAACCCGATGCTTACTTGAAAATCATGCCTCCCTACATTCCGTGGCACGTGGCGATGGTGCGCATCAGCGGTGCGTTTGAAATCCTTGGCGGCCTGGGGCTGCTTGTCCCTCAGATGCGCCGGGCTGCGGCATGGGGATTGGTGGCGCTGCTAATCGCAGTTTTTCCCGCCAACGTCTACATGGCCACCGATCCAATGGATGCCGGCGCGGCTTCCATTGCTCCTGTGCTCAGGTGGGGACGCCTGCCGTTCCAATTGCTCCTCGTTTGGTGGCTACTCTGGTGTACCCGGCCGCGTCTGTCGTTCCGTTGAATGCACGCTCCCGTCCTTGGGGCGGATGAACGACATTGCCGGCACCCGCTTGCCCTTCCATCCTTCAGGTACAGGTAGTACTCGATTCCGCCGAACGCGCTGCCAAATAACACGGTAGAATCGGGGCGATCAGTGATATACTCCTGAGCGTTTTCGAGACCAAGCCAGACCGAGACTAGCTATTGGAGGATTTTATGAAAATCAACACGACATCAGGCCGCCGAATGGGGATTTTGCTGCTGATTCTTTCCGCGCCGCTCGTCAGCCAAGCCCAGACGCCCGTGATTGCGGACGCCACGGTTAACTTGTCTAAAAATTACGTTGCCCTGGCCGGCTCGAATTTCAGCCCGGCCGGCCTCGCGCCCACTGTCACGTTGCTCGGGGTTTCCCGCGCTTTGTTTTCGTTTACGGACACGCGCCTGGTGGCGGAGGTGCCAGCGAGTCTGGAGGGAAGCACGTATCTGGTGACCGTTACAAACAGCCTGTCGCAATCCACATCAGCCTACGTGACTGTGGGAGCAGTGGGTCCGCAGGGGCCACAAGGACTCGCCGGCCCGGCTGGCGCGACCGGGGTAGCGGGACCGCAGGGTCCTCAAGGTGTGCCTGGATCGACGGGACCAGCTGGCGCGCAGGGGCCGGCGGGCGTGCAAGGTCCGGCCGGTGCGACGGGTGCGACAGGTCCAGCGGGGGCGACAGGTCCGGCAGGGGCGACTGGTCCGGCGGGTCCGCAGGGGCCGGCGGGCACGTTGACGTTGCCGTTCAGCGGGAGCGGGACGGACACCGGCACCGCGCTATTCAGCATCACCAATAACGGTCCTAACGCTGCGATTGCTGGCACCGGGGCGCAGGCGCTCAACGGAGGTACCGGAATTGCCGGGTATGGCGGAGTTTCCACCGGCGCCTCTGGCGGGCTTGGCGTCTATGCGGTTGGGGGTGAAGCCACGGGTTCGATTGAGACCGGGGGGAGTGGTATCGCATCTTATGGAGGCAACGCCGCAGGCGCCTTCGGCACCGGCGGCTACGGCATCGCCGCCTATGGGGGCACGGGATCAGGCGTCGGGGGCGCTGGAATCTACGCCGCTGCCGGCACCGGGCCTGAGGCCCTTGCTGGCGTTTTCGAGGGCGATGTGGCGGTCGTAGGCAATCTCAGCAAATCCAGCGGCACTTTCAAAATCGATCATCCCCTCGACCCCGCCAACAAATATCTCTACCACTCTTTCGTAGAATCGCCCGACATGATGAACATTTACAACGGCAACGTCATCACCGACGGCAGCGGTACAGCAATCGTGAGCATGCCCGCGTGGTTCGAGGCTCTGAACACGGACTTCCGCTATCAACTCACCGTCATCGGCCAGTTCGCGCAAGCCATCGTCGCGCAAAAAGTGACGAACGGCAGCTTCACTATCAAGACCAGCAAACCTAGCGTGGAAGTTTCCTGGCAAGTCACCGGCATCCGTCAGGACGCTTGGGCCAACGCACATCGCATCCAGGTGGAAGTAGACAAGGCGCAGCGGGATCAAGGTCACTACATCCATCCAGAGCTATTCGGGCATGAAGGGGAACCGAGCATCACGGAAATGCATCATCCCAGGTCACCAGCGCCAACGCAAAAGGTAGGGGCCGTCCGCTAGTCACTGGAGCCGTTTTCGGAGAACGGCGTTGATTCGGTGCTCCGCTGTCCGACTTGTGACAGCTACTCTCGGTATCTTACGAGGTAATGGACATCAACAAAATGCTCGCCGAACTGCGGACGGAACGGGACCAGCTGGACGAAGCGATCCTCAACCTTGCAGCGCCTCGCGGCAGACCGTGGCAAGCGTCGGGGCCGTCCGCCGAAGTGGATGGCGGAAGTGAAGCTGCGAGGCAGGCCGCCGACGAGCAAGAACAAGGCGAAGGACGGAGCGCGCTAGAACCCGTGCTTCCTGAGAATCTTCAGCCGCCTGCGCCGCCGCTCTTAATTTTGTAATTGGATCGTGAGCGGCGGGACGAACTGACCCGAAATGTCGGCGGTTGCTACGGGATTAGCTGTAGTGACGGTGTACCAATCCGTAACTCCACACGACGAGAACGATCCATTGGTAAAGCTCTCCACGTAGCTGATCGTGACCTGCTGCGCTGGGCCGCCGGGGTAATACAGCCTCCCGCCGGATACATAGCTGTAAATCGGCGGCACCAGCAAAAGAGTCGTGAGATCGACCGACGAATTGCTGTTGAAAAAAAAGTAGCCGGTCCCTGAGCAGTCTGATGTTGTGAAGCCTTTTTGAAAATCGTATTGACCACTGACAAGCCCGCCTGATCCCACCGGGAGGGACAATACTTCCCCGCCGATCGGGCCGCATGACCGGTTGGGATTATTGAGCAGACGTTCATGAGTAGGCCCTTGCCAGTTCCGGCGTTGGGCGCGTCGTCCTCGCAGATATCGCAATAGACGCGTCCAGCGAAGCCCGGCCTTCAACTGTCAGGGTATAAATACGCGTAATACGCCCGCGGTAACCAGTGCGTCTTCCTCCGCGTGGGAGAACAGGCAGCCGGTTAAATGTAGACCAACAGCAGAATCGGCCACAGTCGTCTACTCAAAGTCTAGCCCAAACATCGAGCTCCATTGTAAGGGTAGACTCCGGCGGGGAGTGGAAAGTTCCCTAGTCTAGGGTGGCCGGGAAGCGGGGGTACCGGAACCGACCGTACTGGGAGCAGCAGTCCCTCCGGTGAGCTAGTGTTACGCTATACTGAACTCGTTTTCTGCGAATTTAGGGTGGCCCTCGATAATGTGCCGGAAGTGGATGAGGATTGGCGGGTATCTTGCAATCTGCGCGACTACGGCTATTGTTTCGCCTGCGCAGACGTTCACGACGCTCGCGAATTTCGACGGGACCAACGGCGCGTACCCTTCTTTTGGGTCCCTCGTTCAAGCCACGAACGGGAACCTCTACGGGACCACCAGCCAAGGAGGGACTAGCAATGCCTGCGCACCTGGCTGCGGCACAATTTTCAAGATCACACCCGCCGGCGCACTAATAACTCTGCACAGCTTCAACTCGACCGACGGAGCCAATCCGGGCTCTGAGCTGGTGGAGGCTACCAATGGGTACTTGTATGGCACGGCTTATCAAGGTGGCCTTTACAACGATGGCACGATTTTCAGAATCACTCCGCAGGGCGCGCTGACAACCCTGCACAACTTCGCGGGGAGCGACGGAGCGGGTCCAGGCGGCGGGCTGGTCCAAGCCGCCGACGGAGACCTCTACGGTACAACCGCCCATGGCGGAGCCTTTGGCAATTGGGGGACGATTTTCAAAATTACTCCGGCCGGTGCGCTGACCACGCTTCACAGCTTCGACGGCGCCGATGGAGGTGGTCCTCAGGCTCCCCTCATACAAGCCTCCGATGGGGATCTCTACGGGACAACGTATCAAGGCGGCGCCAGCGACGATGGCACAATATTCAAGATCACTCCGGCAGGCGCTCTGACGGTCCTGCACAGCTTCGATTGGACGGACGGAGCAGTTCTTACCGCTGGGTTGGTACAGGCCACCAATGGAGACTTCTACGGGACAACTAATCGAGGCGCAACCAACGACAGCGGCACGGTTTTCAAAATTACCCCAGCCGGCGCACTGACAACTCTGCATATCTTCAGCGGGTCCGACGGAGCGTATCCTGACGGTGGGCTGATTCAGGCCACCAATGGGAATCTTTACGGGACAACTGTGGGAGGCGGAGGCGCTAGCAACTGCACGTGCGGCACCATTTTCGAAATCTCCCCAGCAGGGCTGACAACACTGCAAAGCTTCGACGGAAGTGGTGGAGTCTTTCCTTACGCTCGGCTGGTGCAGGACACCAATGGGAAACTCTACGGCACAACGCAGGCAGGCGAGACGCAAGCCACCTTGGATGGCACGGTCTTCAGCCTGTCGCTTGGGCTTGCCCCATTCGTGAAAACTCTGCCCACCGTCGGCCTCGTTGGCGCTGCCGTGAAAATACTGGGGGTCCGATCTAACCGGCGCGACCAGCGTTACGTTTAACGGCGTGCCGGCTGCATTCACCGTCGTCTCGGTGCGTGAGATCTCGACCGCCGTGCCGACCGGCGCAACCACGGGCAAGGTTGAAGTGGTGACGTCCAGCGGCACTCTGGTAAGTAGCGTGGGTTTCGCAGTGCCATAGACCGGACACAGCTCAGCCTGAGCGCCTCGTCTTCTCAAGGAGCGCCTTTTGGGCCGTCGCCAGAGGCAGAAACAATATCCGGGGCTGGCTGGCCAGAGTCCGGAAACCGAACTTCTGATAGAAAGCCACCGCCTGGTCGTTCTTGGCGTCCACCAGAAGCGTGTAGACCGCGGGAGGCGATTGGATGCTGCGGCGGGCGGCATCTACCAGCAGCGCCCCGCCGAAGCCGCGACCTTGGAACTTTTGATCGACCGCCAGACGTCCGATGCGGACGGCCGGCAAAGTGGGATAGCGCGGCAAGCGCTTGGATTCTTCCGGCGGCAGATCAACGAAGGGGATACTGGCCGCGGCGATGGTGTAATAGGCTGCCACTGCGCCGGTTGCCGAGTCGACGGCGACAAAGCAATTGGCAATGCGGCGACGGATGTCCTGCGTGGCCTGGGTCTTGAAATAGCGATCCAGGGCTTCTTCTCCGCAGCAAAACGAGTCGCGGTTATGTTCGGCGCCGAGCGGCGCAAGGCGGAAAGGGACTTCCTGCATCCTTTATGAAGACGGGCTTCACGCGCCCTCGCCGAACAGTTCACGGCGCCGCTTGACGGCCTTCTTCAGAGCCTTGGTGGGCGCAGGGGGATTCAGAATCGCATCAGCGATCTGCCGCTGATCTTTGACAGAAAGACGAATGATTTCGGTCTGTTCGATAGCCCGGCACGCGGCTTCGTCCGCCGCTGCCACCACGAAGTCCGTGAGCGTACGTCCCTGAATTTCCGAGGCGCGCTTCAGCCGCACCAAGACCTCAATCGGGAGGCGGGCCTCCAGGCGGGCGGTGGTTGTGGCCAGGGTGTCGTTCATAGCTTCAGTATACGGCAGTTTGCCGTACCATGTCAATCTGCCCTGTTGGACGGGGTCCGAATCGGGGTAAACTTACAGATCGAGCTTATGACTCTTTCCGCGGGCGACCGCCTGGGACCGTACGAGATTATCGAGCGCATCGGCGCGGGCGGGATGGGCGAAGTCTACCAGGCTCGCGACACGCGGCTGGAGCGAATTGTCGCGGTCAAGATCTCGAACGAACGGTTTACCGAGCGCTTCGAGCTGGAGGCGCGGGCGGTGGCCGCGCTGAATCATCCGAATATCTGCACGCTGCATGATGTGGGCCCGAATTACCTGGTGATGGAGTACATTGAGGGCGAATCGCCGCAGGGGCCGATGCCGCTGGAGGAAGCGCTGCGCATCGCGCATCAGATCGCCGACGCGCTGGAGGCGGCGCACGAAAGAGGCATTACGCATCGGGATCTGAAGCCCGCCAACATCAAGATCAAGCCCGACGGAACGGTGAAGGTGCTCGACTTCGGGCTCGCCAAGGTGGCGGCGCCGGCCAGCGGCAGCGGCGAACGCTCGCCCACATTTACCATCGGCATGACCGAAGCCGGCATGATCCTGGGCACTGCTTCCTACATGGCTCCCGAACAGGCGCGCGGCAAGGCCATCGACAAGCGCGCCGATATCTTTTCCTTCGGCGTGGTGCTGCATGAACTGGCCACCGGCCACCGGTTGTTCGGCGGCGAGGATGCAGGCGAAATGCTGGCCAAGGTGATTCGCGACGAGCCCGATCTGAGCGATGCGCCGCCCAGCATCCGCCGGCTGCTGACGGAGTGCTTGCGGAAAGATCCGCGCAAACGGCTGCGGGATATCGGCGATGTCTGGAGGCTGTTGGAGGAAGCGCCAGCGTCCGGCGCTTCAGCGCAGACCAGTGGCGCCTCGGAGGCGGGACGATCGGACAAGACCAAGTGGCTGTGGCCGGCGGTAGCGGCGCTTCTGCTGCTCTCGACGGGCGCCCTTAGCTTCGTGCACTTTCGCGAGAAGGCGCCCGAGTCGATTCCGATGCGGTTTGAAGTTTTTCCGCCGCGGAAAACGACTCTGGAAACGTTTGCCCTTTCGCCGGACGGCCGGAAATTGGTATTCAACGCGCGAGGCGCAGACGGCCGCTCCAGCTTGTGGCTGCGCCTGATGGATTCGCTCCAGACCAACGAATTGCCCGGAACGCAGGGAGCGAGCCTGGACCCCGCTTGGTCTCCCGACAGCCAATCCGTCGCCTTCTTTGCGGAAGGCAGATTGAAAAGGATAGACATCTCCGGCGGCAGCCCGCAAACCTTGGCCCCCTACTCCAATCCCGCGACCGGAATTTCCTGGAGCCGCCAGGATGTGATTCTGTACGCCAGCAGCGGCGTCATCAATCGCATTCCGGCTTCCGGAGGCGAGACGTCTCCGGTCACCGCGCTGGACACGCAACAAGGTGAGCTGGGGCAGGCCCGTCCCTACTTTTTGGCGGATGGCAAGCATTTCCTGTATTACCGGCTGATGCCGAAGGTGAACAAGAATGGCATCTACAGCGGTTCGCTAGACGCCAAACCCGCCGAGCAAGGAGAAAAACGCCTGTTCGAAAGCCCGGCCGGAGCTGTGTACGTTGCTTCAGCGTCGGGCGGCGGCTCCCTGCTGTTTCTGCGTGGACAGGCGCTCATGGTGCAGCCTTTCAACCCGGACCGCATGGAACTCACCGGGCGAGCGGTTCAATTGGCGGACCAGGTGAGCACCAATCTCTATGACGGGTTGTTTTCGGTTTCCAATAACGGTGTGCTCGCCTTTGCGGCCACGGGAGGCAGCAATCGGCAATTGACGTGGTACGACCGGCAGGGGAAGGTATTGGGCCACGTGGGCGATCCCGCGGCGCGCGACGAGATAGCGCTCTCGCCGGACGGAACGCGAGTGGCCGAAGGCCGCTCCGATGAACGCGGCACGTGGGTGGTGTGGATGCTGGACCTGGCGCGCGGCGCCAGCACGCGCCTGACCTTCGAAAGCGGCGGCGCGGGCAACGCCACTTGGTCGCCCGACGGCACCCAGATTATCTACGCGCCCGGTGGGGGCCAGTCGGCGGACCTGTATCGCAAGTCCGCTAACGGCGCGGGCCAGGGAGAGCTGGCGCTGCATACCGAGGAAACCAAGACGCCGCTGGACTGGTCGCGGGACGGCCGTTTTCTACTGTTCATGCAACGGGGGAAGACTACGGGTGCCGACCTGTGGGTGCTGCCTCTCCAAGGGGATCGCAAGCCTTTCCCATATCTGGCGACGCCCTTTAACGAAACCCAGGGCCAGTTTTCCCCGGACGGGCACTGGGTGGTTTATGCCTCCAACGAATCGGGAATCAAAGAGATTTATGTGCAGCCGTTTCCGGGGGCGACCGGGGGGAAATGGCTGATGTCGAAGGGCGGAGGCAACCAGCCGCGCTGGTCGCGCGACGGCAAAGAGATATTCTATTTCGCGCCGGACAGTTCGCTGATGGCTGTGAGCGTCAGCACCAGCGGCGGAACATTCCAACCCGACGTTCCCAAGGCGCTGTTTCGCGCAGCGGTTCTGGGAGGCACGGGCGGCGGCCCGGGCGTGGCCTGGCGCTGGGACTCTCCGGATGGCAAGCGATTCCTGATCAACACGACGCTCGAAGACTCGGGCGCCTCGCCGGTGACCGTCGTGCTGAACTGGCGAAGCGGGATGAAATAACGCCAGGCTGCGCAGAACCTGCCGCGGTGCGATTGCAGTACCATTGATTCAATAATTTCAGGTCAAAGGATGAGGCTGATGAATAGGCTGTGGGGCCAATTAACAATTGGTGCGGTAGTGGTTTGCTCCGCTCTTGTGCTGCGCGCCCAGGATCAGGATAAAGCGAAGACAGAAACGAAGGTGGTGGTCACTGCGACGCCGCCGGCGCCTCCAGCGCGTCCTGTTGAACCGGACTCCATCACCGAAGGCACAGTAACTGTCGGTGGCCAGGCGATCACCTATCGCGCGGTGGCGGGAACGCTGACCGTGGGCGCGACGGATGTGCAGGACGCGCTGATGGGGCTGGACGGAAAGCTTCTGCCGGATACCGGAGAGAAGCCGCTGGACCCGGCCAAGCCCGAGGAAGATCCAGCGACGGCACGGATGTTCTACGTGGCCTACTTTAAGACCAACGCGCCGACGGAGACTCGGCCGGTGACGTTTCTGTACAACGGCGGACCAGGGTCGTCCACCATGTGGCTCCATATGGGGTCGTTTGGTCCGCGGCGAGTAGTGACCACCGACACCCAGCACGACCCCGCGGCGCCTTATAAAATCGCGAATAACGAATTTAGTTTGCTGGATGCGAGCGACTTAGTTTTCATAGACGCTCCTGGAACCGGGTTCAGCCGGATCATGGGCAAGGACAAAGAGAAAGCTTTTTGGGGCACCGATCAGGACGCGCATGCATTCGAGCGATTTATCCGGCGGATCCTGACAAAATTCGATCGCTGGAATTCTCCCAAATATTTGTTTGGCGAGAGCTATGGAACTCCGCGCAGCGCGGTGCTGAGCGCCATGCTGCACAATGTCGATCTGAACGGGATTGTGCTGCTTTCGGTAACCCTGAGTTTTGACAACTGGGGGGACGGACCACGCTGGAATCCGGGAATCGAGCAGCCCTATGCTTTGATGCTGCCCACCTTCGCAGCCACGGCATTCTATCATCACAGGCTGCCGCAGCAGCCCGCCGCACTGGAGCCTTTTCTGAAGACGGTGGAGAAATTTGCGTTGGGCGAATACATGTCGGCGCTGCTGGAAGGGTCCGAACTTGGGGACGCGCGCAAGCAGGCTGTGGCCGAGAAGCTTCACCAGTACACCGGCCTGCCGGTGGCATATCTGCTGAAAGCGAACCTGCGCGTGAGCGGCGGAGCATTTTCGAAAACGCTTCAGGATGACGCGGGCATCACCACGGGACGGCTGGACACGCGCTATCAGGGGCCCGATTACAATCGGCTGAGCGAGGAGGCGGAGTACGATCCGCAAAGCAATGCCGTGTCCGCGGCCTACACCACGGCGATCAATCACTACCTGCGAACGGAGTTGAAATACGGCGAAAATCAGACGTATAAGCCGACACTCTACCTGGAGCCAGACCCAGCGTTCGCCCAATGGGACCAGCGGCATCAATCTCCAGGGGGACCGCCGGCGCCCGCTACGGCGAGCGGCACCAACGTAATACCCGACCTGGCCACTGCGATGAAGTCCAACCCGAAAATGAAGGTGATGTTAGCGGGGGGCTACTACGACTGGGCGACACCGTTCTTTGAGGGCATCTACGAAATGCATCATCTGCCAATTCCCGATAACTTGCAGGCGAACATCAGCTACCACTACTACGAGTCCGGGCACATGGTTTACGTGAACGAGGGCGTGCTGAAGCAGTTTCACGACGATGTGGCTGCGTTTATCCGGAGCACAGCGGGGGCGAAGTAAGGTGAACTTGAGCGCGGCTTCCGGGCCGTTGAGCAAGGAAGTGATCCTTGCTATGGTAAGGATGGAGATCCCTGAAGAACCTATGGCGAAGGTAACGTCTAAATATCAAGTCACTGTTCCTAGAGCGGTTGCCGATCAATACAACATCCGCCCTGGTGACGAAATCGACTGGGTGGCGGCCGGCGATGTGATTCGCGTCATTCCTCCAGGGAAGGAACCCGCCGGGGAGGATCGAGAATCGCGGCTCCGTTTATTTGACCAAGCCACGGAACGCCATCGCAGGCGCCTGCAGGCGCAAAAAACTCAGCATTCTCGGGACAGAGGTTGGGCCAGAGAGGACCTTTACGGGCGTGGCCGCTCTCGTTGATACCAATGTCTTGGTTTATCGTTTCGACGGCCGGTTTCCCGAAAAACGCAAGATCGCGACGGAAATCCTCAGACGCGGCATCGCTGAGGACTCCGTCAGGGTGCCGCATCAAGCGATCGTCGAGTTTATCGCAGCCGTAACGCGCCCGATCCGCGGCGTCAGCATTCTCAAGCAAGCTGACGCTTTGCGGGAAGCGGAAGAATTCCTCAAACAATTCACGGTTTTATATCCCAACGAGGCAATCCTACGCGAGGCGATCCGCGGCTGCGCCGCGTACCAGCTGAGTTGGTTCGACGCGCACCTTTGGTCCTACGCGGAGCATTACGGGCTGGGGGAACTTCTCAGTGAGGATTTCCAGCATGATCGGCTTTACGGCAGTGTCCGCGCAGTGAATCCGTTTATCGGTTTACGCTAACGGTTCCCACAGAAATCCGCCGCGCCCCCGGCTATGGGTTCAGCAGCGGGATGTCCTTGGCCGCCCGCGGTTCCGGGAAAGTCTTGATGTAGGCGTAAACGTCGGCCAGATCCTGGTCTGACATTACCTTCGCGCGGAACGGCGGCATTCCGCCCGAGCTGGGATTTCGCACGTAAGCGATGAACGCCACCTGCGGCAGCTTGGTCTGCGCCAGGCGCGCGCCCGCCAGGCCGCCCTGGCCGGCATGCCCGTGACACTGGTAACAACCGTTGCGCTCAAAGAGGCGCTTCCCGTTATCGATGTCGCCGGTCTTGGTCTGGGCGAATGCGGCGAGCGCGGATAGCAAAAACAACCCGAGGAATTTGTTCATCGCGGTTGCGTCACCACATCCAGCAGGGCGGGCTCGCCGTTCTTGACGCGTTCGAGCGCGCGCTTCAGCGCGGGGCCCAGGTCCTGGGGATCGCTAATGGGGCCTTCGGCGTACAGGCCATAACCTTTGGCAATGGATGCGTAGTCGATGTTAGGGCCGTTGAGAGCGGTTCCGATGTCGGAGGTACCCGGGTCCCGATCATACTTGGCGGCCAGAAGCGTCAGGTACATGCGCTCCTCGTGATAGGCGCGGTTGTTGTGCACGACGGTGAGCAGCGGGATGCGATGGTGCGCGGCGGTCCACAGAACTCCGGGCGCGTAATTCAGGTCGCCGTCGCCCTGAATGCTGACGCTGAGACGGCCATGCTTCCGATTGGCCAGGGCCGCGCCCACGGCCGCCGGGGCCTGGTAGCCGATGCCCGCTCCGCCCTGCGCGCCGATATAGTGGTAGGGCTTGCTGAAGTTCCACAGACGCGTGGGCCAGTAGCTGACGAAACGGTCGTTGGAAACGAGCGACCAATCTTCGTTCTTGATCTGCGCCCACAGTTCGGCTGAAAGGCGCGCGGTGCTGATGGGGCTCGCGTCCCAGGCCACGGCCGCCAGTTCGCGGTCGCGCTCGCGGTCCCGCTGGTTCGCCTCGGCGATCTTCGCGGAGCGCTCCGCGATGGCCCGGCGCCGGTCCGGCGTGATCAGCTTTTTGACAGCTTCGATAAGTTCGGGCAGCGTGGCTTCTGGGTCGCCGGTGATGGCCAGGTCGGCTTCCAGGTAGCGGCCGAAATCCTGGTAATTGGACTTGTGGCTCAGTTCGATTGCGGAAATGCTCACGATCTTCGCCCCCGGCCTGGTGGTGGGCTGGGATTCCATGCCGAATTTGTTCAGGCCGGTCATCTTGTGAGTGAGGCCCCAGAAATCCTGGACTTCCAGGCCCAGAATCACGTCGTAGCCGGAGAGATTGGGGGTTGCGATGGCGGCGCCGGGATGTCCATAAAGAGGATGCGCCGAAGGGAAGTTCATGCGCAGGCGCTGATCCTGGACACGTGCGCCGACGGTTTCCGCCAGTTCAACCAGCAAATCGATGCCGCGCGGCGTGCGGGCCACGCGTCCGGCGACGATCACCGGGTTCTCGGCGGCCACCAGGAGCCTGGCGGCTTCGGCGACGGCGTTTGAATCGCCCTGTGGTGGAGAGCTCATCGCCAGCTTGGGGATGCGCAGGTTTTTTTCGGTAATCGGCTCTTCCTGGAGCGTGCCATCGGCCACCAGGACCACCGGTTCGGTGGGCGGCGTCATGGCGATTTTGTAGGCGCGGACGGCGGACTCGGCGAAATGGCCCAGCGACACCGGAGTGTCGTCCCACTTGGTGTAGTCGCGCACCATGGCGGCGGCGTCCTGCACGCTGTGAACCCACTCGGGGTTGCCGCGGCGGTAGTTTACATCCAGGATGTTGCCCAGCACCACGTACACCGGCGCGCGGTCGCAATAGGCGTTGTAGATGGCCATGGAGGCGTGCTGCAAACCCACGCTTCCGTGCGCCATGATCAGCATCGGCTTGCCTTCGATTTTGGCGTAGCCGTGGGCCATGGCGACCGAGGATTCCTCATGGCAGCAGGTGAGCCACTCGGGGTTCTTGTTGCCACCGTAGTTAACGAACGATTCCTGGAGGCCGCGGAAGCTGGAGCCGGGATTGGCGGCGCAGTATTCGATGTCGAGCGACTTGAACACGTCCACCATGAAGTCCGAGCCAGGCCGCTGGTTGCTGGTAACTTCGGCGGGCGCGTGTGCTTCCGGCTTGAGCGCTATTTGTTGGGCCAGCAATACCGGCGGCGTTGCGGCCAGGCCTGCCACACCGGCCGCGGCGCCTGTAAGGAAACCCCGGCGATTGACGGGATTCTTGGATTCGTCGGGCTTGTCCATGAGGCTCTCCCTACCCGGCAGTGATGCTATCGCGGCGTGGGGGCGGGTGTCAATGTGCACTTGTGTTAAGTTGATGGCATGGATGCGGATGCCGGGCTTGACAGCCTGTGGGAACCCTTGAGCCTCTGCCTGGACGCGGAATCGGCCCGGCGTCTGGTTGCCTTCCGCATCGATGAACCAGTGCAGGCGCGGATCAGCACGCTCGGCGAACGAGCCAACGAGGGCAATCTCAGCGCGTCGGAACGGTCAGAATACGAAGCGCTGATTAATGCGGCTGACTTCATCGCCATTCTGGAGCTCAAGGCTCGGCGGCATCTTGACCGGATTCCTCGCTAAAGTATGGATGCCGGAATCCGGCGGTTCGTTCGTGATCGGGCTGCAGAGCAAGCTGACTCTTTTTCACCCGCGCCGCGAGCAATGGCGGGAACACTTTGCTTTTCAAGGACCGTATATCAGGGATTGACGCCGCGCGGGTGCTCTACGGTTGAGGTTCTCGTGTTGAACGATGCCCGACGTCTTGAGCTAAAGCAGGAGCTTTTGAGTCTCGGCGAGTTGATTTGAACGAGTCTCGTTCGTGTTCGCAGATGCTCGCAAAGCCGGCGGAGTACATTGCGAAAGTAGCAAAGGGAGGGCGATAAATCATGAGGGCGAGCGAAATGAAACCAGGGGTCAAGAGACGAACCGAACTCGGCTTGACGCTGGAGCAAAGCGCCAAAGAAATTCTGGCTCACGTAAAGGGAGATGCGAAACTGCCTACGCGGCGTATTGTTCTCCGGGACGAGGAATGCCTTAGCGTCATGAATCGCGATTGTCGATCGACCAGACCTTAGTCCAATTGGAATTTCTTTTTTTTGCGGGTTCTTGAGGAAAACCAGCACCTCGTAGCTAGGGTTAGGATGAGGGAGTTCGAGCCCGTCGATGTTGATCACACATTCCGCTCCATTGGGTCGCTCAAGCAACAACGGATCTGTAGGTTGACAGAATTAGTGAAAGTTCTTGACAGGTTGTTGAAAAAGCGTGCCACAGTTAGTGAAATAATCCTACATGATGCAGTAGCGGCTCGAGTGCAAACTTTCGGGTCGTCTACCCGTGTCTTCTTTTGCTGCCGTGCCTTCTAAACTGCGCACATAGCGTGACTTCTTCGAGGTTTTTCTCGTCCTGGTCTGCTGTAGCGCTAAGAGGGGCGTTCGTTCGGGCCTTGGGTGCCGGCTAGGGAAAGAAACAGTGATCGACACACCAAAGGATCTGGCAACGTATATACGTTGCGATACAATATTGGGCGGTGGCCAGCGGAATCGCATTCGATTGGGATGACGAGAACAAGAAGCACCTCGACGCCTACAAAGTAGCGCCCGCGGAGTTCGAACAGTTGCTGAACAACAATCCTATCGAACTAAATCTCGAACTGATCGATAACGAAGAACGGTACCGCTCTGTCGGCCTTACGAATGCAGGCCGTTTGTTGTCAGTGGTGTGGACGATTCGCAACGGCAAGGTGCGTGCCATTACCGCCTTTCCGGCTGGCGTTTCCGACAGAAAGGCATTTCTGGAGAAACCCAAATGAAGAAGCAGTTAGAGAAACAACCCAAGCGCGTCATACGGGCTTTCGCCACCGAGGCGGAAGAGGCGGAGTGGTGGTATAAGAACCGCAACATACATGGCAAGCAGCTACTTGCCGCCGCGAAAAACGGCGAAGCTCAGGTGTTGACGAAGGACAAACTGCGGGAGCGGATAGCTGCGTCCAAGAAGATGCCAGCGCCTACGGTGGCGCTACGGATTCCCGCAGCAGATTTGGCTTTGGCCCGAAAGCAGGCTGAACGCAAGGGTCTGCCTTACCAGACCTACATTAAATCGCTATTGCACGAAACACTCACCGAGCGAGAAAGGCGAAAGGTGGGGTGGTAGGCCTGGCAGTTCGAACGACGGCGCCCAGGTGGATCACCTGCTACTGGCGTGTCCACTCTACGTGGGTTGACTAAAGGCGTATCCGTAAGCCACCACAATGACGCGCGGCTGACCGGGCTCGTATAGGATACGTTCAACAACACTTGACACAAGTGTAGGATAGTTTCAATAACTCTGGGCGAAACTTTTCACGAACTGTGACATTGACTATCGGTTCCGCCTTTAAAATCAACACCGGCATTTTCATCTACTCCGACAACCTACAGGATCACCGACGACTTGGAACCGCTCGCTGCCAACAGGCACGATTCCGGGAAGGAGAACAAGTCCGCGTCCTTGGATGGCGACTATGTTTGCGACGGTGAAAAGGCATCGAGCCACACGAACAGTGTACCTTTCGATGAGCGGGAGTCGACGCGCTCGGATCAGCCGGTCACTTCGAGATGCACGAACCCCGGCAAGCTGGCGGGCTGATTGCCAAGAAACACGATGCGCCGCGTCTTTGGAAATGGCAATCCCGTTTGGATGGCGCGGGCGTAGAAGCCCACCTGGCGCAAGATGCCGCGATAAGTCTCGTCCTGGGTGTTCAGGATGGCCACCTTTGACAGAAAGCCCGCGCCCCAACCGAGCGGCAATACGCAACCGCGCCGTGCTTCCCGCACCGCAACTAGCCGCGCTTCGAGCTGCTCGACGGTCGACTTCAGCAGGGCCAGGCCGGTCCACTCGGCGTACTGCTTCTGGATGCTCAGCAGTTGCCCGGTGTAGGCGTTCACGAGCTCAAACATGGCCGCGACGTTGATGGGCGCGCGGCGGCGCAGCGCCTTGCCGATTTCGGGCTGCGAGAGAAACGCGCTCTGATGCCACTCGCCTTCGAACACGCTTCCGGGCGCGGCCATCTCGGCGAACACCGGCGTCGAGTCTTCGGCGCGCTTCACGCTGCCGCGCGGTATCTGCTTCCATGCCAGCTCGAATTTGCCTGCGCCGCGCGATTCAAGCGTGGAAGTGCGGAGCAAAAAGATCTTGAACGTACTGGCGGGGACGGATTTCGAATCGTAAGCGGCGAGCACGCGCAAGGGATCGGCGCCTGAGGGTCCAAGCGCGGATTCTTCGATAGAGATCGCGGGACGCCGGGGCATTCTGCCTTCGGATTCGATGCGCGTGGCAAGCTCGGCGACGAAACGCTCGGTCAGGCGTCCGTGAACCACGCCGGTTCGAAACGCGCCTTTGATAGCAGTGCCGGGAAGATACGGACCTCCCGGGCCGGTGCTGAAGGTGGGGATAAACAAATGCTCGGCGTGCGTTCGTTCCCAATATTGCGTGGAGCTGGCGTGTTCAAAAGGGATGCGGCGGCCGGCGTAATTCTGCGCGAAGCCGCCCCAGGAGGCGAAGTCGAGCTTGTCGGCTTTTTTTAGCTGCGTGAGATAGCTTTCCAGGCGCGGGCCTTTGGCGAGCAGGCGGAAGATGCGCCACTGATCGAGAACGTTGACGTGGTCCTTCCACACCATGTAGTCAATGGGAGAAAGCCGCTGGCCGTCGCCGACTAGCGTGGGTGTAAGGCAGGTGAGGCGATAGTTCATACGACCACCACCCTACCGAGCCGCGACCGTGAGGGAGCCGGTATCATGCAGCTACCCGCCAGGGAATGGGAACGGTGACCGCGAACCCGGCGCGGTATACGGGATGTGGAAAACCCTCGGGCGCGACGTTGCTGGCCGCGCCGCGCAGATCGTTCGACGCGAGCAGGACGGAGCCTTCGGCGATCATGGTGGTGGGCTGCTTGGGCTGGCCCCAGCGCGCCCTGCTTTCGATGCGCCCGGTTCGCAAGACCGTAGCATAGTTCCCGCGCTTCCAATCCACTGCATCGTTTTCAGCCGGAGTATAGAGAGACAACAACCAGTGCGCTTGTTCAGAGGCAGGCGATTGCGGCGGAGTCCACGTTTGCCACTCGGGCGCTTCCGAACGGCCCCAGCCGCGCGAGCGCTCGCCGCCCAAGCCGGAATCGGCCAGCAACAGTAGCGCGCTTCGCACCGGCGCCTGCCAACGCGACACGGCGTCTTCGCCGGCGAACTGAACGATAGTCCAGAGGCCGCCGGCGCGCGTGAATTCAAGACAGGCGGTAGAGTGAACCTCCACCGCGGCATTGTGCAGCCGGTCCACTCCGGCGCTGGAACGCAACGCCACGCGGAACGGTCCGCGGCCCGAGTTCCCGAGCACCAGACACTCGCTCTCGCCATCCACGGCCCAGCGGTCCTCGTCGATCGCTTTATCGGACAGCAACGATTCCACCACGGGCAACGGAACGAAGTGCGCGCCCTTGTAGCGGATCTTGGTGGATTCAGGCGGCGGCCACAAACTGCGCGGAGGAACCACCAGCAGCGTGTCGCCGATGAACGGGAAGAAGGAGCTGAAACGCACGGCGGGCGCATTTGCCGACGTCGCGGTGGCTGCGAGCCATTCTTCGGCGAGACCAAGCTGCGACATGGCCGAGCAGACGGCGGAGAAGAGCGCGTCGCTGTGATAGATCAGATCCACGCGATCGCGCGCGCCCGAATCCGGGCCGAAGCGCCAGGGACCTACGGGACGAAATCGAACCGCGAAGCTCAAATCTGGAGATGCCGGAGACATTCCTGGATGCCGGGCCTACTCGGCGAGTTTTTCCGCGAAATCGGACGCGCTGACCAGCGACTGCACGCCGGACAGGTCGGCGCCCGCCAGCAGCTCTTGCTCGGGTGAGCCGGACGCGTAAAAACCACGGCCTCGCCAGGTGAGCTTCAAACTGGAAAGCGCAACGCGTCCATTGCCGCGCGATCCGCCGCCGCCCAGGCTGTCGTCTTCGAGCAATCGCAAGCCTTCCACCAGGCGCGGCAACAGCTCGCGATCTTCGGGACAAAGCACATCCAGCACCACGCGGAAATGGAAGCGCGCGCCGGCGGGAACGCGTTCCAGCGTGCGCGGATTGGCTTGCGAGGTAATACGATCGATCGCGTTCTCGCTCTTCACTTCGGTCAACTCGTCATCCATGTTCTCGCGCATCTGCGGCGTGATGCTTTCGGCGATGAGCGGAGCATCGTAGACGGTGAGACGCGCGGGCGTGGCCGCGCTCGATTCCACCGAGTCGCCCGAGACGCGCTCCATGCGCCCGGGATTGCGGCCGAACAGTAGACAAACTTCGTCGTCCGGGCGCTCGCTCTGATGAATGCGCACTTCCTGGCCCTTGCGCTTGGAAAGATAAACCAGCTCGGACGGGACGGCCAGGCCCGAGGATTGTTCCAGCAACGAGCGCAGTTTGCCTCGGAGCGAACTGCCGGGGATGTAGGGCAACCCGAAAGCATCCTTCACCACCGGATTGTCGGCGCCGCCGATTTCGAGCGATCCTTTCCCTGCGCCGATGTGCAGTCCGGTCTGGCAGGCGATGTCGCCTTCGACAATCAATTTTCCAATCAGCTTCAATTCCGTTTGCGCGGTGTGCGAACTCATGTCGGCGGGTTCCTGGATGCTTGTGAATTATTTTACTGGATACTGGTGAATTATTTTATTCGTTATAAGCGACAATCGCTTCGAAAAGATCGCGGAAGCGCTCGTAGCCGCGGGCTTCGTTTTTGCGCGTCACTTGCAGCAGCAGCTTTTCGAGCGAATCCAGGCTGCGCAAAGAGTGACGTGCGATGGTGTATGCCAGACGCGCGCGCAGCATGACGAATTGCTGCTGCCGCTCGTTCTCCGGCGCGCGGACAGCGCGGCGAACGGCATTGTAGAGACGGCGCAACTGGCTCTTGGTGCCGGAGTCCATGTCGCGCATGCGGCTGACCACGCCGTGCGCCTGGTTGTCGAGATACAAAGGATCGGAGATCAGTTTCTCGATATCGATTTCGGGCGGGCCTTCGAAGCGGCCACGCTCGCCGCCACGCCGGTCGTCTCCGCGATCGCCCCGTTCGCCTCTGCCACCTTCGCGGCCAGCATGCGGCGCCCCCCGGCCTTCGCGATTTCCCGGCCCTCCGCCTTCGCGGCGTGGTCCTTGTGGAGGCGGCCCGCGGCGTTCGCCTTGTTGCTGCGGACGATCACCTTGTTGCGGACGATCACCCTGCGGACGATCGCCTGGCGGCGTCGGCTTGCGTTCCGGACGTTCCGCCGGAGGGGCTGGCGCGGCGGCGGCAACGGGCGCGGCTTCGCCTTCGGGATTACGTGCTTCTTGCTCTGTCTGCTCTGTATCAGGCATCCAAACCTCTGTATTGTACGTTAATTTTCCGCCGAGCCTTCGGTGGACAGTCTGGCCCATTCTAGCGCTACACGCCCGGAAGGCCGCAATTTTATGTTGGCGGGATTCTTGCCTACCAGGTCGGCGATCAGGCTGGCGCGCGCTTTTTGAAAATCGCGGGCACGCGATCCGCCCGGCCGTGGCACAAATAAGATGCGCAGCAAGCGGCGATGGAAGCGCCAGGGACGCTCCAGTCGCTTGGCGCCGGGCGCGCGGCGGGTCTCGCGATAAATTCCACATAGATCGCGGATATATTGCGGCGCCACGCCAAATTCGCGCACCATCGCGGTCAGTTCGTCCTTCAGCTCGGCGGCGTCCGAAAGCTGCTTCCATTCGAGCGTCCGGCCCAGCAGGTGGAAGCAATCTTTGTCGGCCGACTTTGCAATCTCCAGCCGATCCCGCGACCGGCCGTACACCGATCCGAGCGGCGTGTCCAACTCGGGCGCCAGCGCCAGCGCCATGCTAATGGTCTTGCCCTCCGGTCCCGGAAATTCCTTGAGATGCTCCTCGGTGAAGCGCTGGAACAGGCGCTGCAGCTCGCGCGCGAAGCCGATCAGGGCGTCCCAGGCGCCCACCACCGCGAAGTCGTCTCCGCCGGTGTGCAGCAGGTTCACTCTGCGCCAGAACTCGGGCAGCGAGCAGAGCACCTCCACTTCGCCGGCGAAGAATTGCTTGTAGAGCACCGAGAGCTGCACGTATTCTTCGATGCTTTGCAGCCGGCGCATGCGGATGCCGAAACTGTCCACGTCGCCTCGCAGGACGCCCCAGATCGGAAGACCCTCGGCGCGGGCCGCCAGTACGGGAGCCGTTGCGGTTTCGCGCCCGTTATCGGTAAGCGCGGTGTGGCGCGCCAGCGGAACCGAATCGGGCGAAGTGCCGATGGTCCAGGAATGCTTTCCGCCGCCGATAGCCCCGGAAGCCACAATGGCCGCGGGCGATTCGGGCGACCAGCCGACATGTGTTGCGTCCCGAATGGCCTGGCCGAGATTCTCGAAATACTCCGGACCGGGCGCGGGCGCCTGGGTCTGCACCAGCCCCGTGGACGCCAACGGAGTTCCTTGTTTGCGTTGGAACTCGTCGTTCAAACGCTTGCGGACCACAGTCCAATCGCCGAGATTCTCGGTGATGGCCCAAAACAATTCCAGGCGATTTTGGCTAAGCTGGCGAATGCCCGCGCGGGCGGCCACGAGAAACTCTTCCGTTTGCGTGCGAACCTCTTCGGGAAGAACCACCAAAAACTGCTCGCCGCCGCTCGAGCCGAGCAGCATTTTCGAAAGTCCCAGCTCGGCGATCAGCGCGCGCGGCAGGATCTCGCTCAGCAGGCTGACCCAGCGCAGGCGGCCCGTGAGGAGCGATTCGGCGGGCTGGCCGGACGGCAAGAACTCCTCGACACCCAATAACTTGCCCTGCAATAGGATCTGGACGGACATGCGGTTTCGTGCGACTTGGGCGAAAGATCAAATGTACCACGAGACCGCGGCCTGAGAGCTCACCCGCATTTACTGGCGGTCGAAGATCGTTTTCACCGGCTTCTTCGTCGCGGCCGGTGTACCCGTATCCGTCAGGACTTTTCCGTCCGCGGACACCGTATATACGTCCGTGAAGAAAACCTTGCCGTCCAGATACGTGGTCGATTCATACGAAGTTGGGCCCATTTTGCGGAACGACATGGTCGACTTCGCGCCATCGCCGCTGCCGCTCATCGGGTAAGGTTTCCCGTCGAGCTTGGCTGCGCACAGCGAATTCGGCGCCGCGATTTTCAGACCATCCGCCCCATCCGGCGTCAATTCCATCCAAAGCGCGCCGGCATCCTGTTTGACAGCTTGCCATTTTCCCAGAAAACCGGGGCCGCCGGACATCCGCTTCCCTGTGCTGGACACGGTGATGTTCTTGCCGTCGGCCTGCGCGATGGCGGCGACAGACGACATCGTATCGCCATTCAGCGTCAGCTTGGTCGTCGCGTTGATCTTTCCGTTGGCTCGATTGGTGACTTCCCACATACTGTCGTTCACCGCCTTCCACGAGGTTGTGCCGCCGTCCGGCATGGGGTATTCCTAGCCATCAATCGGCGGCGGCAAAAAGGCCCAAATGGCCGGAAATGTTCTGCACCGTTTGATCGGCGTTGCTCGCAACCACCAGCTTCGGGTAAATAGAAAACTCAGCGTAGCTGACAGGATTTAGTTAGTAAGTATGCGAAGCCGGCAACCAGCGCTGCCTGACGCAGGGTGACGCCGTCGCAGGATTTTGCCGCGGATACCAGCTTCATTGGCTCGCTCCATGCGGTCCAAATTTCAGACCAACACCTCGCCGGACGTCATGGAGGGGAGAGTTTAGGTCTTCACCTTTGACAATCCGGCCACTGGCGTCGTCTTCGGTGCCGCAATCTCCTCGCGAAACACTCGCATACGAGCGCGAAGTACGTTTCTCCGTTTCTTAATCCTGTTGAAACGAGCAGAATCGCCACTCATCTTGGACATTCTATGGGGGCTCCAATCTTTACCAGGAGTGCAACAACACGAGCTTACGGAAAGTATCGAGGATTCGACCTAGCAATGTCTGTACAGAATTGCTCAGTGGATCGCTTTTGGTGAAATTTGTTCCGAGAGCCTCTGCCGGCCAGCCAGGGGGTTGCCGACTCAACGTTTCTGGAAAGCTGCTAGGGATTAAGAATCGCCGAGCAGCAAGGCGGCTGAACCGGTTTCGGCTCCATCAGCTCCGCGCGCGTGTAGTTCGGATCGTACAGATTCAGCTGCCACTTCCCGTCGCGGCCGATCTTCGGCTTTTCCGTCGGATCCATGCCGCGCTCCACTGTTCCGTGCTCGATACGCCCAGCGCCAGGTGATTCATGACGCCGAGAGTTCGCGGCGATGGATGGGGTTGGTTCAGCATGTATTCGAGCCAGTCCGTGCCATCGGGCACGCGCATCGAGACCCAATCGGTACGCTCGTCCGTCATGCCTCCGTACCACTGCAAGCGAAATCCCAGAATGTCCCGGTACAGCTTGTCCGCTGCAGCGCGGTCCTGAATGGTGAAACCCACATGAATCATGCGTTCGGAAACGCGGGTCGGCGGCAGCGCCTTCCCGAAGTTCCGGCTGTGCAGCGATCCTGGTGCATACTCGACAAACTCCACCATGTGACCGTCCGCATCCTTAATGAAGAAGCTCAGGTTGCCGTCCCCATCCGGCTGGACCGCGCCCGGGACGGTTACGCCGCGGCTCGCCAGGTAGTCCCGCAACCGTTGGGCGTTGCTTGTCTCGAAGGCGATGTGGGATAGCCGGTCTTCCGTTTCCTGCTTCAGCACCGGCTCTACTTCGATGTACTGATGGTCGTTCACCTTGAACACCGCGTGCGAATCGAGGCTGAACGGCTCCTGAAATCCCAGGTAGCGACCGTAAAAATTGCGCGCCGCAGCCAGATCGTTGGTCTTCAGCCGAATGTGGGCAACGCCCAGGATCGGCGGGCGTGCCGGGCCGCCCGGCGTCTGGGCCAGCAGAACGGCAGCGGCCGCAACCGCAACCAGAGCCGTGACCAGGAGATATCTGGAAAGCATGGCGCCATTGTACACGCCGTCGCCCGCTCTTGCCTGCCATATGCTAACTTGCGTATCTATTATGCTAACTTGCGTATCTATTATGCTAACTTGCGTATCTATTATGCTAACTTGCGTATCTATTATGCTAACTTGCTTATCTATGAAGACCTTGCCGCTCCCGCTGCTACTAGCCGTCGTTTCGCAACTGTGCGCCCAAGCGCCCGGGGCGCCGCCGGCCGCCGCCGCCAGCGTGCCCGCTTGGGCACTGCCCGGCTCCGCCACCCATACGCAGGTCCCGCCGCCCATGGATTTTCACCGGCCCAGCAAGAATTTCGATGCGCCGATCGGCATTTTCCAGGGCCAGTCCGATATCGGCGCGGCGCTGGTTCCCGGCAGCGCCAGCTATGATCCCGCCACCCGGCAATATACGATCCACTCGGCTGGTTACAACATCTGGTATCAGCGTGACGAGTTCCGCTTTCTCTGGGAAAAGATGTCTGGCGACATCTCTCTGGCGGCCGACGTTTCGTTTCCCAATCCCCAGGGCTACGGCGACCGCAAGGCCGTCCTCGTGATCCGGCAGGATCTTGACGACGATTCGAAAGAGGTCATGGCGGGCCAGCACGGCGCCGGGATGATCCACCTTGCGTGGCGCGCCGCGCGCAGCGAGCAGATGAAGGATGCCGAGTACCGCTTCGGCGGCACGCTGGCTAACGTCAAGGCCCAGCGTGTCGGAATCGAGAAGCACGGCGACTCGATCACCCTCCTGGTCAGCATCGAAGGCGAACCGCTGCACCAGTTCGGCCCTCCCGTCGTTCTCCATTTCGATGAGCCTTTTGACGTTGGCATCGGCTTCTGCTCGCACCTGGCGGCGACGATCGATACCGCCGTGCTATCCAACGTAGTTCTGGAGAACGCCGCGGGGAAGGCGCATTAGAGGCGTGGACGGCAAGCGCTGCCGGAGTGGCGCGCGCGAGTGAAAGCAACGTATGTTAGCGCAGTTCCGTTCGATGATGCCACGCTCGCTGCCACAAAGTCCCAAGGTCAGCTGGCAACACTTTCCACAAGCCGCGCGCGACCTCACTTTGCAACTGCCGCGTGGTCCATCCTGTGTATCCGGCGTAGATGCGGAAGGTGCTGGACGGCTCCCCGCTCGCGATCCGCCTCAACAACTCCGCTTTGTTTGTGATCACCCGAAAGAACGGCGGTGATTCGGTCCGCACCAGTCCCCGAACGCCGATGCTCACCGGACCGCCTCCGAAAATTACAGCTGGCTTGCCTTTCGCGCCCGGCAAGACCTCGGAAATAGGCACGCCTGCTGGCTTATTGAGCATCAAGCCCATGGCGGATTCGGAATCGTAATGAATCAGAACCACCGCGCTCCGCGCAAAATCCGGGTCCTTCGATTTCGCCGTCGCCACCAGCACCACCCCAGTCGCGAGATCCGCTCCTTGCGCGCAAATCCCCACGGCGATCGTTAAAATTGCCAGCCCCCCAATCCCCAATCCCAAACCTCACGCCGCCGGCGTAGCGACGAACCGGTAGCCCACCCCGCGCACGGTTTGCAAATGCTTCGGCTGGGTGGGGTCATCCTCGATGTAGCGGCGCAGACGCACGATGAAGTTGTCGATGGCCCGCGTGTCGGTGTCCTCGTGCAGTCCCCAAACGTTCGCGAGCATGGCCTTGCGGGAAACGCGCTTGCCCTCGTTGTCGATAAGGTAGCGAAGAACGTTCGCCTCCATCAACGTCAGCGGAAACACCTGCTCGCGCACGCGCAGCTCCAACCGGTCGAAGTCCACCGACTTGTCGCCGAAAGTGAACGTGGGCGTGGATGCTTGGGCCGGCTCCGGTAACGGCTCGGTGGGCGACTCCACCGCGGCGCGCAGCCATTCGCGACGCCTGAGCAGCCCACGAATGCGCGCAATCAAAATGGACAACTCGAACGGCTTGGTCAGATAATCGTCGGCCCCGGCCGCGAAGCCTAGCAGCACATCGTCGGGATGGCCGCGCGCGGTCAGCATCAGCGTCGGCACAAATTGGCCCGACTCGCGCATCTGCGAGATGACGCCAAAGCCGTTGATCCCGGGCAGCATGACGTCCAGAATCACAACGTCGAACGCCGGCGCTTCCGACTTCAACTTTTCAAGCGCCGCTTCGCCGGTATCTACCAGTTGCACCTGATAGCCCTCAGCCTCCAGATTGAAGCGCAGTCCCTCGGCCAGGTGCTGCTCGTCCTCTACTACTAAAACCCTGCTCATTGGACCCGGCTCATTTTGTCAGCTTCACGATCGGAAGCTGCAGGATAAACGTGCTTCCGCGGCCGGGGCCTTCGCTCTCCGCCCAGGCGCGGCCGCCGTGCCGTTTGGCGACGGATCGCACGATATAGAGCCCGAGCCCTGTGCCCTTCACGCGCGTCGCCAGCGGCCCCGGGACGCGGTAGAAGCGTTTGAAGATCTGTTTCAGTTCCATCTTGGGGATGCCGGGCCCTTGATCGCGCACCCGAACCGACACAAACTTTTCGTCCACCGGCGCGGTCTCGACTAACACCTGCACCGCGCTTCCAGAATATTTTACGGCGTTATCGATCAGGTTCGATACGGCGGCGCGCACTTCGTCCAGATCGCCCATGACGGTAACCGCCGCGCCGGGCCGGTACTGGAGCGCTTCAGGCGCCAGCCGATGCAGCGTTCGCGTTCGCGTGAGGCATTCTTCCACGACGCCGTTGAGATCGATGCTGCTCAGGTGCAGCCTGCGATGGCTGGTGGAACCGATGCGCCCGGTGCGCAGGACCTGTTCGATGGTGGCCAGCAGCCGGTCGCTATCTTCCACCATGGTGCGGTAGAATTCCTGGCGCTTGGAGTCGTCCACGGGGCGGGTTTGCAGTGTTTCCAGGTACAGGCGAATGGAGGCCACCGGAGTTTTCAACTCATGCGTGACGGCGTTGATAAAGGCGTCGTGCTGTTCGTTGCGCCGGATCTCGCGGACCAGAAACGTGGTGTTGAGCACTGCGCCGACAATGATGGTGAGAACCAGCAGCGAGCCGAGGAATCGCAGGATACCGGTGTGCCAGCCCAGCAGCACCCAGCCGATGTACAGCAGAACGATGACCAGGATCAGCCCGATGCCGAGCGCGATGAAGAACGCGATCGACCTGCGGCGGCCGGCGACAACCATAGTTCCAGAGTAACCGCTCCCGGGGGGCGCGGTTCCGGGATTGGAGGCTGGGCGGTTTCGAACTCGGCCCAGGGTAAGATAAATCGCCCCCGTCAGTGCGTTTTGGGGTCGGGGATTAGGGGTTGGACGGCATTTCCAAACCGTGCCTGTCCGCCAATCCCGGAAGGGCGCAAGCCCGACCCCTGCCAAACCCGGGAGGCGAGCCCTGCGAGCCGACCCTAGGCCGCTTCGCGCTCGGGAATCGCGGTGTGAACCTTGGCGACACGCACCGCTTTGGCGATACCCAGGAACTTGAGAATCGAAATCTGAATCCAGGAGAAGTCGATCTCATACCACGCCAGGCCGTGCCGCGCCGAAGTGGGATGCGCGTGGTGATTGTTGTGCCACCCTTCGCCGAAGGTGAGCAGCGCGATCAGTACGTTGTTGCGGGAATCGTCGCGCGTGCTGAAACGGCGGCTGCCCCACATGTGCGTGACGGAGTTCACGGTCCAGGTGGCGTGCAGGCCGAAGGTGAGGCGCATGCAGGTAGCCCACAGCAACAGCGGAAGCCCGCCGAACACCAACAAGAGCGCGGACACCACAACGATCGGCACCCAGTGGTAGGTGTTCAATGTTGAGTAGAACCGGTCCTTCGCCAGATCCGGCGCGTACTTCGACATCAGCTTGGTGTCGTTGTGCTTGGATTCGCCCACCAGCAGCCAGCCGATATGCGACCACCAGGCGCCCTCACGCGGCGAATGCGGATCGCCCGGCCTGTCGGAATACTGGTGATGGATGCGATGCGTGGCCACCCAGAAGATTGGCCCGCCTTCCAGCGACAATGTTCCGCAGAAAGCCAGGAAATATTCGAGCGCCCTGGGCAGCTTATAGGAACGATGCGTGTGCAGCCGATGGTAGCCCATGCTGATGCCCAGGCCGACGCTCGCCCAATAGAGCAGAATCGATATCAAGAATGCGTGCCAGCTGAACATAAACAGAGCAGCAATGGCGCCCACATGCAAAACCACCAGAACGCTGACGATGGCCCAGTTCAGTTTCCGGTGTTCGTAGATACTTTGAATGTCGCTGGTCACGAAGTCTCCCTGATTCCAACCCTTAAGTTCCAACCTAACAGGGAAGTCTCACGCTGTTTGTAAGAGTTGTGTAATACCGCGTTCCGTTAGACCCAGAGTGATTTGGGTACCGAGTGGTTTGCCTTAGCCCCCTTTACAATTCCACTGCCTGCGGCATTTAGCGCCTGAGGCATAATCGAGCGCCCGCGGCTACAATCTCCCGCGGCTACAATCTAAGGATGCCTGTCTCCGTCGACACTCTTCGACTGCAACTCGATTACTCCGCCTGGGCCAGCCAGCGCCTGATGGACGCCGCCGCCAAGCTCTCCCCGGAAGAACTCACCCGCGATTTCAAAACCGCCGATAAATCCGTGCTCGACACCCTGGTCCACATTTATGCGGCCGATCGGATCTGGCTGGCGCGTGTGCGGGCGGAGCCGCGGGCGACGTTTATCGATCCTGAAGATCGCGATCTGACGCTGCTTCAGACCGAATGGCCGGCCTTGCACCAACGCTGGAAGCTGTGGCTGCGCGATTTCAACGATGACGACGCGTTGCGGGTGATCGAATACAAAGACATGAAGGGACGCCCTTATTCGCAGCCGGTGTGGCAGATTCTGCTGCACCTGGTGAATCATGGGACGCATCATCGCGGTCAGGTGTCCGGCTTCCTCCGCGCCATGGACAAGACCCCGGCGCCGCTCGACCTGATCGCGTATTACCGGGCGATCGCCTGAATTTATGCAAGCCTCATGCGCGCGATTCTGTCCGAAGTGTTCGGGCGAGGTTCGCGACGGCTGGAGAGTGTCGCTTGTCTCGCGCCCCTGGCCGCGGGCGTCGAAAACCAGCCGTGAACCAGATCCTGTTTGGTGCCAAGGTACCGCTCGGTAGTCTGAACGGACGCGTGGCCGAGCAGTAGCTGGATCTGTGAGTTGGATTTGCATCGCGTTGGCTGGCCCCAAACGTGCTGCGAGCCTCGGTTCTCAAAGTCGGAGGACTGGACACAGCTGCAACGAAGCTCGACTATATTCCTTTCGTTGTAGTCGGTCCAGACCCGTCGCTGTGGCGGCCGAGCCTACGGGTCGTCTTCTCCTTGAGCTTGTGACTATCGGCCGCACGGAGCGTAAGGCCGTAGATCGCTTTGAACTTTGCTATCTGCTTTAAGGTTTCTGTGGAAAAGGCAGACTTCCCCTCGAAGGCGTGGAGGACGATGCCCTCCAGCAAGTCCCCGACGGAGATGTCCTTCAACTCGGCTAACGCCTTCAGCACTTTGAGCAGGCGCTTTTCTATGCGAAGACCCGTCTGGACGCGTTCAACTACCATTTCTTTTGGTGTTAACTTTCCTGTGGGTTTTTCCCGCCATAATTTACCACGGTACTACGGTATCTCTGTGTGTCAATACCGATCCAGGGCTGCGGTGGCAATGAGGTCGGGGTAGGTCATCGCGACTCGGCGACGGCCTTGTCGGGAAACAGAAATGTGGTTCTCGCAAGGTCGGAGGAAAGCGTTTCGCCGCGGTAGTATTTCTTCAGGACGTTATCTTTCCAGTTCAATAGGTCTTCGTTACCGGCCGCAAATTCAGTCCAGGTCTGCTGAGATCCTGTCCGGGCGAGCCGCTCGCGAATCAAAAGCAGGAAAGCCCAGGTGATGGTTTCGTGGTAAAGCTTCGGCTTGCCGTGCGCGGTGGCGATTCTGAGCAGCGAAGCGGAAAAACGATCAAGAGCTTCCAGCACCGGGTACCGGCACAGATACAGGAAGCCCATTCTCACGTGGTCGGCGTGGTGGAAAGACGCATTGTCAAGAGTGGCATTCTCGAAGCTCGCGACGAACTCGTCATCGGTCATGCGGCACCTCTCACTGCCTCTTGTTTTCGGTTGGTAATGCAAACCAGCACGGCCATGCCGTAGACAACAAGGTGGCCGACGTCGTACTGGCCGACAAGATAGTGAAGGGCCACAGCGATTGCAAAGATAAAAAGCAGCGCGTAGCCTCCCACCACAATTGCCGCAGGCACCAGAAACAAGAGCGCGGCAATTACTTCGCTTCCGCCGAGCGCTGGAGGTATCCATTGCGGAAGACCGGTCGCGGCGAATTCGTGAGCGGCGGCCGGTGAAATCGCAAAGTGAGCGGACTCCAACAAAACGACCAGTGCCAGAACCCAGCGCAAGCCCGGAATAGCCACCTTCTTAAGTAGGGCGCTCATTTCGGGGTCTTCTCCTTCCTCAGAGAGCCGGCTCGGATGAGGTCGCCGAGCGACAAATCGTAGTAATCAGCAAAGGCCTTCAGTATCCGCTTTCCCAGGCGGCGCCCGTTTGCACGCGTTCAACTATATTGTTTCTCATCGCCCACTGGCATGTTACCAATATACCAAACTACCCAGGTATTTTGTCAACGGCTTCAGAAATGACGACACCGACGTAATGCTGCTGCTGTCCAATGCAGCGTTTCAGGCCACTGCCCGGGGGCACTTCTGGGTTCAAAGCACAAATTTTGGACTGCGTCGCGGGCGCCGATCAGGGCGCCCTTTCTTTATTCGATTGCGACGGCGCCCCGGACCGGCCCGGTTTTCTTCATCAGGAAAGTGCTTGCGAAAACCTCCCGCAACTTTGTCTTTCGGGGCCGTGAGGCAACCTCATGGCAGTCCAAACGAACTGCAGCGCTATCTGCCATCGCTTACTGAGTCATAATTACCTCAAATGGCGAACGAGGAACCTCCAGCGAACGCTGACAACCTCGTCGAGGCGGAGGTGAGTGGAGAATCCACCACCTGTTTGGGCTGCCTGTTACGCTACCCTGAGCAGGACGGTGCGTGGCATCCCTGAAGGGAGCGTCCAATGCGTTATCTCACAACGTTGCTCTCATTTGTGCTGGCATGCGCTTCGAGCGTGATCGTGGCTCGCGCTCAGTCTCAGACAACGCCTGGCCCGGAAGTGAAGAAGCTGGCAGTAATGGTCGGCAAGTTCACGGTCGAAGACGAAGTGAAGGCCGGGGCAATGGGGCCGAACTCGCCAGCGACGAAATTCAGTGGCACTGATGATTGCAGATGGACGGCGGGCGGATTCGCGGTGATTTGCGAGGCAGCACTGAATAGACCCGGAAGGAAATACTCGGAGGCTTCCTTCGTCTACTACGATCCGACCTCCAAGACATACCGATACCACGCAGTCGACAGTTCAGGAGCAGTAGAAAACAAGACTGGTACGGTGAGCGGCGACGTATGGACCTGGCTCGGGGAGAGCATTTTTGGCGGGAAGATGTATCACACCCGGTACATTATGAAGGTTGTTTCAGCAGACTCCTACGAATACACCGACGAGTCGGGCGAAACCGAGAACTCCATGAAGGTGTTCGTGAGCGGGAGGGAGACTCGCGTCGCGGCCACCAAGCCCGCAACGTCGAAACCGGGGCAGTGACGGTGTTTCACGCATGAAGAACATAACTGCCATTGTCGGCACTCAAATGCCAGATCCGCGACTAGGCCAAAATAACCGGCCAATGTTCTATCTGTCGGGCCACCAAAGAGCTCTGCTCGCAGCTCACACGTGCGACAAAAGCCCGTCCTGACTCATCTGGCGGAACTTGGAATACCA
>Ga0302324_100004355_pt1 | contig 31373 bp, 24 predicted proteins | sample Palsa_T0_1_FD_201949 | JGI IMG/M metagenome (GOLD analysis project Ga0302324, IMG submission 201949) | Peat permafrost microbial communities from Stordalen Mire near Abisko, Sweden - Palsa_T0_1 | ecosystem: Environmental > Terrestrial > Soil > Palsa > Peat permafrost | place: Sweden: Abisko... | reverse complement strand
TACTCCTTCGACAGCGCCGCGCACGGCGCGGCGCTGTTCAACCTCGAAGTCGAGGGTTTCCGCTACACGCGCATCGCCAACCCCACCACGTCCGTCCTCGAGCACCGCGTCGCGGAGCTCGAGGGCGGCGTGGCGGCGCTCAGCGTAGCCTCGGGACAAACAGCGCTCTACTACGCGGCACTCAACGTGACGCAGATGGGCCGCAACATCGTCTCCGTGCCGCAACTCTATGGCACGACCTACACGTTGTTCGCTCACATCCTGCCGAGCCTCGGGGTCACGGTGCGATTCGCGAAGTCGGACCGCGCGGAGGATATCGAGGCGCTCATCGACGAGAACACGCGCGCGGTGTTCTGCGAAACCGTGGGCAATCCGGCCGGGAATGTCTGCGATCTCGAGGCGCTCGCGAACGCGGCGCATCGGCACGGCGTGCCGCTGATCGTCGACAATACGGTGGCCACCCCTATCCTCGTGCGCCCGGTCGAGCACGGGGCGGACGTCGTCATCCATTCGCTCACCAAATTCATGGGGGGGCACGGTACGACGCTCGGCGGCATCGTGGTCGACTGCGGCACCTTTCCTTGGGCGAAGCATGCGGCGCGCTTTCCGATGTTCACCCAGCCGGACGAGTCCTATCACGGGCTGGTGTACACCGAGCACTACGGCAAGGCAGCCTTCATCGGCCGCTGCCGCAGCGTCCACCAAAGAACCATGGGTGCCGTGCTCGCCCCGATGAACGCCTTTCTGCTGCTGCAGGGAATCGAGACGGTGGCGCTGCGCGTCGAGCGCCATGTGGAGAACGCGCGCAGAGTCGCCGAATTCCTGCGCGGCGATTCGCGCGTTGAGACGGTGAACTACGCCGGCTTCGCCGATAGTCCATATCATGGGCTGGTGAACAAATATCTGGGCGGCCGGGCGTGCTCGCTGCTCACTTTCGATGTTCGCGGGGGGCTGCCCGCGGGCGAGCGTTTCTATGACGCCTTGAAGCTCTTCAAGAGACTGGTCAATCTCGGCGATGCGAAATCGCTCGCGTGCCATCCCGCATCCACGACACATCGGCAAATGAGCCCGGAGGAGCAACTGGCGGCAGGCGTCGGCCCGGGCAGCATTCGTTTGAGCGTCGGCATCGAGCATATCGACGACATCCTCGCGGACCTCGATCAAGCGCTCGCCGCCGCCGCCGCCGGCGCGCAGACGCAGTAGGCGCCGGGGGGATCAGGTGTCCGACCATTCTCTACCTGGCGCCGTCGCCGCCTTGTTCCCGAGCGCCGCAGAGCGCGCACGTCTCGACGGCTGGCTCACCGAAGCGCTGATCGAGAGTCAGGAGCGCGTGCGCGAGGGTCCAGTCACTCCGACCGTTGAAATGGCGCGTTTTGCCCAGGAACTCGCCGAAATGAGCTTCGAGAGGCCGCGGCCGCTCGACCAGCTGCTCGAGTGGACGCTCGAGCGCATGGAGCACGGGATCGTGCAAATGACGAATCCTCGTTATTTCGGCTTGTTCAATCCGGGCGCGAATTTTCCTTCGCAATGTGCCGACCGTATTGCGAGCGTCTTCAATCCGCAACTGGCGAGCTCCGCCTCCTCGCCCGTTCCGGTGGCGCTCGAAAGCCACCTCATCCGCGCCGTCGCGCGCCGCGCGGGCTTCGGCGCCGAGGCGACCGGACATTTCGCCACGGGCGGCTCGGAAGCCAATTACACGGCTCTGGTGTGCGCGCTTACCGCGGCCCACCCGCGCTTCGCCCACGATGGGGCACGCGCCTTCTCCGGTGCTCCGCTGTTCTACACCTCGCGCGAGTGCCACATCGCGTGGCTCAAGGTCGCGCACCAGGCGGGGGTGGGACGCGGATCTTTGCGTCTCATCGCGACCGACGGCACGGGACGCATGGACACGCAGGCGCTCGCGCAGGCGATCCGCGCCGACCGCGTGGCCGGGGCCGTTCCGGTCATGTTGGTGGCGACTGCGGGCACGACCGGCGGCGGCATGATCGATCCGCTGCACGCTTGTGCGGACATCGCCCAACGCGAGGGTCTTTGGTATCACGTCGACGCGGCCTGGGGTGGAGCGGCCATCGCCTCCGAGCGCATGCGCGGATTGCTCGCAGGCATCGAGCGGGCGCACTCGGTGACGATCGACGCGCACAAATGGCTCGCGACGACCATGGGTTGCGCGATTTACATCACGACGCGCGGTCCGATCCTGTCGGAGGCCTTTCACGCCTCGACCAGCTTCATGCCCTCGAGCGTCGCCGGGGTCGATCCCTATCTGAACAGCGTGCAATGGTCGCGCCGCTTCATCGGGTTGCGCCTGTTTCTTTCGTTGGGCGCAGCCGGCTGGACGGGACTCGGCGCGCACGTCGAGCGCAGCGTCGCCGTCATCGCGGACGTGCGCGAGCGCCTGATCGACCTCGGCTGGACGGTTGCCAACGACTCCCCGCTCGCCGTGCTCGATGTGCTGCCGCCGGGAGGCCGCGATGTGCGCGCGCTGGTGCGCAGCGTTGTCGCGTCAGGACGTGCCTGGGTCGCCCCGGCGACGTTCGAGGGCCGCGACGTGGTGAGGATTTGCGCCACACACGGCGAAACATCGCAGCGGGACGTCGAGGAGTTGGTGAAGACGCTCAGCGGTGCCGCATGCTGAGTATTTTCAGCACCAGCGACTGGATGGAGTCCAGCGACTCGAAATTTTCCGGCGTGATGTCGGACTGCGGAATCGCGATGTCGAATTCCACCTCGACGGCCAGCATGAGATTGACCATTTTCAGCGAGGTCACACCGAGGTCGCTCAACAGAGTATCGACCGGGAACGGGCTCGGAAACACTGCCGCGGAGCCGCTAACCTGCTTGACCAGCGAGATCAAACGGTTGGACACTTCCTCCGGACGAACTTCCACCCGATATGCCTCCAAAGTCGATGTTTTCGATAATACCGTGTAGCAGCAACGCCGTCGAAGCTTGACATATCGCCGCCAGAGCGCGTACTGCGTCACCAAGCAGCCAATTTCCCGTTAACTTATCTGTTCGACATGGACCCCCCTGACACATAATGTCCGCGCCACATCCACAACGAATCGAGAGGCCATGGAAGCCCAACGCGCAGCGAATTCCGGCGTGCAGACTTTGAACGCCCGCAGCACAGGTTACAGCGCACGCGCGCGGCTTGCTGCGGAGGTGGCTCTGCTGCATGCGTCCTCGGTCGATGCCGCCGCCCGCTTCCCGAGCGAAGCGTTCGCCGAGATCAAAAAGCAACGTCTGCTCGGCGTGATGGTGCCGGAGGCGCTGGGTGGCGAAGGCGCGAGCCTCGCCGAACTCGCCGACGTGTGCTTCATCCTCGGCCAGGCATGCGCGTCGAGCGCGCTCATTTTCGCAATGCATCAAATCAAAATGGCGTGCATCATCCGCCACGCCAAGGGCAACGCCGCGCTCGAATCCATTTTGCGGCAGGTTGCCGCTGAACAGTTATTGCTCGCCTCCTCGACGACCGAGGGACAGGCCGGCGGCAATGTGCGATCCAGCGAGGCCCCTGTCGAGCGAGTCGGCGATGAAGTCACGCTCGAGCGCAAGGCTACGGTCATCTCCTATGCAATGGAGGCGGACGGCATCGTCACCACGGCGCGTCGATCGCCCGAGGCGGCTGCCTCCGACCAAGTGTTGCTGGTGCTCCTCAAGAAGGACTACAAATTGGAGCGGCTGCAATCCTGGGACACCCTCGGCATGCGTGGAACGCATAGCGAGGGCTTCACATTGCGCGCCCGCGCCCCGGCGCAGCAAATCCTCCCCGACCCTTACGAGAAAATTCACCCACAAACCATGGTGCCGCACGCGCACGTGCTATGGGGATCGGTGTGGGCGGGAATTGCGGCGACCGCGACCGCAAAAGCGCAAGCTTTCGTGCGCAATGCCTTGCGCGCCTCCGGCGGACAGATGCCGCCGGGTGCGGCCCATTTCACCCAGGCCGCATCGTCCTTGCGAACCCTGCGCAGTGTGCTGAGCTCTGCGCTGCGCAGCTATCAGGCCGTGATGTCGGACGAGAAAGCGATCGGCTCTCTGGAATTTCAAACGATGATCACGCTCACAAAGGTGCAAGCGTCCGAGCTCGCGGCGGCCACGGTCCTCGCCGCGCTGCGCGCCTGCGGATTGTCCGGCTTTCGCAACGACAGCGAGTTCAGCATCGGCCGACATCTGCGCGACATTCTGTCGGCGCCGCTCATGATCAACAACGACCGCATACTCGCCAATCTCGCAATGACTTCCGTCATGACCTCGCTACCGACCTCGATCAGTGGTTGAAAAAAAAGGCCGCCTTCCTATGAACGCACCCCACGCCGCCGTATCGGCCTCGCCGAGCGACGACCCGCTCGCTCACATCGCCGCCGCGCTATTCGTCCCCATGGGCGTCGACGGCGTCTATGCTCGCAGCGCGCTCTATGTACGGATCTGCGAGGGCCTCGAGGCGTACATCACGAGCCTGCGCGAGCCCGGCGTCGAGCTCATGCGTTTCCCCCCCGTGATGAGCCGCAAGCAGCTCGAGAAGTCCGGCTACCTCAAGAGCTTCCCCAACCTACTCGGCTGTGTCTGCGCCCTGCATGGCACCGAGCCGGTCATCCGCGCAGCCGCGGATCGTCTGGATGAGGGCGGGGATTGGACCGCGGCCCTGTCCGCTTCGGATCTGGTGCTCTCGCCCGCGGCTTGCTACCCCGTGTACCCGATCGCTGCCGCGCGCGGCGCGCTCCCGGTCGGCGGATGGCAATTCGACATTGAGGCCGATGTGTTCCGCCACGAGCCTTCGCGCAGCCTCGATCGGCTGCAGTCCTTTCGCATGCGCGAGTTCGTGCGGATCGGCTCGCCGGCGGAGATCGTCGCGTATCGGGAGCGCTGGCTGGCGCGCGCACCGCAAATCGCGGCCGATCTGTCGCTCCCTCACACCCTCGACGTCGCCAACGATCCGTTCTTCGGGCGCGTGGGACAAGTAATGGCGGTGAGCCAGCGGCAGCAAGCCTTGAAATTCGAGTTGCTGATTCCGTATCACGCGGCCGCGGTGCCGACCGCCTGTATGAGCTTCAATTATCACCGCGAACATTTCGGCACGGTGTGGAACATGCAGGACGAACGCGGCGAGCCGGCGCACACGAGCTGCGTGGCATTCGGCATCGACCGGCTGGTGGTGGCTTTATTTGCCAATCACGGCGTCGATCCGGCGCGGTGGCCCGCGGTCACCCGGCGGGTTCTCGGCGTTTGAGCTCGAGACCGGAGCGATCTTGCCGCTCGATCCGCGCGTCAAGCGCTTCCTGGAAGTACTGGCAGCCGGGAACTCCGCCCGCCCACTCGATCCCGGAGTCGCCGAGCGACGCGCACAAATTGCCGAGCTCATGAAGCTCGGCGGCCCTGCGCCGCCACTCGGGCGCACCGAGACACTCTCGATACCTGCGTCCGCCGGGCCCTTGGGTGCTCGCCTGTATTCACCCGTCGAGGCGCGATCCGGTTTGTCGCCGGCTATTCTGTACGTGCACGGCGGCGGCCTCATCGGCGGCGACCTCGACACGCACGCAGCCATCGCGCAATCGCTCGCGCACTTTGCAGCGTGCCGTGTACTCGCCCTCGACTACCGCTTGGCTCCGGAGCACCCATTTCCGGCCGCGCTGGACGATGTGCGCTCGGCCGCCGACTTTTTGCGTGCGCGCGCCGCCGACTACGACATCGACAGCTCGCGACTCGCCATCTGCGGCGACTCCGCCGGTGGCACACTTGCCGCCGCGGCTTGTCAGGCCGCCGCGCGCGCCCAGGAACCGGCCTTCGCCCTGCAGGTGCTCATCTGTCCAATTCTCGATTACAGCCGACGCTCGGGCTCCCGCGACGAATTCGCGAGCGGATACCTGCTGGATCAGGCGACCCTCGATCACGACCTGCGACACTGCGTGCCCGGCGGGGCCGATCCGCTGGACCCCCGGCTCTCGCCGCTGCGCGCGGCGGACCTGTCCGGCATCCCGCGCACCATCGTCCACACGGCGGAGTTCGATCCGTTGCGCGACGAGGGCAGGGAATATTTCGAGCGTCTCGCCCACACCGGATTGGGCGTGTCCTATACTTGCCACGTGGGTATGATCCACCTGTTCTACGGATTGGGTGCCGTAATACCGTATGCCCGCAGCGCTTTCGAATCCATCGGCCGCGAGATCCGGGCGGAATTGGCTTGAACCCGAGGAGTTCTGAGTGACGGAACGGGCCGCGGCAGAGCGCATCGTGCGGGAACTGCACCAGGCCCGCGTCAATGGCGACCTCGCCGGCATGTGCAGACTGTTCGCGGACGACGGTCGCTTCGAGATCGCCGGGGCAAGCGCGGATAAGCCGATCGCGATCCGGGCGCAGGGCCTTGCCGAGTTCAAGCCTTGGCTCGCGATGATGACCAAGGTCTTCCGCTTAAGCGATTACCACTTGATCTCACTGGTGATCGAGGGGCCGCGCCTGGCCGCACACTGGCGTGTGAGCATTTTCTCGAAGGTCACGGGTGTGACCGTGCCGACCGAGCTCGTCGATCTCATGGAGCTCTCGGACGCGCGCATCCGCACCTACAGCGAGTTCTTCGTCCCCCGCTAAAGACCGAGCGAGAGCTGCGGCGAATCCGGCACGGGCGGCCGGAACATCGAGGTGTCGAGCTCGTAGCGCTCATCCGCATCGCTAAGTCCGAGCTTGCGTTTTGCCAGATCGAAACGCGCGCGCAACAGTTCCGCATAGGCACCGGTGCCGCTCATTCGGAGCCCGAACCGGGAATCGTAATCCTTCCCGCCGCGAGCCTGATTAATGAGCGACATCACGTGGGCCGCACGCTCGGGGTAATGGTCATTGAGCCACTCGCGGAACAGGACCTTGAGCTCGTGCGGCAAACGCAGGAGCACATACCCCGCCGAGCTCGCGCCCGCCTCGCACGCGCGCTCGAGGATGGCCTCCAACTCATGATCCGTGATGGCCGGGATCACGGGCGCGACCAGGACTCCGGTCGGAACTCCCGCCTGCGCGAGCTCGCGGATCACGCGCAGTCGCGCGAGCGGCGAGGCGGTGCGAGGCTCGAGCGTGCGCTTGATGTCGTCACAGAGCGAGGTGACACTCAACATCACGGATACGAGACGATCTCTCGCAAGGTCGGTGAGTAAATCGAGATCGCGCAAGATGAGCGCGCTCTTCGTGACGATGGTGACCGGGTGGCGACAGCGGACGAGAACCGCGAGGATGCCGCGAGTCACTTCGAGCCGTCTCTCGAGCGGCTGGTAGCCGTCGGTATTGATTCCGAGCGCGATCGGCTTGCACATGTAGGAGCGCTTCGCGAGCTCGCCCTCGAGAATCCTGACCGCATCGGCTTTGTAGAAGAGCTTGGTCTCGAAATCGATCCCGGGCGATAGGCCGAGATAAGCATGGCTCGGCCGCGCGAAACAATACACGCACCCGTGACTGCAGCCGCGATAGGGATTGATCGATTGCTCGAAGCCGACGTCCGGCGAATCGTTCCGCGTTATCATCCCCCGCGCGCTATCGGGCAGCACCGTCTCGGCGACGCTGTCGGGGGTGGCGTCGCGATACCAGCCGTCATCGATTTGCTCGACCGACAGCGAATCGAAGCGACCCGTCGGATTCGAGGCTGCTCCCCTGCCCTTGAACGTTTGATGACCGATGAATTTCGATGGCATGGGCAAAACTGTACGCGGCCGGGACCGCACGGTAAATCCAGTACTTGTCGGCGCCGACTACTGTATGGATGCGGCCGCGAGCTTGCGGGCAAGCTGCAAATCCTCGATGAGGGCTTGGCGCAGCGCGTCCGCGTGCGTGCCTTCCGCCCGCAAAATGGCCGAAGGATGATAGCTCGCGATCAGTCGCGCGCCTTGCCGGTGCTGGAGCTTCGCCACTGCGCGCGCCACGGCGATCGTCAAGGTCGCGCCCGTGAGCGCACGCAGAGCGGTACTGCCGAGGGCCACAATGATGCCCGGAGCAATCTCGGTGATTTCTCGCTCGAGCCAAACGTTGCAGGCGTTGATCTCGCGCAACCCCGGCTTCTTGTGCAGACGCCGCTTGCCCCGTGGCTCCCACTTGAAGTGCTTGACGGCATTGGTGATATAGATGGATTGGCGAGAAAGACCCGCTGCCTCGATGAGTGTATCGAGAAGGCGCCCTGCCGGTCCGATGAAGGGACACCCCTTAAGGTCCTCCTCATCGCCCGGCTGCTCGCCGACCAGCATGACGGCCGCCTCGCGCGAGCCTTCTCCGCCGACTGCTTGGGTGGCGCGCTTCCATAGGTCGCACCGGCGGCAATTTACCGGCGTCTCTCCCGGCGCGGGCGGCGGCGTCTCCACAGCAGTCACGGCGATTCGGCCGCGAAGTCATTTCTCATCGCAAGGATGCTAAATCCGCTTGGCGGAAGGGGGTGCCCGCCGTCGGGGTCGTGGCGCTGTCCCCAAAGCGTGCGCCCTCATGTAGGACGGCCGTGCTTCACCGTAGGACGCACGAGGACACCGGCATGCGTCGTCGCCCCCTGCCCGGTTTCAGCCCGACCAACCAGAATTCGCGGCATGCGACATGCGATCGCTCTGCACTACAGGAGTCCAAAATGAAAGTATATTTAAGCGCCCTGATGGCGGCAGGATTGCTGGCGGGTTGCATCAGCAGCTCGAGCCCGCCTCCGCCGCAGAAAACCACGGTAGTGGTTCCGCAAGGCTCGAACGCGACGGTTGTGTGCCAGAACGGCAATCCGCCGCCCTGCGATTGAAGTTCGTCCATCCCGGGGCAAGGACGCCCTGCGATGCGGTCCGCGTCATGGCCTGCTTATCGCGCGTTACAGACTGCTCGCGCCTTACAGACTGCTCGCGCCTCACAGACTGCTTGTCTATTTTGCGGGCTTGACTCCAAATCTGGCCGGCGAACAGCACCAGGTGTGTGTGCACCTTCAGGCCTGCGGAGTCGAGCGCTTCGGCAGCCCACGTATTGCAGGTGTGCAAGGCGGAATACCGTGCAACCGCAGCGTAGTAGAGGCTTCCCTCGTAGGGTCCTTGGGCAACGGGCGATAGGTCGCCTTCCCCTCCCGAAAGCGCGCGACGCACGAAATCTTGCGCATCGGCCGCCTGTTGAGCCGCCAGCGCGAACTCGAGCACATGGAGTTCGCCGAAGGCTTGCGGCGGAGAATTCTCGATCGCAGTAACCAGGATCAGGCCGGGTCCGGGAAACAGCGCGCCCGCAAGCGTCGAAGTACCCTTGCGTTTCGACATGAGATAGTGACGATCACCGAAGCCGAAAAACAGGTATTTCGCCTGCGGAAAGCGGCGTGCGACAAATGCGAGCGACGGGCCGAGATCGCGCGCGGCAAATCCCACATCGATGTGCCAGCCACGCCGCGCCAAATACATGACGACTCGCTCGGGCTCGTGCGGCACATCGACGCGGGGCGCCGGCGCGATCGAATGCGCGGCGGCCGATGACGCGGCGACTCGCGGGAAGCCCCAGGGTCCGAGCAGCGCAATTGCGAGAATCGCGAGGCACGCCCGTGTACGCGCCGCGTGCGCGCCCGGCACGGGCATAGCGGCCCTCAAACGAACGCGCCGTCGGATGAGGAGCCCGCGATGGGAAGCGTCGCGCGGACCCTGAATCCTCCCGCAGGCGCGCTCGACAGCAACAGCGAGCCGCCGAAAGCCGCGGTGCGCTCGCGCATTCCGATGAGGCCGAGACCTTTTCCCGGCACGCCGAGATCGGCACCGCGGCCATCGTCGGTAATCGTCGCCTCGATACACTCCGAGCTCTCTCCCGCGCTCACGGTCGCGATGCGGATGTCGACCCGCTCCGCTTGCGCATGGCGCGCGACATTGGTGAGCGACTCCTGCACCAGACGGAAAAGGGCAAGAGCGCGCACCGCATCCAATCTCGACAGGTCGCATTCGATGTCCAAGTGGATGCGAGTCGACGGCAAGCGGTGGCGCCAGTCGCCCACGCAATGCTCGAGCGCGGCGGCGACGCCGAGCTCGTCGAACGCCACGGGTCGCAGCTGACGGATCAACCCGGTCACCACGGCATATACCCGGTCGATATTCTCGATCATTGCAGCGGCGGCCGTCCGCGCCGCGTCCTCGGCCGGCGGAATCATCTCGCGCACCGCCACTGCATCGAGCTTGATGGCATTTAGCGTCTGCCCAAGCTCATCGTGCAGATCGCGAGCCAGCGCCTTACGCTCGTGCTCCTGCTTGTCGACGTATTGCTGCGCAAGGCGCTGATTCTCGGCGAGCGCCTCGGCGAGCCTCGCTTCAGTCGCGCGCCGCAGCTCGAGCTCCCGGCTCGCCTCGAGATAGCGCCGCGTCGAGAACCATATCAAACATACCGCGACCACGAGCAGTATTCCCGGCAGCTCATCGACCTGAAGATTCTCATGCAGGCGCATCCAGCCGACCGTCGCTTCGCTCAGATTCAGTCGCACGCAGGTGACGGCGGCCGCGAGCGAAACGACAAATATCGCAAGCGCGTCGCGCCGCGCGTGGCGTTTGCCTGCAATCGGCTTCTGCGCGCCTGTCTGCATGCCGCCTATGATGCCGTAAGCGCGCACTTCGTGTCACAATGCGAGCTGCGCGGGTGCGCGTACCTGAAAGACCCGGCTCACAAAAGAGAGGTCGATGTGAAAGCGACAGCTGCCTTGACGCTCATCGCGGCCTGGTTCACCTCGGGTGCCATGGCGGGACCGCCGCCGGCGGCGAGTCCGGTGCCGGTATCGCAAGCCGAGTTCGGCGGAGAATGCCCCGAGGCACTCGCCGAGGGCCAGCACGTCATGACCAACTGTTCGGTGACCTGGACAGACAAGGACGGCAAACTCTTTTGTTTCAGCACCCAGGCCGCAAAGGCATCCTTCCTGTCGAACCCCACCGAGAAGCTCGAGCGGGCCCGCGAATTCATCGCGGCGACCAACGTGGAGTCGACCGAGACCGCCATGCAATCGTTCACATCGAGCGATGCGGAAGCCGTGGTGCGAAGTGCGATCGAAGCCAAGACCAAGGCGAATGCTGGCCAGTATCCGCTCGATGATGCGCGCAACGGCGATCAGCTGAAGCTCGCGTTCGACGATATCGACTTCACCCGGACACTCGACGGCTATGGGTTCTTTCCCGACGTGAAATTCCACGACCCCGCAGATCCGCGCAAGAAGTATTTGATCGATTTCTGGGTTGCGCCCGTCGCCGGCCAGCTTGCGATCCAGGAAACGCGTATCTACAAGGACCCGCTGCTCGTCGATGGACAATGGACCACCATGGCGCGGCAGCCGGTTCCCTGGTGGTGGATCCCCGCCTCCGAGCATCCGGGGCATCTCGCGACCAAACGCGGTTGGGAGGTCATGTCCGCCGTCGAGCAAAACGCCGTTCGCGTGAGCGCCCAGAATCACGGCGTATTCAAGCTCAAGGACGACAAGACCGGAAAAGAGCTCGAACTCGAGTTCGTGGACACCCACCAGCCGGTGCGACAGCTCGACGCGGACGGGCATTATTTCGCCTGCACGGATTTTCGCGTGGTCGGCACCAAGAACCAGATTTACGACATCGATTTCTGGGTGACCGACAAGAACGGCACCATGAGCGTCGATCAGACCAAGGTGCACAAAGTGCCCGAGCTCAAAGATGGACAGTGGGTGCAGGTGCCGCGCTACGAGTGGAAGGACCTCGGCGGCTCCCACGTCGTTCCCTGATCGGGGCACCGTCTCCTAGGGTGCCCTGAGGTAGGGAAAGCTCGCGGTCGATTGCGGCAGGGCGATGTGAAAGCCCTGCGCAAAGGCGATGCCGAGCCGGCCGAGCTCGGCGAGCACGGCCGCCGACTCCACCCGCTCTGCGATGGTTTGAATGCCCATCGATTTGCCGACCTGGTTGATCGCCTCGACCATGCTGCGATCCACCGGATCGCGGGTCACGTTCTCGATGAATTGCCCGTCGATCTTCAAGTAGTCGACCGGTAAATTCTTCAGGTACATGAACGAGGACAGTCCGCTGCCGAAATCGTCGAGCGCGAAGTGGCAACCGCGCGCCTTGAGCTCGCGCATGAAATGCGCGACGTTGCCGAGATTGGCGATGGCGGCCGTTTCGGTGATCTCGAAGCACATGGCTCCCGGCGCGAGGTCATGGCTGCTGAGCTGTGCAATCACATATTCGAGGAACCGCTCATCGTTGAGCGAGGTACCGGACAGATTGACCGCGATGGTGTAAGGCCTGATGCCGGACGCCGTGCGGTGCACGATGTGGTCGAGCGCCTCGCGGACCACCCAGCGATCGATGGAGGGCATCACGTTGTAGCGTTCCGCGGCGGGGATGAACTCGGCGGGCGCGACCAGCGCGCCGCTCTCATCGCGCAGGCGCAGCATGAGCTCGAAGTGTTCGGGCTCGTCGGCACGCGGACCGATCGGCACGATCGGCTGGTAGAAAAGCTCGAAGCGGCCCTCATCGCACGCGCGCGTGAGCCTCGAGACCCAGTGCATCTCTCGATGCCGCTCCGGCACGTTGTCCGGCTTGTAGAGCTCCACCCGGTTGCGACCCTGATCCTTCGCCGCGTAACACGCGACGTCGGCGGCGCTCATGACGGTCGCGACCGTCGGGGTATCCGAGGTGATTTCCACGATTCCGATGCTCACGCCCACCGCCAGCACGCCATCCTGCCAGATGAAGCGGTAGTCGCGGATCGCCTGACGCAGCGTATCGGCGATGCGCAGCGCCTGGTCGAGTGAGCAATCGGCGAGCAGCACCCCGAACTCATCGCCCCCGAGCCGGGCAAGCGCATCGCCCGAGCGCACGCGCGACTGCAGCACTCCGGTGATCTGGCGCAGCAGCTGATCCCCCGCGGGGTGTCCGCAGGTGTCGTTGACCAGTTTGAACTGATCGAGATCCAGATATAGGAGCACCTGCCGGCAGGCGGGGTCCTGCCGTACGCTCTCGACCGCACGGGTCAAGCGGTTCTCGAATTCACGCCGGTTGATGAGGCCAGTGAGCGCATCGTGGCTGGCTTGGTAATGCAGCGCGCGGTGCATGCGCCGCTCTTTGCTCACGTCGTGAAACACCATGACGGCGCCGATCAAGTTGCCCGCGCGATCGCGAATCGGCGAGGCGGAGTCTTGGATGGCAATCACCTGGCCGCGCCGCGTCACCAGCACCGTATGCTCGGCGAGGCCGAGCATCTGCCCTTCACGCAAGCAGCGCACGATGGGACTCTCGGACGCCTCCCGGGTGGTTTCATCCACCACGGTCAAGATATTGCCGATGAGCTGCGACTGCGCCTCGCGGTTCTCCCAGCCGGTCAAGCTCTCCGCGACCGGATTCATGTAGTCGATACGGCCGTCCGAATCGGTGGTGATGACCGCATCGCCGATCGATTGCAGGGTGACCTGCGCGCGTTCCTTCGCCTGGAACACCGCGGTCTCAGCCTTCTTGCGTGCAGTGATGTCCGCGATCGTTCCCTCGAACCCGATCAGGCGGCCTTCGTTGTCGCGCACCGCTCGACCGTTGTCGACCACCACGAGCATGCTGCCGTCCTTGCGCCGCAAGACGTATTCCTCGTCGCGCACCTCGCCGTCGCACTCCATCCGCCGCACGTAGGTGTCCCGATCGCTCGGATACCAATAGAGCGATCCTGCCGAGAGCTCATACAGCTCCTCCGCCGAGGAATAGCCGAGCATTTGCACGAAAGCCGGATTGACGACCAGTAAGCGGCCGTCTCGCGTGGTGCGATAGACGCCGTCCATGACGCTTTCGAACAAGCTGCGGAACTTCGCCTCGCTCTCCCGCAAGGCGTCCTCCCCGCGCCGCCGCTCGATCGCGATTCCGGCGATCTGGCCCATGCGCGACATGAGATCCTGATCGCGCGGCGACGGCAGCCCCGGATGGCACCGGTACACCGCGATGGTGCCGACCACCTGGCCGTCCGAGGCGTGGATGGGGGCCGACCAAGCGCTGCGTAGGCCCGCCTCTCGGGCGGCCTCACGGCGGAATTCCCAGAACGCATCGTTCTCGATGTCGGCGACGGTGATCGGACGCGAGAGGTATACCGCCGCCGAGCACGAGCCGAAGCGGATCCCCACGGGCGAGAGGTCCATCGCCGTGACAAACTCCCTCGGCAGGCTCGGCGCGACCCCGTAGCTCAAGGCTTGGCGTTCCGCATCGAGCAAACTGATGCCGCAGAAGCTTGCGGCCATGACGCGCTCGATCGCCTCGCAGATCGCCCCGAGCGCGGCGGGCAACGGGGCATTCGCCGCGATCTTCTCGAAAACCCGGCGCTCGCCCGCCGCGATCGCCTCATTCCGCTTGCGCTCGGTGATGTCGGTGATGCTCGCGCGGATCAGGCGGCGATTCGAGCTCGGCAAGCGCACGAAGCGCACCTCGCACGGCATCGCGTGGCCCGCGGAATCGCAATGCACCCACTCGAATACGGGCGCCTCGCCCGCCAGAGCGCCGTCGATCAGGCCGCGCGACAAGCCAAACGACGGTGTCCCGTCGGGCTGCATGGGCGGGGTGATTTTCTCGGGACCGCAGGCAAGCAAGGTGGGCCGGTCCATCTTGAAGAATCGGCAGGCGTTGTCGTTGACGTCGACGAACCTGCCGCGATCGACGTCGAACACCACGATCACTTCGGGCGCGTGTTCGACCAGAGTCCGGTAGCGCGCCTCGCTCTCGCGCATGGATTGCTCGGAGAGGTGTCGCTCGGTGATGTCGCGGATGCAGACGATGTAGCCGTCGCGCCGGTTGAGCGGCGCCTTGCTCACGGCGATCTCCAAAGCGACTCGCGTCCGATCCTTCGTCAGACCCCATGCATGATGCGCCGCGAGATCGACGTGGGTGTCGTCGATCTTGGCCGCACACAGGTCGAGAAATTCGATCGTGCTGCGGGGCGCGAGCTCGGGCAGCAGGTAGCTCAACGTGCGGCCGTAGATCTCGGCGAGAGCGTAGCCGAAGATGCGCTCGCCGGTCGGATTGCAGGTCTCGATGTGGCCGCCATCATCGACTGTGAGGATCGCGTCCTTCACATTATCGAGAATGGCCTGCAGGTGAGAGGCGGTCTCCTCGCGTATCTCGCGCGTCAGCGCCTGCGCCTCATCGGACATCAGCCGCATGGAGCGCACGATGCCGCGGCGCTCGGAGTCGATGCGGTCGTAATGCTCGCTCACGTTCTTGAGGAGCGCGCGCACATCCAAGTCGCCGTCGGCAGCACGCGCCTCGGCTACCTGTCGCTCGAGCAAGCGGTTGAGGCCGGCCTCCGTGGGAGCTTCGTCGCTGAGAAGGGCGGCCGCGATATCGCGTGACAAGTAAAAAGATCTCCCGCGCACAAGCGCCCGCGCGTCATGCGCGTCGGCACATTCAATGCAGCAGTGTTAGGGGGATCCCGCGCCAAAGCCGTGACGCGCGTCTCGGTTCGTCCAATAATCGGTTAACTAGGCCGCAAACCACGCGCGCCGGGCGCTCGGGCATCGACCGTCAGCTCTCGTCGGCGGTCTCCCGCTCGGAACGCTTGCGGTCGGTTTCGCGCAGGCTCCGCTTGCGCAAGCGGATGGATCCGGGCGTGATCTCTATGAGCTCGTCGTCGTCGATGAACTCCATGGCCTGTTCGAGGGAAAAGCGGATGGGAGGCGTCAGCACGACGTTCTCGTCCTTCCCGGCGGCCCGCATGTTGGTCAACTTCTTGCCCTTGAGCGGGTTCACCACCAGATCGTTGTCGCGGCTGTGTAAGCCGATGATCATCCCCTCGTAGACTTCCTCGCCCGGACCGATGCACAGCCGCCCGCGCTCCTGCAGGCTGAACAGCGAATACGCCAATGCGGGGCCCTGGCCGTTCGCGATCAACACGCCCTGCGGCCTCTGGCCGAGCTGCCGGGGGACGACCGGACCGTAGTGGTCGAACACGTGGTGCAAAAGACCCGTGCCGCGAGTCATGGTGCGAAATTCGGTCTGGAATCCGATCAGGCCGCGCGAAGGAATCATGTAGTCGAGGCGCACCCGGCCGCGTCCGTCCGCCTGCATGTCCTTGAGCTCGGCGCCGCGGCTGCCGAGCGCCGTCATGATGTCGCCCTGCGCGTCGCCGTCCGCATCCACGGTGACCTGCTCGTACGGCTCGTGCGCGACGCCGTCGACTTGTTTGATGACCACACGGGGTCTGGAGACGGCAAGCTCGTAGCCCTCGCGGCGCATGTTCTCGAGCAGCACCCCGAGATGCAGCTCCCCGCGGCCGTACACGACGAACTTGTCCGGGTCGGCGGTAGGCTCGACCCGCAATGCGACGTTGTGAATGGACTCACGCTCCAGGCGCTCGCGAATCTGGCGGCTGGTGACGAATTTGCCGTCGCGCCCCAGGAACGGCGAGGTATTCACCTCGAACGTCATGCTGATCGTCGGCTCATCGACGGTGAGACTCGGCAACGGCTCGACATGCGCAGGGTCGCACAGGGTATCGGAGACTTTGGGTTCCGCTATGCCTGCAAAGGCCACGATGTCCCCCGCTCCCGCCGACTCCACCTCCACCCGGGTGAGGCCGTGGAACCCGAGGATCTGGGTGATCCGCTCCGGACGCTGTTTCCCGTCACGCGCCACCACGGTCACGGGCATCCCGCGCTTCAAAGTGCCGCGCTTGATGCGGCCGATGCCGATGGCGCCCACGTAGCTCGAGTAATCGAGCAAGGTCACCTGCAGCTGCAATGGGCCGGCCTCATCCACGTCCGGCGGAGGACAGTGCTCGACGATGGTTTTGAAGAGAGGCTGCATGTCGCCGTCGCGCACCGTCGGCTCGAGACCCGCAAAGCCGCGTAGCGCCGATGCGTAGACCACCGGAAAATCCAGCTGCGCGTCGGTCGCGCCCAAGCGATCGAACAGGTCGAAGGTCTGGTCCAGCACCCACCCCGGACGCGCCTCGTCACGGTCGATCTTGTTGATGACCACGATGGGCGAGAGACCGTGCTTGAAAGCTTTCTGCGTGACGAATCGGGTCTGAGGCATCGGACCGTCGACGGCGTCAACCAGCAAAAGCACACAGTCGACCATGGCGAGCACCCGTTCGACTTCTCCGCCGAAGTCCGCGTGCCCCGGCGTGTCGACGATGTTGATGCGATAGTCGCCCCAGGTGATCGCGGTGTTCTTGGCTAGAATGGTGATGCCGCGCTCGCGCTCGAGCACGTTCGAGTCCATGACGCGCTCCTGCAAGTCCTTGCGGTTGTCGAGCGTGCCCGACTGACGCAGCAGCTGATCGACCAGAGTGGTCTTTCCATGGTCGACGTGCGCGATGATGGCAATGTTGCGAAGTTGAGAAGTCACAGGAACCTCGAGACGAAACCGCCCATTGTAGGCTGAATGGGACCGATTCGCTCGGGTTCAACCGTCCTTTTGCACCCCGCGGGGCACAATTCGACCTCAAGATCCCCGATGTGCCCCGTCGGCCTGCTGTGCGGTGGGGGCCGCCGGCCCCGCCCCGGCCGGAGCGGCGCCTGCGCCGGCCCCGTTTCCGACCAGAATGGGCACCAAAAAAACCCGCGAATCGGTGGTTTGATCGTGCTGCAAGCTCACCGCCACGGTGAGCATGTAAAGCCCCTCCCCCGTCGGCGTCAATTTGACGCTGTGCCGGTAAACTTGGGCCGCCTCGACCGCGGGAAACTCGAACTGCTGCTCTGCCGGGTCGACCTTCAGGCCATCCGAGCTGCTGACCGCAACGGTCGCGGATAGAGCGGCCGTCTGCGGCAGGAGCGCGATCGCGACCTCGAGGGGCCTTCCCAAGACGGGGCGCTCGAGCAGATCGAACTTCAAGTTAATGGGGGTTTGGGCCTTGCCCTGCGTCACGGCCTCGACCATTCCTGCCGTCAATTGCGCCGGGGTCGGCCCCCGCGGGCTCTGCGCGGCTGTCTGCGCCCCGGACTTGAGTATGGCCGGGGCCGCCGGCGCACTGCCGGGATCTCGGTGGCAAGCCGCGGAGCCGGCAATCGCAAGGAGGATGATGACTCGCAGCTTCATGGAGGCCCTATGATCCCGAAGTCGCATGATCCAGAAATACGATGCGGTTCACAACTCGAGCGGCGGCTCGAGGACGGCGGCGAGCTGCTCGTCGAGCGAGCGATAGTGCTGTTCCCAGTATCGCGGCTCCGCAAACCAGGGAAATGCCCGTGGGAATGCGGGATCATCCCAGCGCCGCGCCAGCCAGGCGGAGTAATGAATCATGCGCAACGCCCGCAGCGACTCGATCAAGCCGAGCTCGCGCCGGTCGAAGGGCAGGAACTGCTCGTATCCCTCGAGCACATCGGTCAGTTGAGTCCGCATCTCCGCGGGACTACCCGCGAGCAGCATCCAGAGGTCCTGGACCGCAGGTCCGGTCACGCAATCATCGAGATCGACGAAATGCGGACCTTGATCGGTCCACAGGATATTGCCGCGGTGACAGTCTCCTAGGATCCGACCCTGCGCGGCCCCGCGCCAGTTGCGGGTTCGCTGGCCGACCTCCCGGAGCAGCTCATCGGTCACGGCCTCGTATTTCGGCGCGAGATAATCGGGCAGCCAGCCGCTATCGAGAACGAAATCACGGGACTTCATGCCGAGCTCCTCGACGTCGAGACGAGCACGGTGGCGGAACGGGGTGGTGCGGCCGACCGCGTGGATTCTGCCCAGAAATCTGCCTACCCATGCCCGCTCGTCCGTCGTGCCGAGCTCCGGCCAGCGTCCCCCGCGCCGCGGAAACACGGCATAGCGAAACCCGCTGTGGTGATGCAGCGTCACGCCCTCGCGATCGAGGGGAGCGACCACCGGAATCTCCTGTGCCGCGAGCTCGGCTGCGAAGGCATGCTCTTCGCGGATGGCCGCATCGTCCCAGCGCCCGGGGCGGTAGAACTTTGCGACCACCGGCGAGCCGTCCTCGATGCCGATCTGGTAGACCCGGTTCTCGTAGCTGTTGAGCTCGAGGATGCGTCCGTCGCAGCCAAACCCGACGGCCTCGAGCGCGTCGAGAACCGCTTCGGGAGACAGTTGCGCGTACGGTGCTTGGATGCTCATCCGGGGAATTCTACGCGCAGAGGAGACGCTCCCGCGGGTGAGCCTTACGATAGAATGCGCCCCATGCGATTGCCCCGTCCCAGATCCTTGAGCGGCCTCATGCTGATCGGCTTCACGATCGTAGCGGCGCCGCTCCTATTCGCGATCGTGAATGCCGCCGTGCAGATGAATCGGTTGTCGAACAGCAGCGGACAGTTGGTGGTGCGCGGCATGCAAGGGAGCGGCGACAACCAGCGCATGTTCGTGGAGATCGCCGCTCTCGAGCGCACCGCGCGGCTCTATCAAATCCTGCCTAACGGGGATTTGCTCGAGGTTTATGCGCGCAATCAGGAACGTCTGGAAAACACGCTCAATGAGCTCCTTACCTTGCCGCTCAGCGATCAGGCGCAAGCCGATATCCGCGCGCTGAAGGCGGAGTCTGAACGGCGCGCGGCGGAACTGCGCGCCGCGCCGGCGAACTCGGCGCGCATGGCGGAACTCGTGAATTCCTACCCGCAGATGTCCGATCTCGCCTCGAAGATTTCTAATCATGTGAGCGGCCAGATCGATCATGAGCTCACCGCCCTGCAGGAGGCCACGCAGCTCGCTCAGCAGAACCTGTTTCGGCAGACCCTGGCGCTCGTCCCGATGACCCTCGCGGTGGTGGGCCTGTTCACGTACCTCTTTGGCCGCCCGATCCGCGCCATCGACCGCTCCATCACAGAGCTTGGCCGCGGCACGTTTTCCAGGCCGATCGCCATTCGAGGACCGGCGGACCTTGAGAGGCTCGCGGCTCAGCTCGAGTGGCTGCGGGTGCGGCTCCTCGAGCTTGCGCAAGAGAAGAATCGATTCTTGCGACACATGTCGCATGAACTGAAGACTCCACTGGCGAATATTCGGGAGGGAACCGAACTCTTGATGGATGGAGCAGTCGGTGAATTGCAAAGCGCTCAAAGGGAGGTCACCGCGATATTGCGCGAGAACGGAATGAAACTGCAGCGACTGATCGAGAACTTGCTCTCCTTCAGCGCGTGGCAGGCGAAAAGCGTGGGTCTGGAGGTCTCCGAGTTCAAGCTTCGGCCTCTGATCAAGTCGGTCCTGGAGAACCAGCAACTCACGCTGGTGGCTCAACGGGTGCGCCTCGACGTGCAAGTCGAGGACCTCACGCCGCTCGCGGATCGCGCAAAGGTGCGTCTCATTCTCGACAATCTGCTCTCGAATGCGATCAAGTTCACGCCGCGCGGCGGCAACATCTCGATACACGCCCGCCGCGAGCGCGATCAGCTCGTCATCGATGTCATCGATTCGGGTCCCGGTATCCCGCCTGATGAGCGCAACCGCATATTCGAGGCGTTCTATCAGGGCAAGACGCCTCAAGGGGGACACGTCAAAGGCACGGGAATCGGCTTGTCGGTCGTCACCGAGTTCGTCAATGCGCACGGCGGCAGCATCGAGATCCTCGAAGCGGCCGCGGGCGGTGCGCATTTCCGTGTCCGTCTGCCGCTGCGGCACTCCACGCCCGCCTCACGTGAAAAGGCTCATGCTGCTTAAGCGATCGATCGCGGCCGCGTGCCTTCTCGTGTTTGGCGCCCTGGCGGGTTGCGCTCTGACGGGCGGCGCCGGATCGGACGCCAAGAATCCTTCGCCGCCGGAACCTTCGGGTCAGCCGAAGGTCAGCGGAACCGTCGAGCCGTTGCTCGAGATGATGACCGCCCTGCCGCAGGGGGATCCGGCACGCCAGGCCGAGCTGTTTCAGGCGGCAAAAGACGCCGCGTCGCTTTCGCCGACCACCACGAACCGCTTGCGATACGCCCTCGCGCTGGCCGTTCCCGGCCACAGCGGCTCCGATCCCGTCGCCGCCCAGCGACAGTTGGCGGAATTGCTCGCCAGGCCCGAGACTTTACTGCCCGACGAGCGCTTACTGGCCATGGAAGAGCTGCAAGACGTCGATCAGCGGCTGGTGCTTCAAGCCGAGAATAAGCGCTTGCGAGATGAGGACTCGCAGAATTCGCGGGACAAGCTGCAGGCGCTCAACAAGCGCCTGTCGGCTGAGTCGGATGAGAACGCGCGGTTGCGAAAGGCCTTGGACGAGGCGCGAGCGAAGCTCGATGCCGTCACGCACATCGAGCGCTCCATCAACGATCGTGGTACCACCGAACCGCATACTCCCTGAATGACGCAGCCTCCGGAGAAACTTCCCGTGCCCGCATACTCGCTCGCTCCGACGACACCGCTCGCTTCCACGACCCCTTTGGGATTCGGCATCCAGCCGTCCAGCCGCGAAAGCGCCTCGCTGCAGAAGCGTCGCGCGAGGATTTTGGTCGTGGACGACGATCCGGGGTTGCTGCGCCTTCTGACCATCCGGCTGCGTGCCGAGAACTACGAGGTCGAAGCCGTCGAGAGTGCGGCCGCGGCTCTAGCCGCTTGCACACGATTCCGTCCGGACCTCGTGATCACGGATTTGCGCATGGACCAGATGGATGGCATCGGCCTTTTGAAGGAATTGCAAAGTCGTTGGCCGGGCCTGAAGGTCATCATTCTGACGGCGCATGGAACGATCCCCGACGCCGTGCATGCGACGCAGAGCGGCGCTTTCGGCTTTCTCACCAAGCCTGTCGACAAACAGGATCTGCTCGACCATGTGCAGCGGGCGCTGAAGGTGTCCGGATTCGCGCACGTCGATGAGGATTGGCGCGCCGGAATCATCACGCGCAGTCAACTGATGGAAGACAAGCTGGCGCAGGCAAACATGGTGGCGGGCACCGACGCACGGGTGCTCATCACGGGCGAGAGCGGCACCGGCAAGGAGTTGATCGCGCGCGCCATTCATGAGGCGAGTCCACGTCGCAATAAATCGTTCGCGGTCGTCAATTGCAGCGCCACCGCCGAGGACATCCTCGAATCCGAGCTGTTCGGCCACGAGAAAGGCGCATTCCCGGCCGCCACTCGCGCACAGAAAGGCCTGTTCGAGACGCTCGATGGAGGCACCTTGATGCTCGACGAAGTGGGCGATATGCCCATGCGACTGCAGGTCAGGCTCCTGCGCGTCCTGCAGGAGAATCAGATTCGTCCGGTCGGCAGCACAGAGGCGGTCGCAATCAACGTTCGCGTCATCTCGGCCACGCGCCGCGACCTGCAGCAGCTGATGGTCGCGGGGCAGTTCCGCGAGGATCTGTACTACCGCTTGAATGTCGTGCACATCGAGGTACCGGCGCTCGGCCGCCGGCGCGAGGACATACCGCTCCTGGTCGCACATTTCCTCGAGCAGATTGCCAAGGAGACAGGACAGCGCAAGATCTACGCCCCCGAGGCCGTCGAGCTGCTCGCCACCGCAGAGTGGCCGGGCAATGTTCGCCAGCTCTACAACGTGGTGCGGCAGAACGTGGCTCTATCCCAAGGCGCGATCATCACGGCAGAGCTGGTTCAGCAATCCCTCGGCGGCAACCCGACGCGGCTGCCCTCATTCGATGAGGCGCGCGATGAGTTCACGCGCAACTACCTGTCGCAGATCCTGCAGATCACCACGGGGAACGTGAGCCAGGCGGCCCGGCTCGCCAGGCGCAACCGCACGGATTTCTATAAGCTGCTGTCTCGTCACCAGCTGCAGCCGGACGATTTCAAGAAGTCCTGATCAGGCGTAGAACTCGGCGATCGCCGCAACGACGGCGCCCAGCTGCTCGGGCGAGAGCTCCGGATAAATCGGCAGCGCAAGCGTCTCTGCGGCGGCGCGCTCCGAATGCGGAAAATCACCGGGCGCATGGCCCAGATAAGCAAAGCATTCCTGCAGGTGCAGAGGCACCGGATAGTAGATCTCGGTACCGATGTGCCGCTCGGTCAAGAAAGCGCGCAGCGCATCGCGGCGCTCCGTCCGCAGCACGTACTGGTTGTAGATATGACGCCCGCGCGTAAGGCTCTTCGGCGCCGTGACCCGCGCGGCGAGCGCAGGATCCGCGAAAGCCTGGTCGTAGAAAGCGGCATTGCGCTGGCGGCCCTGCGTCCATTCGTCGAGGTATTTGAGCTTTACACGCAGTACCGCCGCTTGCAGCTCGTCGATGCGGAAGTTGCCGCCGATGAGAGCATGGAAATATTTCGGTTGGCCGCCGTGCACCCGCAGCACCCTCATGCGTTCCGCCAAGGCAGCGTCCTCAGTCGTGCACAACCCGGCGTCCCCGAAAGCGCCGAGGTTTTTACTGGGAAAGAAGGAGAAGCAGCCGATGTCGCCCAGGGATCCCACACGTGCACCGTCCGCCGTCTCGGTGCCGATGGCTTGCGCCGCATCCTCGATGACTGCGAGATCATATCGACGCGCCAACGCGGTCAGCGCATCCATGTCGGCCGCCTGCCCATACAGGTGTACCGGCATGATGCCGCGCACGCGGGCGCCCGTGGCGCGGCGCACGAGCTCCCCGCCGCTCGCCACGCACGACTCGTCGATGAAACGCTGCACGGCCGCCGGCGATAAGTTAAATGTGCCCGGCTCGATGTCGCAGAACGCCGGCCGCGCGCCCGTGCGCGCGATCGTGCCCGCGGTCGCGAAAAAGGTGAAGGGCGAAGTAATGACCTCATCGCCCGCGCCGATGCCGAGCGCCATGAGCGCGAGCAGCAGCGCATCGGTCCCCGAAGACACCCCGACCGCATGCGTCGCACCGCAGTATTCAGCGATCTCCGCCTCGAATGCGCGCACGTTCTCGCCCAAGATGAAGTGTTGGCTCGCGCATACACTTTCGATGGCGCTGAGCGCTTCGGTGCGGAATTGCGCGTACTGCGCCTTAAGATCGAGTAATGGAACGTGAATCATTGATGACTAGAATAGCATTCGGTACACGGGCATTTAACATCTGTGTGTCCGGCTTTGCACACTGGTCGATGGAATTGGCCGATAATGCGCATTAGCGTTGTCGCGATTTAGCGACGATCGATTTGCGGAGATACATGACCCAACCCGTGCAGTTCAGGCAGAGCATTCTGATCGCCGCGATGATGGCCGCGCAGGCCATTTTGCCCGCATTCGTCGCCATTGCCTCGCTCTACGCCACGCTGTTCGCATTTCGCAGCGGATTCGATCCGTTGTCATCCGGCATCACCGTGGTCGCCGTGGTGTGCCTGGTGTTGGTCCAACCGCCTCGGGAAGTCACCACGCAGCTGACCTCGCCCCGTGTATCCGCCGTCCTCGACGTCGTATTCCGTTGGGCGCTGATTCTCGCGGCGCTGCTCGGCATAGCCTACGTGACCAAGTCGCCGTTGGAAGATTATCCGCGGCGCGTATTTCTCACCTGGGCGACGATCACGCCCGCCGTGCTGATCGTCGCAACTCTCGCCATGCAAGAGTTCATGAGACGCTTTCTCATGAACGCCTTCGATGCGCGCAGCGCCGTGGTCGCCGGCTACAACACCTCCAGCTTGGAGCTGTGCCGGCGCCTGCAAAAGAACCCCGGAATGCGCCTCGAGGTCACCGGCTTCTTCGATGATCGCAGCATCGATCGTCTGGCCATGGAGTGCGACGCACCGCTTCTCGGACCGCTCGCGGACTTGGGCCCCTACGTGCGCACGCATCGCACCGACGTGATTTTCATCGCGCTGCCCATCCGCCACCTCCAACGCGTCATGAACCTGCTCGACGATCTGCGCGACACCACGGCGTCGATTTACTACGTGCCCGATATCTTCGTGTTCGACCTGGTCCAAGCGCGCTCGGGAGAGATCCAGGGTATTCCGGTCGTCGCCATGTGCGAGACGCCCTTCTACGGCTATCGCGGCGTCGCCAAGCGACTCACCGACATCGTGCTCTCCGTGATGATCTTGCTGCTGCTGCTGCCCCTGCTCGCGATCATCGCGTTGCTGGTCAAGTGGTCCACTCCCGGTCCGGTCATCTTCAAGCAACGCCGTTATGGGCTCGACGGACGCGAGATCGCCGTCTACAAATTCCGCACCATGCGCGTGACCGAAGATGGTGAACACATCCGCCAGGCCTCGAGATCGGACGCGCGCATTACGCCGGTGGGCGCGCTATTGCGCCGCTCTTCGCTCGATGAGCTGCCCCAGCTCATCAATGTCCTGCAAGGTCGGATGAGCCTCGTCGGCCCGCGGCCGCACGCGATCGCCCACAACGAGGAATATCGCAAGCTCATCAAGGGCTACATGATCCGGCACAAGGTGCTGCCGGGGATTACCGGACTTGCGCAGGTCAACGGCTGCCGCGGCGAGACCGCGAGGCTCGAAGAGATGGAGGCACGCGTGAATTACGATCTCGATTATCTGCGCCACTGGTCGCCGATGCTCGACATCAAGATCATCCTGCTCACGGTCGTCAAGCTGTTCCGCGACGACAAGGCCTATTAGGTCCGCGCGTCCGCGGCGAGGCTCGGAAGGCAAACCCCGGCGGACACGAACTGCTCGTGAAAGCGGTACGATCCGCGCAGCGACTGCGCTACGCCGATCCGCTCGAATAACGCGATGGGACGCATCGCGCGCACACTGAGCGCTCCGTGGCATCGACCCCACTCGAGCACGGTCACGCACAGGTCCTCAAAGCTCAAGCGCTCGCCCAAGAGCGGATATTGGCATTTATAAAACGCTTCCTTGGCGGAGAAGAGCAAGGTGACGGCCGCCGCGCGTTCGCCCGGCGCCAACACGCCGATCCACGTCCGCTCGTCCGCAACGCAGATCGTGTCCCACAACTCGGGCTTGACCGCGCCGGAGACCTCGGTATCGACTCCGAGCGCTTCGAAGCGCGTGGCTGCGGCCACCACCGCGGCGCAAAGCCCCGCCGTATGGGTGATGCTGCCGACCACGCCGGGAGGCCATACCGGCTGCCGATCGAGCGCGACGGGAATCGGCACATCGACGATTCCGAGCTCGGCGAGGGCGCGCCGCGCGCACTGGCGGCCCGCTGCGAACTCTTTAATCCGCTTCGGCACGGCGCGCTCGACGCTGCGTGCTTCCTCGGGTTTGAGGCGGGATGGGTCACCGGGCCCGCGCAGCTCCGCGGCCGCCACCCCTGCGGGGAACAGAGCGGCGAAGGTCGTCGACAGGATCGGCTCGTTCACCACGGCACGCTTCGCCCGGACCGGAATTCGATCGGCACCCGTTTCCTTTGCTAAGACGACCGAAATGGCTAAGCTCGCATCATGACATCCCTGTGGGATTACGTCGCACGCGAAGGCACGAGCCTCAAAGGAGCCTTGCACGGCGCCGACGGCTCGGTGGCGCTTACCGAGCTCGAGACCGGCTCCTGCCTCGGGCTCGAGCGCGAATCGTTCCGCGGCCGCTCCGTGCTCCTGGCATTGCGCGAGCAAATGAGCACGGCGCTCGCTCTGATCGAGCTCGACGGCATCGCGCGCCGTCTGGTGCTGTGTACGCCGGACTTGAGTGCAGAACGCCTGGCGGAGGTCTCGCGAAGCGCGCAGACGGACACCACCCTCACGGACGGCTCGGTGGATCTTTCCGACGCACACGGGCCCATCCATCGCCTCGAGCCGCGCCCAGTGCCCGCCCCGATCGAGCGGCGCGAGGCCACGGCGAGCGAGTGGATTTTGCTGACCTCCGGCACGACGGGCGCTCCCAAGCTCGTGGCGCATAGCCTTGCGAGTCTCGCGGGATTTCTGCCGCGCCAGCCGCCCGAGCCGGGCTCCGTCTGGAGCACCTTTTACGATATCCGCCGCTACGGAGGCCTGCAGATCTATTTGCGCGCGATGCTCTCGGGATGTCCCTTGGTGCTGTCGAGTCCGGCGGAGGCCACGGAGGACTTTCTGGCGCGCGCCGGCGCGCACGGCGTCACGCATATCTCCGGCACTCCCTCGCACTGGCGTCGTGCGCTCATGAGCGGCGCGGCCGGCCGGCTCAACCCCAAGTACGTACGGCTCTCCGGTGAGGTCGCGGATCAGGTGGTGCTCGATCAGCTGCGCGCGACGTTCCCCGGCGCACGCGTAGGTCATGCCTTTGCCTCGACCGAAGCCGGCGTCGCTTTCGAGGTCGATGACGGACTCGCGGGCTTTCCGGCCGAGTACTTGAACGGCGGCGCGCGCGGTGTCGACATGAAAGTCGAGGATGGGACGCTGCGCATCCGCTCGCAGCGAATTGCGGGAGGCTATCTCGGCGCCGCGTCGCCCGGTCTGTCGTCCGAGGATGGCTACATCGACACGGGCGATCTCGTCGAGCTACAGGGCGGCCGCTATTTTTTTCGCGGCCGCAAGGGGGGCGTCATCAATGTGGGCGGCCAGAAGGTGTACCCCGAAGAGATCGAGTCGGTGCTGAACGCCGACCCGCGCGTGCGCATGTCGCTGGTGCGCGCGCGGCGCAATCCCATCACGGGCGCGGTGGTCGTCGCCGACGTCGTCCTGCACGACCACGAGGCGACGGCGCGCACGGAGGGCGCGAGCGAGGACATCAAGCGCGAGCTCTTGCAAGCCTGCCGCCGCGCGTTGCCCGCACACAAAGTGCCTGCCATGCTGCGGTTGGTGCCCACGCTCGAGCTCACCGCGGCCGGCAAATTGGTAAGGCCCAATGCATAACGTCATCGTCACCGGCGCGAGCCGCGGCCTAGGGCTCGCGATCGCAACGGGCCTCGCGGCCGAAGGCTATCGGGTCATCGGCATCGCGCGCAATGCAAGCACGGCGCTCACGGCGGCGAGCCGCGCCGCCACCGACAGCGCCCGCGGATCGATCGAATATCGGGCCTGCGATCTCGCCGAGCTCGAGCGCATCGGTCCCTTCGTGCGCGAGATGCGCGCGGAGTTCGGCCCGCTATACGGACTCGTGAACAACGCGGGCCTCGGCACCGCAGGCCTCCTCGGCACGATGCGCGATACGGATATCGAGCGGCTGGTCCGGCTCAACACGCTCTCGCCCATCGTCATGACGAAGTACGTGCTGCGCTCGATGATGAGCGAGCGCCAAGGCCGCATCGTCAATATCTCCTCGATCGTAGCGGCAACGGGCTACACCGGCCTCTCGGTTTACAGCGCAACCAAGTCATCGCTCTTGGGCTTCACACGCTCGCTCGCGCGCGAGGTCGGGGGGCTCGGAATCACCGTCAACGCCATTGCGCCCGGCTTCATCGACACCGAGATGACGCACGATCTCACCGCTCCCCAGCGCGCGCAAATCGCGCGGCGCAGCGCGCTCGGACGCATGGCCGAGGCCGCGGACGTTGCGCGCAGCGTCGAGTTCCTGTTCGGCGAATCCGGCCGCAACATTACGGGCACGGTGCTCACGATCGACGCCGGCAATACGGCGTGAGTCGCGACAGTTTTTTTAAAGACGCAGGCGCTCCGCCGCAATGGCGGCATGCCGGTCGCTGTCGAGCGCGACGTAGGCACCCGAGCGCGCGTCATCGACGAACAGCGGATCCGAGACCTGGGCCGGATCGTAACCTTCGCGCATGAGCTCGAGCTTGCGCGGCTTGAACGTTCCGGTGAGATCGAGCGCGGGCACGAGGCGCACGAACACCGGCCGCGCATAAGCGGGCAGTTGCGCAACGACGTGCCCGCGGAAGAGACCCAGATCGAAATGTTCGTCGACAACCAGCGCCGCCATGCCGGCCCGGCCCTCGGTGCCGGGTACGGCGACCCCAAAGACGACGCCGTCGAGCACGTGCGGCGCGGCCGTGAGCGCGCTCAGGACCTCCGCAGTCGAGACGTTCTCCCCTTTCCAGCGAAAGGTATCGCCCAGGCGGTCCACGAAGTAATAAAAGCCCGCAGCATCGCGTCGCATGAGATCGCCCGTGCGATACCAGGCATCTCCCGCCTCGAACACATCGCGCAGCACTTTGCGCTCGGAGGCGGACGCATCGGCATAGCCCTCGAAGCGGCCGCTGCGTGCGCCATGCTGAGCGGGAATGAGTCCTACGGCTTCACCCGCCTCGCCCGCCTCGCAGCGCTCGCAAAAGCCCTCCGCGCCCCGCAGCGGCTCGCCGGTATCGGGGGCCACCCGCAATAGCGCAATCGGCAGGCGGTGCGAGAGGAACGAGGGGATGCGTCCGATCGCACCAGGCTTGCCTTCGCAGTTGTAGAGCGAGAAGTTGCCCTCGGTCGAGGCGTAATACTCGAGGATGCGCGGAATGCGAAAGCGCGTCTGGAAGGTGTCCCAGACCTCGGGACGCAGGCCGTTGCCACAGACCAGGCGCAGCGCATGCTCGGTCTCGAGAGGTTGCGCCGGCGCATTGACCAGATAGCGGCACAGCTCGCCGATATACTGAAACAGGGTGCAGCGCTCGTCCCTGACGTCGCGCCAGAAATCGGACGCCGAGAATTTCGGGCGGATCACGACGGATCCGCCGCTCACGAGCAGCGCACCGACCGCCACCACCCCGCCGACGCTGTGATAGAGCGGCAGACAGTCGTACATCCGATCCTCGGGCCGGGTATCCATCAAACCGGCGAACCACTGGCTCCAGCGCATGAGCCGGTAGTGGCTGACGTGCGCCGCCTTGGGCAAGCCCGTGGTGCCCGAGGTGTATATATAAAGCGCCGTAGAGTCGAGCGTCGGCGCGGTGTAGGCCGCGGCCGCGGGCGCCTCGCCCGGAAACGCGTCGAGCGCAAGTCGAAGTGGCCGGAAGTCCTGCGGGGCGTTCCCGTAGACCCAGACCTCGCAGTCCGCCTCGAGGAGTATGGCGCCCAATTGGGGCGCGAGCTCGCCGCCGCTCACCACCACCCGAGGGGCGGCGGCCGTGATCGCATGGGCGAGCGCATGGCCCGTGAGGTGGGTGTTGATGAGCGCGACCGTGACGCCGATGCGGGTGAGGCCCAGCCACACCGCCACGTACTCGGCGCAGTTCGGCATGAATAATGCGACGACCTGCCCGGACTTGAGGCCCCGCGACAGGCCCCAGTGTGCGTATCGATTGGCGCGTGCCGCGAGGCCGGCATAGCTGAGCGAGCCTTCGCGGGAAGCAAGCGCCGGTGAGTCAGGAAAGGCTTGGGCCTGGCGCTCGATGAACACCGGCAGAGTCAGGCCGGGATCTGCTTCGATGGAGGCGGTGCGGGCTAGAGCGCGGATCCAGGCTTCACGCGCACCCTTGGCGTCGGTGGAGGGCTGTCCCGTCATAGCCGGCACAGTATCACACGCGGTGACTGCCGCAGCCAGGCGACACATCGGGCAGCCGGGAAAGCCGTGCTAACCTGGATGCTCGAAATTTATAACAACGGATAACTGAACGAGTGGCTGCTGGCGAAACCATAATCCGGCCGAGAGGCCCCGCGCGGACTATCCAGCCGGGCAGCCTGCAGAGGTTCTGGACCCTGCTGAGATCGCGCGGTCGCGGGATCTCTGTTTCGCACGCCTTTCCGTGGATGCCGGCGGCAGACGAGTTGCTTGGGCGTGCACACGCTTTTTTCGGCGCCTCTCCGGCGGGGGCGCCAGACGCGCCGACAGCCCGCAGGTTGTCGGATATCCGGCACTTCGATCTTGAAGGCATGCAGGGAGTCGTGGCCATCTGTGCCTGGGGCAGCAGCGGCTCCTTGTTACTGGCCAGCTTTCTCGATGGACATGATGATGTGATCATGCTGCCGGCTTATACCGGCTGCGCCCTCTACGCTTTTTTCGACAACTACCGCTCGCTTTCCTTGCGCGACAAGCTGCTGATCTATCCCTTCCTGGACGACGGCCATTTCAATTTCTTCTTCCATGGGGAGCACTCCGTAAACGGCGCGGACTATTTTGCGGCCGTTGACGCGGCCTGCGAGATTTACGGCGATTCGCCGGCGGAGTTTCTGCAATCACGCCGTGTGTTCTTTCGGTTGTTGCACATCGTCCACTGCGTGGCGCTCGGCCGTCTTCCCGCGGGTCACCGGCCGTTGATCGTCTATCAGCAGCATGTGCCGAACGAGGCACAGGCAGGATACCTCGTCGAGGATTTTGCAGACGTTCGCTTCATTCACACGGTGCGCGATCCGCTGTCGAACTGCAGCCGCCTGTTCGAGCAATCGTTCAGAGTTACCGGTTCCCGGGCGGCTGGGAACGTGATCATGGTTCTGACCACCCAGGATGCGCCGCACCTGAACATGGAGACGCGCACACTCGCCGTGCGATTCGAGGACATGCACTTGCGCGTCGGAGAAACCATGAGCGCCGTTGTCGATTGGCTCGGGTTGCCCTATCGAGCCTCATTGCTCGAGAGCACGTTCAGCGGCCGAGCATGGATTGCAACGCGCGGAACGACAACTTGGTCCGGCGCCCAACCAGCGCAGGCAGTGCGCGATTGCAGCAACGTCTCGTTCACCGATCGATGCCTGCTGTCCGCGGTGCTGTACGAGGACTTTGCAGCCTGGAACTACCCCTGCCCGAAGATTTTCAGGCACGCACCGATACGCATTCTCACGTGCCTGCTCCTTCTGCCGATTCCCATGAGAATGGAAGGCATACTTGCGCGCCGGGCATTGAGTTCCCGGAATATGC
>Ga0302324_100004350_pt1 | contig 31393 bp, 26 predicted proteins | sample Palsa_T0_1_FD_201949 | JGI IMG/M metagenome (GOLD analysis project Ga0302324, IMG submission 201949) | Peat permafrost microbial communities from Stordalen Mire near Abisko, Sweden - Palsa_T0_1 | ecosystem: Environmental > Terrestrial > Soil > Palsa > Peat permafrost | place: Sweden: Abisko... | reverse complement strand
GGAGCGCACCCGACCAGGTCCCCACCACAGCGCTCGCGCCATCGGCGTTGTGCTCGTTACTGGGCCAGCAGAACCATTGGGAAAGCTCGGCCGCTGTGCATTCCCCCAGGCGGCCGCGCACGGCGAGCACGGCAAAGCCGCGCGACGTGGCGGCCGCTCCCAGGCGCCGCTGGCGGTCCACCTCCTCGGTCGCCGCGTCGCGCGCGTACCGGCCGTGGAGGTAGAGGAGCAAGGGCTGCGGGGTTTGCGCCGACGCGGAGAGGGCCAGACACCCTCCGGCGATGGGCTCGTACCCTTGCGCGCACCAGTCCGCCGGCGGCTCCCCGGGCGGCAACGGCTCGACCACCGGCGCCGCAACGGCGACGACTGGCGGCGGCGATCGCTTCCGTTTCCACGCCACCGCCGCACCGCCGGCGATTGCGGCGGCGAGCACCAGGGCGATGGCGCGCGTCGAGACCATGGATGGTGGAACGAGGGACCGCACGTTCATGCGGTGCCGGCCGCGTTCAGATCGCTGCGCGTCGACCGAGGAGCAGCGAGACGACCGCGACCACGAGGAACACGACGAAGAGCACCTTGGCGATGCCCGCCGCGCTCGCAGCGATTCCACCGAATCCGAAGACGGCGGCGATGATGGCGACCACGAAAAACACAACGGCCCAGCGAAGCATGTGCTTTCTCCTCGGTTGTGACTCCGGCTGGAGTCGTGGACCGTGAAGGGAGCAATGTGCGTGCCGGTGGCGATCCCTGGCTTTTCGACGGAGAAGGCCGGACAGCCCTCGTCACGATGCCTCACGAGGCGCATTTCGCCACGGGGCTCGCCAAGACTGGTCCGCTCGCCTCACGACGCAGGCCTCCGCCGTCCCGTTACTTCCCGCCGGCACGCCGAGAGCGCCTGGTCCCACCACCTTTGGCGGCCGGGTCCTTGGCCGAGGTGTCCATCTCGGCGCGCGTGCTGCCGCCCCACCCGCTCTGGGTAAAGGGCGGCAGGAGCAACGGCCTCGAACGGGCGCTCGCGGAACGTTGGCTCATCGAGAGCTCAATCGTCGCGTGCGCGCCGGGTGCGCGTGTCTACGTTACCGACGGCAACGCGTTCTTCTTCAATCGACCGGGCCCGGGCCTGGTCGAATCGCTCGAGATCATGGCGCTTGCGTGCACCCCCGAGGTGTTCGCGGATTTCGCGGCGGCGCACGCGCCGGTCATCGTGCCGATGACCACCAAGACCTAGCGGGGCTGCCAATTTCGGACAGCCCATACCCATCGCCCCATCGCGATGCTACAATGGCCTGGTGGCTACCCTCTCGTCCTCGATCAATACGCTTCAGCTCTTCGCCGAGCCGACACGTGTACGGCTCATGGCGTTGCTCGAAGAGGAGCAGCTCACGGTAGCCGAGCTCGTTGCCATCACCGAGCTTGCTCAGTCCAGCGTGTCGACTCATCTCGGAAAGCTTCGCGACGCCGGCTTGTTACGGGATCGCCGCCACGGAACCTCCACGCTCTACACCCTGAACGACGGCAACATGCCACGGGATGCAAAGCTGGTGTGGTCCCTGGTCCGAGGCGAGATCAAGGACGCCGTCCTGGAGGGCGACAAGGGGCGATGCGCCGACGTGATCAAGGCGCGCGAGCGCACGAGCGCGTGGCCGGACGCGGTCGCGGGACAGATGGAACGTCACTACTCGCCCGGTCGGACCTGGGAGGCGACAGCGCGCGGGCTGGTCGGTCTGATGCAGCTGGGGGACGTGCTCGACGCGGGTTCGGGTGACGGCACGATTGCGCAGCTCCTCGCGCCGCGCGCGAAGAGCGTCACCTGCCTCGATCGCAGCGAGAAGATGGTGGAGGCGGCTCAGCGACGGCTCGCGAAGATGAGGAACGCGACTGTCCGGCTCGGCGACGTGCACGAGCTTCCGTTCGAAGACGGCGCGTTCGACCACGTCATGTTGTTCAACATCCTCACCCAGGCGACGACGCCCGCCCGCGTCGTCTCCGAGGCCACTCGCGTCTTGCGCCATGGCGGCAACCTCTCCATCGTCACCCTTGCTTCTCACGACCACGCCGACGTGAGCGCCAACTACCGCGACATCCACCCCGGCTTTTCGACGTCCCAACTGAGAAGGATGCTGCAGAAGGCCGGGCTGGCCGTCGACACCTGCAACATCACGTGCCGCGAGAAGCGATCTCCGCATTTCCAAGTCATCACCGCCTCTGCCCACAGAACATCGTGACCCGTGAACCCATGAGCGAGACTGAACTTCATCCTCTCGAGAAGCTCCTCCGGAGGCGCATCGTCATCATCGATGGCGCGATGGGCACCACCATTCGTACGTACGGAATGAGCGAGGCGCACATTCGCGGCGACCGCTTCAAAGACGCGCCCAAGGACCTGCTGAACAACGGCGACATCTTCTCGCTCACCCAGCCGGACATGATCTGCGACATCCACCGGCGCTTCCTCGAAGCCGGCGCGGACATCATCGAGACCAACACCTTCGGGGCGACGAGCATCACGCAGAGCGAGTTCTTCGTCGACGACCCGCGTGAACGCGGCGGGCGCAAGGATCCGGCCTTCTATCAGAAGATCGTCGAGGACAAGTTCCTGGGCGACCTCGCGTGGGAGATCAACGAGCAGTCCGCGCGGCAGTGCCGCGAATGGGCCGACCGGGTCGCGAGCGCCGACGGACGGCAGCGCTTCGTGGCGGGAGCGATCGGCCCGCTGACCGTGTCGCTATCCAATTCGCCCGATGCGGACGACGCGGGTTTCCGCGTGGTCACCTTCGATCAGGTCAAGACTTCGTACCTCCAGCAGATCCGCGCGCTGATCGCCGGCGGCTCCGACGTCCTCCTGGTGGAGACGATCTTCGACTCGCTCAACGCCAAGGCGGCGCTGGTGGCGATCGAGGAGGTATTCGCCAGAGACGGAAAACGCCTTCCGGTCATGATCTCCGCCGCGGTCGGCCGCGGCGGCGAGACCATGATCTCGGCGCAAACCGGCGAAGCGCTCTGGAACGCCGTGAAGCACGTGAAGCCCATCTCGATCGGTCTCAACTGCTCGCTCGGCCCGGATCTCATGTACCCGTTTCTCTCCGAGCTCTCGGAGAAATCGAACACCGCTATCTCTTGCTATCCGAACGCCGGATTGCCCAACCCTCTTTCCGCGACCGGGTTCGATCTCCTCCCCGAGGACATGGCGCGCTACCTCGGAGAGTTCGCCAAGGGCGGACTCATCAACATCGCCGGCGGATGCTGCGGCAACACTCCAGAGCACATCGCCGCCATCGCGAAGGCACTGGAGGGACGGCACCCGCGCGAGCTGCGCGAGATGAAGGAGATGGAAGGCAGGGTGTCCGTCTCCGTTCCGTTGGACGTCACCGAGGCGCCGCGGCCCTTGCGCCTGTCCGGCTCGCAGCCTTTCACTCAGCAGCCCGGCGTCTACATGATGATCGGCGAGCGTACCAACGTCGCCGGCTCACCGAGATTCGCCAAGCTCATCAAGGAAGGGAAGTACGAGGAGGCCATCAGCGTCGCGCGCCAGCAGGTCGAGAACGGCGCGAACGTCATCGACATCTGCATGGACGAGGGAATGATCGACGGCGTCTCTGCGATGACGCGCTTTCTCCAGCTTCTCGCGACCGAGCCCGAGGTCACGAAGGTGCCCTTCATGGTCGACTCCTCGAAGTGGGAAGTCATCCTCGCCGGGCTCAAGTGCCTCCAGGGCAAGGGCATCGTCAACTCCATCTCGCTCAAGGAAGGCGAGGAGCGCTTTCGGCAGAACGCGCGGACGATCCTGCAATTCGGCGCCGCCGTCGTGGTCATGGCGTTCGACGAGCAGGGGCAGGCCGCCACGTATGCGGAAAAAATACGGATCTGCGAGCGTGCGTACCGAATTCTCGTCGACGAGATCGGGTTTCCGCCGGAAGACATCATCTTCGATCCCAACATCCTCACGGTGGCGACGGGCATCGAGGAGCACAACAACTACGCGGTCGACTTCATCGAGGCCACGCGCTGGATCAAGTCCCACCTCCCTCACGCCAAGGTCAGCGGGGGCGTGTCCAACGTCTCCTTCAGCTTCCGCGGCAACAATCATGTGCGCGAGGCCATGCATTCGGCATTTCTCTACCACGCCATCCAGGCGGGAATGGATATGGGCATCGTCAATGCCGGGATGCTCGAGGTGTACGAGGAGATCGAGCCCGAGCTGCGCGGACTCGTGGAAGACGTGCTCCTCAATCGCCGCCCGGACGCGACGGAGCGGCTCGTCGACTTCGGAGAGAAGCTGAAGGCCGCCGGCGCGGGCGAGTCATCCGGCGAGAAGAAGTCCGAGGAGTGGAGAAGTGGTTCGGTCGAAGAGCGGCTGTCGCACGCGCTGGTCAAGGGCATCGACACGCATATCGACGCAGACACCGAGGAAGCGCGCATCAAGTTGAAGAGGCCGCTCTCGGTGATCGAGGGTCCGCTGATGGACGGCATGAGCGTGGTCGGTGATCTCTTCGGCGCCGGCAAGATGTTCTTGCCCCAGGTGGTGAAGTCGGCGCGCGTGATGAAGAAGGCCGTGGCTTACCTCTTTCCTTTCATGGAGGCCGAGAAGGCCGCCATGGCCGCGTCCGGACAGGTGGCCAAGACCCAGGGCAAGATCATCCTGGCGACCGTGAAGGGCGACGTCCACGACATCGGCAAGAACATCGTCGGCGTCGTGCTTGCTTGTAACAACTATGACGTCATCGACATGGGCGTCATGGTCTCTTGCGAGAAGATCCTGGAGCGAGCGAAGCTGGAGAAAGCCGACCTCATTGGCCTGAGTGGGCTCATCACGCCGTCTCTGGACGAGATGACGCACGTGGCGCGCGAGATGGAGCGACAGGGGTTCAAGCTGCCGCTCCTGATCGGAGGCGCAACCACCAGCCGCGCACACACGGCCGTCAAGATCGCGCCGTTCTACAGCGAGCCGGTCGTACACGTCCTCGACGCGAGCCGCGCCGTGCCGGTGACCACGACGCTCCTGAGCGAAGACAAGAAGGCCGCGTTCGTCACGCAGCATCTCGCGGACTACGAGCAACTCCGGCGCATGCATGCTGGCCCCAAGAACAAACTCATGACCCTCGAGGCCGCACGCGCCAACCGCACGCCGATCGAATGGCGCGCAGAGGATTTGCCGGGCCCTGAATTCACCGGCGTCCGCGTGCTCGACGAGTTTCCGCTCGCCACACTGCGCGACTACATCGACTGGACGCCGTTCTTCCACACCTGGGAGCTTCGTGGCGTCTATCCCCAGATCCTGGAGAACGAGAAGTACGGCGAGCAGGCTCGCACGCTCTTCGCCGAAGCCAACGCACTGCTCGACGAGATCGTGTCGAAGAAGCTGCTCCGAGCACGTGGCGTCTACGGACTCTTCCCAGCCAATGCCGTGGGCGACGACGTGGAGATCTACGGCGACGAAACGAGGACCCGGGCGCATGCCCGATTCCACTTCCTGCGGCAGCAGACCGAGAAGAAGGACAAGAAGAGCGAGCCAAACCGGAGTCTCGGGGACTTCATCGCACCGAAGAGCACGGGTCTCCACGACCACATCGGAGCGTTCGCCGTGAGTACCGGGTTCGGCTTGAAGGAGCTCTGCGACGGGTTCAGAGCGAAGCATGATGACTACAACGCCATCATGGCCGAGGCGATCGCCGACCGCCTGGCGGAGGCCTTCGCCGAGTGTTTGCACGAGCGCGCTCGCCGGGAGTGGGGCTACGGGAGAAGCGAGGCTCTCACGCCGCGCGAGCTCATCGCCGAGAAGTATCGTGGTATCAGGCCCGCGGCGGGCTACCCGGCCTGTCCGGATCACACGGAGAAAGGCACGCTCTGGACTCTCCTCGACGTCCAGGCCAACGCCGGGATGCTCCTCACCGAGTCGTTCGCGATGTGGCCTGGCTCGAGCGTCAGTGGGCTTTACTTCGCGCACCCCGAGGCCCGATATTTCACCCTCGGCAAGATCGATCGCGACCAGGTGCGCGACTATGCGGTGAGGAAGGGCATGACGACTCAGGAAGTGGAACGATGGCTAGGTCCGAATCTCAACTACGACCAGCCGAGCTGAGAGAGCGCGACCTAACCGGCGGACGCACACGAATGACATACGGCAAGCAACTCCCCGGGCTTCCACCGAGAGAGCCTCGCCGGATCGAGTCCCTCTCGAGGATGGCGTGCGCCCCCTCGAAAGCCGCGACGGTGGACCGTGGGTGACCGGAACTTCGAGGTTCATGACGCCAGTCGTTTACGCGGCGGGCCGGACGCGGCAACATCGGCTCCATGATGGAGAGCTCGAGCGCGTGGATCGGTCGATCGCGCGTGTCCCGCTGCCGACGCGCGGTCCCGCTGGCCCTGGCCGTGCTGCTGGCCAGCGCATGCGCTCGACCGGTCGTAGCCGTGTCGCCGGCCGCGCCGCAGGCCGCAACTCCCCCAGGTCCGGCTCGCTCGGTGGAGGATGAGACCCGAGCCATACTGGATCAGCTGGTCGCCGTCGACACCAGCCATGGTCACGAGAGCGATCTGTTGCGCCCCATCGCCGATCGCCTGCGACAGGCCGGGCTGCCGACGGAGCTCGTGGAGAGCGCCCCGGGGCGCGGCAACCTGATCGCCCGCTACAAGGGCACCGGCGCGAAGAAGCCGCTGCTGCTCATCGCCCACGTGGACGTCGTGCCCGTCGAAGGGCAGCCATGGACCGTGCCGCAGTTCCGAGTCACCGAGAAGGACGGCTTTCTCTGGGGCCGAGGGGTGAACGACGACAAGGGGATGGCAGCGGCCATCGTGGCCATCGCGCTGGAGATGGCGCGCACCAAGCCTGCGCTGTCGCGGGACGTCATCTTCGCGCTGACCGCGGGCGAGGAGACGGGCGGCGACGCGGGCGCCCGCTGGCTGGTGCAGAACCGCAAGGACCTGGTGGCGGCGGAGATCGCGCTCAACGAGGGCGGCGGTGCGCGTGTCTCGGACGACTTCGCGCGGGTGTCGCTGGTAGGCATCGGCGTCGCGGAGAAGACCTTCCAGAGCTACCGGCTCATCGTGCGCGGCAAAGGCGGCCACTCGTCGATCCCTCCGACGGACGCCGATCCCGTGGTCACGCTGGCTCGCGCTCTGGTGAAGATCGGCGAGCACCGCTTCCCGGGGCACGTCCTGCCGGCGGTGCGCGAGACGTTCGCGGCGTCGGCGAAGGAGGAGACGCCGCCGCTGGCGGAGGCGCTGGCGCACGTCGCCGCGAGTGGCAAGCTCGGCGAAGAGGACGACCGCGTGCTGTCCCGGGACCGCGCTTACAACGCGCAGCTGCGGACGACCTGCGTGACGACGCAGCTGGAGGGATCGCCCCAGGACAACGTGCTCCCCACGAAAGTGCAGGCGATCGTCAACTGCCGCATCGTCCCGGACGAGACGCGGGAGCAGACCCTCGAGACGTTGAAGACGTTGATGGGGGATCCCCTGGTGGAAATCGCGCCGGTCGCGGAGTTCGGGTTCGGCCCGTACTCCCCGGTCGACGGCGTCGTCCCCGCGGCGGTCCGCAAGGTCGCCGCCGCGATGTGGCCGGGCGTGCCGGTGGTGTCGTCGATGAGCACCGGCGCCACGGACTCGCGCCATCTGCGGTCCATCGGCGTGCTCGCCTACGGCATCTCTCCCGTGCTGACGTCCAAACGGGAGTCCCTGGCCGGACGCACGGCGCACGGTCCCGACGAGCGGCGCCCCGCGGTGTGGCTTGCCGAGGGGGTGCGCTTCTTTCGCGAGGTGACCTACGAGCTGGCGCGCTGAGGGAGACGGCTCCGCCTCTGGGTTGTGCCTCTCGAGCCTGGATTTGGCCATATCCCGGCCCCGCCGCGCGTACGATCGCGTTGAGCGTTGGCGGCAGCCGGCATCTCGCGGCCAGGCTCACTGGTATGCGCATCGAAGGCTCACCCCCCCGCCGTGGTCCGGATCTCCCGCGCCCAGTAGCTCGCCGCGGCCAGGAGGCCCACCCCCGCGGTGGCGTCGATCACCCAGGCGAGGTGGGGCATGCGGAAGAGCGCCGCCGTCGCCACGCCGAACTGCAGGGCGGTGGCGAGCTTGCCGGGAAGGTTCGCCTTCGGGTGATCGGCACGCCGGCTCCTAGCGTCCCGGTTCACCGCCAGCCAGACCACCAGCGGGATCTCGCCGATCTCGCGCGTGCTGAGGAGGACGACGTCGAGAATCGATAGATACCCGCCGACCACGAGGCTCGCCGCCACGGTGGTCACGAAGACCTTGTCCGTCACCGGATCGAGCGCCGCGCCCGTCGGCGTCACCTGTCCCCAGCGACGCGCCAGCCAGCCGTCGAGGACGTCGGAGAGCCCGGCGGCGGCGAGGACGCCCAGCGCCCCCAGCGGGTGCCCGAGCACCAGGGGGAAGGTGGCGGCCAGGGGAATCCGGGACAGACTGAACAGCCCCGGGACGCGTACCAGATCGCGCGCGCGATAGAGCCCCATACCCCTCCCGGTCGCGCTACTCGCCGGCCGCGTGCTGGACCGAGTGGGCGGCGGTGGGCTGGGGCGGCGTCGCGGCCGGCCCGAAGCCGAAGAGACGCGTCAGGCGGCGGGACAGATCGTCGAAGAGCGAATACGCCACCGGCGTCGCCAGCAGCGTCAAAGACAGCGAGAGCAGCTGACCGCCCACCACGACCCCGGCGGTCGCGCGGTTGAACCCGGAGCCGATGCCCCGCGAGAGCACGAGGGGAATCATCCCCGCGACGAAGGCCGCGGTGGTCATCAGGATGGGGCGCAACCGATCCCGGTTCGCTTGCAGGATGGCCTCGAGGCGCGGCATGCCCGCGGCGCGGAGCTGGTTGGTGTGGTCGATCTGGAGGATGGCGTTCTTCTTCACCACCCCGAAGAGCACCAGGATGCCGAGGATGGAATAGATGTCGATGGCCTGCTTGAAGACGATGATGCTGATGAAGGCGAAAGGCAGCGTCAGCGGCAAGCTGAGGAGAATGGTGATGGGGTGCAGCCAGGACTCGAACTGCGCGGCGAGCACCAGGTACATGAAGATGAACGAGAAGACGAGGGCCAGCACGAAGGCCACGAAGGTGCGCCCCATCTCCTTGGTCTGACCGGAAGGGACGGCCGAGTAGCCAGCGGGCATACCGATGGCCTTGAAGATGTCGGCCATCGCCGCGGAGATCGCGCCGTCGCTGTAGCCGGGCGCGGCGTTGGCCAGGATCTGCACCGTGCGCTGGCGGTTCAGGCGATCGATGCGCGACGGCCCGGTGCCGTGCCGCAGCTGAACGACGTCGGCCAGGGAGACGAAGCCCAGGCGCGACGACGGCACCGTCAGGAGCTGCAACCCTTGCTCGTCCGCGCGATACATCCTGTCCGCGCGCACGTGCACCTCGTACTGCTCGCCGTGCTCCTCGTAGTTGGACACCTGATCGCCCTCGACCAGCAGGCGGAGCCCGGTGGCGATGTCGCTCGGCTGCACCCCCAGGTCGGCCGCCCGCGCCCGGTCGATGTAAACGCCGATCTCGGGCTTTCCCACGATGAGAGACGAGTCCACGTCCACCGCGCCGGGCGTGGCCTTCAAGCGCTGAATGGCCTGGTCGGTGATCTGCTCGAGCTTGCTCAGGTCGGGGCCGCGAATGCCGTACTGGTTGCGCTGCGTCGAGAAGCCTCCGCCCCCGAAGGCGGAGATCTCGCTCACCGTCATGCGTAGCCCCGGCGGCTGCTTGGCGATGACCTCCCGCCGCGTCCAGTCCATGATCTGATTCTGCGAAAGCGCGCGTTTCGCCGGATCGCCGAGCGCCACGTAGACGGTGGCCAGGTTGCGCGTCTCGGCGTTGTCCTCGCCGATGGTGGTCAGCGTCAGCCGCACGTCGGGGCTCTCCCGGACGGCGCGGGCGATGCGTTCGCCGATGATGCGCGTCTCTTCCAGGCTGGTCCCCTCCGGCGCGCGCACCTGCACCTGGAAGCGCGCGTCGTCGTTGACCGGCAAGAAGCCCTTGGGCGCCGCCATCGCCAGGGGAACGCAAGAGCCGAGGGTGAGCATGGCGACGGACACCACGATCCACCGGTGCCGCATCACGAAGCCCAGGACCTTACCGTAGAGGCGCTCCACCGGTCGGTAAAACCAGTCCACGATGCGCTCGCCCACCGGGCGGACGCCCGGCACCGGCACCTTCAGCCAGCGAGACGCCATCATCGGCGTCAGGGAGAAGCTCACCAGCATGGACACCGCGATGGAGAAGGCCATGGTGATGCCGAAGCTGCGGAGGAAGCGGCCAGGGATGCCGCCCATGAACGCCACCGGAACGAAGACGGCGATGAGCGAGAGCGTGGTGGCCACGACCGCCAGGCCGATCTCCTGGGTCGCCTCGACGGCGGCGATCATGGGATGCTCTTTCTTCTCCTCGATGTGCCGGAAGATGTTCTCCAGCACCACGATGGCGTCGTCGATCACGATGCCGACGGCCAGCGCCAGCGCGAGCAGCGTGATGGTGTTGAGCGTGTACCCGGCCCACCACATGGTGGCGAAGGTGCCGATGATGCTGACCGGGATGGCGATGGCGGCGATGATGGTGCTGCGCACGTTCCCGAGAAAGAGGAACACGATGACCGCGGCGAAGAGCGCCCCCTCGACCAGGTGGTTCTTCACCGCATCGACGCTGGTCCGGATGACCGCCGACTCGTCGCGCACCACGTCGATGGAGTACCCGGGCGGGAGCGTCTTGCGGATCTCCTCCACCCGCTCCTTGACCGCGTCCGCCACGGTCACGGTGTTCGACCCGGACTGCTTGCGCAGCGTGAGGAGCACGGTGGGGACGCCGTCGAGGAGCGCCGCGGTGTCTTCGTCCTCCTCGCCGTCGACCACCATCCCCACGTCCTTCACGAGGATCGCGTGGCCCGCCTCCTGGCGCACCACCAGGTCCCCGATCTGCGCGGGGGCGCTCACCCGCCCGTGCACACGCACGGTGAGCTCGCCCGGGCCGGTGTCGACGCGCCCCCCCGGGGTGGTCAGGTTCTGGTTGGCGATGGCCTTCTGCACGTCGACCACGGTGGCGCCCGCGCCGCGCAGCGCGATGGGATCGAGGACCACGTTGATCTGCCGCTTCCGACCGCCCAGAAGCTGCACTTGCCCCACGCCGTCGATCGACTCCAGCGAACGCCGCACGCGCTTGTCGGCGAGCTCCGTCGTCTCCCGGAGGGGATGCCCTTGCGAGCGCAGCGCGAAGTAGAGGATGGGCGCCGCGTCGGGGTCCAGCTTCTGCACCACCGGCGGATCGATGTCCCTGGGCAGGTCGCGGAGGATGGTGTTCAGGCGGTCGCGCACCTCTTGCGAGGCGACGTCGACGTTCTTCTCGATGGCAAACTGGATGATGACCTGCGAGACGCCCTCGGTGGTCACCGAGCGGAGCTCGTCGATCCCGCCGATGGTGTTGACCGCCTCTTCGACCTTGTCGGTGATCTCGGTCTCGATGTCCTCCGGCGCGGCCCCCGGTTCGGTGGTGAGCACCACGATGTAGGGGAGGTCCACGTTGGGGAAGAGGTCGACCCCGAGCTGGATGTACCCGGCGATGCCGATGACCGCGACCACCAGGATGAGCACCGAGGCGAAGATCGGCCTCCGGACGCAGAGCGCGGCGAGCCACTGCATGGCTCAGTCCACCTGGGCGCCGTCACGCACGTCGGGTCCGGGCTGGAGCACGACCAACTCGCCCGCCTTGAGCCCGTCGACCACCGATACGAGGTCGCCCACCGCCTCGCCGAGCTGCACCAGCCGCTCTTGCACCTGCGCCCCGGCCACGACGAAGACGCGCGACCCGGTGTCGTCGGTCACCAGCGCGGCCTTGGGGACGACGGTGTGCGGCTTCAGCCCGAGCTCGATGCGCGCCACCGCGAACATCCCCGGTTTGAGCTTGAGGTCGGGGTTGGGAACCACCGCCTCGATGACCAGATCCCGCGTCGATTCGCGCAGGTTGGGGCTGATGTACTTGACGTTGCCGGTGAACCTCTGGTCGCCGTACGCGGTCACGGTGAAGCGCACTTGCATGTCCTGCTGGACGGCGCCCACGCTGGCCTCCGGCACGGTCAGCTCGAGGCGCAGCGGGTCCGGCGAGTAGACCGATGCCACGCGCGTGCTCGGCTGCACGTACTGCCCGACGCTGACGTAGCGCTCGCCCACGTACCCGTCGAAGGGGGCGCGGATGTTCGCGTCGCCGAGGAGCTTCGTCGCCGAGCGCTGCTGGGCGTCGGCCGCCGCGGCGGACCACTGCTGCGAGGTGCACTGCGAGGTCTGCTTGTCGTACTCGGCCTGCGAGATGGCGCCGGTGTCGAGCAAGTGCTTCACGCGGGCGCAGTCGCGCCGGGCCTCGTCGAGCTGCTCCTGCGCGACCCTCGACTGCGCCTCGGCCGCGGTGGCCGCCAGCGCCGCCGAACGCCCGTCGACCCGGGCGAGCGTCTGACCCCTCTTCACCGGCTGGCCGCGCTCGACGGAGGTGGCGATGACCTTGCCGCTCACGTCGGCCGCCACGTCGCTCTCGGCGTTGGCGCGCAGCGTTCCCGTGAGCGTCAGGAACTCGGGCATCGGCCGCTCGACCGCGGCGACGGTGGACACGTGCACGGAGGCTCCGGCCTCGTGCGCCCGCGTGGCAGCCGCCGCGTCGTCCGACTGGCGACAGGCAGGGACCGCGAGGACGAGAGCGAGCAGCGCGAGCGACCGCATGCGCGGGGGACACGTAGGCACGAGCTTTGATCGCGTCAAGCGCGCTCGCCTTTGGATGGCTTGAAAACGCAGGCGTAGCGGCGCGGGCCCGACAACGCGCGATATACTGGCACGATGGAACGCTTGATCTTGCCTTTCGCCGGTGGCCTCGCCGCGTTCGTTCTCACCCTGCCCCTCGCGTGTGGCAGCGCATTCACGGCGGCCGCGTCGGGCAGCAACGATGGCGGACCGGACAGCGACGCGCTTCCCTCCATCGAAGGAGCGGCCGAGGGGGGCGACGGCACCCTCCCCGAGGGAGGCTTGGGCGACGGCGGGACACCCGGCGACGGCGGGACGTCCGAAGAGGGGACCGTCGAAGCGAGCGCCCCGGGGACCATCGTGTACGTGTCGAGCACCACCGGCGACGACGACAACGTCGGGACCAATCCGGCCAAGCCGAAGAAGAGCATCGCCGCCGCGCTGATGAAGGCGCAGGCCATCGGCGCCGCCGCCTCGGTCGAGGTGTGCAAGGGCACCTACGTCGAGACGGCCCTGACCCTGGACCAGTCGATCCCGCTGCGCGGCGCCTACGACTGCACCTCGTGGGAACGTTCGATCCTCTACGGATATCCCATTTTCGACGGGACGTACGGGACGGTGATCGAAAACGAGGCGCCCAGCGTCCAGGCGGCGACGCTGCTCGTCACCGGGAACCTCACCAGCGCTGCGGTCATCGACGGTTTTCTCATCGCCGGGGCGACCGCCTCGACGACGCCCACGGTGGGCCTCGAGGTCGTCGGATCGGCCAGCCCGCTCATCGCCAACGACGTCATTTCGGGCGGGGGAGGGGTGGGGAGCGCGAGCAGCGCGGGGTCCATCGCCGTGGACATCCTCGGCGGCTCTCCCGAGGTGCGGTTCTCCCAGCTCTCCGGAGGGGGCGGCACCGGCAGCCCCGGGAGCGCGGGCATCGTGGTCACCTCGACGGGCTCTCCCTACGTGCACGACGACATCATCTCGGGAGGCTCGGGCACCCCGACGTCCGTGACGGGTGACCTCGCCTCGGTCGGAGTCCAGGCCGGGACCTCGATGACGCAGGCCACGGCGCTGAAGAACCTCGTGGTGACCGCCAGCGACGTCCTGGGCGTCGCGGGGTCGAGCGCCGGCATCATGGTCTCGGGCACCGGGCTCACCGTCGACATCGAGTCGAGCGAGATCCACGGCGGCACGGGCTCTCCGGCGGGCACCTTCAGCGAGGGGGTGGCGGTCAACGACGCCAGCGGCATGACGCGCTTGTTGAGCGACCGCATCTACGGGGGAGACCGCAGCGGCGCATCGTCGCAGACCTACGGCGTTCAGGTGGTAGAGGTCGCGAGCCTGAGCGTCAGCGACAGCGAGATTCACGCCGGGACGGCCGCTGCCAGTGTCGGCGCTTCGAGCATCGGCGTCGACGTGGCCAGCGCCACAGCGCTGACCGTCACCTTCGACACCATCTATTCGGGGCAGGGAAGTGGGGCGGCGCTCTCGGTCGGCGAGGGGGTCAGCGGGGTCGTCGTGACCGACGATCTTCTGGCCGGCGGTGGCCCCGGCATCAGCGCGACGGCGGTGGTGATGGGCAGCTGCAGCGGGGAGCTGGCGGATCTCGACTACACGGCCTTCGTGAACTTCGACGACCTCTACAGCTGCCCGGACGACGTGCCTCCCACGACCATCCCGGCGCTGGCCACCGCCGTGCCGGGCGCCACGACCACCGGCGACATCGAGCTGGAGTCCGGCGTGTGCGCCGCCGCGACCTCGTGCGTCCCCGATTCCAGTTGCCCGGCGGCTCCGGCGTCCTGCCTGCCCAGCCTCTTCGGCGCGTCGTGGACCACCGACGACGGCGTGACGGGCCTCTTCGATGGGCCTCCGGCGGCCGCGGACGCCGCCGCTCCGGAGCACGGCTGGTCTCTCCTGGGAGCGACCATTCCCTGCGCCCTGGCGCGGGGGGGCACGCCGATCGATGGGACCGTCACGGACGTCTTCGGCCAGGCGCGCACCACCACGAAGCCCACCATCGGCGCGGCCGAGTACACCAGCACGAGCTGCAGCAACTGAGCGAGCCGCCGCTTCACCCCCGGCCTCCGCGGCCCCTTCGCTCCCGGCATCCGCCACGGTGGTATTGACCTTGTCGCCGGCGCGGTGGTTGATTCTCCGCGATGCGACGCGTGCTCCCGCTCCTTGGCGTCCTGGTCCGGATGGCTGCCGTCGCCGCGTCGGCCTGCGGCCGATCCTCCGCCGGCTCAGGCGAGGCGGTCTTCTCTTCGGCTCCAGGGTCGTCGTCGCCATCCGTGCCGGCGGCTGCCGCCCCGTCCGTCGCCGCAGTCCCTGGCACACTCGCGCCGACGGCCGCCTTCCCGGCGATGGCCGGTGCCACCGCGCTCGGCAGCCCGTGCAGCGCAGGAAAGGACTCGATCGCGTGCGCGCCCGACGGTGTGACGGCGGTCACCTGCGCCAGTGGGGTCTGGCGCACGCTCGAGCTCTGCCGGGGCCCGGGCCGCTGCCATGGGGTGGGGTCCGCCCTCACCTGCGACACGGGGCTCCCCCAGCCGGGCGACGCGTGCGTCGCCTCCAGCGCCGAGTCGCAGTGCAGGAGCGCGCACGAGGTGATGACCTGCCGGGGCGCGCGATGGATGGTATCCCCGTGCGATCCGGGCAAGCTGTGCTTCCGGGCCAACGGAAAGGGTCAGGCGGGCTGCAAGTAGCCGCGGGTGGGGTATAAACCCCTTCCCCCATGGCCGAAGCCCCCCCCGACCGAAAGACCGCGCGCGAGCTGCTCTCCGCCGCCGGGAAGCTCGAGAAGGACGTCATCGCTGTCAAGGTTCGCGGTCGCACGGTCGATCTGCACACGCCCATCGCCGACACGACGGTGACGACGGCTGACCTCACGCTCATCCGCGCGGGCGACGCCGACGGCCTGGCGGTCATCCGACATTCGACCGCGCACGTGATGGCGGATGCGGTGCAACGCCTCTTTCCGGGCACCAAGGTCACCATCGGCCCGGCGATCGAGGACGGGTTTTATTACGACTTCGACAAGCCGGGCGCCGGCTTCACCGAGGAGGACCTGCGCCGGATCGAGCAGCTCATGCTCGAGGTCATCAAGAAGAACACGCCCTTCCGCCGCGCCGTGGTCGCCCGGCAGGAGGCCAAGCTGATGTTCTCGGCCATGGGCGAGACCTACAAGCTCGAGGTGATCGACGCCATCCCCGAGGACGAGGAGGTCAGCATCTACAGCCACGGCGCGGCGCCCAACGAGTGGCTCGACGTGTGCGAAGGCCCCCACGTTCCGTCGACGGGATACCTCAAGGCGGTGAAGTTGACGCACGTGGCCGGCGCGTACTGGCGCGGCGACGAGCGCAACCCCATGCTGCAGCGCATCTACGGGACGGCGTTCTCCAGCGTGGACGCGCTGGAAGAGCACCTCCGCCTCATCGAGCAGGCCAAGCTCCGCGACCATCGCAAGCTCGGCAAGGAGCTCGATCTCGTCATGTTCCACGAGATCGCGCCGGCCATGCCCTTCTTCTTGCCCAAGGGGGCCTTCGTCTACAACCGGATGGTCCAGTACATCCGCGACCTCTACGAGCGCGAGGGATACGAAGAGGTCATCACCCCGCTGGCCTACGATCCCGAGCTCTTTCGCACCAGCGGACACCTCGGCAATTACAACGAGAACATCTACCGCCTCTGGACCGAGGACATGCTCGAGGAGGCCAAGGGCGTACCGGACACCCGGACGGAGTCCCAGCTGAAGGCCCAGCTCGAGGAGCGAGCTTTCGCCCTCAAGCCCATGAATTGCCCCAGCCATTGCCTCATCTTCAATGCGCGACGGCGTAGCTACCGGGAGCTTCCCTGGCGCGTGGCCGACTTCGCCCGCCTGCATCGCTACGAGCGCGGCGGCGTGGTGCACGGCCTGGCGCGCGTGAGGAGCTTCGCGCAGGACGACGGGCACATCTTCTGCGCGGAGGAGCACGTGGCGCTGGAGATCGAGCGCTTCATGCGCTTTTTCTACCGCGTCTACGAGGCGTTCGGCTTCCACTCCATCGACGTCAAGCTGGCCACGCGTCCCGAGAAGCGCATCGGCACGGACGAGGCGTGGGATCGCGCCGAGAGGTCGCTCGCCGAGGGCCTCGAGCGCGCGGGGCTGAAGTTCGAGCTCTCGCCCGGCGAGGGGGCGTTCTATGGGCCCAAGGTGGAGTTCCATGTCAAGGACGCCCTCCGGCGCTCGTGGCAGCTCGGCACCTTGCAGCACGATCCCAACCTGCCGGCGCGCTTCGATCTGCGGTTCACCGGCGAGGACGGCAAGGATCACCAGCCGGTGATGCTGCATCGCGCCATCTTCGGTTCGATCGAGCGCTTCTTCGGCGTCTACCTCGAGCATTGCGGTGGAAACTTCCCCACCTGGCTGGCGCCGCGGCAGGCCGTGGTGCTGACGGTGAGCGAAAAGAGCGACGGATATGCGCGGAAGGTGGTCGAAGTGCTGAAGGACAAGGGCCTCCGGGTGGACTCCGATCTGTCCAGCGACAAGCTCGGGGCCAAGATCCGAAACGCCCGGCTGCTCCGCTACCCTTATCTTCTGGTGGTCGGCCCCAAGGAGGCCGAAGCGGGCGCCGTCGGGGTCCGGTCCCGGGATGCGGGCGAGCTCGGCGCCATGCCCCTGGAAGAGCTGGCGGCGCGCCTATTGACCGAGAGCGCCCCGCCCGTCGAAACTCGCGAGGTCAGTGCAGTCACCCGTCACACGGAGGTCGCGTAACAAACAATGGCAATGGGGCATCCCCGGTTCGATCCGCGCCAGCAGCAGCGCGGGTATCAAATCCGAGTCAATCACCGCATCCGAGTGCCAGAGGTCCTGGTCATCGGCCCCGACGGGGGCAAGCTCGGCGTGCTGCAGACCCACGAAGCATTGCGCATGGCGCAGGAGCAGGGGCTCGATCTCGTGGAGATCAACCCCAAGGCCGAGCCGCCGGTGTGCAAGATCCTCGACTTCGGCAAGTACAAGTACGAGGAGAAGAAGAAGGCTGCGCAGGCGAGGCGCAACCAGGCCGTGGTCGACATCAAGGAGATCAAGCTCCGCCCGAAGACCGACGACCACGACATCAACTTCAAGATCAAGGCGGCGCGCCGCTTCCTCGAGGCCGGGCACAAGGTGAAGTTCACGGTCCGCTTTCGCGGCCGGGAGATCACCCACCCCGAGAAGGCGCACGAGCAGATCGACATCATCGTCAAGGCGCTGGAGGACGTGGCCAACCTGGAAACGCGCCCGATGATGGAAGCGCGCGCCATGTCGCTCATCATCGCGCCCAAGCCCGCGGTGATGCAGAAGGTGCAGCAGCAGCGCGCGGCCCTGGAAAAGGCTCGCCAGCAAGCGGAAAAGGAAGGCAAGCCCATGCCGCCCGCGCCGTCGTCCCTCCAGCTTCCGGAGGATGAAGACGACGACGACGACGATGACGACGAGGACGATGACGACGAAGGAGGGACCGAGGAGAAGAGCGCCAACTGACGCGAGTCGGCTACTTGGCCGCCAGCTCGTGCAGTGCGTCGCCCGTCACCCGAAGGATGCGCCAGTCGTCCAGCATCCTGGCGCCCAGCGACCGATAGAACGCGATGGCGGGCTCGTTCCATTCGAGCACCGACCACTCGAATCGCCCGCACCCACGCGCGAGCGCGACCTTCGCCAGGTGGCGGAGGAGCGCGCTCCCGTACCCCTTGCGCCGGTGCTCGGGGAGGACGAAGAGGTCTTCCAGGTAGAGGCCTGGTTTGCAAAGGAACGTGGAGTAGTTGTGAAAGTAGAGCGCGAAGGCGCTGATCTCCCCACCGTCCTCTTCGACCAGCGCCACTTCCGCCCGCGGGTGGGCGCCGAAGAGGTGCTCGCGCAGGTCCTCCTCCGTGCCGACGACCTCGTGCTCCAGTCGCTCGTAGCGCGCCAGGGCGCGGATGAGGGAGAGGAGAGCGAGCGCGTCGGGGGGGCGGGCGGAGCGAATCAGCCCGGCGAGGCTAGCTCCTTTTGACGTGCTGCACGCGGGTGAGTAACGCTTCGCTCTCCAATGAGCGTCGCCGCACCGGAAACGCGCAAGCTCCGTATCCTGGTCGCCAAGCCGGGCCTCGACGGGCACGACCGGGGCGCCAAGGTGGTCGCTCGCGCGTTGCGTGACGCCGGCTTCGAGGTCATCTACACGGGCCTGCACCAGACCCCCGACATGATCGCAGCGGCGGCGGTTCAGGAAGACGTCGACGCGGTCGGCCTCTCCATCATGAGCGGCGCGCACAACACGCTCTTCCCCGCCGTGATCGAGGCCCTGAAGAAGCGCGGGGCCGACGACGTCCTGGTGTTCGGCGGCGGCATCATCCCCGAGGCGGACTTCGACCATCTCAAGGCTGCGGGCGTGACGGGCGTCTTCACGCCGGGGACCACCCTGGAGGCCATCGTCCATTGGGTCCGGGACAACGTCCATCCGAGGACGTGATTCGCTACCGCCTGGGGGATGCGGAGGCGACGCGCCGGGCGCGCTGGGGCTCCATCGTGGGGGCATCGAGCTCGCTCGCGCCCATCGCGCTGGCCATCGTCCTCCTGCGTCGCCTCGGCTGGGCGCCGACCGCGGGGTTCTGGGCGGTCGCGGCGTGCCTGGTGGCGCTCGTGGTCACCCGGGCGAGCGCCGGGTACTCGAGCGCGCGCCGCAAGCTCGGCGCCCTCGTGGTCACCCTGAGCGAAGACGACATCCACGTCGCCAGCACGCGCGACGGGTACGCCATTCTGCGCGCCCGGGTGGCGCGAATCGTGGAGATCGACGGCAGCCTGGGCGGCCTGCGCGTGGAATCGTACCCCGACGCCCGCGGCGTGGTGTTCGAGGCTCGCGTGCCGCGGGGCGGGAAGGGTTACGCCGAGGTGCGCGCACGGCTGGAGTCCTGGCGGACCATCGAGCGGCGCGGTCGCCGGGCGCCGCGGGTGCGCGTCGCCCTGGGGGCGGTGGTGGTGGCGGGGATCTTCTTCGTGCCGTTCCTTCTCGACGACTTCGTCGCGCACTCGAAGCTGGTCGCCGCAGCGCTCGTGGCGGCGATGTGGCTGGTCATGCGGGTGGTGACCCGGGGAAGGTAGGCCGGGCGCAACGGGCTCCGCGGCTCCAGCATCCGTTCTGGAGAGGAGGATGGTCTCATGCGCGGATCCCTACGCGTGCACACCCTCAGGGGTCTCGTGCTTCTGGTCGGGTGGTGCCTGCTCTCCCAGGCGCGCGAGCGGGTGGCGCCGTCGCGCATTCCGCCGGCCGCGCCACGCACGCGCGCACCGGCGCAGCAGACCGCGGCGGTCGACGCCAAGGTCTGGAACTGAATCAATACTCGAGGACGAAAGCGGCGTAGTCGGCCGCGCTCTCGGAGTGGGTCTGATCCCCGTCGCTCATGATGCCGAGCCCGACGAAGTCCGGAACGTCGGCATCGGGAGTCGCCTCCTCGAAGTGGCGACGAAACTCGGCCTTCAGATCGATCTCTTCACTCTGCCATTGATCGAGCGCTCCCCCGGATTCGACCACGAAGGTGTCCTGCGCGACGAAGGGGTTGCGCTTGCGATCGCAGGTCGTCCCCTTGGGGCCCACCGAGCTCCACACATACTTCACGGCGTACCAGCGGAGGCCGCGCCTCCAGGTCGCGTACACCACCGCCGCGGAGTCCTCCTTTCCTCGCGCGCACTCGTTGCCGCCCACCGGGAACGTCTCGACGCGCCACTTCCAGCGAAGCGTGCGTGCCGTCGCGCGCATGTCGCTCGCGAGCTGCCAGCCGAGGACGGTGGTCCGCATGGGAGGACGGTAGTGCGCGCGGAGGAACGGCAACAGGGGGTCGCGCACTGGCGTGTAGTAGAGGTCGGGCCCGGAATCGCGCTGGACGACGCTCCACTGGCCGATGTCGACGGTGACCTCGCGAGCCGAGGCGACGGACGGCGCGAACGAGAGGGCAAGCGCCGCCACCGGGGCGAAATGCGTCTTCAGAGAGCCCGCCATGGCTTGCTTCGATGGGAGGCTCGGCCACCACGTTGCGGCTCCTCCTCGGGATTCCGCCTTCCGGATATCCCTCATGCAGCCAGAGCCGTATGGTGTGGGTCCCACCAAGGAGGCCTGTCATGACCGCATCCGACTCGCTCGACCCCACCCCGATCATCCAGATGATGCAGGCCAACCAGGCGACCGCGGTCCTCAAGACCGCGATTGACCTCGGCGTCTTCGCCGCGCTCGCCGAGGCACCGCTGACGGCAGATGCCGTGGCAGCGAAGATCGCCTGCCCGGCTCGAAGCACGGGAATCCTCCTCGACGCGCTGGCTGTCGTCGGCCTCGCCACGCGCCACGGCGTGAAGTACGAGCTGACGCCGCTGACCCGCGCGTACCTCGTTCCGGGCGGACCGACGTACCTCGGCGATGCGTCGAACATCTTCGCCGGACCGCTGCTGTGGGAGGGCTTCGGCAAGCTCACCGAGGCGGTGCGCGCCGACGGGAGCGTCATGGAGAAGCACGCCGAGACGCCGTCGAACGTGTTCTGGGAGACGTTCGCGCGGTCGAGCGCAGCCCTCACGTTCCCCGCCGCCACGGCCCTGGCCGAGCTGCTGGCGCCGATCGTCGCCGCGAAGAAGACCTTGCGGGTGCTCGACGTGGCCGCGGGCAGCGGCATCTACGGCCACACGCAGCTCCGTATGCCGGGCGTGGACGTCACCTTCCTCGACTGGCCGAACGTCCTCCCGGAAACGCGGGCGTGGGGCGATCGCCTGGGCGTCGACCAATCGCGGGCCCATTACCTGCCGGGCAGCGTCTTCGACGCCGATCTCGGCGGCCCCTACGATGTCGTCATCGCCAGCCACCTCTACCACCACTTCGATCCCAAGACGTGTCAGACCTTGACGCGTCGACTCGCTGGCGTGCTCGCTCCCGGCGGGCGCCTGGCGGTCCATGACTTTGTCACCGGGCCAGCTCTGGAGAATCCGGGCGCGACCCTGTTCTCGCTGGTCATGCTGGTTTGGACGCGTCACGGAAAAGCGTACTCGCTCGAGGACTACACGTCGTGGATGACCGAGGCCGGCCTCGCCCGGCCGAGCGCCCACCCCTCGCGGGGAATGCCGACGACCTGGCTGATCGCAGAGCGCACCTGAGCATCGCCCGCGTCAGCGGCGCATAACGTTGGGCCCTCTTTTTTGAGGGTCTCTTTCAGGTCAAGTGGAAGCACGTCGACCGTGTTGTTCGAGGACGGGCACGGGGTTCGGGTACGTGCACGGGCGGGAGTACGAGGACGTGCACGGCGTGTCGAGCACGGTCACGAGAACGAGGGCGAGCACGCTGCCACCCATCGACAGCATCCCGACGGCGGTTGCGTCCTCGTTCACGTACTCCTGCTCGATAGGGCGTGCACGTCCTCGTCCTCGCGCCCGTGCACGTACATCGAACGGCGTGCTCGACGAGCCGCACGTTGGCGCACACCTTCCCTGTCTCGCTGGCAGTCCCTTTTTTGTTCAGCTCTGCCAGCGGTCGAGGGCGGCGATCTGGATCAGATTGCCGCACGTGTCGTTCAGCTGGGCGATGGTCGAGCCGGTGACCTTGGTCGGGGGCATGGTGAACTCCGCCCCCAGCGGTTTCATGCGATCGTACTCCCGCTGCACGTCGTCGACGTAAAACATGGCGGCTGGCTTGCGCTTCTCGAACATCGCCTGCTGGTAGGTCCGAGCGGCCGGATCGTCGTTCATGGCCAGCTGCAGCTCCGTGCCGTCCGGCGCCTCGGGCGAGGCCACGGTCAGCCATCGGAACGGCCCCTGGGTGAAGTCCGCCTTCTTAACGAAGCCCAGAACTTCGGTGTAGAAGCGCAGCGCTTTTTCCTGGTCGTTCACGTAGATGCTGGTGACTTTGATCTTCACGGCAATCTCCTCCTCATCGTTTCTCATCGAACCTGCGTCAACACCTCGGGCAACCGCTGTCCCGCCATGTGCTGCCAGCCCATCTTTGCGCCCTCGAAGAACCTCGCTTCACCCTTGTCCGGGCGGAAACCGGACTGCTCCAGGCGCAGGAGGGTGCCCCCCTTGTGCGTCGCCGCGAGCGACCAGGTGACCACGGTGTCGATGCCGCCCCCGCGCCACGAGTAGCGCAGCCGTTTGTGCTGCTCGATCTCCTTCATCACGCAGTGGACCATGCCGTCCCACCCAGCACTCCCTGCGGGGAGCTGCACCTTGAACGTGAAGGTCTTGCCGACCGTCGGCTGCATGTCGGTCGGCATCAGCCACTTGGCGAGCAGCTCGGGCTCCGTCAGGGCACGCCAGACCTTGGCGGGAGGATGCGGCAGGTCGAACTCCATGGTGATCGACTGCGTGTCCGTCTTCGTAGTCATTTGTCCATCTCCTCGAGCAGTGCTTGCAGCCCGTCGAGCCGATCGACCCAGAAGGCCTGGTAGTGGGTAATCCAATCGACGAGCGGCCGTAGCCCCTTGGGCTCGATCCGGTAGTACGCGAGCCGTCCCTCGCGTCGCTCGGTCACCAGGCCGGCGTCCTTCAGCACCGCAAGATGCTGCGACACCGCGGGTTGCGAAATACTGAACCGCGGCGTGAGATCCCGCACAGCGGCCTCCCCGTGCGTGAGGCGCTCGAAGATGGCGCGCCGGCTTGGGTCAGCCAGGGCGCGAAAGACACGGTCCTCGTCGAGCACGAGGAATCAATAAGCAGGAGCTTATGGAGTGTCAAGCGGAGGTTGTGAGCCGCGGACGGTGTCCCCGGCGACCGTGACCGCTCGCCGACGCGTGCGATCCGCTCGCCGGCGCGTGCGCTCCGCTCGCCGACGCGTGCTCTCCGCTCGCCGGCGCGTGCGCTCCGCTCGCCGACGCGTGCTCTCCGCTCGCCGGCGCGAGCGCTCCGCTCGCCGACGCGTGCTCTCCGCTCGCCGGCGCGTGCGCTCCGCTCGCCGACGCGAGCGCTCCGCTCGCCGGCGCGTGCGCTCCGCTCGCCCACGCGTGCGCTCCGCTCGCCGACGCGAGCGCTCCGCTCGCCCACGCGTGCGATCCGCTCGCCGACGCGAGCGCTCCGCTCGCCGACGCGTGCTGTCCGCTCGCCAAGGCGTGCTGTCCGCTCGCCCAGGCGTGCTCTCCGCTCGCCCACGCTGGATCGTCGCTCGCGTGCGCCGTCGGGCGCCTCGTAGCCGCGGTGGCGTCGCTCCGGTGCGTGCTTACGCCGCGGGTCACCGCGGTCGCGTACCATGCGAATGAGTCAGGTTAGCGCCGCGCGGGGGGGCAGGCGAACCGATCCGACGAGAGCCCGCCAACTTGGTCCGCCCTTACAGCATGGACGGAGGGACGGGACGGCTTCGCGCATAAAGAGCGATCGGTCTCCTCGGGCGAGAATCTCGTCTCCAGTGGAACCACTTAACCTTTCTTGAGGCACCGTGGTGTCCCCGGACACCCTCCATTTCGTCCCCGGACACCCCGCACCCGCTCGAACCCGGCGCAATCGCGGCCCTTCGCCGGCGGCACGCGGATTGATGAGGGGGTCGCATGACCGCCATCGCGATACGCGCTCCCCGGCCGCCGCTGCTCGCCGTCCTCGTCGCCGCGCTCTTCGCGCTCCTCGTTCTCGGCGCTCCGGCGAGCGCCCGGGCCGATCCTCTGTTCGGCTTCGGCGAGGACGCGCTGGAGGATGCGCTCGTCGACGGTGACCTCGACGAGGAAGACCACGTGGCCATGAGGCTGGGCGGCCACACCGGAGCGAGCGACGTTCACGGCCAGAGCTGGGTCAGCATCGTGGGGTTCACGCGGCAGCTTCTTTCCGGAAGGGAGGACGTGGGCGGCTTTCTCGTCATCGGCCTGGCGCTCGACCGGATCGCCACGGGACCGGTGCACAGTCTCGCCGATCCGGCGCGTCACCTGCGGATGCCGCCGCTCGCGCCGTCCCTGCCCGCGCCGGTCCTGGCGCCTCCTCCTCCGGCCAGCCCGACGGTCCCCGCAGCGGCCCCGCCAACCACCAAGGTGATCGACCTGGTCCCCCCGACCTTCGCGCGCGACTGCGTGAGCGCGGCGTTGCAGGCTTCCGGCCTGGGAGTGGACGATGCGCGGATCGATGCCCTGGTGTCGCGCGCTCGAGCGAGCGCGTGGCTGCCCGAGACGCGAATGCGCGCGATGCGCCTCTGGGACGACGCCGACCACACCACCACCGTGGCCACGACCGACACGGCGAACTTCTACGACGCGGTGGGGGCGAACCTGGTGATCGAGCTCCGGCTCACCTGGCGGCTCGACCGCCTCCTCTACGCCGGGGACGAGGGGACGCTGGAGCGTGTGCGTCTCGAGCGCCTCGACGCCCGAACGCGTCTCGCCACGCATACCCTCGAGGTCCTCTTCACATGGGAGCGGGCCACGCTGGAGGCGCGGCAGGCCGCGTCGGGCTCGCCGGAGGAGGCCAGCGCCCGGCTCCGCGCCTCGGAGGCCCAGGCGACGCTCGACGTCATGACCTCGGGCTGGTTCTCGGCGCGCACGCTGGCCGCCGCGCCGACGGCGGGAGACCCGCCTTGACCCCGGCGGATCCCCCCGTTAGACGTGGGGTCGTTGCCCGTGCCCGATGCTGAGTGAAACCCGCGATACCCTGAACGACCTCCAACGGCGCCTCATGGCGCTAAGGGGGCATCTTTGACCTGCCGAAGCTCAAAGCAGAGATCGACCGACTCGAGCAGCTGACACTCGCCCCCGGCTTCTGGGACGACCAGAAGAAGGCCCAGGCCGTCACCCGCAAGCGCTCCTCGCTGGAGCAGCACGTGGCCAGCGTCGAGAAGCTCACGCGCGACCTCGACGACGCCATCGTCCTGCTGGATCTCGGGGCCGCGGAGAATGACGATGCCACCATCGCGGAGACCGCCGCCCAGGTGCCTTCTCTCGAGGCGCGGGTGCGCAAGGCCGAGCTCGAGCGGATGCTCGCCGGGCCGGTGGATCACGCCAACGCCATCGTCAGCATCCATCCGGGCACGGGGGGTAACGACGCCAAGGACTGGGCGCAGATGCTCCTGCGCATGTACCTGCGCTGGGCCGAGCGCCGCGGCTTCAAGACGGAGATCATCGACTACCAGGAGGGCGACGAGGCGGGAATCGACGGCGCGAGCTTCAGCATCCAGGGGGATCACGCCTTCGGATACATGAGGAGCGAGAACGGAGTGCACCGCCTGGTGCGCATCTCCCCGTTCGATGCGAACGCGCGCCGGCAGACGGCCTTCGCCGCGGTCGAGGTGACGCCCGACATCGAGGACGAGATCGACATCCAGGTCAAGGAAGAGGACCTGGAGACGACGACCATGCGCGCCGGCGGCAAGGGCGGGCAGAACGTCAACAAGGTGGAGACGGCGGTGCGAATGAAGCACATCCCCAGCGGGCTCATGATCGTGTGCCGCGCCGAGCGCTCGCAGCTGCAGAACCGGCGGATGGCGCTGAAGATGCTGAAGGCCAAGCTCTACGAGATCGAGACGCTCAAGCGCGAGGAGCAGGCTGCCGCCGTACAGGCCGGTAAGACCCAGATTGCCTGGGGGAACCAGATCCGCAGCTACGTTCTCCAGCCGTATCGCCTGGTGAAGGATCTGCGTACCTCGCACCAGAACGGCAACGTCGACGCGGTGCTGGACGGCGAGCTCGACCCGTTCATCGAGGATTACCTGCTCGCCGCGGCGGGTGGCACCCTGAAGAAGGGCGGCATCACCGAAGAGGCCGACGCGGGCCAGTAGAGAGAGAGAGACCATGGCGGACGACGGGAGGACCACCAACGACCGCGACGCGCACTCCTCCGAGCGGGCGATCATCGACGCCCGGAGGGGGAAGGCGGAGCGGCTGCGAAGGCGGGGCGAGAATCCCTTCGACAACGACGTGCGGCCGAGGCTCGGCGGTCAGACCTCCGACATAGCGGCGGCGCGCGCCATGGCGGAGCCGGCGCGCGACGCATCGGGCAAGTACCAGGAGGAGCGCGTGACGGCGCTCGCGGGACACGGCCTGCTCCACGTTCGCGGTCGCGTCATCGTCCTGCGATCGGGCGGGGGGCTCTCTTTCCTGCGCCTCCGTGACCGGACGGGGGAGATCCAGCTGCTGGTGAGCGAGGCGACGCTGGGCGCCGACTACGCGAAGCTGGAGGACCTGGACGTGGGCGACGTCGTCGAAGCCGAGGGGCGGCTGACGGCGAGCAAACGGGGGGAGCTTTCCATCGAGCCGCGCCGGTTGCGCCTGGTGACCAAGGCGTACCGCCCGCTCCCCGAAAAGTGGCACGGCTTGACCGACGTGGAGCTTCGTTACCGGCAGCGCTACGTCGACCTGGTCGCCAACCCGCCGGTGGCCGAGGTGTTCCGCGCGCGCAGCGTCATCGTGAGCGCGCTGCGGGCCATCCTCGACCAGCACGGCTTTCTCGAGGTGGAGACGCCCACCATGCACCCGCTCATCGGCGGCGCGGTGGCACGTCCTTTCGTGACGCATCACAACGCGCTCGACATGAAGCTCTACATGCGAATTGCCCCGGAGCTCTATCTCAAGCGGCTGGTCTGCGGGGGACTCGAGCGTGTGTACGAGATTGGCCGCTGCTATCGCAACGAGGGAATAAGTACGCGCCACAACCCCGAGTTCACCATGCTGGAGTTCTACCAGGCCTACGCGACGTATAAGGACCTGATGGACTTCACCGAGGTGATGCTGCGCGAGGTGGACCACCGCCTCGCGGCGGCCATGCCCGCGGCGCAAGCAGCGTGGAAGGAGGCGCGGCCCTTCACGCTCGCGCAACCGTTCGTCCGCATACCCATGGACCGGGCGGTGGCGACTGCCGCCGAGCGCACGGCCATTCCGCAATGGCTGGCCGTGGTGGAGGATCGCGGCGGCAACGGACTGGTCGACCTGCTGCGGACCGACTTCGGGGAGCACATCAAAGAGTGGGCGAAGTCGTCGCCGCGCGCCCGCTCGCTCGACTGGGGGAACTTTCGCAAGGGCCTCGCCAAGTGCGACAGCGACGGCGAGCGTCTCTTCGCCTGCTACGAATATCTGGCCGAGCCCTTTCTGGTGGAGGACTACCGGAGCGACGACGGAAAGCGCTCGGTGCCGGTGTTCGTCCAGGACTACCCCTTCGAGGTGTCACCCCTGGCGCGGCGCAACGACGCGAATCCGGAGCTCACCGACCGGTTCGAGCTCTTCGTCCACGGCCGCGAGCTGTGCAACTCGTTCAGCGAGCTGAACGATCCCGACGACCAGGCTGCCCGCTTCCGCGCCCAGGCGGAGAAGAAGTCGCGCGGGGAGGAGGACGCCATGGACTACGACGAGGACTACATTCGCGCGCTGGAGCACGGGATGCCGCCCGCCGCCGGCTTCGGCATGGGAATCGACCGGCTGGCCATGGCGCTGACCAATGCGGCATCCATCCGCGACGTCATCTTCTTCCCCCTGCTGCGGCCCGAGGCGGGCCAGAGCGGCCCTCGCCCGTGAAGCCCCTCTCGCTGCCGCTGGTGCTGACGGCGCTGGTCTGGGTGGCCGCGGCCATCGCCTTCCTGGTGTGGCGGGCGGCCATCGATTTCGGGAGAAAAGAGCGGGGCCGCGGCGTCCTGCAGAGCCTCTGCGCGGGGATGGGCGGGCTCTTCCTGGGGGTCACCTACTGGACGCAGCACTTGCCGGTGCTGCGCGGATCGGCCTGGACGTTGCGCGATGCGCTGGTGCGCTCGGGGGCCATCGTGACGGGCGTCCTCTTCCTGGTGGGGACGGTGGTGGCGCTCTTGCCGTGGGGCCTCGACCGGCTGGAGGGGGGCTCGTTTTCGTCCTACGTGGCGGCGCGGCACGTGCGGGCCAAGAAGAGCGGCTTTCTCACGCTGATCAGCGGACTCTCCATCTTCGCAGTGGCGCTGGCGTCGTTTTCCCTGTCGGCGGCCATCAGCGTGATGGGCGGCTTCAGCGCCGATCTGAAGCGCAAGATCCTCGGCAACAACGCGCACATCGTGGTGGACACCACCGCCCAGGCGCCCTGGGGCGACTACGAGCCCACCCTGGAACGCGTGCGGGCGCAGAAAGGCGTCCTGGCGGCGACGCCCGTCGTCGAGGGGGAAGTCATGGCGTCCAGCGCGTCGAACCTGGCCGGGGTCATCGTGCACGGCATCGACCCCGATACCATCGGGAACGTCATCGATCTGCGCAAGAACGTCGAGGCACCGGTCAACGTCGACGACAAGCTGGCCTACCTCGCGAACCCGGAGCTTCTGCGGCGCGTCCCGCCCGACGAGGTGATCGGCATCGGCCCCGGCGGGGAGGAGTACACCAAGGGACCCGATTTACCCGGCCTGGGCGACGATCTCGATCCTTCCGTCACCGAGGTCCTGGGAAAGCCGACGCTGCGTCCGGGCCTGGTCATCGGACGGGAGCTCGCCAAGACGCTGCACGTCTACGTGGGCGACGAGGTGACGCTGGTCTCACCGCTCGGCGATCTCGGACCCATGGGGGTCCTCCCCAAGACGCGCAAGTTTCGCATCGCCGCCATCTTCTACAGCGGGATGTACGAGTACGACGCGACGCACGTCTATACGACGCTCGACGAAGCGCAGAGCTATTTCGCCACCCCCGGGCAGATCAGCGCCATCGAGGTGAAGGTCGACGACGCCGAGAACGCCGACCGGTTGACGCCGGCCGTCGCCGCCGCGGTGGGTCGTCCCGAGCTGCGCGTACGGGACTGGCGGGAGATGAACAAGAACCTCTTCAGCGCGCTGAAGCTGGAACGCATCGCCACCTTTCTCATTCTCTCCATCGAGATCATCGTGGCGAGCTTCTGCATCGTCTGCACGCTCCTCCTCATGATGACGGAGAAGTCGAAGGAGATCGCCATCCTCAAGGCGCTGGGCGCGACCGACGGCACCATCCTCCGCACCTTCATGACGGAGGGCGTCATCATCGGCGGCATCGGTACGGTGCTGGGCGTTTCCACCGGCGTCGCCATGTGCACCGGCCTGGCGTGGTTCGGCCTGCGCCTCGATCCGGACGTCTATTACATCGACCGTCTGCCCATCAACGTCAGCGCCTGGGACTACGCCGCGGTCACGCTCGCGGCGCTCACCATCTGCACCATCGCCACCATCTTCCCGGCCAAGCAGGCGGCGCAGCTCCGGCCGGTGGACGGCCTGCGTTACGAATGAGCGGCCTCCCGACGCGCGCGGAATACGCCGGGGACGGCTTGTGCTACTCACACGCTCCACCGTGGCTAGCCCCATCGTCGTCGCCACCAACGTCCAGAAGTCGTTCCGCCACATGGGGCGGACGCTCGAGGTCCTGCGCGGCGTGGACCTGGAGATCCACGACGGGGAAATGCTCGGCGTCGTGGGCCCCTCGGGAGCCGGCAAGTCGACGCTCCTCCACTGCATCGGGACACTCGACGTGCCCACCCGCGGCTCCATCTGCCTGGCCGGCGAGGAGATCACGGCGATGCCCGGCTGGCGCCTGGCGGAGCTGCGAAACCGCACCATCGGCTTCGTCTTCCAGTTTCACCATCTCCTGCCCGAGTTCAACGCGCTCGAGAACGTCATGATGCCGGGGCTGGTGCAGGGGCTACCGAGGCGCGAGCTGCAGACGCGGGCTGGCGCTCTGCTCGAAGAGGTGGGCCTCCTCGAGCGCACGCTCCACCGCCCGGGGGAGCTCTCGGGCGGCGAGCAGCAGCGCGTCGCGCTGGCGCGGGCGCTCATGCTCGAGCCCAAGCTGCTGCTGGCCGACGAGCCGACGGGGAACCTGGACTCGGCGACGAGCTCGCAGATCCACGATCTGTTCTTCGCCATCAACGAGCAGCGGGGAACGACCATCGTGGTGGTGACGCACAACCAGGCGCTCGCGGCCAGCATGCCGCGCGTTGTGACCCTGCGCGACGGGCGCGTCGAGAAGGACGAGCGGAAAGAGACGCTGGCGCGTCCGGCCGAGGTGGCCACCCGCGTCTGAGTGCCGCGAGCGGCTACCAGCGGACGATCACCGTCCCCGGGGTCACGTGCGCCTCGCACTGGTCCATCGAGAGCTCCACCGGCAGCGCGCCCGAGCCGTGCTCGGTGGTGCTGGCGATCTGCACCCGCGGCACGATCTGCTCGGGCCGCAGCGCCCGTACCACCTCGGCGGGGCACACCAGCCGCACGTCCACCTCGGCCGGCTGCGCCTTGGCGTTGGGCCGACCGATGGCCACCACCGCCAGCCTGGTGAAGGGGCGCTCGGCCACCTCGCGCGCGATGTCGACGGTCGCGGCCACGCTGGGCACGTCGAAGGTCACCCGCCCCGGAGCGCGGTCGACGGCGAGCTGCCGCGAATGCTTTCCTTCGGCCAGCCCCGTCACGTCGAAAGCGTCGGCTCGTGCTCGCTGGAGCACCATCACCTCGCTCCGCGGCCCATGGGCCCGCACCGCGGCCGGCTCGGCCGTGGGGGCGCCCTTGACCATGAACCCAGGCGCCACCGTCCCCACCACGCCCACCTCGATGGGCACGTCGCGCACGATGACGTCCTCCCAGGTCAGGGTGATCTCCGGCTTGCACTGGTCGCCCATGTTGAAGCATGCCTGCTCCACCTTGAGCCCCGGCGGCACCGGGATCATCGACGGGTCCACCTGGATGCGCGGCTCGTTGCCGCCACGCAGATCGAGCTGCACATTGCCGATGTCGTCGGTGTGTTGCTCGTCGAGGATGGAACGCGGCCCGCGGAAGGTCACGCGAATCTGCGCGGGGATGGGGGT
>Ga0302324_100004347_pt1 | contig 31404 bp, 29 predicted proteins | sample Palsa_T0_1_FD_201949 | JGI IMG/M metagenome (GOLD analysis project Ga0302324, IMG submission 201949) | Peat permafrost microbial communities from Stordalen Mire near Abisko, Sweden - Palsa_T0_1 | ecosystem: Environmental > Terrestrial > Soil > Palsa > Peat permafrost | place: Sweden: Abisko... | reverse complement strand
TTACATGGATCGTCAGAATGATCGTCAGCATGATCTTCAGAATTTGCAGCGGCAAAACATTTCGAGCGGCACCGCGTGGGAACCGATCGTGGGTTACTCTCGTGCGGTGAAAATTGGTGCTTATGTGCATGTCTCGGGGACAACCGCCACGGGGCCGGACGGGAAAATTGTCGGCGTAGGAGACGTGTATGCGCAGACCGTACAAACATTGAAAAACATTGAGAGCGCATTACAGAAGGCCGGCGCCAGCATGAAAGATGTGGTGCGCACGCGCATGTACGTCACGAACATTGCGGAGTGGGAAAAAATCGGCAGGGCGCACGGCGAGTTCTTCCGCGACATTCGTCCGGCTACCGCGATGGTGCAGGTGAGCGCTCTGATCTCGCCGGAAATTCTGGTCGAGATTGAGGCGGATGCGGCACTGGGAGCCTAGTTCTGTGTGGCTACGGGGCCGGTCTCAGGCTCCGTTGTAAGTCCGCGCTGGGAGCACCGCGGTATAGTTGCAGAAATTTTCTTGACAAGCGCGTCGGCGCGAGCATAATGCGTCCATCCGGTTTGAAATGGTTGAATCGACTCCAAATCCGTCGAGCCCATCAGTCGCGCATCGGCGGTTGAGCTGAAGGAGGGGTTATGAGCGTTCTGGATCTTTGTGACAGGGAGATTGCCGCCGTTGGCATGGAAGCCACCGTAGCCGACGCGATTCATAAGATGCTCGACCACCATGTGGGCGCGGTCGCCGTGGTCGACAGCGAGTATCGCGTGGCGGGAATTTTTACGGAGCGTGACGTGCTGCGAAAAATGGCGCTCAGCCACGTCGATCCGAAGACGACTTCAGTACGCGATCTCATGACGACGCCGGTCGAAATGGCGACGCGGGGCACGGGCGCAGGCGAGGCGTTGAGCATCATGCTGGAGCGGCACTTCCGCCATCTGCCGGTGGCCGACGACAACGGCAAACTGCTGGGGATTCTCTCCATCCGCAATCTGCTGGAGTGGCGCGTGGACGATTTGAGCCACGAGTTGGACTCGCTTGAGCAGTACGTTTCCAATGACGGGCCGGGAGGCTAGGAACGGCGCATCCTAGCGAGTAAGAATGCGGAATAATTCCCCGCAACCCTTTTGCTGGCCTTTGCCTTTGGCGCTGGTGGCGCATCCGCTGGTGCCTTCCGAGCCGAGAGTCGCGCCATACAAGTATCCGTCGCTGGCGAGGGTGAGTCCCGCGATCGGGTAGGCATGATTCGTGAAGTTCACGAGGGTCGACTCGACCCAAGGATCTCCGACAGCGGCAGGTGGGTCGAGTTGAAAGGCAATGCCCACTGCTTCAGTGCCGCCAAACTGAGTCGTGCCAACGATCGTGCGGTTGCCGGTCACGGCGGGAGTGCCGAAGGGACCCTCGCCGACGCCAAAGCCGTAAAGAACGGTTTCTGTCCAGGCGCCTCCGGACGAAGCAGGTGGCATGAGTTGAAAAACAGTGCCACCGGAAGTAGCTCCGCCAACTTCGGTGACGCCGTAGAGTCCGCCGGATTTTCCGAAGACCACTCCCGATCGCGGCAGGTACCCATCGTTAGCCTGGCTGCTGAAAGCGTACAAGATATTTTCGGTCCAAGGGCGGCCAGAAGAAGATGGCGGGCTAAGCTCGAAAACTGTGCCGCAGCCTTGGTCATATCCGCAGTTCTGCGAGCCCCCTGAGTCGGTTGTGCCATAAAGATTTCCGCTGCCATCAAAAACCAGTATGCCTTGGGGTACATCGCCATCGGTTCCGGCCTGGAACGAATACAGTACAGCTTCAGTCCAAATTCCCCCTCCACTGGATGGCGGAGACAGCTGAAACACCACACCGCAGCCGCCGCTGACCGTGCAAGTTCCGCCCAAGGTCGTCGTCCCATAGAGGTTGCCGAGTTTGTCGAACACCACGCCCGCTTCGGGATGACCTCCGTTGGAGTCACAATTTGAAGCTGTGGAGCGTGGACTTAGTCCATGGGCCGCTTCCGGAGGAAGGAGGCGACAGCTTGAAGACGGTTCCGCAGTGATAAGGTTGGTCGCCGCCGCCTTGAGCCGTACCATAGAGATTTCCGGCCTTGTCGAAGACGAGAGTGCTTACGGGATAGAAGCCGTCTTCAAGATTCTGAAATTGATAGATCAGAGTTTCGGTCCATGGGCCTCCGTCGACGGGGGGAGAAAGTTTGTAGACGGCGCCGCAGCCAGTCGTCCACTTTCCGTCACCGCAGGCTCCGTCGCCGCCCTCGGAAGTGGTTCCGTAAAAATTTCCCGATGCATCAGAAAATAGGCGGAGCCCAGGGTTGTCCACCGTTGGCTACGCCTTTCAGAAGCTGCAAGGATTGAAAAACCGGACCGCTCGCCGCGGCTTGGCCGTGAATCAGCAAGCCGAAAACAAAAGCTGTTCCGAAACGAAAGATGGAATTCGCGAGGGTCGGTCTGCGCGGCATATGGTTCTCCTTCAGAATTTCTTCCGGGGCAGAGGACGATTGGGAGCGATTAAGTAATCGAGTAAGTCTCGATGCAAACTCTCGCTTGCTGACTCCAAAAGTTGTAACAACTTATACGCTCACCGCGCCGGCTCGCCTAGGGTGAAAGAATTTTCATCCCGAGGTTTGTCCCGTAACTTGCTCTGTAACCCAGTCTGTCCAATACGAAGTTGCGCCGCTGGCCAGGAGCAGAGATTTGTTTTCGGCGGCGTCCACGAAGTTTTGCAGCATGGGGTAGTGCAGGTTGGCATGCGGCGGAAGATCTTCGCGGCCGCCGGGATAGATGAGATCCGGGCCGTTCAATGGAGATAGTTCGATCTCGCCGTCTGTGCCGCGAATACGGCATTCGTCGCGGACCACTTTCGAGTGCCAGCGGACATCGACCACTCCGCGGACTCCGCCCGTGTATTCAATCAGCACAGTCGCATTGTCTTCCACCGCGTAGTGATGCACTACGTTCGAGAGCTGGCCAGTGACCCGCAGCGGTTGGCCGAAAAGAAAATTCAGAACATCGATGCGGTGCGAGGCGATATCGAACAGCGGTCCGCCTCCAGCCTTGGCCGGATCAACCAGCCAGCTGCGGCTGCCGGTTCCGTCGAACCACATGTGGTTGGTGAGTTGGGCGACTACAGGTCGGCCGATCGCTCCGGCTGCAAGAAGTTTCTTCGCGCGCTGCACTTTGGGATAGCTGCGGCGATAGTAGGCGACTCCAAAAATCTTGTCGCTCTGCTCGGCCGCTTGCAGCACGGTGCGGGCCTCGGCCTCGTTCATCGCCATGGGTTTTTCGCAAAGCACGTGCTTGCCGGCTCGCAAGGATTGGATGGTCTGCGGGGCATGAAGAAACACCGGCGTGCCCACGTAGACTGCATGAACCTCGTTCTGAACCTCGGGGTCAGCCAGGGCTTCATCGAGGGTCGCCCACACGCGTACGCCGTAGGGCGCGGCTTTCGCGGGATCGCGCGTGACCAGGCCGTATAGATGACTGCGGGGCTCGGTCTGGATCGCGGGGATGACGCGACGGGTTGCGATGTCGCCGATTCCGAGGACGATCCAGTTGAGCATGGGAGGGAGAGCCTAGCTTTTCGATTCTACAAACGCCGCTGTCGAGCTTCGCTCGACCGGACAGCCGGGAACGGCCGTCCCTACATGATTCATTGCTGCCGCAAAATCAAAAGGCCGGCCTGAGCCGGCCTCCGATTTTGATTTCGAAAAAACTACGGCTTCTTGGGGGCGATTGCGTCCTTGGCGGCTTTGGCCACGCGGAACTTCACAACCGTTTTCGCCTTGATCTGGATGGGTTCGCCGGTTTGCGGATTGCGTCCCACGCGAGCCTTGCGGTGCGCCTTCACCAGACGGCCGAGGCCGGGCACAACGAAGATGCCGTTCTTTTTTGTTTCTTTGATAGCGGTGTCGGCCAGGTGCTCCAGAAACGCCGCCGCGGTTTTATTGGGAAGCTCGGTCTTCTCGGCGAGATGCCGAATGAGCTGTGTCTTGGTCAAACCTGCAGCCATGTGTGTTCTCCTCTTAAAAAATCGGTTTAATACCAGCGGGGCCTATCTTATACCCTATGGGCTGTGGAAATCACCTTATTTTACAGGGGTTTTCTAATTCGGGAATGCGGAAGAGGCCATGTTTACAGGGCTCGCCGCCTCTGCCGATGCCGGAGTGGGCCTGCCATGCGTACCAGCGTGGTAACCTGTGGGAAGTCCATCATGTTCGGAGGAGTACGCGATTGAGTTGCGCAATCTGTGAGATCCGGAAGGAAAAACGCTTTTGCCCCGCTGTTCACGGGCGCATTTGCCCGCAGTGCTGCGGCGAGCAGCGCGAAGTCACGCTCGATTGTCCGAGCGATTGTACCTATCTCTTGCAGGCGCGTGAGCACGAAAAGCCGCGCTCCGCAGGCGAAGTCGACCCGGCAGGATTATTTCTGCAGGTCGAGGTCTCCGACCAGTTTATGTACGAAAAAGAACATTTGCTCATGGGCTTGACGTACGCTCTGGCAAAAGCGGCGCGGGCCGACCGCAGCCTGCATGATCAGGATCTGATTGCTGCGCTCACGGTGCTGACCACAAGCTATGAGCGGCGTGTGAATTCCGGACTGCACTACGAGCAGCCCTTGACCAGCGAAGCGCAGCGCCGGATTACGGCCGAAATCGAGACGATGGTTCGGGAGTACCGCGAGGCCGAGCACAAGCACACGGGCTACACCAGCCTGCGGGATTCCGATGTGTTGAAGGCTCTGGTATTCCTGCTGCGCCTGGCGCACGGGCGGACGTCAGGTCGGCCGAAGTCGCGCGCCTTTGTGGAATTTCTGTTTGCCCAGTTTCCCGAGAAAGAGGCTGCGGTGCTCGCGCCGCAGGAGGCCGCGAGCAGGATCATCCTGCCGTAAACCCAAGCTATTTCCCTTGTAGCTTCCGGACTTCCTGTCCTGGCGGCAGCGCGCCGAGCAGTTCGGGAATCGATTTATTGAGCAGCGGATGCCGCGCCTCGGGCGCGATCTCCGCCAAAGGCTCGAGGACGAAACGGCGCGCGTGCATGGCGGGATGAGGGATAGTTAATTCAGGCGAGTCGAGGATCGCGTCGCCCGTTAACGCTTCGACGAATAGCAAGATGTCGATATCAATAATGCGCGGGCCTTTATTCTGGACGCGCTGGCGGCCCATCTCCAGCTCGATCCGGAGGATCGTCGCCATCAGTTGCTCCGGAGTTTTGTCCGTTTCGAGAGCTACGGCACAGTTCAGGAACCAAGCCTGGTCGGCAAAATCGACTGGCTCGGTTTCATAGAACGAAGAAACCGACACGATGCGGCCTTCGGTTTCGAGGCGCGTGATGGCCTCCCGCAGGTGGTTCGCGCGGTCTCCCACGTTTGATCCGAGCGAAAGATGGACGAGGTTGGGCATTTAGGGCGTGCTGTTCAATTGTGCTCCGCGAATGTACGCTGCCAGACTACGAAGCACAACCTGGTCAGGCCGCGGAGCTGTTGAGAAATACATTAGATTAGAAAACGGCTCCTCTGCACCGAACGGTCTATGACCTTGGTGACTATCGTGCCTCTTCGGAGCGCCCTAGAATCGCACTATGACGTTGGATTCCCTGCTCCTGAGCCAGGATCCGGACCTGGTACGCGTGATCCGGCCCACGCTCGAGAAACTGTCGATCGACGTGGAAATCTGCCAGGAGGCACGGGCGGGGGCCGACATTCTCATCACCGATAAATTCGATGCGGTAATCGTCGATTGCGACGACCTGAACGGCGGACTGGCGGTGTTGCAGGGTCTGCGCAGCACGCCCAGCAACAAAAACTCGGTGGCTTTCGCCGTCCTCAACGGAAAAAGAACGACCATGCAGGAAGCCTTCGGTATGGGCGCCAACTTTGTTCTGCAGAAACCGATCAGCGCGCTCAATGCATCCCGCTGTTTTCATGCGGCACTGAATTTCATGGTCAAGGAGCGCCGCCGCTACTTCCGCCAGCCCGCGAAAATGCCAGTGAAAGTCGTATATGAAGGGAAGACTCTGAATGCGACCAGCACCAACATCAGCGAGGGTGGCATTGCGTTGCAGTTACGAGAAGCCCCGCCGAAAGGGGCTGCACCTCATCTGAAGTTCACGTTGCCAGAAAGCAACCTCCACATGGAAGTGGAAGCCGAAGTCGCCTGGGTCGACATGAAAGGCCTGGCCGGGTTCCGGTTTCACAACGTTCCACAGAGTTCCCAGGAACAGCTGGAAAAGTGGCTCGATGAACAAATGGAACGGGAATTTCCCGGCGCCAAAGATCGGCTGACAGCGGCGGAATCCGAAACCGCCCACTAACTCTTTCCGGATTCTGCGCCGCGACTCCATGCATCCCTGAAGTCTCACCTGGGCTAAAGCCCGCACTGATTGTGCTCGCTCCACGCGGCGCTAGAGCGCCGCTCTTCCCCGTCAACTTCCCGTCAACTTCCACATCGCTTCCACGCGACTTCCACGTCATCCCACTCGCTGCCTCCTACAAGCTTGCGCTTTGCTCGCGCCCCGGAGGTATCTTTCTTGAGACTTGCGCGGGGCTGTGCCCGTGGCAATCTAGAAGCTCACTCTTAAGTGGTCACAGGAGAGACAGAATGTTGACCAACGACTTCCGCATTGCCAAAGTGCAAAGAACCCTGCGCTGGTTCGAGCAGGACATTCCTCTGCTCAATATGCGGGTGAAGGAGCTATCGAAAGAGCGGCAGGACTCGGCGCGAAAGTTTGCCGCCGCCCTGATCGATCAAACCAGGGCCGAACTGGAACGGTTGCTGCGAGAGCAGCCGCAAGAGCAAGACATGCAAGTTCCCGGCAGCGAAATGCCCTGCGAGCCCGCGGACTGAATGGGGTCGGGTTTGCCCGCGCGGGAAAGAAAACAGCAGGTTCGTTTCGGCGTCGCTCCGGGCAGGCCCTCCGCTTCGCCGTCGCGTGTGCTCTGGCTCCGGTCGGAATGACAACTTGATACGAAGGTTCCAGCCGAGTTCAGAGCGAAGATCCCGCTGCGGCCTCGGCGCTGGCGTGGACGCTGCTCCGGTTCTCTTCGGAGAAAGTCACTTCCTCCCACAAGGTCTTGTCGCGCAGGATGCGCGAGACCAGCGCGGTATGCATGGCGTGACCGGCGCGGTCCGCGACTACATTGCCCAGAATCTGTTTCCCCAACAGCGCCAGATCGCCGACCAGGTCCAGTACTTTGTGGCGCACGAATTCGTCGGGAAAGCGCAGCGGGCCATTCTCTACTCCGTCGCGAGTCAGCACGATGCAGTTCTCGCGGGACGCGCCGCGAATCAGTCCCATGTTTCGCATGGCCTGCTCGTCCTCGCGCGAACCGAAAGTGCGCGCCCCCGCGATGTGCTTTAGATAACTTCCGTTGGTGAGTTCCACCTGAAACGTTTCTTTCCCGATGAGTGGATGCGGGAAATTGATGGAGTAGGAAACGGAATAGGTATCGGAAGGATAGACGGCGATGAACTTCCCGCCCTCGCGCATTTCGAATTCGCGGCGAATCTTCAAATACTTGCGGGCGCGCCGCTGCTTGCGGATGCCCGCCTTCCGAATCATCTCGACAAACGGCCGCGCACTGCCGTCGAGGATGGGCAATTCCAGGTTGTCGAGCTCGACGATGGCGTTATCAACGCCCATGCCGATGAACGACGAAAGCACGTGCTCGGTCGTGGAAATGAGTACGCCCTTTTTCATCAAGCTGGTGGCGTAGCTGACGCGGGCGACGTTGCGGCTGACGGCCTCGATCTCAAAACCATCAAGATCGGTACGGCGGAAGACGATGCCCGTCCCAGACGCTGCCGGCAGAATGCGCATGGAGACGGGAGCACCGCTGTGCAGGCCGACGCCACTACACTCCACCGCGGAGCGGATTGTCTGCTCGTGGGTCAAGAATGGTTCTGAGAAGTTCGCAATGAGTAAATGAATGCAGTAGATTACGCTTGTGTTAACAAAACTGTCTGTGGCAAAAAAGCCACACTCCGTGGTAGGTTAAGGGGGTCGCGGCAGGTGTCAAACTTGGCGTGGGAACGTCGTAACTTATTTGGTAACAATAGGTTACGGGACGTTTAAGGAATGCCCGGATCAAGGACGAGCCCTCGCTAACCTTTACCCTTCTTTACGAACTTCTTTATGAACGACAGTGTCTTTGCGAGCACCTCTCAACGTTTGCCGGTTTGTTTCCCGGGGGGCTTGTTGGGGTCGTAGCCGGAGTTAGGGTCGAACATAGCCTCGTCGAGTCCCTGATTCACGCTAACGGAGTTGAGGAAGCGCTGGCTGGCCATGTCGCCGTTGAAAAAGCGGGTCACGTTGTAAGGCGCCATGACGCCGGAAACGTCGCGATAATTTTCGTAGACTTCTTCTTCCAGGTTTTTCTGCCGGTCGAGTGGGTCGCGCCAGGAAAACGACTTCTTCACGGGCAGGTGGGTGTCGTTATCGAAGAAGAGTGTGACGCTCTCGTTCTGTGCGTTGATGAGAGTGACGCGCTGCGCCGGATGTTGCGCCGCGATAGCGAAGCCTTCATACAAAAGCACGACGCTCGGATCGTTGACCCAGGTACGCAGGACCGTCTCCAGCGAGAATCGGCGGCGGCGCAGGTAGTCTTCAAGATCTTTTTTCTCGAGGGGATGCGCGCCCTTGTAGGTGAGCTCGTATCCTTTGTTCCCGACGTAGAGTTCCGCAATGTCGCGCTCTTTGGTGAGTTCGACGCGCTCTTTGTCGGGGAACTCGGTGAAACCCCAAAACACGCCGCCGCCGCCGGGCCGCCCGTGATGGAAGCCGTAAATGCGTCCCTGCTGCTCGCGGTCGCGAAGAGTGAGGTAGGCCTGTCCGCCCAGCGCCTGAATGGCCTGGTCGATGAGGGCCTTGGCCTTGCGGGCATTTTTCTGGTCATCGGACAGCGCGGGGGCGGGGCTCGCGGGCGCGGATTGGCCACTCGGGGGCGCCGCCTGCGGAGCCGCCTGAGCCGTGGCATTCCGAGGCTCTCCGCCCGCCTGGGACCAGGCCGATAGGACCAAAACCAGAATCGGGAGAAACTGTTTCATTCCACTCGAGGAAGTGATCGCGTGCAACCAGAATTGTAGCGTTTCTTGCGGACTTTCTGCGCCCAGCTAGGAAAGCTCCTTTCTCCCTTGGATGCAGGAAAAGGCGCATCTGCAAGCTGATCGCTGACGTTTTTGGCAGCGGTTTGCTGAGCGTCCATCGCACACGCCTGTCTCGTCGGTGTAGACTCCAGAATGCTTTTTAACCACGGAGGACGCAGGGGACACAGAGGAGTCCCAGAGTTTGCATTCGTCTGTGTCTTCCGTGTCCCCTGTGGTTAAAAGGTTCGTATCGCCTATCCCACCAGCACTGCGCCGCCATTCACGTTAAACACCTCCCCGGTGATGAAGCCGGCGTGCTCGGTGCACAAAAAAAGTACGGGAGCGGCAATCTCCTCCGGACGTCCGACCCGGCCCAAGGGAATCGTGGAGCGAATTTTGTCGCCGGTCGTCGGATCAGCGAGTGCTCCGGCGCTCATGTCAGTATCGACCCAGCCGGGGGCGACACAGTTCACATAGATGGCCGAGGAAGCCAGTTCGCTCGCGAGACTCTTCGTCAGACTGATGATCGCGCCCTTGCTCGCTGAATAGTCGCAGTGAAAGGCCTCGCCGCGCTGGCCGCTGGTGGAGCTGATCAGCACGATGTGCCCGGCGGGAGCATTGTTGCGGGGCGTTTTCCTCTGCGCCTTCATTTGCACCTTCATTTGCAGAACAGCATATTTCACCAGACCGAATACGCCGTCGAGATTGACGGACATTGTCGAGCGCCATTGTTCATCCGTCATGCGTTCGATCGGCACGTCGTCCGCCGGCCACACGCCATGGTTCGCAACCAGAATATCGAGTCGACCGAAAAGCCGCACGGTCTCGGCCACCAGCGTACGACCCGCCTCAGGATGATTCAGATCGGAAGCGATGGGATAACAGACTTCTGCGCCACACTCATGAGCCAACGCTTCCGCCTGAGGCCGGGCGTTGCGATAACTGAAGGCCACCTTCGCGCCTGCCGCCGTGAACATCCGCACCGTAGCCGCGCCGATGCCGCGCGAGCCGCCGGAAACGAGAGCGACTTTACCGGAGAGAGAAAGAGGGACGGACATTGCGGGCTAGTGCAACCCTTCTACAAATTTCCAAAATTCTTTATTGTCCCGATCGGGCAAGAATGAGTCGTCTTTCGTGGGATCGGGCATTGTCTCACCGGGTATTACATTTGCTTTTCGCGCGAACGCCTGCTGAAGATGAGCCTGGGCGTCGGCGAGCTTCTTTTCCTCAGCGTCGGCACACGCGAGATTGTAATAGTAAAGCGGATAGTCAGGGTCTTCTACAATTGCGGCTTCGAAGAGAGCACGGGACTTCGCGATATCCCCAGACATTCCATAGGCCATGCCGGCCTGATCCGTTGTCACGCGCCTCATCGTTTTTGTATCTTGCCGTCCCGCGCTTTCTAGTTGTGTCAGAGCCTGCTCAAACACCGGGGCCGCCGCTTTGTACATTCCGTGTTGATAGAGAATCTGAGCATACAGAAACGAATCAACAAAGCCCGGGATGTAGCCTGGTTCGAGGTGATAGCTCGCGAAGACTTTTCTTAAGTCGGCGTCGTCGGCGTCGATCGGAGTGTCACTGTAAAACTCAAGATCACCGCAAATATCGCCAGCCGCGACAAAGCCCCGCACCATATACGAAGTCTTCCCGCCGCGCCCTTGAGACGTGTAGCCTACTAACGCGACCTGTTGTTTGTCAGGCTGGGTAATTTCAAAATTCGCCAGAATTCTTAAACTGGAATTGCTCTTCTTCTCGGATTCCATTGCCCCGTCGCGACATTTTGTGCTGCTAAGCGGAGATTGCTCTGGGACGAGGAATAAGAATCCCAGAAATTTCACGCGGCCGGACGCGTCCTTGCCGCGAATGCCGATCTCTCGGCCGTTCGGCTTGGCGGAGTGCTCGACGATCTTGAAGCCGTCGGCATGCCATAGCAGTTGTCCGGGGTGGGAGGGTAATGCGATTTTGAAATCGGTGTCCGTTGTCGCGGTCTGAGCAAAGGCGGAACCCAAGGCCACGAACATCAAGACAACAAGCCTACAGAATCTTGCCATTGGCCGAGTCTACATTCACACTTGCCCGGTCACAAGGGACTGGCGCCCGAAGACAGGCGCTCCGACTTCAACCCACGCAGAAGCAGACGCACCAGCATGCCGTCGAAGCGTGTCCCGCTCATCTTTGAGAGCTCCTCGAGGGCTTGCTCGGGTGTGCGCGCGGCGGCGAAGGATTGCTCGGTGACCATGTTGGCATAGGCGTCGGTCAGGGCGACGATGCGGGCCCACAGTGGAATCTCTTCGCCGCGCAGGCCATCGGGATAGCCCGAGCCGTCGAAGCGCTGGTGATGATGTTCGATGGCCTCGCGCATCATGCGGCTATGCGGGATGGTGCCAACAATCGCCGCACCTACGTGGGCGTGCATCTTCACCTGGAGAAATTCATCTTCGCCCAGCGGACCTGGCTTGTTGAGGATGCGCTCGGAAACAAAAATCTTGCCCACGTCGTGGACCCGGGCGGCGTAAACCAGGTCGGTAGTTTCATCCGACGACAGGCCCAGGCCACGGGCAATCACTTCGGTATAGCGTGCCACCAGATCGCCGTGGCCGGCGGTCTGCAGCTCGCGCGACTCGGCGGCCCGGCTCAGAGATTCGATCGCTTCCTTCAGCAGCGGCACGTTGCAGTCTTCGCGCTCGCGGCCGCCCTCGCCGCCACAAAGCTTGATCAAAGTCGAAGCTAATTCCTCGAGGTGCTCGGGCCCAGTGTGCTCGCGCTGCAGGAAGCCCTCGATATAAGCCGATATTTGCTGGCGCTGCCGCGCGAAGTCCTGGCCATCGACAAATTCGTGCGCGGTCGAAACCGAGTTTCCCCCCGAGCGCTTGGAGACATACATGCCGGAGTCGGCAACACGAATGATGTCCTCGATGGAGAATCCGTGCATGGGAAAACTCGCAACTCCGAAGCTACCGGTCACGTGATGTTCGCTCAGCATGGGGTCGCTGGCCAGCCACTGGCGAAGGCGCTCGGCCAGAACCTGGGCCTGTTCGGAGCCGGTGTCGGGCATCAGCACAATGAACTCGTCGCCGCCGTACCGGGCCACAACGTTCGATTGTCGGGATTTCTGTTCGAGCAGACGGCCAACGCGGGCCAGCACCAGATCGCCCTCGAAGTGGCCCATGCTGTCGTTGACCTCTTTGAATTTATCGAGATCGATCAGCACCACGGAGAACGGTCGCCCAGAACGCGAAGCCCGTTTCCACTCCGCTGACAAAGCTTCCCAGAAGAATCGGCGGGTCTTGATTCCGGTCAGGCCGTCGGTAATGGACTGCTGCTGCAGCTTCTGGAAAACGAAAGCGTTGTGCAGCGCGGTGGCCAGCAAGTCGGCCAGCGTGTTGAGAATCAAAACGTCCTGCGGAGAGAACGCATTCTCGTTGCGGTTCTCAATATTGAGCACACCCAGCAACGACTCTCCGTAGGTGATCGGAATGCAAAGCACGGCGCGGGAATCGGGCAGAATTCCCGTCAGATTGCCGGGCAACGCATTCTGCACCAAGGCGCGTTCGCCGGTGCGGGCCACGCGGCCCAGAATTCCGGTTCCGATCGGGATGCGCCGTCCCATGGCGTGGGCGGTCAAGCCCGCCTCGGCTTTGATCTCTATTTCTTTCGTTCCGTAATCGAGCAGGCCCACACCGATGTGATCGAAACTGAAATTCTTCTGAATTTCACTGGCGATCTCGCCCAGCATATGAACCGGATCATCGCTTGAGATGGCGGTGCGGGACACATTGTTAAGGAACGCGAGCTGCCGCGAACGGCGCTGTTCGTCAGCAAACAGCCGGGCGTTCTCCACCGCGACCGAGACCTGCCCCGCGGCCGTTACCAGCACATCCAGATCACGCTGCTCGAAGACAAATTCCCGGTCAGGATTCATCGCGACCATTATTCCGGATGCCTGGTTGCCCGAAGACCGGCTGCCCAGAAAAATCGGGGCCGCAATCAGACATTTGGCCGGGCGCTCCGGAACATGCGTGATGCCGAGACTTTTCCGCGTGTTCTCCAGATCGGAACGAATCAACAAGGCCTCGCCATTGCGAATTACATATTCGGTGAATGCATTGCGCAGCTCACGGCTGCGCTTGGGCAGCACGCGACTGCCACGGACCTCGAGTTCGAAGCGAATCTGTTCCGACTCCTGGAATGCGATGTAGAAATGGCTGGTATCGAAGATCTGGCCGAGTTCGGCCTGGATGGTGCGCAGGATCTCATCCTGGTCGAGTCGTGAACTAATAGCTTTGCCGATATCAGTCAGCAGTTCGTACTCTTTTGTGCGGCGATGCGCATCGTGACTGACCACATAGTTTTCAAGCGTGAGGCCGAGTTGCAGAGCCAGACCCACCATCAGCCGCGGGCCAGACGAACCGAACCCGCGCCGTTCCACGTGCGGAAACAGAATCACGCCGAAATTATGCTCGCGTGTCTGCAGATTAACCACGGTCAGGTTGCGGACTTCGGCTTCGGTGAGAATCTTCTTGAAGTCGGCGAACGTTCCCATCGGCCCCAGGGGAAGAGGCTCGGTCATCTCGGCAACATCGTGCACCGTCAAAATTCCGGCTTGCCGGTACGCCAGTTCGCAGATGTAATCGCCGGCGCCGGTTTTCTCCAGAGCTCCAAGGAATTCCGCCGAAAAACCTTGCTGAACCGAAGGCAGAAGACCGCGCCAGCGTTCGGTGATCACGATAGCGGCGCGTTTCATAGGCAGAGCACTGCGCAGGCGCTCCAGCGCGGCCTGCATGTTGGGTACAAGGTCGTCGGCAAACAGCAGACGCCGCGGATCTACGCCCAGAGTGGACAATGCCAGAGTATTTTCCTGCACGGCGTTGCGCTGGTTTTCAAAGAGCACCATCACCATGGCGATGCCCAGCAGCATTTGTGGCACCGGGCCGAACAGACGACTGGCGCTGCCGAACAGCTCTCCCAACGGGCTCTGCGTCTGCCCCACAGCCATGAGCACGGCCCACAATGCCAGCGAGATGGCGAGCACCTGAAAAGCCAGCGATCCTCGCTTGTGGCTATTCACGTAGAAGACGGCGGAGCAATACAGCAGAATCGCAGCCAGCCCCAGGCCCAGACGAATCGTGGGTTGCACGTCTGGCCTGAACATGCCGTTCACAATGTGTCCCCGCAGCGTGAGCAGTGCGAGCACGACGCCGACTGCTGCTACTACGGCGTCATACCAGCGGAAGCCATACGCACCGCGCATTAGACGGGTCGACACAAAAATGCACAACGCCATCACGACCAGCAAAAGCTCGCTGGCCAAAAACGCAACCGAAGATGTCGGAAAAATATCGAGAACGTAGTGCACCGAGTAAGCGGCCCAGGCGAGTTGCCACGCGCGGAAGTAAGGCTGCCGGCTCTGTTCGTGAAGATAAGTAAAGACGAAGTACAGCAGAACCGAGACAAAGCCGGGGATGAGGACCGTCGTGATGACTACGTTACTATTCATAACTACTCATTGTTCATACGGGTTGCTGAGGACATCTCTAGCCAAGCGTGCTGGCTGAGTATGCGGCGGGAAACAGTACACTAATGTTTTCACATCGGGCACGCGAACACAACAGGATTTAAGGACAGTGTACGCATTCGATTTGTTTTTGAATCAAGGGGTTGCATGCAAAATCGTTATGGCGACGGCTTGACGCTGTTTTTCGCCGCCCGTACCATCGAAGAACGTCTAGCGAAGAACATCGAACGATGACATCCCACGGCGGACCGCCGCGTCCACGCGTTGAGGCACACTGAATCGCGGTAACCTGACCTCATGAATTCATTTTCTTCCGGCAAGCCCAGAGTGCGGTTTGCGCCATCGCCGACCGGCTTTCTCCACGTAGGAAGCGCCCGCACTTTTATTTTTAACTGGCTGTACGCGCGGCACAATGGCGGGACCATGATCCTCCGGCTCGACGATACCGATGTCGAGCGCAACACCGATGCCTCGGTCAACTCCATTTTCGAGGGCCTGAAGTGGCTGGGCCTCGGCTGGGACGAAGAATACAAGCAGTCCCAGCGCATCGATCTGCACCGGCAAATGGCAGAATCGATCTTTCAAAGAGGACTTGCCTACCGCGATTTCACGCCCGCTCACACCGGTGACAGCGAACGTTCCGGAGCGCAAGGGACCTGGTTGTTCAATCCCGGGATGCGTGAACTTTCGCGCGAAGAAAGCGACCGCCGCGCCGCCGCCGGCGAGCCGTTTGCGTTGCGCTTCCGCGTGCCCCGCGAGGGCGGGCACCCCGATGGCGGGAAAAAGGTTCGCTTCGCCGACGCCGTTTATGGCGAACAAGAAAAAGCGGCTGCGGACATCGAAGACTTCGCCCTGTTGCGCTCCGACGGCATGCCCACCTATCACCTGGCCTCCTGCGCCGACGACGCCGATCTGCGCATCAGCCACATCATTCGCGGCCAGGATCATCTGTCGAATACGTACAAACATGTATTGATATTTGAAGCCGCTGGCTTCACTCCTCCGCGGTTTGCGCATCTGCCCCTGCTGGTCGCGCCCGATGGAACCAAGCTCTCCAAGCGCCGCCACGGACCCGTCGTGAGCGTGACTACATATCGCGACGCCGGATTCTTGCCTGAAGCGTTCATCAACTTTCTGTGCCTGTTGGGCTGGTCGCCGAAAGATGATCGCGAGAACCTTTCCCTCCAGGAACTTACCGCCGCTTTTTCGCTGGAAGGGATCAACCGCTCAAATGCGGTTGTGAACTTCAAGGAAGCGGCTGCTATTCCGGTTGTCGAGTCCGGGGCCCCTCCGCTTGTCATCCCGAGCAACGCGAGGGACCTGGGTGTTGCCTCCGCCGAGGACACCTTCGACCCCAAGGCGCTCTGGCTGAACGCCGAACACATTCGCGGCCTTGCCATCGAAGACCTGAGCCAGCGCCTGCTCCCCGTGGTGCAAGAAACGTATCCCCACGTCACGCCGGAAAAAATGCTGCACATCACGCCGCTCATCCGCGAGCGCATTAAGCTGCTGCGCGATGTTCTTACCGCCGCCGACTTTTTCTTCGTCGCCCAACTGCCGCCTTACGATCCCGCCGAACTCATTCCGCAAAAGGGAGACGCGGCCATGGCGCTGAAGGTCTTGCAGCGCGCGAAGGGAGTGCTGCCGGGTGTCGAATTCAAACACGACCCGCTCGACCAGGCGTTGCGCGCCGCCGCTCAGGAATTGGGCGTGAAAGCCGGACAGATGTTTCAACCGATCCGGGTGGCCGTCTGCGGCCGCAAGAACGCCCCGCCACTGTTTGAAACGCTGGAAGTGCTCGGGAAAGAAACCACGGTGGCACGGATCGATCAGGCGATTTCCCGGATTGGATAGGTTCCGGAATCTCGAATTTCGATTTGTGGCATCCCTATCCGATCGCACACGATCTATAGGGTTCTGCGACGCTGCTGCGAGAAGGAAGATCTGCCGCGTCACTTAACCCCGCCAACTTTTGCAGCTATGGAATGAGGTCTCCCATGAAAGCAGTCCAAATCAGCAAGCCCGGCGGAAATTTCGAACTCGTTGATCGACCCACGCCCGAACCTGGCCGCGGTCAAGTGCGCATCAAAGTCGAGGCCTGTGGCATTTGCCAGGGCGACAGTCTGGTGAAAGAAGGCCACTGGCCAGGCATTCAATATCCTCGCGTGCCGGGCCACGAGATCGCTGGCCAAATTGACGCCATCGGCGCCGACGTCATCCAGTGGAAGCCGGGCCAGCGTGTGGGCGTGGGCTGGCACGGCGGGCACTGCTTTACCTGCGATCCGTGCCGCCGCGGAGACTTTATTAACTGCCAGTTCGCGAAGGTCACCGCGATCACTTTTGACGGAGGCTACGCCGAGTATGTCGTCGTTCCCGCCGATGCGGTCGCACTCATCCCCGACGACCTGCCCGCCGACGAAGCTGCGCCACTGCTTTGCGCGGGCCTCACGGTCTTTAATGCGCTGAGAAATTCTGGCGCGCGTGGCGGCGACCTGGTCGCGGTGCAGGGGATCGGCGGGCTCGGGCACCTGGGGATCCAGTATGCCCGGCAGCTGGGGTTTCGCACCGTCGCCATTGGACGCGGCGGCGACAAGCAGGCATTCGCCAAGAAACTCGGCGCGCACGAATACGTCGACACCAGCGCCGGAGATCCGGCTCAGGTGTTGCAGAAAATGGGCGGAGCCCACGTCGTCCTCGCCACTGCGCCGGATTCGAAATCGATCTCCGCGCTGGTCAATGGCCTGGCTCCCCGCGGCACCTTGATGGTTGTGGGCGCGGGCTTCGAATCGCTCACGGTAACGCCGCTTCAACTTATTCCGGGGAGTAAATCGATCCGCGGATGGGCCTCCGGCACCGCTCGCGATTCGCAGGATGCGCTGGAGTTCAGCGCCTTCAGCGGCGTCCGCCCCATGATCGAGCGCTTCCCGCTCGAAAAAGCCGCTGACGCCTACCAGCAAATGATCAGCGGCAAGGCCAGATTCCGCGTCGTGCTCACGATGGTCTAGATACGCTCGCGGACGGGTGGACGCAGCTTGCCCTGAGCTGTCTGGGATTTCGGTAAGCACAATCGATTGACATGAAGTACTTTGTAATGTAAAGTTACTTCAATGATCGCATCCGACGAGCCCTTCCTTCGCCCCGTTCCCAAGCGCTGGATTCCCCGCGAAATGGTGGTTGCGCCTAAGCTTAATCCTTCTCAAGCCGGCGCCCCCGTTGAACCGCATTACGCGCTCCTGATCAACCCGTTCTACCCCAAGGATGCGAACGCCAGCTTCGGCAAGCACGTCCTCACGCCGACTCTCGCGCTGACCAGCTTCGCCGCCACAACCCCCGCGCACTGGCGCGTTGACTACTGGGACGAAAATCTGCTCGACGGCCGCCCGCCTTTTCAACCGATGCCGCAAGTGGTGGGCATCACCGTGCATCTGACTTTCGCAAAGCGCGCCTATGAACTGGCCGACTGGTACCGTGCGCGTGGCGCGAACGTAATTTTCGGAGGATTGCATGTTTTATCCTGTCCCGACGAATGCGCGCCTCACGCCGACGCCCTCGCCCTCGGCGACGGCGTCCAACTCTGGCCGAAAATTCTCCGCGACGTAGAAGCCGGACACCTGCAGCCGCGTTACGTTGCAACCTACGAAAATGACTACTGTGATGATCCTCCGCCGCGCCGTTCGATCCTTCCCCGCCACAGCTTTCTCACCACCACCAGCCTGATCGCCACCCGCGGATGCCACAACCGTTGCGGCTTCTGCTATCTCGCGACCGACGGCCTGCGCATGCCCTACCGCATGAAGCGTCCAGAACAAATCGCTTCCGAATTTCAAGAGAATGGCGAGCCCTACGCCGTCTTCATCGATAACAATCTAGGCTCGCGCCGCGACTATTTGCATTCGCTCTGTGCCGCGCTGCGTCCGCTCGACAAAATCTGGAGTGCCGCCGTCACCATCGACGTGACCGATGATCCCAGCCTGATCCGCAACATGGCGCTCGCCGGATGCACCGGCGTTTTCATCGGCTTCGAGTCGCTCTCGGACGACAATCTTGCCGACGCTCACAAAAAGACACCGAAGACCTCAGACTATGCGCGCCGGGTGCGCATGCTGCACGACCACGGCATCCAGGTGAACGGATCGTTCGTCCTCGGCTTCGACCGCGACCGCAAAGATTCCTTCGCCCGCACCGCGGAATGGATCGAGGGAAATCGTCTGGAATGCGCGACCTTTCACATCCTGACCCCCTACCCTGCGACGCCGTTGTTTCAGCAAATGGAATCGCAAGGCCGCATCCTGCACCGCGACTGGACCCTATATGACACCGGCCACGCCGTCTTCCAGCCCAAGCACATGACGCCCGAAGAGCTCGAGCAAGGCTACGCCTGGATCTACCAGCGTCTGTTCTCCCATGCCTCGATCTGGCGTCGGCGGCCGCAGGTTGAAACGTGGAAAGACTTGCAGGCAATCCCGCTCTACCTCGCCATGTCGTATCTCTACAAGCGCTCCAACCGCTTCTGGCACCTGCTGATCAAGCACGACCTGGTCAATCCAGTCTGGAAGCCGCTGGTGGAGATGACCCGCTGGCGGCATGTTCACTACCGCCGAAGCTTGGCGCAGCGTGAGGTGCCAGTTGCCGCTCCCGGCCAAGTCGTCTCAGCCGGAGTGTGAAAGCCCAAGCCCGCCACTCCGGCGTCCCGATAAAGTCATGCCGCTGCCTGTGCGGACGAAGGCATCCGCCCCTCCGTGGGTCATTTTCCCCTTGACAACGTATCCCATGTGCCATACAGTGTGTATCGCATACTATATGACGAACGGTACAGCAGCCAGCCCCGAGATTCTCGAAAACCTGAAGCTAGAGCTGCGCCGCGGTTGCCTGATTGTCGCCGTCCTGGCCCAGCTTCGGACCGAGCAGTACGGCTACACGCTTCGCAAAGCGCTGGCCGATGACGGCCTGGCCATCGATGAAGGTACCCTCTATCCCTTGCTGCGTCGCCTGGAGACTCAGGGCCTGCTGGTCAGCCAATGGCGTGAAGAGGATAAACGCAACAAGCGCTTCTACCGCCTATCACCGGCCGGAGACTTGATCCTCAAGCAACTGCTCGAGGAGTGGGAAAGCATCAACGCGTCGATCAACAAGATTCTTGAAGAGGCATCGTTATGAGCATGAGCAAAGCGTCCAGCCCAGACAAGTCCACTAACGCAACCGACCTGATCGATCGCTACCTGCAGGCCGTCCGCTTCTGGCTACCCAAAACCAATCGCCGGGAGGACCTGCTCGCAGAGCTGGGGGAAGATCTCCACTCCCAAATCGAGGACAAAGAAGCCGAACTCGACCATCCTCTCGGCAAGCCCGAGATGGCGGCCATCCTGACCCGCTGTGGCAGCCCGATGACGGTCGCTGGCCGCCTCGGTCCGCAACGGTACCTGATCGGGCCCGCCCTGTTCCCGATCTACGCGTTCGTCTTGAAGATGGTCCTCCTGTGGATTCTGCTTCCGATCTTCGTCTTTATCCTCGGCCCGATAAACCTGGCGAATAACGGCGGTGACTGGGCATTGGCCGTGCTTAACACTTTCGGCGCCCTGTGGTCCGGACTATTCATCGCCGCCGGAATTATCACGCTGATCTTTGCCGTTGTTGAGCGCACCAGCGCGCAACTTGGAAGCGAATGCAAATGGGACCCGCTGAACCTGCCGCCCGTGCGAAAAAACGAACCCAAACCATCCCGGCTGAAAACCGTCTGTGAGTTCGGATTTAACATTTTCGGTCTGGTCTGGCTGTTGCTCGTGCCGAAATATCCATTCCTGATCCTCGGTCCGGCAGCGGCGTTTCTGAAAGCAGCGCCGATTCTGCATACGTTTTACGTTCCGTTTGTTTTGCTCAGCGTGTTTGCCTTGATCAGGTCGGGCATCACTCTGGCGCGGCCGCAGTGGACGTGGTTCCCGCTCCTGAGCCAGCTATTGCACTCCGTCCTGATGCTGATCCTGCTGCGTTACATGATCCAAGCCATCACCCACGCGCCCAGCGCCTTTCCGTTCTTGGTCTTACAAGACGCGGTGCGGGGGTCACCGAAATACATCAAGATCGCTGCCATCGTGAATGTGTCGATTCTGATCAGCGTTGCCGGCTCGTGGCTGGGACTCAGCATTGCCGCGATCGTACAGACCTGGGAGTTTCTGCGCTATCTCCGCAAACGGATCTCGACCCCGCGGCAGATCGCGTCGATCGAAGAGCAATAACCCAATCGTGGAGCTCCGGACGCCCTCGTCCGGAGTGCAGCGCCACAAGTCCCTTCATCGCCAGCGCTGCCCCTTCGATCCTTCCCTTGCGGTAAGATCAAAAGCATGAATCCGTCACCTGCCGAGGCCAAAGTGGACGAACACTCCCACCCCGAGCCTCGCCCGTCAAACTTTATCCGCGACATCATCGTCGACGATCTGAAGACTAATAAGTTCAACCGCCGCGTCCAGACCAGATTCCCCCCCGAGCCCAACGGATATCTCCACATCGGCCACGCCAAGGCCATCTGCCTCGACTTCGGCCTCGCCGACGAATTCGGCGGACACACCAACCTGCGCTTCGATGACACTAATCCCGCGAAAGAAGAAACCGAATACGTCGAATCGATCAAAGAAGACGTCAAGTGGCTGGGCTTCCACTGGGACGGTCTCTTCTACGCCTCGGATTATTTCGACCAGCTCTACGAGTGGGCGCTGAAGCTGATTCGCGACGGCAAGGCCTACGTCGATGACCTCTCGGCCGAAGAAATTCGCAAATACCGCGGCACCCTCACCGAGCCGGGCAAGGATAGCCCACATCGCAATCGTTCCGTCGAAGAAAATCTCGACCTGTTTCAGCGCATGAAGGCCAAAGAATTTCCCGACGGCTCGCACGTGCTGCGCGCCAAGATCGACATGGCATCGCCGAATCTAAACATGCGCGATCCCGTCATGTACCGCATCCTGCATGCCGAGCATCACCGCACCGGCAACAAGTGGTGCATCTATCCGATGTACGACTACGCCCACGGCCAGTCGGATTCGCTCGAAAAAGTCACGCACTCCATGTGCACGCTGGAGTTCGAAGACCATCGCCCGCTCTACAACTGGTTCATCCAGCAGCTGGGGATTTTCCCCTCACAGCAAATCGAGTTCGACCGTCTTAATCTGACCTACACGCTGCTGAGCAAGCGTAAGCTGTTGCAGTTGGTGCAGGAAGGCCGCGTGCGTGGATGGGACGATCCCCGCATGCCCACGTTGAGCGGCATCCGCCGCCGCGGCTACACGCCGGAAGCGATCCGCAATTTCACCGCGTCGATTGGCGTTTCAAAAACCACCGGCTCAATCGAACTCGCCATGCTGGAGCATTTCGTCCGCGAGGATTTGAACAAGCGCGCTCCGCGCGTAATGGCCATACTGCGTCCGCTGAGAGTGGTTATCGACAACTATCCGGAGAATCAGGTAGAAGACATGGATGCGGTAAACAATCCTGAAGACGAGAGCGCGGGCACGCGCAAGGTTCCTTTCTCACGCGTGCTGTGCATCGAGCAGGACGATTTCCGCGAAGTTCCTCCACCGAAGTATTACCGGCTTTCGCCGGGCCGCGAAGTTCGGCTTCGTTACGGTTATTTCGTCACTTGCACCAGCGCCGTGAAAAACGAAAAAGGTGAAGTCATCGAAGTTCACTGCACCTACGACCCCGCGAGCAAAGGCGGGAACTCTCCTGACGGCAGAAAAGTGAAAGCGACCATCCATTGGGTCTCCGCTGCGCATGCGGTCGACGCCGAGGTGCGTATCTACGAGAACTTATTTTTGAAGGAAGATCCCAGCGACGTCGAAGAGGGCCAGGATGTTCTCGACAATCTCAATCCCAACTCGCTGGAGATCATCCCCGACGCAAAGGTCGAGCCGTCGCTGTCGAACGCCGCCGCCGGCACTCGTTATCAATTCGAGCGTCTGGGATATTTCTGCGTTGACCCCGACGCAAAGCCAGGAAAGCCAGTCTTCAATCGCACGGTTGCGTTGAAAGACGCCTGGGCAAGGGTAGAGAAGAAACAGGACAAGGCGTAGTCGCAGGTTCAGCGCGATAAGCTATTCGTCGCTGTTCTCCATAAGTCGCCGCAACTCCTGAAGATTGTTCCATGAGAAATCTGGATGGGCGATTCCCCATTCCAGTGCTCGATCCCAAGTATCCTTGAGGCGCGGATCTTCCGACCAGTGCTCGAAATATGGCCTTAAACCTTGACTCTCCAGCGCGTGCTCTAAGAATCCTGTTTCGAGTGCATTGCGGATTTCATCTCCGCTGGTCAAAAACAATTCGGTAACCAAGTGCGCGGTGCGACGAATTACTTCGTCGCAGTCTCCCCCTTCAAGGAGTTGACGCAGCCAGCCGTGAAGGGTGCTCGCTGCCTCATAGCGGCTTTCAATTTCGTCGTTATCCTTCACATCTTGTCGAATGCATTCCAGCAGATAGTTTTGGACTGATTTGCACTCGAGTTCTTTAGCGAGTTCTGGCTTTATTCGGTGGTAGCCTTCCCCAGTGATTCTGTAAATCTTTGCCAAGGTCGGCAAGTCGTTGGTTGCCTCGATCCACCTCTCAACGTCGCTTCGGGAGAGCACTTCTTGCGAAGCGACTGCGGCATCGATCTCAGCTCCAAAATTCATAAGTACAATCCTGCGGCAAAATGCGAAACCCCGAGCGCGTTTTCCACTCGGGGTTGCACATCAGCCTGTCCAGCTTCGAATACGATTATCAAAGGGTACGAATCGTAGGTCAAGGTTACCTGAGGAGTCCTTTGCTTCGGCTCTAGGCGATTGTCAATGGTCACCGAGCTGAATTGTTATGTTTAGAACACAGGAGCCCTCAAACAAATGCTCCCGCCTGCTCTTCCGGTAGTACAATTCCCGCGCGATCTACGCGTGACATCCCATGCACTCAATCATTCTCCTCGCATTTCCTGGGTTCTTTCCCACGCCGGCCTCAATGTGTGCCGCCGCCGTCCTGCTTTTGCCGATTGCCTTATGGGCTGCGAAGGCCGATATCGCGGAGGCGCGCGGCCTCGACAAATTCGTCGCCTTGGGAAATCTGTGTTTCGCCCTCCCCTTGGCGGTCTTCGGCGCGGAGCACTTCGCGGCCGCGAAATTTATCCAGCAGGGGGTGCCCTCGTATGTCCCGTGGCATTTGTTTTGGGCTTACTTCGTCGGCGTTGCGTTGCTGGCCGCGTCCCTGAGCATCGCCACAAAAATTGAGGTGCGCTGGTCCGGCCTGATGTTCGGCATCATGATGTTTCTTTTTGTCGCGATGATGGACATCCCGGGAGTTCTCGCCGAGCCCAAGAACAGAATTGCGTGGACGTTGGCTCTCCGTGAGATGGTATTCGGCGGCGGAGGCTGGCTGCTTGCCGCGGGCGCCATGCAACCAGGCCGAGGCAAGAGCGCGCTGATTCTCGTGGGCCGCGTGCTGGTCGGGATCGCCGCCATATTTTATGGCGTGGAGACTTTTCTGCACCCCTTGGGCATGCCCGGCGTCCCGCTCGAAAAATTGATGCCCGTGTGGATTCCGGCGCGTCCGCTCATCGGCTATCTGACGGCCGCAATTCTTGTTGTCGCCGGAGCAGCCATTCTGCTGGCCAGAAACACGCGTATGGCAGCAACGTATCTCGGCGCCTGGATTGTGCTGCTGGTTGTGTTCGTCTATACGCCAGTTCTGATCGCGTCGCTGGCCGACCCGAGTACGGATGTCAAAGTCGAAGGCCTGAACTACTTTTTCGACACACTGCTGTTTGGGGGAACGATTCTAGCCCTCGCCAGCGCGATAACCCTCGCCGACTAAATTAACGGCTGTCACGCTGAGCGAAAACCGATCATCGCGAAGCGACGGTCGCTCGCAGTCAAAGCATCCCTACCCGAAGCGCGGATCAGCAATTCTGACAAAGCCTGGACCGCAGTACCGCAATGGCGATAGGGATGCTTCGACTCCGCAGTGACGATCGCATTGCGATCCTCACTTCTCCGCTCAGCATGACAAGTGGGATGGGTTTAGCTGAAAGCTGATGGCTGATTGCTGAAAGCCGCCCTAGTTGTGCACGTGCGGACTCTGCGCAGGATTGGCGTGGTGCGTGGCTGGTTCTTTCACGACTTTCACATCAAAACTTACCGGCACGGTCTTCGGCGGAAAGCATTGCGCATTATCGCAAGCCTGGTAGCGCAGCACGCCATGCATCACATACTTCCCCGGCGTCACCGAGAGCAGCGGATGCACGGCCACGGCGATCGTGAAATCCCCGCTGTACACGCTGAGTTGCTGATCGGGCGAAAAAGGGAACGTCAATTCCTGTCCCTCAGGATACGCAATCTTTCCGAGGACGATGTCGGTGGGCAGGTCCATCTTCAAAGCCGTCGGAATCAGGAACTCGTCCTTCGGCGTGTTCGAGTTGATGTGAAATCCCGAAGCCACGCGGAAATTCAGATTCACCATGGTCTGCGCAGCCCGCGGAGCCGTAACCAGCGGCACCGCGGCGAACGTAACCGAAGGCGCTTTGCCGGCCTGCGCAAAAGCTGCGCCCGCAATCAGTGCCACGAACAACGCTAGCAGCGACATCAGTCTCGAGTTGTGATCGCGCGAGCTCATGATTTTGACAACTACTCCTAACTCGCCCATCCCAATAAAGCCAACAGCAATACTAGAGCCGGCTGGCCCGCATTCCTATTGTCACTTCTGAGCCCGCAACATCACCGGCGGGGTCAGGGTCGCGGTGGTCACCTGTGTGTCCAACGCTTTCTTGATCGAATCCTCGATCTCACCCTTGCCCTTCAGCCCGATAATCTTGTCGACAATTTTCCCATCGCGGCCAATGAAGAAGCTCTCGGGCAGCGCCGGGACGCCGCCATACGCGTCGCCCACGGCTTCCTTGCCCAGCAGTACCGGATAATTCACTCCCATATCTTTAGCGAACTTGGCAATGTCATCCTTGCCAGAATCATCCATGGCGATCCCGACGACCTGCAGACCCTGCGCGCCGTACTGATTCTGCAATTCGACCAGCCACGGGGTTTCGATCTTGCACGGCCCGCACCAGGTGGCCCAGAAATTAAGCAGCACGGCTTTGCCGCGCAGGTCGGACAGCCGCAGGTTCTTGCCGTCCAGCGATTCGAGCGTGAAATCCGGGGCCGGGTTCGATTTCATGATTCCAGCCGTGGTCGCATCCCGCCGCGACATATGCACTCCGAAATACAGCATCGCCGCCGCCACCACGGCGACGACAACCAGCGCCAGCGGATTGCGACTCCCGCGCGCGGCCGCTGCAGGGGCAGCGAAGGCACCCTCAGTGAAATCCGAGGAGTGAAAGGTAGCCCCACAATTGCCGCAGGTTAAGGCGCTGACCGCCCCAGGGTCGGCTCCCGTTCCGAGGCTGGCGCCTTGATTCAACCCAGCCCCACACTTTGGACAAAACTGAAATTCTTCAATCTTCACAACCGTACCCTCCAAACTACAAAGCAAACCGGTTCAAAAACGATAACCAGCTCGAAATCAGGGTAAACCGCCCGAGCACCAGCAACACCCCGAGCGCGATCATCAAGCCGCCCGAGGCCACTTCCAGCACGTGCATATGCGAGCGGAAGCGGCTGTAAAACTTCAAAAAACGCTCCATCAGCAGGGAAGTCAGCAGAAACGGCACCGCCAGCCCCAGCGAATAGACGGCGAGCAGCAAAATGCCTTTGACTAGCGTGTCCTGCTCGCTGGCCAGCGTCAGCAGGACCGTTAGAATCGGCCCCAGACAAGGCGTCCAGCCGAACGCGAACGCGAATCCAATTACGAACGCGCCAATCGGCGTGCTGCTGCCCTTTACGCTGTGCAGCCGCGCGTCGGTATACAGCGCCTTGATCTTGAAAATTCCGGTCAGGTGCAACCCGAAGATAATAATCACCACGCCCGCGACGATCGACAGCGTGTGTTTGTAGCGCGCCGCCATCTGCCCGATTTCGGTCGAGATCGCGCCCAGCGTAATGAATACCACGCTGAACCCGAGGATGAATCCAACCGAATTGATCATCACCCGCTGCATCAGCTGGCCCTGCCGCGCTTTCAATTCCTCCACTCCCGCGCCCGAGATCAGAGACACGTATCCCGGCACCAGCGGCAGCACGCACGGCGAGAGAAAAGAAATCAGGCCCGCGATGAAGGCCGCAAGCGGAAGTGGAAGACCCGAGAGAAAGCTGGACATTCGTCTTTATTGTACCTGCTGGCATTGCATCCTCTAGATAAGACGCTCGCGGCAGGATTTAGTTGCAGCACGATTGCCGCGCGCGATCCCCCGCTCAGCGCGATTGACCGCGACGCGCAGTTGCGGCCGGTCGTGTGAGTTTCGGCGTGGTTGCCGGGGCAGGCTGCGCCGGAGCTGCCGGCGCCTCTTCGGGAGCTTCCGCCAGCTTATGCAAAACGCCGATGGGAACCGTCGCCACCAGCACCGCCCGCGTATCTTCCTGGCGGACCTGCATACTGTCAAAAAGAGTTTTCACGTCCGCATCCGTGCCCGGCGACCCGACCGAAGCTTCGGCGCTGTGAAACATCGCCAGGAAAACGCCGATCTTATTGGTTAAGTTGAGCGCGTCTTCGGCGCTGCCCGCCTCGGCTTCCGCCCGCAGATGCAGCACACCGGCTCGCAGCGGCAGATGCAGTGGGTTGTAGCTGGCGGAAATCACCAGATCGGCCGGCTTCGAAAAGACACTGGACCACACCCCGAACTCCGGCGACTGGGGCTCGACGTGCGCCACCATCCAAACCGGACTGGCGAACTGCACCCGCTTGTAATAGCGGCGCAGCAAGGCCGGGCCGCCAAACGGCGACGCCAGCCGTCGCGACCGGTCGACCATGCCGCGAATCACCGCCGGATCGTCGTGATTGGAAGCAGCGACCGTATCCACACCAAGAATCGCGATGCGGAATGACCGTCCGTAGATCGGGATGGTAAAGATATCGACGGAGTGATAATTCTCGACCGACTGCGCCGTGCGCTTCAGGTACGCCACACACCTGAACTGATCAAATCTTCCCGTAAAGACTTCGGAAAAACGAGGTTCTGTGGCCGCGCCGCCAGTCCCGCCGCCCGGCCAGGCCTGCGGATAATGGACCGCGAAAGCTACCGCGTCCAGATCGCGCTCGAAATCAAAGCCAGTTTCCTGAAGGAAGCGGTCGTATTCCGGATCGTGCGTGACCGGACCGTTTGCGCCAGAGAAGAAGGACTTACCCGAACTCGCCTTGCGCACCCAGCCAAAGTTGGCGTAGACAAAAGCGTCAGCGCCCGGCAGCAGCCGCGCCGGTTCCGGCGGAGCATGCTTGCGCAGCTGAACGGCAAGGGTCACCGCCGCAGCCACTATTACGACCGCCAGCGCGAGAGGGAATGCGCGTCTTATTCGCATGAAGTGCGGGTCAGGGATGAAATGATAGCACCTGACCAGTCCAGTCCGCCGGTAGGGTCCTGATTCACCCGCCGAATGGTTGCGCCAAAACTTCCCCTTGTGATACCTTAAATAATTGTCCCGGACATCTGGCAGGGATTAGTGGGATTAGTTTGCGCGATAGCGCGTCTTAACCCCCAAGTTTGCTGGCGTAGCTCAGTCGGTAGAGCACCTGATTTGTAATCAGGGGGTCGGGGGTTCAAATCCCTTCGCCAGCTCCAGGAAACGAAAATCAGGAAACGAAAACCAGGAAACGAATTCAGCAGGCGGCGGTAGCGGCGCAGCAGGTTTTTCCAACGCACTCCATTCGAGACTTTTCCGGCGTGTGGTGATCTTCGCGGCTTCTTGTGCGCGAGCCTTGGTTTCCCTGTGTTGCGAAAGTAGAGTGTGGCTGTAGCTATGATCGGCGGGCTTACCGTGAACGTTTCCCGGCGGCCTGCCGGGTGGTCTGCTGGACGGAGCATAACGGCTGCATCGCCCGAGAAAGTTTGCACAGGTGGGTGAGTGGTTAAAGCCAACAGACTGTAAATCTGTCCCTCCTAGCGAGGTACGAAGGTTCGAATCCTTCCCTGTGCACCAGAATACGTTGCACCATTTGATTTTGTGAGCCGCGGTTGTGAATTGTTGATTTGTGAATCGCCTGTCCATTGCGCTGGTCGCCTATGTGGTGCTGGGAGCGCTGGCGTGGACGACGTTGACTGACCCCAAGTTTCGGGTGGGAACTCTGGCGATTCTGGCGCTGTTCGCGGTGAAGTCGGTGCTGCGCCGCAAAGACGCGCTGCACGTCGACAATGACGGCGAATAGGCTTTGGCGGTGAGCTGACAGCTGCTTTTAGGGCCGATGTAGCTCAGTTGGTAGAGCACTCCCTTGGTAAGGGAGAGGTCACCAGTTCAATCCTGGTCATCGGCTCCATAGTTTGGTGCAGGAGTCGTGATGTTGACGGATAGCGCCTGGCACGTTTTGAAGTGGTTGTGGTCGGCGGTTTTCATCGCCTACCTGATTCTTCAGGTGCTGACCATCAGGCGTTCGACTGGCGAAGGCAAGCGGCGCAGCCATTTGGTTCTTTTGGTGATGTTGGTCGCCATTACGATCCAGAGTTCGATTGAACGGATTTTCGAGAACCGCGCGGCGAATAGGATTTCAATCCTTGCGGTTGGTGCGTTAGCGGTTGGTGCAATTGCTGTTTTGGCTCGGTTGATTCGCGGCCAGCGCAGAGCGGAAGCCGATGCTGGCAAGGGTACTACTGAGGGCCAGATTCGGTCGATGAATTTAAGCTGACGGCTGAAAGCCGATAGCTGTTTTCAAGGCGGGAGTAACTCAGTGGTAGAGTCACAGCCTTCCAAGCTGTTGGTCGCGGGTTCGATTCCCGTCTCCCGCTCCATGGAATTTGATTGAGGGAAGTTGAAGCTTCGAGCATGACAGCGACTTTCGAGCGGGCTCCGATCAGGATTGAGAAGGAGCAAGAGTTCGCCCGGCTGCAAGCGGCGGTGGAGCAAGCGTTCCAGCCCGAGAAGGCTGAGCGCTTCCTGAAGCAGCTGGACCGCAAGGGAATTCGCGTCAGGGATTTTGACGGAGTGCTGACGCAGCGAGTGCTCGAAGGCTTCGCCGAAAAGGGACTGGACGCGCGCAGTTTGTATGCGTCGCTCCCGGTGTCCGATCAGGCGCAGATGCGCGAGTTTTACCTGTCGAAGCTGGAAACGGTAGATCAGGCGCTGCGGCACAAGTTTAAGAAGCTGTATCAGTATTACTGAGAGCAGTTGCATAGGTCCTTCGCGGCAAACAGCGCCGCTCAGGATGACAAGGGTTTTAGGATTTGAGCTAGAAGCTAGGAGCTAAGAGCTGAGTTATGGCGAAAGAAAAATTTGACCGCACCAAGCCGCACTGCAACGTAGGGACGATTGGTCACATCGACCATGGCAAGACTACGCTGACGGCGGCCATCACCAAGGTATTGTCGAAGCACAATCCGAAGAACACGTTCCGGTCGTTTGACTCGATCGACAACGCGCCGGAAGAAAAGGCGCGTGGCATCACAATCGCGACGGCGCACGTCGAGTATGAGACGGCGAACCGGCACTACGCGCACGTCGACTGCCCGGGCCACGCCGACTACATCAAGAACATGATCACGGGCGCGGCGCAGATGGATGGCGGCATTCTGGTGGTGGCGGCGACGGATGGTCCGATGCCGCAGACCCGCGAACACGTGCTGCTGGCGCGGCAGGTGGGTGTGCCGTATCTCGTCGTCGCGTTAAATAAAGTCGATGCAGTCGATGATCCGGAGTTGCTCGAGCTCGTTGAGCTTGAAGTCCGCGAGCTGCTGAAGAGCTACAAGTTCCCCGGCGACGACGTTCCTGTGGTTCGCGTTTCCGCACTGGGCGCGCTGAACGGAGAAGCCAAGGCGGAGGCGCAGGTCGACGAGTTGATGGCGGCGGTGGACAAATACATTCCGCAGCCGGCGCGCGAACTGGACAAGCCGTTCCTGATGCCGATCGAAGATATCTTTTCGATTCAAGGCCGCGGCACGGTGGTCACCGGAAGAATCGAGCGCGGCAAAGTGAAGGTTGGCGAAGAAGTAGAAATCGTCGGCTTCCGCGACACCCGCAAGACGGTGGTGACGGGCGTCGAAATGTTCAAGAAGCAACTCGACGAAGGCATGGCGGGAGACAACGCCGGACTTCTGCTGCGCGGCATTGCGAAAGAAGATGTCGAGCGCGGCATGGTGCTGGCGAAGACCGGATCGATCACTCCGCACACCAAGTTCAAGGCGGAAGTCTACATTCTGACCAAAGAAGAGGGTGGACGTCATACGCCATTCTTCAAGGGATATCGTCCGCAGTTTTATCTGCGTACGACGGACGTGACGGGCGTGGCGGAGTTGCCGGCGGGCACGGAAATGGTGATGCCGGGAGACAACGTCAGCCTGGTAATTGAGTTGATCACGCCGGTGGCCATGGAAAAAGGCTTGCGTTTCGCGATCCGCGAAGGCGGGCATACGGTAGGCGCCGGCACGATTGCGGAGATTATTCAGTAGCAGCTTCTAGCTACTAGCCTCTAGCTACTAGCTAAAGCGGCAAGGTAGAACGCCGGATGAGATGGCGTGAATTAGGTTGGCTGATTGCTATCCTCGCTGTTTTTGCGCTTGATTGCGTTCCGTGGGGAACATTGATCAGGCTGGCGAAAGAAGAAGCAAAGAGACCGCCAAAGGATGATGTTCTCTGATATTGCTAGAAGCTAGCAGCTAGGAGCTAGCAGCTAAGTTAGGAGTTGTTGAGATGCCCCGAGAAATAGTGACATTACAATGCGGTGACTGCAAAGAGCGGAACTATTCGACGACCAAGAACCGGAAGACGACGACGGAACGGTTGGA
>Ga0302324_100004346_pt1 | contig 31407 bp, 30 predicted proteins | sample Palsa_T0_1_FD_201949 | JGI IMG/M metagenome (GOLD analysis project Ga0302324, IMG submission 201949) | Peat permafrost microbial communities from Stordalen Mire near Abisko, Sweden - Palsa_T0_1 | ecosystem: Environmental > Terrestrial > Soil > Palsa > Peat permafrost | place: Sweden: Abisko... | reverse complement strand
ACCCGACTATCGAAACCCGCTCGGCGGTGCTGCGCCGATCCTTCCGCAAAGACTTTCCCGCCGCCGTACGGGGCGAAGGCGTGTTCCTCTGGGATGCCGACGGCCATAAATATCTGGACCTAGCAGGATCCGCCGCGGTCAACTTCATCGGCCACGGCGTGCCGGAAATTTCGGCGGCCATATCAGCCCAGGCCGCGAAACTGGAATTCGTTCACACCAGCCAGTTCACCACGGCGGTCGCCGAAGAATATGCCGGGGAATTGCTCGACTTCGCCGGAGTCAACGCAAACGGACATTTTCGCGGTGGCGCCGTCTACTTCACCAGCGGTGGCAGCGAATCGATCGAAACCGCGCTGAAGTTGGCCCGCCAGTATCAAGTCGAAATCTCACAATCGGCGCGCTACCAGACACTCAGCCGGCAGCAGAGCTATCACGGGTCGACGCTGGGCGCGCTATCCGTCTCCGGCAACCGGCGCCGTCGCGAAATTTATCTACCCATGTTGCGGGAGTTCGCGCACGTTGGCATGCCCTACTGCTACCGCTGCGATTTCGATTGCACTGACGGTTGCCGTAACTGTGGCCAGCAATATGCCGCGGAACTTGAGCGGGCAATCGAAGATTCCCATGGCGAGGCCGCTGCGTTCATCTTCGAACCAGTCAGCGGAGCGACCCTGGGGGCGGTCGTTCCGCCGCCGGGATATTTGCAGAGCATCGCGGAAATTTGCAGCCGCCATGGCGTACTGCTCATCGCCGACGAAGTCATGACCGGCGTGGGCCGCACTGGCCGAAATTTTGCCGTCGAGCATTCAGAAATTAAGCCGGACATCCTCGTCACTGCCAAAGGTCTGTCCAGCGGATACGCTCCGCTGGGCGCCGTCATCGCTACGAAGAGAGTGATTGACCCTATTGCCGGCGGCTCCGGTGCATTCCTGCATGGCTTCACTTACAACGCACATCCCGTTTCGCTTGCCGCCGGGCGCGCTGTGCTGAGGTACTTACAGGCGAAGAATTTCGTCGAAGCCGCCGACTCCGGCCGGACCGGCAGTGCTGCCGCTCAATTCAAGCAAGCTCTTGGGAGCATATGCGACGAAGAAGGAGTAGGAGATGTCCGCGGCATCGGACTGTTGTGGGCGATAGAGTTCGTCGCCGACAAAACTACTAAGCGCCCTTTCCCGCCGGAAAAAACTTTCGCTGCCCGCGTGAGCGCGGCGGCCATGAAGCGCGGTCTGCTGGTTTATCCCATGCAAGGCAGCGTCGACGGAATCAGCGGAGACCACATCCTTCTGGCTCCGCCCGCCATTATCACGGCCGATCAAATCGCCCAGGCGGCGGAGCAGTTACGTGAAGCTATTCGCGAAGTGCACGTCTCTTTCTGAAAGTGCCTTGAAGAAACGAGTGGAGCCTCAATCCGAATTTCTTCGCGCCGCCCGCGGCTTCCTTTGCGACCTCCGCGGTTAAAGTGTCTTGGCATTGATCGGAAAGTCAAAAGAATTTAACCGCAAAGGTCGCAAAGAAAGGCCGCGAAGATCGCAAAGAAAGACGGGTAAAATTCACTGGAACGTTCAATGAAAAATCCCACGACTCTACCGGCTAATAGCTATTTATTCATTCCGTGCAGCCAGCGCCCGCGCAGCACGTAATACTCGTTGATCGGGCGGTCGTCGGTTAGAGAGGGAGTTGCAGGGGACTGCAGGATTACCGCCTCGATCGGAACTTCGCTGTGCAGCAGACTCTGGAACGCGCTTAATACTGCCTCGCGGCCGCGACCCGCTGGCGCCCACTCCGCCAGATCAGCCGCAGCGTCCGGCGGCAACCGATTCTGCAACTCCTCCGCGGTCAAATTCGGCAGAGGATGTTGGCTGGCCAGAAAGTGAAATCCCCAGAGCGTTCCCCAGCGAAACACTCGGACGTAGGGGAACGAATTGTGCAGGGCGCGCGCTACTGCGGCGAAGTCTTCTGCATCGCCATCGGGCAGCCACTGTGCCAGAATCCCGTCGGGACGCAGGCGCTTGCGAGCCGCCGCATAAAATTCTTCCGAATAAAGCATGCTCGATCCCGCAGCCTTGACCGGAGGCGGCGGATCGACCGTGATCAGATCGAACTGCTGCGTCGTGCGTTCCAGATAGCGTCGCCCGTCGTCGATCACGATGTGCGCCTGAGGCAGCTTCACTACCTCTGGCCCGTCGCTGTGAAAGTACCAGAACAGCTGAGGCACGCTGGGCACCAGTTCAACGGCGGTGGTATTGATCTTCCAGCTCAGCAGCGAGCGGAACGTGGTGCCCATGCCGAAGCAGATGTCGAGTGCGTCCTGCGGCGGGCGATTGAGGAACGCCAGCGGAAGATGGGCCATCATCTTGGTGATGGGAGTCAGACTGGTCATGCCGTAGCCATTGACCAGAAGTTGTTTGCGCATTCCGCTTCCCGTGGCGATGACCGTTGCGGTGGAATCGCGCCGCACCTGCGATCGCGGATTTACCTCGGAGTAGCCCTTTCCGATGTAAACTAGCGCTGCCGCCAGGGGGAGCAGCGCATAGGCCGCCAGTCGCGCAGTGCGACTCATTCGCGGGCCGGGTCGCAACGGCAGCAATCCGACTATGAGCCAGGGCAGTGCCAGCGCAGTCAGCGCCCAGCGTTCGCTCACGTAGGGCAACAGTCCGAAGCCCGCCAGCAATGGCCCGACAATGCAACCCATGACGTTCACCGCGTAGGCACTCCCCGCCCTTCCCGGATCCCCGCCGGAGCGCCGGTCGACCAGCATTGGAGTTAGAAATCCCAGGAGCCCGGTAAATGGCGCGATGCCCAGCACCAGCCGGAGCATGTTCGACAGCCTGAAGGTGGGGCTCGACGTAATCAGCGGAAACAGCGCCGAGAGCGCCATCAACGTCCACAGCACTGGACTTTCCTGAGTAGCCCCCAGCGCCTTCTCCCGCCCGCCGCGCGAACTCCACGAGCGGTAAAGACGGGAGCCTACGAACGTTGCGGAAAGGTAAATCGCAAGGATCGAGGCGAAAGCATAGACCACCGTGCCGAGGTAGGGCGTGAACTGACGCACCCACACGACCTCCATCCCCATGCTGGTGAGGCCGGTCAAAAAGAGCAGGATCAGCGAGCCACCCGCCGTCCGCGTGGGGCCCGGATCGACTGCGGCGGTAGCAGATTCCTGTGCGGGCTTTGATGCCTGGTTCGACAGCGCCAAAGCCGCAAGCGCGATCAATGCATTGCACAACAGGCCAACCATCAGCGTCCCGTGGAAGCCCAGCAGTTCGATCAGAACCAGTGGCACAACCGTTCCCGCAACTGCGCCCGTAACATTTGCCATGTAGAGATAGCTGAAGGAGCGCGCGGCCTCGCGAGGCAAGGTCTGCGCAATAGCGCGCATGGCCACAGGAATGGTCGCACCCATCAAGGCGCACCAGGGAATCAGCGTCCAGCCCACCCACAAGCCGGCGGCGCAGTAGTAGCCGAAAGAAGAAGTGAGGCCGAGATGTTCCAGGATGCTGCGCCCCCAGGAAAGTTCATAGGGAACCACGACGGCGGAAATGCCGATCAGCAGTTCGATAACAGCGTAAATACGCAACGCGGGAAAACGGGTTGGACTAATCCGCGCCGAAGCAGCCTGGTCGGCCGGCGAAGAACGAAGCCATTTCCCGCTGGCCCAGGAGCCGAGTCCCATGCCCGCCATAAATACGGAAAGAACGATCGACACCATGGCAGTGGTAACGCCGAACTGCGCCATCGAAAGGCGTAGCCAGACCAATTCATAGAGGACGCCGCAGAATCCGGAAAAAAAGAAAAAAAAGAAGTACCAGTTCAAGCCGGTCCTCCCACCGATGGATACAGCCGCATGCGGTGGCGGCGATGGGGCATGTGGGGATGGAACGTGCTGGGACTGTACATGTTGAGATTGACTATAGCGAAGCCTAGGCTGGGGGAATGAAAACACACCCGTCCGGCCTCTACAAGTGCTATCGGAAAAATGATGTGGCGACGTAAGTTCCTGCCGGGGAACAGGTTCGGGGTTGATGTCGATTTGATTCGCGGTTGACGGTGGGTGCATTGCTCTCCGCCGCCATCGGCGCGAAAGTAGTCCCCGCCCGACTGAACTCCAGATCATGGAAAGAAAAACGAAGACGGATGTGATGACCGATTTCTGCGAGCAACCGAATCCCCGGGTCCTCGATGCACTTCGCGACGCGGAGATGCGCCGCATGCGTCCCTCCGGCGACATGCAGCGCATACAGGAAAGCTGGGTCGCGGCGGCAGAAAAGCGCGCCCTCCTGTGGCTGGCCGCGCGCCTGCCGGAGAGAATCACTCCCGACCATCTGACGGCGTTGGGCCTGATGGCGCAGATTGGCGCGGGCGCAGGCTATGCTCTCGCCGCCGGGAATCGTTACACGCTTTTCGTGGTGATCATTTTTCTCGCGCTGAACTGGCTGGGAGATTCGCTCGACGGAACGCTGGCCCGTGTCCGCCGGCGGCAGCGCCCGCGCTACGGATTCTACGTCGACCACATGGTCGACAGCTTCGGAGCGCTTGCCCTGATGGGCGGCCTGGCCCTCTCGGGATACATGCACCCGTGGATCGCCATCGGCCTGCTCATCGCGTTCCTGATGCTCTCGGTGCAGTCCTACCTGGCGACCAATGCGCTGGGCGAGTTTCGCATCTCGTTCTGGCGCTTCGGACCTACCGAGCTGCGCCTGCTGCTGGCGGCGGGCAACCTGGCTCTTTTCTGGAGACCGACGGTGCATCTTTTCGGCGGGCAATATCAATATCGCCTGTTCGATGTGGGAGGCGCTCTCGGCCTTACCGGCATGGGATTGATGTTGATTGTCTTCACCCTGCAAAACACCATCCGGCTTTATCGCGAGGAAAGGCTCGCGTGATGACAGGCTCCCACGCGATGACGGTGACAACGACGGCTCGTTCATCCGGCCTCAAGCTTCCGCCCACCACGCTGGTGCGCTGGTGCAAGTTCAATCTGGTCGGAGGAATCGGGATTGGGGTGCAACTGTCCGCCCTGTTTCTGCTGAAGAGGATCCTCCACTTCAACTATCTCGCGGCGGCAGCGATCGCAGTAGAAGTCGCGGTGGTGCACAACTTCATCTGGCACGAACGGTTCACCTGGGCCGATCGAATAAACTTGGATAGAACCGGTTCGTGGCGACGGTCGCTGTCTCGACTTGCACGCTTCAATCTGACCAATGGAGCTGTGTCGATCCTGGGTAACGTGGCCCTGCTGGAGGTGATGGTTGGCCTCGGCCGCATGAATTATCTAGTGTCGAATGCGATCGCAATTGCACTATGCTCGCTGGCTAATTTCCTGGTGAGCGAGACCTGGGTCTTTCAGGCTCCGGCCGTGGTTAGCAATGCCAGGAGAGAAGGCGGAGACTTCAAGAAGGAACCTGTGCGTGGTTGATCGCGCCCGATGGGCCTGGAATTCACTTTGAAATTGCGGCACAAACGCATTAATATTCTGATGCCGGAGCTTGGCCACCGTCCCAGCATAGACTGCTGGTGCGCACACACACTGAATGTGCGGCAGCGGCAGGGGCGGTGGCGAAGCAGAGTGAGTCCCATCATATCGTCGCCGGCCGCGATACCCCGGCACGAGGCCTCAGAAGTCCGGGCCCTGAAAAGGCCCAGTTTTACTGGCCATCCCCCTTTAGCTAGCGACCGATGCCAGGATCGCGACACGGAGGAACTTTGTGAAGAGGCTCGTTTTATTGTTCTGTCTCTGTTTCTTGAGCGCTTTAGCCCCGGCTCAGAAGGGGAAATTCTCTACCTACACGAAAACCTGGAACGGCCTGACCAGGATCTATTCCATTTATGTGCCCCCGGTTTTGCAAAAAAATCCGGCGCTGGTGATGGTCTTGCATCGGCGCGGCTCTCAACCCCAAGTCCGACCCCCCGCTCACGGTTTGCACCAAGACCATGGGTTGGGACGGGCTGGCCGACGCCAACGGATTTCTTCTGATCTGTCCTGTCGGATCGTTCATCCCGGGCTCGCCCACGGGCCGTTTTATGTGGGAGTCCTACGGTATGGCCAGCTATTTTCCGGCAGTACCGGACGATTCCGGATTTCTCCGCGATCTGGTGCTTGCGATGGAGAAGCCCGTCTCCTCGGGCGGCTTCGCGGTCGATCCGGAGCGCGTTTTCGTGATGGGCTTTTCGTCGGGCGCGATGATGACGCACCGAATGTGCATCGAGAATGCTGACCTGGTAGCGGCTTGCGCGCCGGTATCGGGAGGCATCTACGTGGGAACCGATTTTGTTCCGCCGCTTCCGTCGCAGCCGGTCTCGATTTTCGAGCTGCACGGCGATGCCGACACCACTCTGGGCTATTGCGGGGGAATGTTATGGCCCGTTCCGAACGAGCCCAAGGTTTCCGTGCCCAGCGTGGATGTGGATGTGAATTACTGGCTGGCCGCCGACCGGCTGCTTTCGAATCCGACTCCGCTATGCACGGATGGCGATGCTTCCCCGAATGTTTTCCGGGTGGATTCCAAGTCGAGGGACGGACAGACCGAGCTTCAGTTCGCGCGGGAGTTGGGATATGGCCACACCTACGACGCCTGGACTATCACGTCGACCTGGGAGTTTTTCAGCACGCACGGACGGCAGTAAAAGTGGGAAAAGTTGCCGGCGTTCTACTTTCTTAGGGCACTTCTTCCGCCCCGTCCTTCGCCTGCGCTTGGGTTTTTCGGCATATGGAAATCGCGGCGCATTACACCGCCTTGGCCCTGGCCTTGAGCGGCTTCGCGTCGGTCAGCGGAATGCTGAAAGGCTCGCCCACTGGCGATTCCAAACAGTGTTCAACGGCATCAGCCATACTCTGGCACTCTTCCTGTTTTAGCGCGAGCCAATCGGCCAGCGCGGCTTTCTCCCGCGCCACGCCCTCGAGGTTGCGGCTGATGCGTACCATGTAGTGGGCCTTGGTACTCTCCAGTTCGGCCTGAATCTCTACAACCTCCTGCGCTTTTCTCGTCCACTCGGCCTCCATGTGCTTACTCTGCTCGGCCTCGTAGGAATCCAGGGCCTGCTGGCGCGCCTCGGCGTCCCGGTGGATCTGGTCGAGGGGAATACCGCCTGCGTCGAGTGCCATCAGAATCGCGGAGCGCTTCATCTCCCGGGACAGTCCGCGGATGTGCTCGCTATGCAGCATCTCGATGACTTTGTTGATGGTGTATCCCTTTCGGGGAGTGATGATTCCCGCGGTGCGGTAAATATCCTCCAAAGGCAACAACTCGATGGGGAAGGTGGGCGCCTCCTGGGCGGATTGCGCTGGAATTTTTTCCGGGAACTGATTTATGGGGGGCATCGGATTCTCCTGTTCGCTCTCGTTTTGTTTTGTTCTCGTACGGTTTTCGTTCTCCCTGGCGTGGAGGTTGGCAGGCTTCTTGCGCCAGGCCAATTCGAACCATCTGGGTTGCATAGATTTCCTTTCAGGGACGGATTTGGCAACAGGCTGTTGCATTCGGACCGGTGTTCGCCGAACGGGATCGAGGTCTGGGTCGAGGTTTCGGGGAGGCGAGATGGCGCGCCTTTTCCGTGCGGCTCCGCCGTGGCGAACCGTGGGCACAAGGGCGAGGGGCGCGCTTGGGAGGTCCTCACCTCGGCGGTACTTGGTTACGTGGTCCTCGGGTGAGTGGTTCAGGGCCCGCGCATTCTTCTGCACGGCTACTGGGATTTCGTTTAGCGCATGCACTGGCTGCGGCTGGAGATGCGCGGGACCGGGTTGGGTAGAACCGGGAATCTCATCGCCCACGGTCTTCGCAGTATCCCGCTGAATACCGACCAGATATTCACTGCCAGCACTCCGGCAGTAGCGCGCGGTACCACCGAACTCCTCGAATCGCCACTGAATCTTAAGTTTTGTCCCGACCGCGATAGGCGCTTTGATCCTGATGCAGGCCCCGCTGACCGACCGATCCTCCATGCATGCGGGGATCGCCTGCAAAGATCCCCACTTATCTTCCCACGACGCTTCTACGATGGTCATCACGGGCGTCCGGAGTTCGAGCATGCAGCGCTCCTGCTACATCTATCGGCAGGAAGTTAAATTCGTCCAGATCTGGGAGGTGTCGTCGGTTTGGCGGCGCCGACATCTGGTACCGCTCTGGATTTCGGCCCAGCGATCAACCCGCCAGGACACAAAGTGTTGGTCCAAGGCTCACGTTGGGGACGAAAGGTGGTCCAAGACGATCAAAATCAGCGCGAAGGGCGGTTTGAAAGGGCGCGGCTTCCAGCCGCGCCGTAAGCGCAGGCAAAATCAGCCGCTGGCAAATGCTTTTGGGACTCGTCCGGTTCTGGGAAATCTTCTGAGACTGCCCACCCTTCTTAGGAGCTGCGAGTTGCAATCTGCAGCACGACCTTGCCGTAGTTCTTGCCATCCTGCAGTAGCTTGTAAGCCTCGGCCGCGCGGTCTAAAGGAAAGACGTGGCCGATCTGCGGGGTCAACTTGCCTTCGCCGATCCAGGCGGAAAGTTGCTGCCAGGCCGGGGCCATGATCTCGGGCTTTTGCGACAGGTAGGTCAGCCATAGGCCTTGCACGCTGGCGGACTTGGCATACATGGCGCGCAGGTCGAGCTGCGGCGGCTTGCCCGTGGCGGTGCCATATTGAATAACGCGCCCGAAGTCGCGCAGACAGCGCGTGCTCCTGGCAGTATGCTCGCCGCCCAGCATTTCGAATACGGCGTCGACGCCTTCGCCGTGGGTGAGATTCTTCACTACTTCTTCGTAGTCGTGCTGCTTGTAGTTGATCGCGTGTTGCAGGCCGAGTTCTTTTACTCGGGCGAGTTTTTCATCGGAGGATGAAGTTCCATACATCTCCACGCCAAGCAAGTGGCCGATCTGGACTGCCGCAGTGCCTACGCCACCGGCCACGGCGTGGATCAGGACCCGCGGAGCTGCGCTTCGCCGGACAGCCGAGGGCGGCTGTCCCCACATGGCTTCGGGCGTCATGCCGGCTTGCCAGTAACCCAGATACGCGGTGAAGTAATTGACCGGGAATGCCGCGGCTTGTTCGTCGGTCCAAAGCGTCGGAACTGGCCATAACATATTGGAATGTGCGGCAGTCTTTTCGGCAAAGGCGGCCCACTGGGCGTAGCCCATGACGCGGCGTCCGGTTTTTTCGTCTCCGGTCAGTTCGACGCCGGAAAATTCGCGGCCTGCGATCAGCGGCGGTGGCGGAGTGCCCGGATAGCCGCCCTTTGCAGTCATGAAGTCGGCGAAATTCAAACCTCCCGCGGCCACCCGGATGATCGTCTGTCCCGGCTTCGCTAACGGCTCCGGGACCTCCTGCACGGCGAGGCCGTTCAGCCCCGAGAGGTTGGTGATCATCAACGCTTTCATGGGAGAAGTCTAGCAGGGGCACCGGCGACGCCGAAGTTTCTGGGTCGCAGATGAAAACGAAGGCGGCCCAGCCGCACCGGAGACATTCCGGTCACGACCAGAGCCGCCTTCTTAGGAGACAACCATGTTTCGTCGATCGCGACATAACGCGACGACGGGTCGCTACAAGGTCACGACTAGCGCGATGCGAACTCCCGGGTGCAGCACGTCGAACAGGAAGTATTCGCCGTCAACATAATCGATGTAGCACTGGTCGCTATAAGCCCAGCCCGCTGGCCATGGATCAGAGATGATGAACCAGTATCCACCGGACTGAAAGCGCGGCTGGCCTTCGACAATCACGGGCCGGTTGATGACGACGGTGTGCGAGCGCCCGAAATTGGCGCGGAATTTGTCGTCGGGAATACGCGTGCTCTTACCTGCAGCCTGCGCGTGGTCCATACCTTGCGGATGTTCGTTGTTTACCCGGTCCTGATTCGCCCGATCCTGATTCACTTTCTCCTGATCGTGAGATTCCTGCGCGTCGCGCTTTTCGGGTTTGACGTCATCCTGCTTCGCAGGTTTCTCATCGTCCTTGGGAGGCTTTACATCGTCCTTCTTAGGCTCTTCCTGCCGGGGCGGTTTATCTTCGTCTGGCTTGTCTTGAGCCACGACTGCGGTGGAACCTACCAGAAGAAGCGACAGAAATCCTGTGCTGACCCATCCAATCATCTTCATTAGTGTTTCCTCCATTCAGATCAAGTCGGTCTATCGGTACCGAAGTGGCTTTTTTCCAGATCTGGAAAAATCGCTCCCGAAAATCGTCCCCAGAATCCTGGCTGGCTAATGGACGCAAATCAGATGTTTCGCAAGCGCACTATCGCCGTAGGGCGAACTCTGTAGTTCCGGGTCGCAAGAACAGGTAGATATGCTTTGCGTACTTCCGAATCTTATTTTCTTTCCAGATCTGCGGGTTTCAGAAATGAAGGCGGGGAATAATGGCCCCAGTGCTACGGCTATAGTCGTCGTAAGCCACGCCGAAAACTCCTCGCATGAGGCGCTCTTCGAGCTGGCTCTTAAGTTTGAATCCGATATAAAGCAGGACCACAGCGACCAATCCTCTGGCCTCGCCGACGTCCAGCGCGGTGCCCAGCAGGGCCAGGATCAAACCGGAATAGATGGGATGGCGGACCCAGCGATAGGGTCCGGTTCGAACCAGTTCGTGCCCGACCTTGACGGTGACCGTGCCGCTCCAGTTCCCGGCGAGATAGGTCCGGGCCCACATCGCGAAAGCGAGTCCGGCGACGGTGAGGGCGACGCCAGCGATCTCAATGCCGTGTATTACTCCTGACCGGTTAGCTGGAAACAGAACAACATGGAGCCATCTCCCGGGTACATAGCTGGCAAACATAAGCCAAAATCCGGCGAGTGTGAGCACTGTATCGGGCCACCGCGACGAAAGAGGTAGCCGCCTTTGGACTGGCTTGGTCCACAACCCCCAGACAATCCATATCACAAAAAATCCGGCCCACAAGTATCCGCAGATTTGCCGCATGCCCATGGCCGCGTCCCTACCAAGCTTACGCTATTGCAGGCCGTGAGATTCCCGGCAAGGCCATTCCTCACATACCAGTCCGCAGGTGAGGTTTGTTGGTCAGGCATTTAGCGACAGGTATATACTTCTGGCGTTAGATATCTGACCTCCTGGCCGAGCCCCAGACTAAGCCGGGACGGGGCGTTCACTTATCCCCTTATTCATGCGCGCCCCGCATATGCGAAAGGCCGATATCCGCCGGGGGCGGCGAGAAGCGGCACGGATGCATCGCCCGCAAGATGGGCCAGCTGCATCCGCGGAGGTTTGCCGTGGATCTCATTTTTGTACGTCTTCTTTTTGTCGTCGTCGTAGCGGTTACCTGCTTCCTTATTGCGCCTTTTGGCCGAACGCCCGTGGTGGATGCGGGCGTGGGCGCTGTGATCGGAGCGGCAATCGTCGTGTTCGAGTGGAAGCTGCGCACCATCAGCCTGAAACGGTTGATTGGGGCTGCGATCGGCAGCTTTCTCGGAATATGTGGCGCCTACCTCTTCGCCCTGGTCATTCGCAGCAGCGTGCCCGCGGGACAGACGCAGAGCTTCCTTCAAATCCTGGTCATGCTGCTGATGGCCTACGTCGGCCTTGCGGTGGGCGCAACCAAGGGCGACCTGCTCAACCTGGCCGCGCTGGGCGGAGTCTTTGGCGGGGAAAAGCAGGGCAAGAAAAGCTACAAAATTCTCGACACCAGCGTGATCATCGACGGCCGCATCGCAGACATTGCCGAGACTGGATTCCTCGACGGCATCATCGTGACCCCGCAGTTTGTACTGCGCGAGTTACAACTCGTGGCCGACTCCGCCGACTCGCTCAAGCGCAATCGGGGACGCCGCGGCCTGGACATCCTGCAGCGTCTGCAAAAAGTGGCCACGCTCACCATACAGATTGTCGAAGACGATTTTCCCGCAGTCCGCGAAGTCGACCTGAAGCTGATCGAACTGGCCAAGCTCTACGAAGGCAAGATCATCACCAACGACTTCAATCTGAATAAAGTCGCGCAGTTGCAGGGTGTGCAGGTGCTGAACATCAACGAATTGGCGAACTCGCTGAAGCCGATCGTGCTGCCCGGCGAGACCATGCGCGTCTTCATCCTGAAAGAAGGCAAGGAATACAACCAGGGAGTGGCTTATCTGGACGATGGGACCATGGTGGTCGTGGACAACGCGCGAAAAATGATTGGCAAGACCATCGACGTTTCAGTCACCTCGGTGTTGCAGACTACGGCCGGGAAAATGATCTTCGGCAAGTGGGACGAGCGCGCCGCTTATTCGCGGCAGGCCGTGCCGGTCTCAGCCTCGGCGATGCCGGTGGCGCCGCCTTCCGCCGCCGTGGTTCCAAATGCGCTGGTGGAAAACAAGCCTTCCCATTCCTAAGTCGCGGCGAATGGAACCGGCATCCACGGCTCGTTCAGGCTGCCGGTCCGGGCGCCTTGAATGCGAAAGCGAAGAAAGCGGCGACCCCAAGACATGCGAAGGCCACAAGGTAATTCCACGCCAGCTTCTCCTTGAGAAACGTGATAGCGAATCCCATGAAGACGATCAGAGTAACCATCTCTTGAATGATCTTGAGTTGGAAGCCTGAGAATTCCCCATAGCCGAGCCGATTCGCCGGCACCGCCAGGCAGTATTCAAACAGCGCGATCGCCCATGAAACCAGGATCGCCTTCCAGAGCGGCCAATCATGGCCATATTTCAAGTGGCCGTACCACGCGAAGGTCATAAAGCAGTTCGACAAAACCAGCAGAAGGACGGTGCTCATCGGTTTAGTGCTCCTACAGTGGGAGTTGGAAATTGTTTATCACGGGTCTCCGGCATGATCAAATTGGTTGCACGAGAACGATCTGCCGGTTCTATTTTTCTTGCAGACTCCGGTTGCAAGTTGCAGGTAGTGGATTTGAACTCTTCCTCCACGCACTCGTATACTTACAGCCCGCTATGAAGGTGGTTGTGATTATTCCGGCTGCGGGCCTGGGCACACGGATGGGTCCGATGCCCAGCGCCCTGATTTCAAGCGACCTGACTTCGAGCAAGAAAGACGCGCGCGCCAAGAAGCCACAGCCTTCCAAGCAGTTCACCGAACTGGCCGGCACTCCCATCCTGATTCACACGCTGCGCAGGTTCGCCGCGGTCGATGACGTCAGCGAAATCTGGATCGCTCTTCGCGAGAACGAGATTGAAGGATTTCGCGAGCGCCTGCGCGCCGAAGCCAAGGATGTGCTCGCGAAGAAAATCGAATTCGTGGTGGGCGGCGAGCATCGCCAACAATCGGTTCAGCACGCTCTTAATGCCGTTGCTGCCGCGCCCGACGACATTGTCCTGGTGCACGACGCAGTGCGGCCGCTGGTGACTCCCGAAATCATTCACGCCGTCATCGAAGCCGCGAAGAAATATGGCGCAGCTATCGCCGGCCTGCCCGCCGTCGATACCGTAAAACAAGTGGAACGTACTGCCGAGGGCGCGATTATCAAATCCACCATTCCTCGCGCCGGAGTCGTCCTGGCGCAGACTCCGCAGGGATTTCGTTACGACGTAATCAAGAAGGCTTTTGATGAAGCTGCCGCCGACGGTTTTCTCGGTACTGATGAATCCTCGCTTGCGGAGCGCTCCGGCCACGCCGTCGCAGTGGTGATGGGATCGCCAAGAAATATCAAGATCACCACACCGGGCGACATGGAACTGGCGGAGTTCTACTTATCCAAGGCTTCCGCATGAGGATTGGCTACGGTTTTGACTCCCACGAATTTCGACCCGGTATTCACTTGAAGATCGGCGGGGTTACCCTGGCTCACGATCGCGGGCTGGGCGGACACTCCGACGGGGACGTTCTGCTGCATGCCATCACCGACGCCCTACTCGGCGCTATCGCCGCGCCCGATATTGGTGCGCTGTTTCCTCCCAGTGACCCGAAGTGGAAAGGCGCGGACTCGATCATCTTTTTGCGCAAGGCGCTCAAGCGTGTGCGAGCCGCGGGTTACAGCGTGGCCAACCTCGATGCCAGCCTGATTCTCGCTGCTCCCAAAATCGGCCCGCACTCCAGCGCCATTCGCGCCCGCGTGGCGGAATTGTTGGGAGTGCCTCCCGATTGCGTCGGGCTGAAGGCGAAAACTCCCGAGGGCCTTAATCTCGACGGCACCGCGGTTGCCCACGTTGTGGTTCTGCTGGAGAAACAAAAGAAATCTGCTGCCAGAAAATCCAAGAAAACGCGCGGGAAATAGCTGATCCTCTCCCGAAACCCCGCCGACTTCGCACCTTGCCACTCACAACCGGATAGCGAATCCTTGAATCTATTTGTATGAACCTGCACTGTATGCAGAATCTTTCATACTTACGGCCAGCCCCAGAATCGAGGTAAGATGTTTATCCGCTCTGAGGAGGTTCCCGTGCAAACCTTGAAGTCTCTCCGGATTCGCTTAAGCGTCGTTCTGATTCTGCTCTGCGCAGCGTTCGCCATCGCCGCGCCTGCACAAACCTTCACCGCTCTGGCCGATCTTGATGGCGCCAACGGTTCATCTCCCCTGCGGAATGCTCTAGTCCAGGGCACGGACGGCAATTTCTACGGCACGGCGTTTTCGGGTGGGGCCTTCGGCAAGGGCTCTGTCTACAAGGTCACGAAAGATGGAACGATCTCGCTGGTCTACAGCTTTTGCGCATTGGCTCACTGCGCAGATGGCGCAGAGCCCTCCTCACCGCTGGTTGTAGGCGCGGATGGTAATTTTTACGGCACCACCCAGGGCGGAGGCAGTGGAACTGAACCTGCCGGCACCTTCTTCAAGCTCACGCCCGGCGGAACCCTGACCACGCTGCACAATTTCTGCTCGCTGCCGTACTGCCCCGATGGGGGCGGCCCGACGGGTGCGCTCGTTCTGGCTTTTGACGGAAATTTCTACGGTGTGGCTTCACAATTCGGCAACTCCTCGGGTTCGGGCACTATCTTTAAGATCACTCCAGCCGGCACACTGACGACGCTGTACAACTTCTGTTCGAAAACAGATTGCACCGACGGATCAAGACCGCTCGCCGGTCTAGTTCAGGCCCGCGACGGCAGCTTTTACGGAACCACCGAGGGTGGCACGACCGGGAATGGAACTGTCTTTCGCTTCACACCCACTGGCCAGTTCAAGAACCTCTATACCTTTTGCACTGTATCGGGATGCCCGGACGGCAACAACCCTTACGGACCTCTGGTGGTCACCGCTAGCGGGAACATCTACGGCACAGCCGCTGGAGGCGGACAGGGGGCCGATGGCTCCGGAGGCACGGTCTTTGAAATGACGTCAGCCGGCACGTTCAGCGTGGTTTACAGGTTCTGCAGCGCAACCAATTGTGATGATGGCTCGGGTCCGCAGAGCGGGTTAATCCTCGGGAGCGACGGCCAGCTCTACGGCTCTACCGACGAAGGCGGATTCAACGGCAAAGGCACCGCATTCCGGATAACTTCGGCGGGCGCATCAGTGCGCTTACACAGCTTCTACTCCACCGATGGCGCATATCCCATGAGTGCTCTGGTGCAGAGCACCGATGGAAGCCTCTACGGTGACACGTCCAACGGCGGCCCCACCGATAGAACGAACTGCTCGAACGCCGGTCCGCCTTTCGGTTGTGGCACGGTCTTCCACCTTTCTCTCGATCTCAAACCGTTTGTGAAGACCGCACAACCCAGCGGCGCCGTCGGCGATTCAATCATCATCCTCGGCAACGGATTGACCGGATCCACCACCGTGGCCTTCAACGGCACAGCAGCAGCGTTCAGCGTAGTCTCGGATACAGAGATCACTGCCAGCGTTCCCACCGGGGCGACCACTGGAACGATTCAGGTGGCCACTCCGACCACCATTCTGACCAGCAACACCGCGTTCCACGTGTTGCCGTGATCATCGTTGCTGGGATGGGGGATGAAGGGATTTTCCGGAATGCCGCCCGTGATTCCGATGGAGTACTGCAATGAAGATTTCGATTTTTCCAGTTCGCTTAACCGTTCTTTTGGTTCTTCTGTGCGTTGCGCTCACGATGGCCGCGTCGGCACAGACCTTCACCTCCGTGGCCGATCTTGACGGAGCTAATGGTGAAGAACCTTTGCAGAATCCGCTAGTCCAGGGCATCGACGGTAATTTCTACGGCACAACTTTTACCGGCGGAGCCTTCGGGCAGGGTACCGTCTACAGAGTCGCTTCAGATGGAACGATCTCCCTGGTCTACTCCTTCTGCTCATTGGCCCGCTGCGCGGATGGCGCGCAGCCGTTTTCGCCACTGGTTCTGGGCGCGGACGGAAATTTCTATGGCACCACCGCCGGAGGGGGAGGGGATCAAAAGGCTGGCACTTTTTTCAGGCTCACTCCCGGTGGAACGCTGACCACACTCCATAATTTCTGCGCCCAGTCGGACTGCCAGGACGGCTCCCTGCCCCGGGGTGCGATGGTCCTGGCACTTGACGGCAATTTCTACGGCGTAACCGGATACGGCGGCATCGCCGGTCTGGGCACCATCTTCAAAATCACTTCAACCGGCGCTCTAACCAGGCTGTACTCCTTTTGTTCCCAAAGCAATTGCACTGACGGCTCCAATCCGTTCGTCGGCCTGATTCAGGCCCGCGACGGCAGCTTTTATGGAACCGCTGGGGGCGGCACGACTGGGAATGGAGTCCTGTTTCGCTTCACGCCCACGGGACAGTTCAAAACGCTTTACAACTTTTGTACCTCGGGGGATTGCTCGGAAGGCGGCCTTCCCTATGGCCCCTTGGTCGTCACCGCTAGCGGGGACATCTACGGTACTGCGGCAGCAGGTGGAGTCGGAGTCACTTACGCCGGCGGAACGGTTTTCGGGCTTACGACAGCGGGAGCTTTCGGCTTGAACGTGATCCATAACTTCTGCAGACTGACCAACTGCGACGATGGCGAATTCCCTCAGGGCGGATTGATTTTAGCTACGGACGGCAAGCTCTACGGCTCAACCAGTGAAGGCGGATTCAACGGCAAAGGTACCCTCTTCCGTATGACTCCGGCGGGCGCATTCGACCGGCTGCATAGCTTCGACTCCAGCGATGGCGCTTATCCCCAGAGCGCGCTGGTCCAGAGCACCGACGGAACCTTCTACGGTACGACTTCCAACGGTGGACCCACGGACAGAACCAGATGTTTTAACGGCGGTCCGCCATTTGGCTGCGGCACGGTTTTCCGCGAGTCTCTTGGCCTTAAGCCGTTCATTAAGAGCGTGCAGCCTGGGGCTACGGCAGGGACGTCGATCATCATTCTCGGCAACGGCCTTACCGGCTCGACAAGTCTGAAATTTAACGGTACGACAGCGGCGTTCACCGTAGTCTCCGACACGGAGATCACCGCCAGCGTTCCTGCAGGGGCGACGACTGGAACGATCCAGGTGGTCACGCCGAGCGCGACACTGACCAGCAATACCGCATTCCACGTATTGCCGTGAACGTGCAAGTGTGAAGCGGGCACTCCTGCCCGCTACTGTCGGCAGAAGAAGCGGCAAGAGTGCCCTTGCTCGTGTTTACTCGGAGGTGTCAGCCATGTATTTGACGAAGACTGGTCTTGCCGGCAACCGAATCATAGTTCTCGTTGGAGTGTTGATGTTCGCCCTCAATGCCTTGGCTTCAGGGCCGACCGAACTCGTGCTCCACAGCTTTGCCGGTCCTCCTGACGGCGCCAATCCCACTGCGGGCCTGGTCGCTGACGCGGCCGGAAATCTTTACGGCACGACGACTCTCGGGGGGACGGACTCGACGTGTAACTGTGGGACGGTTTTTAAATTGAGCCCGCCCTCGATCCTTGGAGGTTCGTGGACGGAGATGCTGCTCTACAGTTTCAAGGGCGGCGCTGAGGACGGAAATGGGCCCCATGGTGCGTTGATCTTGGATAAATTGGGCAATCTTTACGGCACGACCCAGCAAGGAGGTCCGGGGAACACGGGAACCGTGTTCGAGCTAACGCCTCCGGTAGCGCAAGGCGATGCCTGGACCGAAAAAGTGCTTTTTTTCTTTGCTTCCAACGGAAGCCAGGGAGAGTGGCCGTCTGGCACTCTGATTTTTGATGGGACTGGGAACCTGTACGGCACTACCGAAAGCGGGGGAGCCATTCGGGGGTGCATGTGCGGCACAGTTTTTGAATTGAAGCCGCCTGCGACCAAAGGCGGGGCATGGGTGGAGAGCCTGCTTTATACCTTTGGTGCTGTCGCGAACGACGGCCTCCAGCCCGGGCCTGGGTTAGTTCTCCGGGCGGGCGCTCTTTACGGCACGACCCAGGTAGGCGGGCCCACTCAGGATGGCACGATTTTTGAGCTGGTTTCGAACAGCGGTGTTTGGACCGAGAACATGCTTTACAACTTCCCCGGGGGCAGCAGAGGCAGCGCTCCTTCGGGCGGGCTGCTTTCCGACAGTGAGGGAAATCTCTACGGCACGGTGCGCGCGGGGGGAAACCCGAATTCGGACTGCTTCGAAGGCTGCGGGTTGGTATTTGAGCTGTCGCCGCCAACGGGAGCAGGCAATCCCTGGGTGGAAACCACACTTTATACCTTCAACGGCGGCACGGATGGCGGCGGTCCTCAGGGAGGAATCGTTCGCGACACGGTGGGGAATGTCTATGGCACCGCCGCCGTGGGAGGGCTTGCGGGCAGCACGGGTAGCAATGGCGTGGTGTTCAAACTGACTCTGCCGACCGTTTCCGGCGGGGTCTGGAAAGAGAGCGTGCTGCATGCTTTTGGCGGCAGCAGTGTCGCCAGTGTCGCCGATGGGAGACTTCCCGCGACCCGGCTGATTGTGGTCGATGGCAAGTTCTATGGCACGACCTATCAGGGAGGGACGTCGGGCAATTTAGGCACAGTGTTCCGTGTCGTACCCTGAGCTCATAGCCGTAACCGAATCGTTCTAGCGGAGTCGCACAGCGGAATTAAAGATCGCGGCTTCCGAATTACGTAGAGATTGAGGCGTGTTCAATCAGCGCGCGGAAAATTGCCCGCGAAGGCTCATCCGCATCTACGGAGCGCTCTGGATGCCACTGCACGGCCACCACGAAATGATCGGGATCGGTTCCTTCGAGCGCTTCGATGATGCCGTCGACCGGGCAGCGACCCACAATGCGCAGGCGGCCGCCGATGGCATCCGCGGATTGGTGATGCGAAGAGTTAACCGGAATGACAAGCTTTTCGTCTTCGTCTTCGTCGGTGGCTGAAGAATTTCTTGCCGAGACCCCGCCGGGACTGACGATCGACCCCAGCTTCGATCCGGGCTCAATCTCAACCGTGTGCGCGACCGCGACATCCTTACCGGCCTCATGATTCACTTTCGCGCGCGTCTCCTCCGGCAGAAAGTCCGGGATGTGCTGAATCAGCGATCCCGAGCGGAATACGTTCAGGCTTTGCAGGCCGTAACAGATTCCCAGCACTGGCTTGCGGAGTTTGTAGGCGTCCGCGAGGAGAAGATCGTCGACCGCATCGCGGCGTGGGTCGGGAGCGGCGGTGTGCACGGAGCGCTCGGCGTGAAAGCGCTCGGGATCGACGTCAGCGCTGCTGCCCGGCAACAGCACGCCGTGGCAATCCTCAATCATTTTGCTTACGAGCGCGGAGGTCCGGTCCAGCGGAATGCGTACGGGATCTCCGCCGGCCAGCGTGACCGCGCGCTCGTATTGCGGAATGGACCGTTGGGCATACTCCGGATTCAGCGAGTGCGGCAGAGGGATGGCGATGCGCGGTCGCATCTTCTAGCTCGCTCTCTCGGTCGTTCTTTTGACTGTTCTTTTTTCGGCCGTTCTGTCCCCGGCCGTTTTCTCTTCGGCCGTTCTTTCGCCGATTGTCCTTTCGCCGATTGTCCTTTCGATGGACGAGAGGGTTTTGCTTTGCCGGTAGTGGCGGACTTCGATGACTAGCGCCAGAACAAAAATTATGATTCCCGCAACCAGCCCCATAGGCAGCGCGATGTGCCGGTAGGCGATCCGCATATCCGGATGCACACTCCGGAGCGCCGCGACAATTACGGTGCCGAAAATGGCAAATAACAGGCTGATTGAAAAACAGAGTAGCGCCCCAATAAAGGTGATGAGCGCAACCCGGACGGGGATGGTATACCAGCGCGGCGCCGGGGATGGAGAGACAGAAGACATCCTGTCCTAAGATAAATCATCTTCCGCCCGAAGGCTGCCAAGAGTCTCGATATGCCGCCCGATTCTTGAATTCGCATTGATCTTCTTTGCGAACTTTGCGGCTTTTCCTTCGCGACCTTTGCGGTCAAGATCTCTTGATTTTGTCTCTTGTTCTTTGGCGCACAAAACAAAGCCTTTAATCGCAAAGTTCGCAAAGAAAAGCCACGCAGGAACTACCTGAAGAAGTGCCAATCCTCAGAACTGCAGCACGTCAACCTCCGCGCTATAGGTCGGCGAATGACCCCAAGGGCTGCCCTTCTCGTTAATGGTTCGCACTTGCAGAGCGGTGTTGGGCAGGACGGTGAACGGCAGCACGCATCCCACAGGAATGCCTTCCGTGCCGGCCAGGAGCCCGTTCGGACAAGGAGACGGGTTGACTGTTCCAATCCCGGTCACGTTGAATCCTTCCTCCACCGAGCCGCTGTTCGACACCTCGGCAAAATTGGTTGCGATAAGCACGGAAGCCGGGCTGGCCCCGTTCGTGAAGACAGTTTCAAAATTGGGATAACTCGCGTTGGTCCAGTTCAGCATGTCGTATTCGTAATCGGTGAACGGACCCGAACCGGGACCGGGAGCTCCAAACAAAATCAATCCATACCAAACGTGCGTCTTGCTCTGAGTGATGTCATAGACACGAACCCCGGTTCCCCCGGCAATGCGAATCGGCACCACTAGCGGCGATCCAAAGGGGATAGCGGCCGTGCGCTGGCCATCTTCGTCCCACCAGGTCACCGACTGCTGGCCTTGCGAGGACTCGACGTAAGCTACTAGGAGAGCGCTGATGCTGGCTGTTGCGGTGTAAATCAGCTTGTCGGTAACTGCGATTCCGGTTGCTTCCCCGAGTCCAGCCTGGCGCTGTAGTCCAGTCCGCCAGAAACCGAGGCCGGAGACATACAGTGAGTAGGGTGCGGGCCCGCTATAATTCGCGGTTTCGACCGTCGCCTGCGTGCCCGACTTCACTCTGATAAACGCGAGGATCTGGCATAGGTTCACGCAACTGGCGGTTTGTGATTGGGCCACGTCGTTCTCGTCAGTCCAGCGCAGAGTGGGAACGGCCGCAGAGGTAGACGATTCGTAGATCGCGATCAAGTAGCTTCCATCTTCGCCGGTGGGACCGGACATGATTGCTGTCGCCGGCAGGTTGGCGGTCTGCTCAAAGAAGTTCCGGCGAATTTCTGAAACCGATCCCCTGGCGCTCAGGCTCAGCACGCTCACCAGGACAGGCACTGCAACCAGTAGGACAAAGATCTTCTTCGACGGCATCAAGCGCTTCTCCAATTCCGTTCTGCAAAACGAAATCAGAGTAGCTCGAATGCACGCCGCGAAGATGTGATCTCGTCACAGCGCATAAAATATAGTTGGGCGCGCTTCCCAAAGCTGGAATCGCTTGGGTCAACTCATCTGGTGTCTATGGTGCGCATCGCGCGGAGACCACCGAACGCATGGATGGTCCGCGTGCCAGCCTCAACTTCACCGCCGTGCAACACTCCGCGCGGGATGAAGCATTCCTCCCCCGCCCTGATCATGATCCGCTCCTCAGGGGCATCCGGCCTATAGCGGATCAACGTATAGCATCCCTGCACCACGATCATGTATTCGTCGAACTCGTGAACGTGAGCCGCGGATGGCACGGTCTGGGAACAAGTCCAGAATGCCATCTGGCTTCCGTCCACTCCATCGAACACATATCCTTCCACCCCCGGCGTCGCCTGGCTGCTGGTGGCGATCCGGTTGACTGGACTCTTCATAAACGCCGGAAATTCCTCCATCTCTGCAACGCCTCCGCTGGAAAATCGTCTTAGACTATAACGAAGCCGGAAGCAAAGCCGGAAAATCCGAATTTGAGAAGATGCGAGGGTGGGCCTCCACGACGCCCGTCGTGGCTACGCCAGTATTCTCTGTGTCCTTTGTGGCTAAATAGTTATTCGCCGTCAGGGTCTGGTCTCGGCTTCGGCTGCGGCCAGCCGTTCCTTGGCGCCGGGAAGTTCTTGTTCCAGTTGTCCATCCAGCCAATGTTCGAGCAGTTCCTGCGAACTGGTCGGAACATTGTGGAAGCGGAAGCCGGCCAGGCCTTTCACGTCAACCCACGCCACCTCGGCCTCAACTTCCATATGGATATTCGTTCCCGGCAGCGAGAACCTCAGCAGCGGAGCCAAGCCTTTCGGCATCGCCTCGCGCATCATAAGGGCCATGCCGCCTTCGCTGATGTTGGTGCTGGTGGCATTCAAAGTTTTTTCTCCCAGCACCACTTTCACCAGCGTCTTCAGCGGCTGTCGGAAGTAGCGGCGGCGCTCCTTCACCATAAAATTGAGCGCGGCATGAAAGCAGCGCGACGCATTGAGGACGCTGATGGGCTTCTGCAGGACGAAGTTCGCGCCCATGCCGAAGGCCTCCTGCGTGGTCGTTCTCCTCCCGTTGAGGATGGCAAAGGCTACGCAGTGCTTGTTGCTGGGCGTGGTGCGCAGACCCTGCAGCACCGCCAGTCCGCCGTTGAGGTCGTCGCAATCCACAATCACAGCGTCGAATTTATCGGTAATCAGAATGTCGGCGCCAGCGCGCGCCTCGTGGCAGATTTCCACGTCAATCGCGAGCTTTTCGAGCGTCGGCCGGATCACGCGCACCAATTCCTGATCCTCACTGATTAAGAGGGAGTCCAACGTCATACTGAGATTCTAGGGGTGCATCCACGATGCGAACAGTGACCAAGGTAATGGACCTTTCGCGCCCGCCTGGTTCGAAATCTGCAATCTAAAATCAGCATTCTGAAATCGAGACACAAGCACACTTCAGGTTGCTGATTTCAGATTGCAGATTGAGAAACCTCTTCGCCGCCGAGCAGCGTTGTGTCCGGCATTTCCTCAGAGTACAACTGTAGGGGCGGGCTCAGGTCAGCGCCGCCCATGCCCAATCTCGCCTATCTTTCGCTTGGCTCCAACGTCGGCGACCGCGAAGCCCACCTGCGCGAGGCCATCGCACGGTTGGAAACGGTGGGGCACATCATCTCGATCTCTTCGCTCTATGAAACCGAACCGGTGGAGGTGACCGATCAGGCCTGGTTCCTGAACTGCGCGGTCGCTCTGGAGACCGTGCTAACACCAAAGCGCCTGCTCGCGACGCTCCTGAAAATCGAGCAGGATATGGGCCGTCACCGTACCAGGAACAAAGGCCCGCGCACCATCGACCTCGACATTCTGCTATACATTCTGCACGACATCTTGCAACACGATGAGCCAAGCGGAAATACGTCGGGAGCAGCGTCAGACGGCACCATCATGGCCACCGAGGAACTGACAATTCCTCATCCCTCCATGCACCAGCGCCGCTTTGTGCTGGAGCCACTGGCGGAGATCGCACCCGACGTGTGGCACCCGGTTCTGAGAAAAACAGTTCGCGAACTTCTAGCCGCACTGCCGCCGGGACAGGCCGTGCGAAGAGCGTAGCCACGGGTCACACGGATTCCCACGGGTTTTAAAAGCCCGGGGTTCTTAGTTCCCGCCTTATCCGTGTTGATCCGCGAAAATCCGTGGCCAACGGTTACGGGACGATGATGCGGCTGGCGGCTTCCGGTGCCAGCACGGCGGACTCTTTCTCGGGAAACTGCGCGAAGAGGAATTCCACAAACGCTCGCGACTTCGGCCGCCCTGAGGTTCGCGCCTGCGCCAGCCGGACCAGAAATACCAGCGCCTTCAGCACGTCGGAATCGCGCAGGCTGGAATATCCCGTGTGCTTCTGCTCAGCCTCGCGGTACTCTTTGACCATGATCTCGATTTCTGACGCCGCACGGCGCTGGGGTTCACTGGCCAACGGCTGCTCGTAATGTAGTCCTGAGTTCGCGCGCCGTTCATAGGTTGTAGCCAAAACCGAGAGCGCCGCAATCAGATCCTGATCGTGCAGAGTGCGATCCGCGCGGGCCGCCTTCATCAGCGCATAAGTCAGGCCCATCAGCAGATGTTCCTTCTCGTACATGAACTGCTCCGGGACCTCAATCTGCAGGAATAGCCCAGCCGGATCGACCTGGTCGCGTTCCAAAGAACGCGGCTTTTCGTGCTCGCGTGCCTGTCGTAGATAAGGACAATCCGACGGGCAGTCCAGGGTCACCTCGCGCTGCTCACCGCAACATTGCGGGCAGATGCGCCCGTGCACCGCCGGGCAGAACCGTTTCTCCTTGCGGAGTTCACAGATGGCGCAACTCAAAGTAAGTCTCCCTCTCGCTTCTCTTCCAAATGCCCACGCCTCGCAAAGGACGCAAGACATGGGACACCCAGAGCATTATTTCATCCGTCGATGATTCGGTGCGGTCCAGTTACCACGTTGGTACGCGCAGCAGGCCCATTTTGGCATGGAGCTGCGCTCAAAACCCTGTAGAAATGCGCTTTTTCGTGCGCCTCAACTCAAAAACCCTTGTAAAATAAGGTGTTTTCCACAGCCCGGTGGGTATAAGATAGCGCCCGCTGGTATTAAACCGATTTTTTAGAGGAGAGAGAGCATATGGCATCTGGTTTGACGAAGACACAACTCGTCCGCCTTCTGGCGGAAAAGAACGAACTCAACAATAAGCAGGCCGCTGCATTTCTGGAGCACCTGGCCGACACCGCCATCAAAGAGACCAAGAAGAACGGCGTGTTCGTTGTCCCCGGCCTCGGCCGCCTGGTAAAGGCGCACCGCAAGGCCCGCGTCGGACGCAACCCGCAGACTGGCGAACCTATCCAGATCAAAGCCAAGACCGTGGTGAAGTTCCGCGTCGCCAAGGCCGCGAAAGACGCGATCGCGCCCAAAAAGCCGTAGGTTTCTGGAGCAGACGAACTGTTCGAGATTGTAAGGGTCGGCCCATGCCGGCCTTTACTTTTTTCGGGCGATGCACATGTAGGGACAGCCGCCCTGGCTGTCCTGTCGAGCAAAGCTCGACGCCTCCGGTTGGTACAATTTGAAAACTTAGCTTCGCCTACTTAACCACCCATGCTCAACTGGATCGTGATCGGCGTCGGCGACATCGCAATCCGCCGCGTCATCCCCGCGATTCAATCCGAGCCTCGAAGCAATCTCTACGGCCTCGTCACCCGCGATCCGGCCAAGGCCGCGAATTTCAATACGCGCGTCTGGACCACGCTCGACAAAGCGCTCTCCGACCGCGCAGTTCAAAAGGAAGTTGATGCGGTTTACGTGGGCACGCCAGTTTTTCTGCACGCACCCCAGACCATTCAATCTCTCCACGCGGGCAAGCACGTGCTGTGCGAGAAGCCGATGGCGATGAACGAACCCGAAGCCCGCACCATGCTGCAAGCCGCCGAGCAGAGCGGCAAGATCTTCGGCGTGGCGTACTATCGCCGCACTTATCCGAAAGTTCAGCGCGCGAAACAGCTGATTGCCTCCGGCGCCATCGGCCAGCCCGTCGTCGCAGAACTCACCAGTCACATGTGGTTCGATGGCACAGGCAGCCGGAGCTGGCTGGTTGATCTCGCCAAGGCTGGCGGCGGACCGCTGTTCGATATCGCTTCCCACCGCATCGACGTTCTGAATTATCTCTTCGGCCAGCCCCAGCGCGTAACCGGACAACTCTCCAACGTCGTCCATCATTACCCGGTAGAAGACAATGCGACGGTAATGATCGAATATCCCGTCGGAGTCCGCGGAGTGGTCGACGTGCGCTGGCATTCTCGCGTAAGCCGCGACGAATGCCGCATCCGCGGCACCGATGGCGAGATGGAATTGTCCCCGCTGAACGGTCCTGATCTGGTATATCCCCGCGGACGCGAAAATCTCGCGCCGCACTCCAACCTGCACTATCCCATGCTGGAAAACTTTGTCGACGCGGTGCTGGATAACTCTCGGTTGATTTCGAGCGGGGAATCTGCGATCTGGACAGACTGGGTAACGCAACGGGTTATGGAGAAAGCGGATGAGTGAAGCGAGATCCTATGGAGTGGGCCAGGACGATGTTTGAACGGTTGTCGACGCGGCAGGACCCGCACGATCTCAAGCGGCTCCCTCGGAGGGTAGTGGGTCAGTTGACCCACTACCCCTCGGAGTAATTCCTTGCGTCGAGAGTCGAGAAGCATTAAAATGCGCCGCCAAGGGCCCATGTGGAAAATTCTTTTTTGCTTGGAACAGTATGCATCAAATCACGACGAGCGTATGCTCAACCTCTCTACTCGGCCCCGTTGCGGCCGGGCTGAGCGTAGCCTACCTAGACATTAACCATTTCAATTTTCCAAACGTATTCTTTCAAGGCACGGACGGTGTCTGGAACGGTCCGCAGTCGCTGAACTTTCCAGGCTCTCTGGCTTCTATCGTCGGGCTCCCCAACATCCTGATCGCGCTCACCCAAGGCGGACTATTATATGTCGCCACCTTCAATACACCGCAAGGGGAGGCTCCCCAGGCAACGAACTGGAGCGGCTTTCAGCCGGTCACAATGCCCGCGCCCCCCGGCATCACCAATGCGCCGTTCCAGTTCAACGATTTCAGTGCGACGATCGCGATTGCCAACAACGCGTATGTTCTTGTCATTGTGGCGGTGCAAAATTCAAATGGCCAAAACCCCGACACCGGCGGCGCGACCGATGCGGGCTATTATGCCTTCACGGTGAATATTAGCGACTTACAATCTCTGAGCGGACCTGTGTCCGGCTCATGGACCTCAATTTCTCAATCTTCGACTGGTCTTATCGGAGGAGCCAATTGTCCAGCTCTGGTGGCAACTAATCAGGGTGTGGCGTTGGTCGGAATCGCTGGCAACTCAAATGCAGGCTTATGGAACGGGGTGTTCCAGGGTTTTTTCAGTTCCGACCTTTCTAGTTGGACAGTGACGTTGTTTGACATCTTTAACCCATTTGGAGAGGCTTTGATTGGCCTAGGGCCGACCAACGTCACGCTCATCGCTGGGAACCCGGATGGAACGCTCCAGGCGATCATACCGATCAACGGACAACTGGTGCTCTTCTACAGCAGTACTGGACAGGAATTTAGCCAATGGGTTCGCTACGGCAGCTTATTTTCGGTTCCGGACATGGTGCAGCAGTTCTTTGCCGCGGCGGCCGGATTTCAAGCCCCCGGCACTCCGCCTGAGAATTTGCAGGTAGTTGGCCTTAGTTTCCAGGATGTCTTACCCGGGAACCCTCCTGTGGCATTGCCTTTCCTTGTTTGGCAGGATACGAGTGGCGCTTGGTCGCCGTACAATAACGGCTTTTCATTGCAAAGCGATTTTGCGGCTCTCAATGTTCAACCTTTGGATCTTGCCACCGGCATGGGGTTTGGCTATGGAACGGGTGGGTTGACTTTTCTCCAGGTGGTGTACCTCGGTTCCGACGGAAACGTTTATCTGAACTACCAAGACCAAAACGGTAACTGGGGCTGGTATGCCGGAGCTGGACAAGGCCTTCCTTAGCGAGAACGGGATGTGCGATTGCGAGGCTCGGTCACGGAACCGTGCCTCAGGGAGGAAGCGGGCCTAGCCACCCGGCCCGTCATTCGAAACATACTGTTCGAGCGACTCCAACTCCCGCCTGAGATCGTCGACGCGCCACTCCAGCAGGTTGCGAATGGAAAGAATCCCGAGCAGCTTGCCACCGTCGTCTGCCACCGGCAGGTGGCGGAAGTGGCGTTCGAGCATGGTGGTCAGCGCCTCGCCCGGACCCGTGCCGCGCGTGGCCATCTCCACAGGGATGGTCATAAGATCGCGGACCGGCGTCGCCCTCGGATCCACGTGGCTGAGTGACACTTTTCGAAGCACATCGCGCTCGGTGAAAATTCCCGCCACGCGATACTCGTCATCGACCACTGCCACCGCGCCCACATGATGATCCAGCATTTTGTGGATCGCATCCGCGACGCTGGCATCCAGCCCCACCGCCGCAACTTCCGGATCACAAAGCTCCAGAACGCTCATAAGCGCCTCCGTAACAAACCAAAGCCGAAATTCGATTCTCTGAGAATGGGGCCCCAAGACCATTTCGAAAACTGACTTTGAAAACCGGATGGACGCATTATGATCGCGGCCCAGCGCTTGTCAAGCGAATTTGCAAGAGAGCGCTCCAAAGGTGGAGCCCCGGACGCCCTTGTCCGGGGTGTCGGAATCATGCGGACTGTCGGCCTTCGAATATGCGCGCAGCATCCAAAGGCAATCGCGCTGCGCTCAACCCCGGGCGGACGAGGCGTCCGCCGCTCCATGACGCAACTTCGGGATGCAACTCCGTGATGCACGACTCCGGTCGGATAATTTCTTGTTATTCCGGCCCGCCCTGATCAGGGTTCACGCTCCGACCACGGCGTCGGCCTCAATCTCGACCAGAATTTCCGGCGAGATAAGCGCGCTCACCTGCACCATCGACGTGGCTGGCCGAATGTCGCGAAAGAATTCCCCGTGCGCTTTGCCGACCTTCTCCCACTCCGCAATATTCGTGACGTACATGCGCGTGCGTATCACGTCATTCATGCTCGCGCCAGCTTTCTGCAACGCGCTTTCAATGTTCCTCAGCGTCTGCACCGCCTGTGCATATACGTCGCCCACACCGACGATTTTTCCCTCCGGCCCAGTCGCGGTCGTTCCCGACACGTGTACATACGATCCCACCCTGACCGCACGGGAGTAACCAACAATCGGCTCCCATGGTGTTCCGCTCGAAATGTTCTGCCGTTCCATTCTTGATTCCTCCGCCAGTGTTCATTCTATAAAACGAGGGAAGAAGCTCGGCCTGACGGCGGAATTGGCAGCCGTTCGGTGCGAGTGCCAGCAATCTACAGCAAATCCGCTTTTATTCCCTTAGTTTGAGGCAATCGTTCTAAAGGATTCGCCGCACAACTCAATCGCCATTCTCGCCGTCCAACGGATTGGAAAAACGAATCATGGCAATAAACAAAAGTCACTTGCTTTGCCGTATCGAACTGGGATATCAACAGACTTAGATAGGTGAAACTCCGTGCCCGGCGCGGAATTCAGGGGGCAATAACCTATGATTCCGGAATCACATCCGTTGCAGGATTTATTTCAGGATCTGGTAGGTCGCCATTACGCCGAGGAAATTGGCATTCGCGATCCTCAAATCGTGGCTTACGTTTCTCATCTGCTGGCTGAGTTCTGCGAAGCCGATCAGCTTTTTAAAATTCACGACGCCTCCAATCGGCCGCTCACTGATGTGGGCGAGCTGCTGATTGAGTCCGATCCGGTCTACGGTCCGGCGCCATCTTTTGATCGCGAGCGCCAGGTGCGCAAACATATCGGCGACTATGCGCTGTTCTTCGCAGGGATGTTTCCCGAGAGCATCAATCACTTCCGCCTTCGCCGTCAGCGCCTGGAAAATTTTGTGGAGTGGATCAAGGCCGGCAAAGAGAGTTACTACATCGTCTCCAAGTTCGAGCACTTCGAATACGCCAAGGTCGCGCCCCTGTTCGCCAGCCTCGCGAAGAATTTCGAGGGCTGCGTCTACGGCCTGAACATGGTGAAGAACGATCTGGAAGAAATGCAACACCCCATCGTTCGCCGTTCGGATGATCTGATCATGTAGGTTATTCTTGATCCGCTTCTCAAGTTTTGCTCCGCGGCCTTTCTCAGCGTCCTCGGCGGTCAAAAGGTTTTGCGCACCTCACACCCGCAGATCCCCCGCACTTCCCATGCGATAGAAACTCAGCGCCGCGCTCCCCTGCACCAGTTTCCGAAACCGCCGCAAAACTCCAACCTCCTCTCCCGGATCGAATTTCTTCTCATGTTCGGCGATCACTACAGACATTGCCCATACCAGCGAAGAATCCACTAGCGCCCGCAGCGTATTCGTGTACGCATCCTGCATGCGGTAAGGCGGATCCACGAAGACCACATCTGCCGCGACGTGCCGCCGCTCCATGCGCCAGACCGCCCGCGGCAGTTCCTCCTGCAGCAGGGTGAAGCCTTCGCGAATGCCCAGGCCTTCCAGGTTGCCGCGAATCACCTCCGCCGCCTGCGCTGAGTATTCAACGAAATAAACTTCTTTGGCTCCGCGGCTGAGAGCCTCGATTCCCACCGCACCGGTCCCGGCAAACAGATCGAGCCACACACTGCCTTCGAGCGCCTGCGGATTTCCTGCCGTCAGCACGTTGAACAGCGTCTCCCGCAACCGGTCTGAGGTCGGACGAATGTCCATACCGCGTAGCGAACGCAGCGGACGGCTCCGGTATTTTCCCGCAATCACCCGCATCGCCCCCCCGGCGCGGTTTCCGCAATCAATATATCCGTACATGTAGAATAAAAGTAGACAAGTTATGCGCAGCTGGTCCATTCCGGTCGGGCGACTATTCGGCGTTGATGTCCGCCTTCACCTCACATTCCTCATCCTGCCCATGTTTGTTTTTTGGACAGATTATGCCGCCCATAACAGCGCCAATGGCACGCATGACTTAGCCTTAGTTGGAATTATTCTCGCCTGCGTCGCGGCGCACGAATGCGGACACATGCTGGCCGCGCGCCGGATGGGAATGATACCGAAGGCAGTGATTCTTCTGCCGCTGACCGGCGTGACGCTCTACGACGAATCACGTGTGGAAAAACCGCAGCCCGCCACGCTTTTATGGAAGCGGGAGATTCGCCTGGCCGCGGTCGGACCACTGGTAAGCTTGCTGCTCGCCTGCTTCGCGGCCGCCATTGTGATCGCCGCAGGCCGCGGTGCGGATCTTTGGAAGTGGCCCTTCCTGCAAGCAGCCAACCTGCCGAAAAGTTTGGTGTGGGCCAATATCTACCTGGCCGTTTTCAATCTCATGCCCGCGTATCCGCTGGATGGCGGACGCATTCTGCGCGCAGTTCTCTCCCGCAGCGTCGACCCCTCTGCCGCCACGCGGCGCGCGGTCTCCATCAGCAACGCCATCGCCATGGTGTTGATGGTTGCGGGGCTGTTCAGCGACAGCTGGCTGACCATGGTCGGAGTCATCGTCTTCTCCGCTGCACAGTTGGAAGAGCGCGCGCTGGTATTTCAGTCGGTGCTCGACAATGTGCGGCTCGAAGAAGTCATGCTCACCGACTTCGCGACGCTCTCGCCTGCCGACACGTTGGAGGACGCGCTGGAGAAAGCGGTCCACTCCCTGCAGGACGATTTCCCCGTGGTGCGCGGCGGCGACATGGTAGGAGTAATTTCGAAACAGCGCATTCTTGACGCGCTGCGCGCCGAAGGCAATGGCTACGTGCAGGCCGTGATGAACAAAATCTTCGAAGTCTCGCTTCGCCAGGATTCCCTCGGCTCCGCCTTCCGCAAACTTACCGCCCGCGGTTCCAGCATCATCCCCGTCGTCGAAGACCAGCGCCTGATCGGCATCGTCACCCTGCAAAACCTGATGCACTCCATGGCCCTGCTCGCCGAAAGCCGCAAGCTGCGCAGGGACGAAG
>Ga0302324_100004345_pt1 | contig 31414 bp, 30 predicted proteins | sample Palsa_T0_1_FD_201949 | JGI IMG/M metagenome (GOLD analysis project Ga0302324, IMG submission 201949) | Peat permafrost microbial communities from Stordalen Mire near Abisko, Sweden - Palsa_T0_1 | ecosystem: Environmental > Terrestrial > Soil > Palsa > Peat permafrost | place: Sweden: Abisko... | reverse complement strand
CATCCACCACGCCCAGGCTTCGATCCGGATAGAACTGGCGCTGCAGGTATTCCCAGGCGCCGCTCGAGGGCGTCTGAACGTCGCTGCCGGCGGATGCCACACCGTAGATTCCGAATAGCAGGCACGCCAGCACTGCGGCTCGCAGCTGCGGCTGCGGCTGCGGGTGCGGGTGGGAGATTGAATGAGCGTGCATCATGAGCGCTCCTGGTCGTGCGCATGGCCGTGACGACAGAGCACCGTATGTTACGCCTTAAGGGGGTGCGTAGGGCAAACGGCAGGTCGGAGCGCAAAGCGCGCGACCATCGATCCTTATCAGAGCAGCAGCAGACAAGCCGGAATCAGCGCGCCTGCGAGAACCAGCACCCACCCGATACGCTTTTCGCGCGTTTGCGTAAGACCCATCCAGAGTCCCAATGCTGTGGAGAGGACGAGACACAGCGCCACCAGCAGGAAGAATGTCTTCAGCGCAAGCGTCGAGAGCTTGGTGTTGTCGTCATCGTCCTCGGTAGCGGTCCGTGCCGCCGTGCCCCCGCCGGGCTTCTGCAAGTCGGCCTTCGGCTCCGGCGGCTCGTGGTGATGGCCAAGCGCGAACACCTGATCCTTGTGAACGGAACTGAGCTTCTCCAGGACAGCGGGCGGCCGGTAGTGACCGTGCGCCTCGTGAAGGCTGAAGAGTTGCACTGCGCCGGTCAATGCGAAGAACAGGACGATCGGTGCCATGAAAAGGCCGAAATATGAATGCCACCGTCGGATCGTCGTCATGTTCAAGTCGAATTCGCTCCATTCCGATCCGCACGCTGGACACCGGGCATTTGCAAGCTGTGGGGTGACGTGCACGTGAGTTCAGCCATCAAAAAGCACCTCGGCCGAGCCCAGATTCTCGAATTGGACCGCGCAGCGGTCGCCCGATCTGAGCCATCGCAGGCCGGTCCAGCTGCCTGTTGTCACGATCTGCCCCGCTTTCACGCCACCGGCATCACGCATCATGTTGACCAACGCGACCGCGACACCAAGCGGATCATCGGTTGGATGACCGCCTTGGCGCTCCAGCACGGGCTTATCATTCACCAGCAGGGCAACGTGTAGGTGAGCTATGTCAAGATGCGACCAGTCATATATCTCAGAACCAGTCACAAGCGCACCATTGATCATGCAGTCTGCAAGTTGCTCCAAAGGCGGCCGGGCGCGCGGGTCGTGAAACCGGCTCGACACTACTTCGATCGCAGGCAGCACGGCAGCGGCTCCAGCGACCTCGGCGCGTCCGTAAGGTTTGGCCTGCGCCGGCAAATCGCGGATGAAACGGAAGGCAATTTCACCTTCCACCCCGAGATCAGGCGTCTCGACTGGTGATATTCGCGCTGGACTCCGGCGGATCATCCGCGCGTAAATCAAACCACGAGTAGGCGTAAGGCCCGGAGGCGCGCTGGCCTTGAAGGCGCCTACCGTTTCTCCGAGTACAGCGGCCACCTGGTCCTGAATTGCATGCGCCTCAGACACTGACGACGGCAGTGCCGACAGACCCTCGATCCGAGTTCCGCTGCGCCACGCCTGGGCGAGCAACTCCACGGAATCCGCAATCTCCTTTAGCGTCATTGGTCAGCGACCGGACTCATGTCTCTAATCCATAATGATAAATAGAGTTATAAATCAATCTTATACAATGATATTGTCGACCCATTCTATCCAGTGCATCACCGCTACCGGGGTGCCGCTGGCCAGGTGCGCCATGCAGCCGATATTGGCGGTCAGCACCACCTGCGGCTGCCCCTGCAACAGGTGGCCGAGCTTGCGCTCGCGCAGTTCCAGCGCCAGTTTCGGCTGCAGCAGTGAATAGGTGCCGGCGGAACCGCAGCACAGGTGCGGCTCGCCAACCGGCAGCAGCTGCGCGCCGAGCCCCGTCAGCAGTTCATCCACGTTGTCCTTGAGGCGAAGTCCATGCTGCAGCGTGCACGGTTTCTGCAGCGCCACGCGCTGTATGTCCGGAGCGCGTACGCGGCGGCGCAACAGCGGCAATTGCGGTCCCAGGAACTCGACCAGATCGCGCGTCGCATCGCTGACGGCGCGCGCCTTGGCGGCATAGACCGGATCATCGCGCAGCAGCCAGCCATATTCCCTGACCATCACCGCGCAGCCTGAAGCGTTGATGACGAGCGCCTCGACCGCACCGGATTGCAGCTGCGGCCACCAGGCATCGATATTGCGCCGCGCATTGTCCAGCGCGCCGCGCTGATCGTGCAGATGATGGCGGATAGCGCCGCAGCAGCCCGAGCGCGTATCCACCAGCGCCTGCACGCCAATCGCATCGAGCACGCGCGCAGTGGCAGCGTCGATCGAGGGCGCCATCGCCGGCTGAGTGCAGCCATTGAGCAGCAGTACTTTGCGTGCCTGCACGCGCCCCGGCCAGGCGCCGGGAGCGCGGCGCTGCGTGAACTTGGAGCGCAGCGGCCGCGGCAGCGCAAAGCGCAACGCGCGGCCCAGGCGCCACGCGGCGCCGAACAGCGCCTGCCGGCTCAGCACCGCGCGCAGCAGCCCGTGCAGCAGTCGCTCGCGCAGCGGTCGGGTGAGCTGGGACTCCACCACCGCGCGGCCGATGTCCACCAGGTGGCCGTAATCCACCCCTGATGGGCAGGTGGTTTCGCAAGCGCGGCAGGTCAGGCAGCGATCCAGGTGCAGCTGCGTGCTGCGCGTGGCCGGCGTGCCCTCCAGCACCTGCTTGATCTGGTAGATGCGTCCGCGCGGGCCGTCCAGTTCATCGCCCAGCAGCTGATAGGTGGGACAGGTCGCATTGCAGAAACCGCAGTGCACGCAGGAGCGCAGGATGGCCTCGGCGGTATCGCCGTGCGCGCTGCCCTTGATCCATTGCGCCAGTCTGGTTTCCATCGTGCCCGCTACAGTCCTGCGATCAGCCGCCCCGGATTGAAGATGCCGTGCGGGTCGAAGCGCGACTTGAGACGGCGATGTATTGCGAGCACCGCGGGGGAGAGCACATCGAATCGATGGCCGCTCGAGCCGCCGCGCCAGTGCAGCGCGCTGCCGCCGGCGTCGCGCGCCAGCGTGCGCATCTGCGCCGCAGGAAGATCGCCGGCACACCAGCGCAGCGCGCCGCCCCATTCGATGAGTTGGGCAGCACCGGTGGCGAGCGGCGCGGCGGCCGACGGCACCGACAGTCGCCACAGTGTGCCCGCCTGGCGGAAGAAAGCGTGCGTCTGATCGCGCAGGCTGCGCCACAGCGCGACTGCGGCGACGTCGTCGAGCAGTTCACCACCGAGGCGCGCCCGCGCGGCGCGCACCGCCGCGGGCGCGCCCGACAGGCGCACCCAGGCCTGCCCCGCGTTCCAGGCGCTGGCCGAGATCGGCAGCGGCTCACCGCCCCAGCGGTTGAACAGCGCCAGCGCCTCGGGCGCCGCGATCTCAAGACACAGCGTCTGCTCGGTGCGCGGCAGCGGCATCACCTTCAGCGATACCTCGGTGATCGCGCCGAGGATGCCGAGCGAGCCGCACAGCAGGCGGGCGAGGTCGAAGCCGGCGACGTTCTTGATGACTTTGCCGCCAAAATGCAGCAGTTCCCCCTGTGCCGCCAGCAGCACGGCGCCGAGCACGAAATCGCGCGCGGCGCCTGCCTGGGCACGCCGCGGTCCGGACAGTCCGGCGGCGATCACCCCGCCGATGGTCGGGTTGCCGCCAAAGGCGGGCGGCTCGAACGCCAGGAACTGCTGGTGCTGCAGCAGCAGGCTTTCGAGCTCGGACAGCGCGGTGCCGCAACGCGCCGTAATCACCAGTTCCGATGGCTCGTAATCAACCACGCCGTGATAGCCGCGCAGGTCCAGCAGCTCGCCCTCGCAGTGCTCGCCGTAGAAGTCCTTGGTTCCAGCGCCGCGCAGCCGCAGTGCGGCTCCGGCAGCATCCGCATCCATCACCCGATGGCGCAGCTGTTGCAGCGCGACGTCCATCGAGTCCATCTAGAATCGCGGCAGATCGGAGTGCGGCAGCTGTCCGTGGCGCACGTGCATGCGGCCATACTCGGCGCAGCGTGCCAGTGTCGGGATCGCCTTGCCCGGATTGAGCAGCCCGGGCGGATCGAAGGCGCGCTTGACTGCGAAGAACGCGGCGCGTTCGGCCGGGGAGAATTGCACGCACATCGAATTGAGCTTTTCCACGCCGACGCCGTGCTCCCCGGTGATGGTGCCGCCCAGCTGCACGCACAGCTCGAGGATGTCGGCGCCGAAGCGATCGGCGCGCTCCCATTCACCCACGGCGTTGGCGTCGAACAGGATCAGGGGGTGCAGGTTGCCGTCGCCGGCATGGAACACGTTCATGCACTTCAGGCCGTACTTGTGCTCCATCTGCTCGATCGCCTTGAGCATGTGTCCGAGCCGGTTGCGCGGGATGGTGCCATCCATGCAGTAATAGTCCGGCGAAATGCGCCCGGCGGCCGGAAACGCGTTCTTGCGTCCGGACCAGAATCGCAGCCGCTCGGCCTCCGAACCGGACACCGCCATGGCGGTGGCGCCGTGCGCCCGCAGCACGCGCTCGATCGCGGCGACTTCTTCGGCGACCTCCTCCGGGGTGCCGTCGGACTCGGCCAGCAGTATCGCTGCGGCGCCCAGGTCATACCCCGCCTTGACGAACGGCTCGACCGCCGCGGTGGCTTTGCGGTCCATCATCTCCAGGCCCGATGGAATGATGCCGGCGGCAATGATCGCGGCGACCGCCTCACCGGCCTTGCCGACATCATCGAACGAGGCCATCACCACCTGTGCCAGTTCCGGTCGCGGCAGCAGCCTGAGGAGTACCTCGGTCACGATCAGCAGCAGGCCCTCGGAACCGATACTCAGTGCCAGCAGGTCAAGGCCGGGTGTATCGAGCGCGCCGCCGCCAAGCTCGATCGGCTCGCCATCGATGGTGCAGCCGCGCAGGCCGAGCACATTGTGCAGCGTCAACCCGTACTTGAGGCAATGCACGCCGCCGGAGTTTTCGGCGACATTGCCGCCGATGCTGCAGGCGATCTGCGAGGAGGGGTCCGGAGCATAGAACAGGCCATAGGCGGCGGCCGCCTCGGAAACCGCCAGGTTGCGCACGCCGGGCTGCACGCGCGCGATGCGCGCGACCGGATCGATCTGCAGGATGCGATTGAAGCGCGCCAGCGACAGCAGCACCCCGGCCGCGTGCGGCATCGCCCCGCCCGACAGCCCGGTGCCGGCGCCGCGCGCCACCACCGGCACCTGCAACCGGCTGCACTCGCGCAGCACCGCGCGCAGCTCGGCCTCGGTGCGCGGCAGCACCACCAGCATCGGCTGCTGACGGAACACCGACAGCCCGTCGCATTCATAGGGACGCAGTTCCTCATCGGCGCTGAGCACGCAGTCCGCGGGCAGCAGCGCGCGCAGCGCGGCGGCGACCGCGGGCCGACGCTGCGGCAGCGGCGCCTCGTCCACCACGCTCCAGCGCGATTCGTCGACATCGAATTCGGGCACGGACATGGCGCATCATGACCGCCAGCCGCTCGCCGATCAATTGCTCGGCAGTCCGGTGCTGCAGACACCGCGCTACCTGCGTCGCTTCGGATCGGTTACGGTGCTCAATGGCATCCAATCTGCAGCCGCGAAGCCAGCGGCGGCGCGGCAGCCTGATCGCGCCAACGCTGTACGCGCTCGTGCTGCTCGCGCTGCTGGGCCTCGGCGCCTGGCTCGCGGCGCCATCCACCGACGTGTCGGTGCGGCAGGAGCGTGCAGTGGCCATTCGCGACTTCATGTTCAGCCCGACCTCGCTGGTGGTGGCGGTGGGCACCAAGGTCAGCTGGAAGAACTTCGACGGCGAATTGCATACGATCAGGAGCATTGACGACAGCTTCCGATCCGGTGCGCTCGAGCACAACGACAGCTTCAGTCATCGATTCAACACGCCCGGCACCTACCGCTATGTGTGTTCGATTCATTCGCAGATGGTGGCGACCATCGTGGTGAAATAGCCGGCTACCACCGGGCCTGGATGCTACGCCCAAGCAGGAGCGCGGCCTGCGCGGCGCCGTCCTCGAGCGCGATGCGATCGCGAGTGGCCAGCGCGCGCGCGCCGAGGGCACGATCCGCCAGCAGTGCGGACAACTTCTGCTGCGCCCGGGCTGCGCTATAGCGGCTGCGACGCAGCATTCGTGCGACGCCCAGCCGCACGGCGCGCGCGGCATTGTCGGCCTGGTCGGCGAAGAAGGGCACGATCAGCTGCGGGCACCCCGCCCGCAGCGCCTGAGCCAGCGTGCCGATGCCACCCTGATGCACCACCGCTGCCGCCTGCGGAAACAGGAGCGAATAGGCCGCGTAGCCGCACACGTGCACATCGTCGCGCGCGCCGGTATCGATCGGCCGACCCCAGGAATCACCGACCAGCAGCACCGCGCGTCGCTGCAATTGACGCGCGGCGCGCAGGCTCGCGCTGTAGAAATCCCCTGGATTGCGCACCATCGGGCTGCCGAGCGTAAACACGATCGGTGGCGCGCCGGCCGCGAGAAACGCCTGCAGCGCCGGCTCGAGCAGTGTGTCGCCGCCGTGCTCGCTGTCGTAGAACGCAAACCCGGTCAACGATGTGGGCGCTGGAAAGTCCGGCTGGACGCCGCCGAGCAGCGGGGAATACAGCGCCAGTGCGCCGGCCCGCGAGAATTGCCCGTCAAGGATCGGATCGCGGTGGCTGCGGCACAAGCCGATCTCGCGCCGGAAGTCGTGCACCGGTGCCGCCGCCCGCCCGATCAGCCGCTTCAGGGCGCGCAGCACGACGCCGGCGCCGGCCGGACCGAGGCGCCTGAGCAGCGGCGCCAGCCAGGCGCCGGGTAGCAGCACCGGTGGATCGTACGCCGACATGAACATCATCGGCTGCAGCACCGCGTCGATCCACGCGATGCCGCGCTGTTCTGCCGCCAGGCGCGCGCCAATGCAGACACTGCCGGTCACCAGCACGCGGGTGTCGCGGGTGGCCGCCATCATGTCCTCATAGGACTGCCGCAGAAATGGGAACACCAGCCGCCGGTACAGCAGATCGGGCCTGGCGATCACCTGGCGCGTGAGCTCGGGCAGCTGTGCAGCAAGTGCCCGCTCGAGTTCGCCGAAGGCGGGGCGCACGCTGTGAAATCGCAGACCCTCGGCCTCGACCTTGGAGCGGTATTCGCTGACACTGGCGATGACCGGGTCGTAACCCTGCTGTTTCAGTTTCAGCGCGACGGCGATGAACGGATGCAGATCGCCGAGCGACCCCCAGACCGCGAACACGATGCTGTTGTTTGCCGCCATGCCGCGTAAGCAGACGACTGCTTCAGCGAGCGCTGGTTCCAGGCCCGCTGGCAGGCGACTCGAGAAATGCCCGCAGCGCCGCAGCCGAGCGCTCGGGTATTTCCTCCTGCGGCAGATGGCCCACACCCGGCAGAGCCACCAGTGTCACGTTCGGGATCCCCTTGAGGTAATCGGCGGCGTTGCTGAAGGGAATCATCCGGTCCTGCTCGCCCCATAGCAGCAGTGTCGGCGCGCTGATCCTTGCGAGCCAGGGCCGTGGGTCGCTGAGCACCACCTGCTGCATGCGCTCGATCATCGCCGCGCGCGCACCAGGCGCCAGCATCAGCTCGTAGTAGCGGTCAGTGAGCTCGTCGGTCAGGACATGCGGATCGGCATACGCGGGCGCCAGGCTCATGCGCAGCAGCGGCTTCGGCAGGATATAGCGCATCAGTTTGACGCTCGCCGGCACCTGCGTCTTCTTCAGATACTCGAACCCCGGGCTGGCGAAGCCATCCGGGGAGATCAGCACCAGGCGGTCGACCCGCTCCGGTCGGCGCGCCGCAAAACTCCACGCGATTCGTCCGCCCATCGAGTTACCGACCAGTGTCGCGCGCGCGACGCCCATCCGGTCCATCAGTGCGGCCAGCAGCTGCATGCTGCGTTGATCGCTGTAGTCGCCGGTGGGATCGGCCGGGCTGAGTCCTGCGCCCGGAAAATCAAAGCGGATGACGCGATACCGGTCCGACAGAAGGCGCGCCCAGGGCTCCCAGGTGTGCAGGCTGGCGCCAAAGCCGTGCAGCAGGATGATCGGCGGCGCATCCTTCGGGCCGCTGTCGCGCACGTGCAGCGTGAGCCCGGCGACCTCGATGAGATCCCCGGGAGCGGCCAGGTACCTTGATTCAAGCGTCGCGCGGTCGCGGTCCGGCGTCCAAAGCCACAGGCCGACAACCACCAGCAGCGCCAGCAACGCGCCTGAGATCACCAGAAATTTCAAGGACTGCCAGCTCCTGCCTGCGGGATGATCGCTACCCTACCGCAGTATCTGGACGCCCAGATACAGCAGCGCCTGCTGCTGATCGGTGCTGGCGCTGCCGAATTCACCGCCGGCGGCGGCGATGAGGGCCAGCGATTCGCCCAGCTTCCAGTGCACACCGAGATTGATCAGTGTCTGCGTGTCGCCGCCGCCGACCCTTTGCCGCAGCTCGAGCATGCAGTCGGCGCCGCCGCCGCAGCCGTGCTGGGCGATCGCGCCAAACTGCCACTGGCTTGCCGCGCCGGCCACGACATTGCGCGCGATCTCCGCGTCCAGTGCGAATTCGTCGAGCTTTACAGCGCTCTCCAGCGGCAGCAGCAACTGGTGCCCGGCATCCGCAACGCCACGCCGCTTGGACGATTCCACCCAGGCCCAGGTGAACTGCGGAAAGGTCGACATCGTCAATCCCAGATCCTGCCGATCCAGGAAGCGCCATTTGACGCCCAATTGGGCGTTGCCCAGGCCGGAATTCCAGCCGCCATCGCCCGACTGCACAACCGCCCACGGAATCTGGGCAGTGAGCTGCACACGATCGCCCCAGCCGTAGTTCAGGTCAGCGTCCGGCAGCGCCAGGCTCCAGCGCCCCGGGGTGCGCGTGGCGATGGTCGCCAGGTTGATTTCCCAGCGGCCGTCGCCAGGCGTGTCCGGATCATCGGTCACCAGAGGCGGGCCGCCCTGTGCCCGCGCCAGCGCGCTTACGCCGGCCAGCACAGCGCTCAGCAGCCAAGCCGCGCATGCGGTTCGCAGTGAGCGCACCGTTGGGCTCAGGTCGGCCTGCGCCAGACGCTCGCCAGCCATGGCTGCTGTTCGAACGGCAAGCCGGCGGGGCGGTAATAATGCTCCAGCGCAACGAATCCCGCCGCGGTCAGGTAGCGCCGCCAGGCGTCCCAGTCGTGGTAGGCGCCGTAGCGGCCCCGATTCCAGCCTTCGGTGTTGTCACCGCGCGGGTTGGAGCTGAACAGCACGCCACCCGGCTTGAGCGTGGCACGCAACTGTCCCAGTACGCGTCCCAGCTCGCTGCCCGGCACATGAAACAGCGATGCATTGGAGTAGACACCGTCAAAATGCGCATCCGGCAGTTCGAGCCGCAGAAAATCCTGCTGCCAGACTTCGCAGCCGCTCTCGGCACGCGCCATCGTGACGAATTCCGCAGCACCCTCGAGGCCAATGGCGGTGTGGCCGAGCGCACTGAAGGTGCGCAGGTCACGACCCGGGCCGCAACCGAAATCCAGAATCCGGTACGGCGGCGCCACGTCGATGTGCCGCAGCAGCGCATCGATGTTCTGGCTGACATCGTGATTGCGGGTGGCGTCACGAAATTCTGCGGCGCGCTGGTTGTAATGTGCCAGTGTCCGATCAACGATCCGGCCCTGATCGGCTGTCTGCGCCGTATCCTCCGACTGCTGACTCATCTGCAACGTCCTCCACCAGTGCAACGTCCTCCACCAGCCCCCTAAGGATTGCCTCGGCGCAACGCCCCGGGCATTCTAGCCGCACGCCCGCTGAGAGCGCATTGTGGTAGAAACCGCGAATACCAGTTCGGACGAGCTCGCGCGCCGCGCGCTGTTCGGCTTCATACTCACTTTCATCGCGTCGCGAACCGTGGTGTTCCTGATCATGGCGCAGCGCATGCCGAACCTGTATTTCTTCCTGCGCGGCACCCACGTGCATCACCTGAACTACGGCATTTTCCTGCTGGCCGGAGTCGGGGCCTGGCTGCTGTTCGGCACGCCGGGCGGCAGCGCGCTGCGCAGCGCGGCACTGGTGTACGGCATCGCCATGGCACTGACCTTCGATGAATTCGGCATGTGGCTGCACCTGGGAGGCAGCTATTGGCAACGCGCGAGTGTCGACGCCATCACGGTGGTCGCGGCCGTGCTGGCGCTGATCGCATACGCGCGCTCGATCCGCAGTTTCGAATCGCGTCATCTGATCGCCTCGATCGCGATCCTGCTAGCAGTGAGCGTTTTTGGCGTCGTGTTGTACGATACCTCGGTCCACATCGGCCGGCTCGAGGGGCCGCGCCTGCGGGAACTCGAGCTGTCGTCATCGCCATAGCCGCGCGGCATGGGGATACTGCCGTGAGCCTGTACGTCCTGGCCGCCGTGCCAGTATTAACGTGGCTCTACCTGCTGCTGGCGCGCGGCGGATTCTGGCGCGTCTCCGGCCAGTTCGCGCCGCTGGCTGCGAATCCTGCGCTGGCAAAGAACGTGGTCGCCATCGTACCGGCGCGCAACGAGGCGCCGGTAATCGCCGACGCGGTTCAATCGCTGTTGCAGCAGCGTGGCGGCGGATCGATCCATGTCATCGTCATCGACGACGGCAGTAGCGACGCCACCCAGGCCGCAGCGTTGGCTGCGGCCGCCGGCATCGGGCTCGCCGCGCACCTGAGCGTCGTTACCGCCCCGCCGCCGCCGGCCGGCTGGAGCGGCAAGGTGTGGGCGATGTCGCAGGGAGTCGCAGCGGCGCGCCAGCTCGATCCTGATTACCTGCTGTTCACCGACGCCGACATTCACCACGATGCCGATGCCCTCGGCGTACTGGTCAGCAACGCCGAGGCGCGAGGCGCCGACCTGGTGTCGTGCATGGTGAAGCTGCAGGCGGCGACCACGGCCGAGAGATGGCTGATTCCGGCGTTCGTGTTCTTTTTCCTGATGCTGTATCCGCCCGCCTGGATCGCCTCGCCGCGGCGACGCACCGCCGGCGCTGCGGGCGGTTGCATGCTGGTGCGCCCGCAGGCGCTCGAGCGCATCGGTGGCATCAGCTGCCTGCGCTCCCAGATCATCGATGACTGTGCGCTGGCACGCGCCATCAAGCATTCGGGCGGCTCGATCTGGCTGGGCCTGACACGCAGCGCGCGCAGCACCCGGCCGTACGCCTCATTCGCCGAAATCGGCCGCATGATCTCGCGCACCGCGTTCAATCAACTGCAGCATTCCTACCTGCTGCTGGCGGCAACGCTGGCGGCACTGCTGCTCACTTACCTGCTGCCGCCGCTGCTGCTGCTCTCGGGACACCGGCTATCGATGGCACTGGGCGCCGCGGCCTGGATGCTGATGTGCATCGCGTACACACCGATGCTGCGCTTCTATCGGCTGTCGCCCATCTGCAGCCTGGGGCTGCCGGCGGTCGCCTTGTTCTATGCCGCGGCGACCGTGCATTCGGCCGTGCAGTACGGTCGCGGTCGCGGCGGCCAATGGAAAGGCCGGGCCCAGGATGTGCGCGTCAGCCTGGAATAACCGCGCATTCTAGATCGTTGAATGCAGGTACAGCAGCGCCAGGCCAAGGCCGGTCAGCCCGAGAGCGCACAGCTCCATTGCAGGGCGCAGACAGGTTCGAACGCCGCCGAACAGCAGCGCGTAGCCCGCGTTCAGCATGTTGTTGGATGCCACTGCAATCAGAATCGCTGTTGCCAGCGCGCGCAGCGACATGTCGGTCACGCCGCCCTGCGCCAGGCTGAGCACGAACGGGTTGATGTCGGTAGTGCCGGTGATGGCCGCCAATGCATAGACGCCGCGCTGGCCGAAGCTGGTACTCACCCATGCGGACGCCAGCGCTACCACTACGAACAGCAGCGCGAATGTCAGCGCCGTACCCAGTTGCAGCGGGTTGGCAGGCGTCACACGCGCCATTGTCACCGCAGCGTCGTGCTGCCGTAGGTACCACTGCCAGCAGGAGATCAGCGTGGCGAGCGCGAACAATGCCAGCAGCGCCGGCAGCAGCAGCTTTGCCAGCGGCGGGTTGAATATCGCCACCACCACGTCGATGCGCAGGTACATCATTGCGGTGGCGAGCACGATGCCGACCGCAATGTCGGACTGCACGGAGCCGGCCTGCCGCTGCAGCCGTGCCAGGGTCACCGTGGTTGCGGTCGAGGAATAGATGCCGCCGAGTATCGCCGGCAACAGCGCGCCCGACCGGGACGGCAGGTAGCGTTGCAGCAGGTAGCTTGCATAGGACAGCGTCGAGATTGCCACCAGTGCCAGCCACACCTGGAAGGGCGAGATCGGTGTCCAGGCGACCACCGGATGGTTCGGCACCAGCGGCAGCACAATGCCGACCAGGATCAGAAACTTGCCGAGCGTGAATACCTCATCGGGTGCGACCTGCAGCACCAGCCGATGCAGTTGCTCGCGACCCTCGAGCAGCAGCACAGCGGTGACGGCCGCGGCCACGGTGATCCAGGGCGGCTGCATCAATGCCAACGCCCCGAAGGTGTAGGCCAGCAGATTGGCGGTCGGGATCATCAGGCTCGGACGCGCATCGTCGGTGCTGCCGGCGCGTTGGATGTGCGCATAGAGCCAGATAGCCACGGCGGCCAGGCCGCCGACGAACGGCATCTGCGATCGGGCATCGAGCAGCCACAGCATCGCGCCGAGCGCCGCCAGCATCGGAAAGGTGCGGATTCCGCCCGGGCAGGTGTGCTGCTCGCGTTTATAGACGCCCTCGAATGCCAGCCCCATGAACACGGCCATCGCGATTGCCAGGCCGAGCCGACCAGCCACATCGAGCGGCGCAAGATTGTCGAGCATGCCGCATTGTCCTCGCGTCGCTAGCGCAGCGACAGTGGATGCTGGTAGCCGGTGAGTTCCAGGTAGCCGGCTCCTGCGGCGTGCGCCTGTTCCTGCACGCGCACCGCACCCTCCCAGTAGATCGCGCCGCTGCTGAGGCGCGCATCGTTCTCCTGGTCCTCGAGCAGCGGCTCGATATCGAACCGGCGCGTCCCGAGCCGAAGCTGCCAGGTGACCGGATAACTGACGCCGGTACGCGGCGAGCGCCAGCGCCGTCCGGGGCTGAAGGTCACCTCGTCAGGTGCGAACGCGCGCACCTGTCCGTGCGCGTCACGCAGCGTGCCGCCGGCCCAGTAACTGCGCCCCTGGTGGTCGCGAATGCGAAACGCCATCAGCGCGCTGCCATCATCCAGGTTCAGGCCGACCCAGTCCCAGCCGTCGGCCTGTGCATCCAGGTACTGGCTTGACCATTCGTGATCGAGCCATGCCCGCCCGACAACGCTGTCGGTGCGCGCGCCGCGCGCGATGCTGCCGCTGACGCGTAGCTGCGGCTGGCTGTAGTAGTAGCTGGCCGACTGCGCCGATGGCCCCTTCTGGCTGTAGCCCGCGACGCCGTTGAGCAGTACCGGCTGCGTGACCTCGAACTGCAGGGTGAGCCCGAAGCCCTCGGCTGCCAGATGAGCCTGGTAGCCGGCGGCGGTGCGATCCAGCGTCCAGTCATCGATCCACACGTGGGTGTCACCAGGCTGCGCCTCAGCCAGTCCCAGACCGGCGCGGCGGATGCGCTGGTCCAGCCACGGGCGCCCGCGCGCCGGGTCGCTGATCGCACAATGGGCGATCAGCAGCTGGCGCGGCGCGAACGCACTTGGATTAACCTGCGCCGCGGATTGTCGTGTGCGGAAGAACGTGATCTGAAAGCCCAGCGGCTGGTGCTCGCTGGTCTCGAGCCAGCCGGTCAGATACCACCATTCGACGCCAAATTCGGGATGGCTGCCGAAGTCGCGCGGAAACTCGAGCACGTAGCCGGGCACCACGCTGGCCGGCGGCTCGCCACTTTCGGGCAACGCTTCGCTCGCGAGCGCGGCCGCCGTCAGCAACACGCCAGCGCAAAGCGTCAGCGGCGTCCGCGAGTGCAGCACCGGCGGCCGCATCACCAGTCCTCGCGTACGGCGCGGATGGCATCCTGGCTCATCGCTGCCCGTCCGCTCCACAGCGCGGTCAGCGCGGCGGCAGTGATCAACGCCGTACTCAGGGCGCCGAGCTGCCGCCACGGCACTGCCAGGTCGATACTCCAGCTGAACGACTGGCGATTGATGACGTACACCAGGATCAGACTCAGGCCGAAGCCGAGCAGCAGGCCGTACAGGGCTGACAGCGCGCTCATGATCACGCCCTCGATCGCGAGCATGGCCAGTACCTGCCGGCGCAGCATGCCAATGTGCCGCAGCATGCCGAATTGCGCACGGCGCGCCAGCGCGCTGGAGCTGGCGGCGACGCCAACACCGACCAGGCCGATGGCCACGGCAATGCCTTCCAGGGCGTAGGTGATGGCGAAAGCGCGATCGAACAGCATCAGCGAGCGTTCGTGCAATTGCTGGCTGCCGATGAGCTCGAGCGCATTACCGAGCTGCAATGCGGCGCGTACCTGCTGCTCGAGCGCCGCCGCGCTGGTGGCCGGCCGTCGCCACAGCGAGCCCTCGTTGGCGCTCAGATCCGCGCTGAGCGCCATGTAGGCGGCGCGCGCGATCACGATCGCGCCATTGCCGCGCGCATAGTCGCGCCACACGCCGGCGACGAACAGCGGCTGCAGCCGCCCGTCGAGCGGCAGCAGCAGCCGATCGCCGGGCTTGAAGCCGTACTGATCCTGCAGCGCTTCGGATATCCAGGCCGGTTGCGTGCCGATCGGTGCCGCCTGCGCCGTGTCACGCACCAGCGGCAGCGTATCGGCGGCATGCGCCGCATCGATGTCGCGCGCGATCAGCGTCACCGGTGGCCGATCGGCGCGCAGCCAGATCTCGCGCACGCGCCGGAACTGCGCCCGGGCCACACCCGGCAGGCCAGCCATGTGCGCCTGCTGGTCGGCCGAGAATGCGCCGGTGTCGCTGCTGCTGCTCAGGCGCAGCTGCAGATCGGCGGGCAGCAGCTTCACCAGCCACAGCTCGAATGAATTGCGAAACGAATGCACCATGATCGCCATCGCAACCATCAGGCTGAAGCTGACGATAATCGCCGCCAGCGAGATGGTCGAGATCGAGGCGCTGCCCCGCAGCTGTGCCACAGCGATGTCGAACGTCGCGTGACCGCTGCGCGCCGCGCTGCCGGTCACCCAGCGCATCAGCACCGGTATCAGCAGCACCGCGCCCGCCAGCAGCGCAGCAATCGCCAGGTAGCCCGCGAGCGGCAGGCCGCCGATCGGCGGCAGCCAGGACAGCGCGGCTCCGATCGCGATCAGTGCCAGACCGGGCAGCGTGGTCGGCAGCCGGCTCAGGGATGGTTCGGCGTCACCGGCCTTCATCGCCAGCGCCGGCGCCCGCCGCGCCGCCTCGCTGGCCGGGAGCCACGCGCCCAGGCAGGCCACGACGGTGCCGAACATCACAAAAGCGATGATCGCCAGCGGTCGCAGGGCGAACACTGGACCCGTCGTGCTCAGGGCGCGGTTGCCTAGATCACTCCCCAGGTGACGCAGCACCAGGGCGGCAACCACCGCGCCCAGCACGGCACCCAGCAGCGAGCCGGCGGCGCCGATCGCCGCGCCCTCGCCGAGCAACGCGCACTGCAGCTGCAGCCGCGTGACGCCCAGCGCACGCAGCAGTCCCAGTGCCGCGCGTCGGCGCAGCACTGCAAGCGACTGGGTGGAAAATACCAGAAATGCCCCGGTCAGCAGCGCCACCAGCGCCAGCGTGTTCAGATTGACGCGGTAGGCGCGCGTGGCGCTGAGCGCGCGGCCGCGTTCCATCGCCGGCGTGGCCGCCACCACGCCCGGCGGCAGCAGCCGTGCCAGCTCGGCGCGCACTGCCGCGGCCGTGATGCCCGGCTGCAGCCGCAGATCGATCCGGTTGATACTGCCGGTGCGCTGCAGGCTCCACTGCGCGGTCGCGATGTCCATGATGCCCAGCGGTTCGCGGTAAATGCTGTCTGGCAGAATATCAATGACGCGCAGCCGCTTTGGCGCACCGCCGACCAGCACGGTCAACGCCTCGCCTGGCAGCAAGTGCAACGCTTGCGCGGCGGCGCGACTGAGCATGATGGTGTCGGGCTCGAACAGGCGCGTCACCTCGGCGCCGATCTGTCCCATCAGCGCGGGTTGCAGCGCTGCCGCGCGAAACGGATCCAGCCCGAGCATCTGCAGCGGTGGTGCCTGCCCGGGGAGCGTGAGTTGCAGGTCCAGCGCCGGGCTGGCCGCGCTGACCCACCCCTGACGCGCCAGCGCAACGAACAGTGCCTCGTCGAAGCCTTCCGGCGGCCCGCGAATGACGAGGTCGGCGCTGCCCACCAGCCGCCGCGTGGCCTGATCGAATTCCTCCAGCGCCGCGCTGTTGACCAGGTAGACCGCGCTTCCGAGGGCAACTCCAAGCGCGATCGCCAGTACCGTTGCCAGCAGCTGCATCGGATGGCCGCGCAGTTGCGAGCGGCTGAGCGCGCGCCAGGCGACCACACCGCCACGCACCCGATCGCCGCGGCTCATGGCACGCACGGCGCGGTTGCCGGCTGCGCCGCGGGCCGCAGTTGTCCCGCGACCAGCTGCAGGATGCGATCGGCGGATTGCGCCGCGGCAATCGAGTGCGTGATCAATATCGCGCTGGCGTCGTTGGCCTGCAGCTGTTGGCGCAGCAGCAGCAGAATCTGCTGCGCGGCGCGGGCATCGAGGTTGCCGGTCGGCTCGTCGGCCAGCACCAGCCGCGGTCGATGCACCAGCGCGCGGGCGATCGCGACGCGCTGCAATTCGCCGCCGGACAGCTCGCGCGCGTAGCGCGCCGCGAGCGCAGCGATGCCGCAGGCCTCGAGCAGCCGCAGCGCACGCTGGCCGCGCTGCGGCTCGCGCACCCCCAGCAGGTCGAGCGGCAGCGCCACGTTCTGCAGCACCGTCAGGTAGGGCAGCACGTGGAACGCCTGGAACACAAAACCGATGCTGGCGCGGCGCCAGCGCGTGACCGCATCATCGTCCAGCGTCGCAAGATCGATGCCTTCGAACAGCACCCGGCCGTGGTCGGGCCGATCCAGGCCGGCGATCAGGTTCAGCAGCGTGGACTTGCCGGAGCCGGACTCGCCCATGATCGCCAGGTACTCGCCCGGCGAGAGCTGCAGCTGCAGCCGATCGAGCACCGGGGCGCTGTCGGGTCGATAGCGCCGGGTGATCTCCTCGAGCGACAGCAACACGTCACTCCCCATGGCCGGTCGCCTCGTCCCGCAGGCGTGCCAGGCGCCGCAGCGGCGGGCGCAATGCGAAATACACCAGCGCGGCGATCGGCGGGGCGATCAGCAGCCAGGCCAGCACGCCGCGCAGGCCCGTCATGCCGAACAGCCGCAGGAACTGCAGCGGGGAGGCGCGAAACTGCTGCATCAGGCCGCTGATCGAGAACTGCATCGGCGGGCTGTGTGTCAGCCGCTCACCCATGCGCACGAACAGATAGATGCCGGGCAACTGCAATGGCGCCGCGATCCAGTTCACCAGCTGGATCATCGGCTGGTTGAGCCGCAGCCATAACGCTGCGAGCACGCACAGCGTGCTGGTGGTGCCGAAGATCGGAAACAGGCCGAGGATCAGTCCGATCGCCAGCGTCAGCGCGATCTTGTCGGCCGTGACGCCCTGGCGCAGTTGCGCCAGCACGATATCGAGCGTGCGCTGCCAGGCGCGCCCGATTGCTGCGCGCTGTCCGGGAGCCGGCGCTGGCGTCACGCCGGCTGCCGCAGCAGCAGCCGGTCGATCGAAGCGTTGGCCGGCAGCCGCCACAGCGCGATCAGCATGTAGCTCGACATCGCGATGTTGCCGAGTGCCAGGATCGCCAGCAGCCACAGCGCGCGTGCCAGCCAGCTGGTTTCGCGGTACGCGACCCATAGATAGAATGTCAGAAAGCCGAAATAGCAGTCGAACAGCGTGGCAATGAACCACGGGTGCAGCAGCACGGCGCGCGGTGTCTGCCACAGCGGCAGCAGCGCGCTCGCGCAACTGGTGACGCACAGCATGCTGACCAGCACCACGCCGAATGCGATGCGCAGAAACCAGATCATGGCGCCGGGGTACCCCTCAGGGCCGGGTGCGAGTGGTAATGTGGATCCATACTTAGACTGTTCTGTTACCGCTTTTCGACTGATTTGATACCGGGGCCAAGACTATATTAATGCACCTCACTACCTGACGGACCACTCGATGCGCTCACCGGTGCGCACCATTGCCATTATTGGCGGCGGCTTCAGCGGCACCGTGCTGGCGGCAGCGCTGCTGCGTCAGCCGCCGGCGCAGTCCTGTCGCATCGTGCTGATCGAGCGGCGCGAGCAGGTGGGGCGCGGCGTCGCGTACTGCCAGTCGTCGCATCAACCGCTGCTGAACGTACCGGCCGAGCGCATGTCAGTCGATCCGGGCGATGCGCTGCAATTCGTGCGCTTCGCACAGCGGCGCGACCCGCGCTGCGCCGCCCGGCAGTTCCTGCCGCGCGAGCTGTACGGCGAGTACCTGCAGGATGTGCTGCAGCAGGCGCTGGGCGCGGCGCCGTCGCATGTCAGCCTGCAGCGCATCTGCGGCGACGCCGTTGCGATGCAGCGCATCGATAGCGCCGGCCCGTATCTTGTGGGGCTGGCCGATGGGCAGCACGTGCTTGCCGACCAGGTGGTGCTGGCGTGCGGTGATCCGCCGCCGGCGCACGCGACCGGTGCCTCAGGAATTGCCGATCATCCGGCTTGGCACTGCGACCCGCACAGCGACCAGGCGCTGCGAGGCGACTGCCATTGGTTGCTGCTGATCGGCACCGGATTGACCATGGTGGACGTGGCGATCGCTGCCGCGACACTCAATCCTGAGATCCGCATCGATGCGATCTCACGCCACGGCCTGTTGCCGGCGGTGCAGACCACTGGGTCTGGCGATGCCGGAGGCTTTGCTGCGCCCGATCGGCCATTCAGGTCGTATCTGGGCCATGGTCCGTTCCGTGCCCGCGCTCTACTGCAGGCGTTTCGCGCGTTGCTGGGCGACCTTGGGAGAGCGGGCGGCGACTGGCGTGACGCCATGAATGCGGTGCGCCAGGATGCGCCCGCTGTTTGGGGCGGGTTGCCGCAGGACGAGCGCGCCCGCTTCCTGCGTCACCTGCGTGTCTACTGGGACGTGCACCGCCACCGCATGCCACCCCCGATCGGCGAGCGGCTGAACCAGTTGCAGCGCTCCGGGCGACTACGCATCCACGCCGGTCATATCGTGCGCATCGAGGCCGCCGGCGACGCGCTGCAGGTGCACTGGCGGCGCCGCGGCGAGCGTACGGGCAGCGCCCTGGTGGTCGATCGGGTGATCAACTGCGCCGGCGCTGATCGCCGCCTTGCGCGTACCCGCGATCCGCTGTTGCAGCAGCTGCTGGCGGCCGGGCTCGCCGTGGCCGATCCACTCGGCCTGGGCTGGCGCACCGGTGCGCATGGGGCGCTGATCGATCGCGACGGCCATGCGGCCAAACATCTATTTTACCTCGGACCGATGCTGCGCGCCGATCACTGGGAGGCGACCGCCGTGGGTGAGCTGCGGGTGCACGCGCAGCGGCTGGCGTCGATGCTGGCGCAGGTCAGCGCCTGACGGTAGGACTGAACCGGCAGGCACGCACGCTGCGCCAATAGCAGGAATTCGGGGCGGCCGACAGGCCGCAAGTTGCGGGCCCGATGTCCCCGGCGCATCCTGGAATGATGGCGGAAGTACCCGAATCTGGAGAGGCCCAGCCGGCGAGTGAGTCACCGACGGCAGTGCAGGCCGCCAAAGCATCTAGCCGTGTCTTCGTCAGTTATGCCTCGGGGGACGCTGCCATCGCATCTGCATTAGCCGAAGCCTTGGAGCGACACGGGGTAGCATGTTGGATCGCACCGCGCGATGTTCAAGCCGGAGCGCTCTACGCGGACGCCATTGTGCGAGCGATCAGTGACGCCAAGGCGCTGGTGCTGGTGCTCTCGGCGAATGCCGTCGCGTCCGCGCATGTCGGCAAGGAGGTGGAGCGAGCCTCATCAAAACGCCGCCGGCTGATTGCCCTGCGGATTGACGACGCGCCGCTGTCCCCGGCTCTGGAATACTTCCTCGGCGAGTCGCACTGGGTCGATGCGCGGGCGGACGGTATGGACGCCGCCTTGGCCAAGCTGATCGCCGCGATTCGCGAGCCCGAGCGCACTGCGCCAGGAATCATGGCTGCGCTGGCTGCTGTAACTTCAGCCGGTACAGCGTCAGCGCCACCGCCAAACTCGCGTCGTCCCCGGATTCTGCTCGCGGCAGCAATCGCTATCGCGGTGCTGCCCTTTGTAAACATGAGTGGGGACAAGGAGCAGGAGTATTTCTCCGACGGCCTGACCGAGGAGCTGCTCAACTCCCTCGCTCGCATCGACGGGCTGCAGGTCGCCGCCCGCACATCGGCCTTCGCTTTCAAAGGCAAAGACACCGACATCGGGACCATCGCTCGCAAACTGAACGTGGGCGCAGTGCTCGAAGGCAGCGTGCGCCGCTCAGCACACACGGTGCGCATCACCGCGCAGCTGATCAACGCGGTCACGGGGTTTCACCTGTGGTCGCAGACATATGACCGCGATCTGGGAGACGTGCTGAAGCTGCAGACCGACATCGCCAACTCGGTGGCGAGTGCCCTCAAAGTCACCTTGCTCGGCGACGCGGCCGCGCGGATCGAGGTCGGGGGGACGCATGATCCAGCCGCGTTCGATGCCTACCTTCGCGGCACAAAGGCTCTCAATGCATACCACGATGGAAAGAATGTACAGACGGCGATTGCCGAGCACTCCGAGGCCATTCGCCTGGATCCGAACTACGCGCTCGCATTCGCAGGCCGGTCGCTCGCGCTCAATGGATATGCCACGGAGTTCGCGACCGGGCCGGTTATTCGCGAGGCCTTTGACAAGGCGCAATCCGACGCTCAGCGAGCGATGGAGCTGGCGCCCGATCTTGCCGAGGCGCACTTGGCGTTAGGGCGAATACTCGCCACCGGATCTCTCGATTTCGCGCGGGCGAATGCGCAGTATGAGCGTGCCGCGGCGCTGGCGCCCGGTGATGCGCGGATCTTGCGCGCTTACGGCGGCTTTGCCGCTCAGATGGGCCGCTTCGATGCGGGCATCGCCTCCGTGCGGCGCGCCGTGTTGCTGGACCCGCTCAATCGCCTCGCCCATCAGGCGCTCGGCGGGGCGCTGCTAATCGCGCGGCGCTATAACGAGGCCATCGCCGCCTATGGGGACAGCCTGGCTCTCGACCCCGACAATCCACCGGGCCTTGCGTCGCGCGGCCTCGCCGACTACGCGCTCGGCAAGCTTCAGGACGCCCGCGCGTCCTGCGAAATCAAACCCGACTATTGGGCCAGCCAGCTGTGCCTGGCGGTGACCTACGACAAGCTCGGACGCAAGGTGGATGCGGAAACCACTCTCGCCAGGATGCGGGCCTCGAACGGCGATGATGCGGCGTATCAGTACGCCGAGATCTACGCGCAGTGGGGAAACCTCCCCAAAGCACTGGAGTGGCTGGAGGTGGCGCTGCGACTACGTGATCCGGGCTTCGGCCAACTGAAAACGGACTCACTTCTCGACCCGCTACGCCAGCAACCGCGTTTCCAGGCGATCGAGCGCGGGCTTAAGTTTCCGACCTGAGCGAGTTTGCCGGTCGCAGTCTCGATCGGCTGCCCGAATATGCGCCTCAGATGCGCTACAGACCGCTCCAGGCGGTGCACCAGCCTGCTGCCTTGACCAGCTTGCCCGGAAACAGCGTGCAGGTGCCCCGGTCGGTCCCGGCAGCGCCATAGATAGAGCAATTGGAGCAATCCGCACCCGCCTCGGCACCCTTGGCGCGACTTGCATCCTCGACGTAGTGCACGGCTTTGGCCGCCGGATCCTGTTCCGTGATCAACGGCGGCCTCGCGCCCAGCGCCACAGGCGTGGCGGCAAGCCCCAGCGGTGCCATCGACAGCCCCAGCGCCGCCTGCTTCAGCAGCGCGCGCCGCTGCGGGTTACTCAAGTCGCCCAGTCGCTTGCCGTTCATCCCTTGGCTCCAGTGACCTGCAGCACGATCTTACCGATGTGGCGGCTGCTTTCCATCAGCCGATGGGCGTCCGCGGCCTGATCGAATGGGAAGGTCGCGCACAGATGAGTCTGCAGCTGTCCGGCATCGAACGCGGGCCAGATCTCGCGCGCCAGCGCGTCGCGGATCGCCGCCTTCTCATCCAGGCTGCGCGGTCGCATGGTCGAGCCGGTCACGCGCAGCCGCCTGATCATCAGCGGCAGGAAGTCCAGTTCGCACACGCTGCCCTGCAGGAATGCGATCAGCACCAGTCGGCCATCACGGCGCAGCAGGCTGATATTCCTTGGGATGTACGGGCCGCCGACCATGTCCAGCACGACATCGACGCCCTCGCCGGCGGTGAACTCGCGCGTCCGCAGCACGAAGTCCTCGGTTCGATAGTTGATGGCCTCGGCGGCGCCGAAATCGCGGCAGAAGCGCGCCTTCTCATCGCTGCCCACGGTGACGATCGCCTGGGCACCCATATGGCGCGCCAGCTGGATCGCTGCCAGGCCGATGCCGCTGGAGCCACCGTGCACCAGCACGCGCTCACCGCGACGCAGTGCGGCCATCTCGATCAGATTCGCCCATACGGTAAACCAGTTCTCAGGCATGCCGGCGGCCTGCGCCAGGCTAAGTCCGGACGGGATCGGCAGCGCGTGGCGGGCCGGCGCGACGCACAGTTGCGCATAGCCGCCGCCGGGCACCAGCGCACACACGGCATCGCCCGGTTGCCATTGCGTGACGCCGGCGCCGATGGCACTCACGCGGCCCGCGACCTCCAGGCCCAGAATCGGCGAGGCGCCTGGAGGCGGCGGATAACGGCCCATGCGTTGCATCACATCCGGTCGATTCACGCCGGCGTAATGAACTTCGATCAGGATTTCACCGGCGGCAGGTGCCGGGGCCGGTGCCTCGGCGATGCGCAGGCTCTCTGGCGTGCCCGGAGGCCCGTAGTCAATGAAATACATCCGCCGATCATTTCACGCGCGGCGTCGATTTGACAGATGCGCTAGCACGCCTGCGTGACGCGCTCGATCGCTGCCATCCAGCGGCGCTGCTCGGCTGGCGCCAGAAACGACGCCTCGATCGAATTGCGCGCCAGCAGCGCCAGGTCGGCCTTTGACAGATCCAGCCCGCGCTGCACCGCCAGGTAGTTCTCCAGCACGTAGCCGCCAAAATAAGCCGGATCATCCGAGTTCACCGTGACGCACAGTCCTAGATTCAGCAGACGCTTGAGGTTGTGCGCCTCGATACGATCGAACACGTGCAGCTTGATGTTCGACAGCGGGCACACGGTCAGCGGCGTGCGTTCGCGCGCCAGGCGGCGCACCAGCGCCGGATCCTCCTCGCAGCGCACCCCGTGATCGATGCGGCGCACCTGCAGCAGCTCGAGCGCGTCGTGAATATACTGGGCCGGACCTTCCTCGCCGGCGTGCGCCACGGCCAGCAGTCCCGCGTGCCGCGCACGCTCGAATACCGCGGTGAATTTTCCCGGCGGGTGGCCGGCCTCCGAGGAATCCAGGCCAACCGCGCTGATCGCATCGCGCAACGGCAGCGCCTGCTCCAGCGTGCGCATGGCATCTTCGGCGCTAAGATGACGCAGAAAGCACAGGATCAGCCGGTGTGTCAGGCCCAATTCGCGCTCCGCGGCAAGCAGTGCGCTGCGGATTCCACCGACTACGCTGGCCAGCGGCACGCCGCGCGCTGTGTGCGTCTGCGGGTCGAAGAAGATCTCCACGTGCACCACGCCCTGCTCATGCGCCTTGCGCAGGTAGGCGGCTGTCAGGGCGTGGAAGTCGTCCTCGTCGCGCAGCAGCTCGGCGCCGGCATAATAGATGTCGAGGAACGACTGCAGATCGGAGAACCGATACGCCTGGCGCATCGCCTCGACGCTGGCGTATGGCAGCGCCACGCCGTGCTTGTTCGCGAGCGCAAATGCCATCTCCGGCTCCAGCGTACCCTCGATGTGAAGGTGCAGCTCCGCCTTCGGCAAGCGGGTGATGAAATCCTGCATCGACATGGGCATGGGCTGGCGCGCCTGGCGTCAATGCAACTTGAGCCGTGGGCGCAGTATGCGCGCGACGTGACCGATCAGGATGAGCGCCGTGCCGCGCAGCCAGCCGTGGATCGCCAGCAGGTGCATCCGATACAGTGACATGTAGACGAAGCGCGCCAGCCGTCCTTCAATCGCCATGCGGCCGCCCACCAGGTTGCCCATCAGGCTGCCGACCGTGGAATAGCGGCTGAGCGATATCAGCGAACCGCGGTCGGTGTAGACATAGGCGCGCAGCGGTTTACCGCGCATCAGCCGGCCGATGTTGTCGAATACGGTGGCCGCCATCTGGTGCGCCGCCTGCGCGCGCGGCGGTACCGGCCGATCCGCTCCCGGCAGCAGGCAGTAGCAGCAATCGCCGAGCGCGAAGATGCGATCATCGCGCGTGGTCTGCAGCGTCGGCCGCACCACCAGCTGGCAGGAGGGCGTGGTCTCCAGGTCGCCGATGTTGCAGAGGTTGTCGGCCCCGCGCACGCCGGCAGCCCAGATCTTCAGGTCCGCGGCGATTGATTCCCCGTCCTGGGTCTGGATCCATTCCGGCGTGACGCTGATGACGCGGGTGCTGGTCAGGACGCGTACCCCCAGCGCCGTAAGTTCCGCGCGCGCCGCGTCGGCCAGCCGTTGCGGCAGTGCCGGCAGGATGCGCGCGCCGGCTTCGATCAGCGTGACCTTGAGGCGACTCTCGTCGAACACCTCCAGTCCGTAGTAGCGCAGCGCCGAGGCGGCATTGTAGAGCTCAGCGGCCAGCTCGACCCCGGTGGCTCCGGCGCCCACGATCGCCACCCGGACGAAGGCATCGGCCTGCGGGTTCTCGCTCAGCGCGCGCGATGCGCGCAGGCATTGATTCAGCAACTTGTTGCGGAAGCGGTCCGCCTGCGTGCGGTCGTCGAGAAACAGGCAGTTCTGGGCCACCCCCGGCGTGCCGAAGTCGTTGGTAATCGAGCCGGTGGCGATCACCAGGTAGTCATAGCCGGTGCGGTGTCGCCCGATCAGCTCGCGCCCGTCCTCATCGATCAGCGGTGCGACCACGATCTGGCGTGCCGTCCGATCGATGGTTTCCATCGCGCCGTAGAAGAAACGGTAGCCCCAGCGGTGGCAGTGGCTGCGGTAGCCGACCTCATCCAGGTTGGCGTCGAGCGAGCCGGCGGCCACTTCATGCAGCAGCGGCTTCCAGATATGCGTCAGGTTCCGCTCCACCAGCAGGATGTCGTGCTGCCGGCGACCGTACTTTGCACCCAGGCGCGTGACCAGTTCGAGTCCCCCGGCGCCGCCTCCCACCACGACGATCTGGGTCCTGTTCACCGGGCTCCGATGCGCTTGTGCATGCGGCGGCTATGGTAGCGCGAATGCGCGCGTGGCGAACACCCGCGCCCCGGCGCTGTGTCTATAATGCGCGGATGAACTGGTGGAGCTGGATGATCGGCGGCGCCATTTTGCTCGGCGCGGAACTCGGGCTGGTCAACGCGCAGTTCTACCTGGTATTCATCGGCGCGGCGGCGCTGGCGGTCGGCCTGATCAGTGTTGCCATGCCCGGGCTGTCAGCGTCGGCACAATGGGCGCTGTTCGCTATCCTGGCGACGGTTTCGATGCTGATGTTTCGCGGCCGGCTGTACCATCGGCTGCGCGGCCAATTGCCGGCGCTGCCGTCCGGACCGGCCGGCGGCGCGCTCACGCTGCCGCGCGCGCTCGATCCGGGACAGAGCTGCCAGGTCGAGCACGGCGGCACCTACTGGACAGTACGTAACCACGGCGAGCTGCCGATCCCATCCGGCTCGCGCGCGCGCATCGTCAGCGTGCAGGGCCTGACGCTGCTGGTGCGCACCGACACCTAGCCTGCCTTCGCCCCGCCTGCCTTCGCCCCGCCTGGCTTCGCCCCGCCTGCCTTCGCAAGGATTGCCGCATGCCCACTTCATACGCATTCATCGTTCTGGCGATCGTCGCCGTCATCGTCATCGGCAAGACCGCAACCGTGGTTCCGCAGCAAAGCGCCTATGTGATCGAGGCGCTGGGCAAGTACAGCCGCACGCTGCACGCCGGATTTCACATCCTCATTCCATTCGTCGAGCGGCTCGCCTACAAGCACAGCCTGAAGGAGCAGGCACTGGACGTGGCCGAGCAGATCTGCATCACCCGCGATAACGTGCAGGTCGGGGTCGACGCGGTGCTGTACATGCAGGTGCTCGATCCGCACCTGGCCTCTTACGGCATCACCAATTACAACTTTGCGATCGCGCAGCTGGCGCAGACGACGCTACGCAGCGAGATCGGCAAGATCGAACTGGACCGCACTTTCGAAGCCCGCGGCATCATCAACGCCAATGTGGTCGCCGAGCTCGACAAGGCCTCGGTCGCCTGGGGCGTGAAGGTGATGCGCTACGAGATCAAGAACATCGCCCCGCCCAAGGATGTGCTGTCGGCGATGGAGAAGCAGATGCGGGCGGAACGCGAGAAGCGCGCGGTGGTGCTGGCCTCCGAGGGCGAACGCGACGCCAAGATCAACGCCGCCGAGGGTGACAAGCAGCGTGTCATCAAGGCATCCGAGGCCAACAAGCAGCAGCAGATCAACGAGGCGGAAGGACAGGCGGCCGCCATTCTGGCGGTCGCCACCGCCACGGCCGCCGGGCTGCGCAGCGTCGGCGCCGCCCTGAGCGAGCGCGGCGGCATCGAGGCGATGCAGCTGCGCATCGGCGAGGAGTACGTGCGGCAGTTCGGCAAGCTGGCCAAGGACAGCACCACGCTGGTGGTGCCCGGCAATCTGAGCGACCTGGCCTCGGTCGTCAGCATGGCGACCAGTATCGTGCGCAAGACTCCGCCGGTCTAGCCGCGGCCCGCCGGCTCAGTGCGCCGGCGTCAGTTCTTGAGCCGGTATCCGGTCCTGAAGATCCAGCTCACCAGCACCAGGCAGGTGCCGAACAGCCCCAGTGTCATCGCCAGGCTGATCGCGACGCTCACATCCGAGGTGCCGTAGAAGCTCCAGCGGAAGCCGTTGATCAGGTAGACCACCGGATTGAACAGCGTGACTGCGCGCCATGCCGCCGGCAGCATGCTGATCGAGTAGAACGCGCCGCCCAGGAAGGTCAGCGGCGTGATCACCAGCATCGGGATGAATTGCAGCTGTTCGAAGCCGTTGGCCCATACGCCGATGATGAAACCGAACAGGCTGAAGCTGACCGCGGTCAGCAGCAGGAACGAGATCATCCAGCCGGGGTGCAGGATCCTGATCGGCACGAAGATCGACGCGGTCGCCAGGATGATCAGGCCCAGGATGATCGATTTGCTGGCAGCCGCGCCCACATAGCCGAGCACGATCTCGAGCGCCGACACCGGCGCCGACAGCAGTTCGTAGATGGTGCCGGTGAATTTCGGAAAATAGATGCCAAAGGAGGCATTGGATATGCTCTCGGTAAACAGCGACAGCATGATCAGTCCCGGCACGATGAACGCGCCGTAGCTGACGCCGCTGACCTGGGAGATGCGCGAGCCGATGGCGGAGCCGAACACGACGAAATACAACGACGTGGTGATTACCGGTGTCACCACGCTCTGCACCAGTGTGCGCTTGAAGCGCGCCATCTCGAAGCGGTAGATCGCCGCGACGCCGCGGCCGTTGAACCTCGGCGCGGTCATGCCACCGCCAGACGCGTCATGCCCGCGCCGCTCCGCGCTCGCTGACCAGACTGACAAAGATATCCTCCAGTGAACTCTGGTGGGTGTTCAGGTCCTTGTAGCCGATGCCGAGGTCTGCCATGCGCCGCAGCAGCGCGGAGATTCCGGTACGCTCGGCGTTGATGTCGAAGCTGTATTGCAGCTCGGTGCCATCGGCCGCCAGCTGCAGCTGCCAGTCGCCGAGTGCGTCCGGAATCCGGGTCATGCGCTCCTGCAGCTGCAGCGTCAGCTGCTTGCGGCCGAGCTTTTTCATCAGCGTGACCTTGTCCTCGACCAGGATCAACTCGCCCTTGCTGATCACTCCGATGCGATCGGCCATCTCCTCGGCCTCCTCGATGTAATGTGTCGTCAGGACTACGGTGACGCCGCTGTCGCGCAGGCCGCGCACCAGCGCCCACATGTCGCGCCGCAGTTCGACGTCCACGCCGGCGGTCGGCTCGTCCAGAAACAGGATATCCGGCTCGTGCGACAGCGCCTTGGCGATCATCACGCGCCGCTTCATGCCGCCGGACAGCGTCCTGATGCGATCCTTGCGCTTCTCCCACAACGACAGCTCGCGCAGCAGCTTTTCCAGGAACACCGCGTCGGGCGCGCGCCCGAACAGGCCGCGGCTGAACTTGACCGTCGCCAGCAGGGTCTCGAACGCGTCGGTGCTCAGCTCCTGCGGGACCAGGCCGATGCGGGTGCGCGCCGCGCGGTAATCGCGCACGATGTCGTGACCGTCGACCACGGCGGTGCCGGAGCTGGCGGTGACGATGCCGCAGACGATGCTGATCAGCGTCGTCTTGCCGGCACCGTTCGGGCCGAGCAGCGCGAAGATCTCGCCCTTGCGGATCTCCAGATTGATATTCCTGAGCGCCTGCAGGCCGGTCGGGTAGGTTTTGGTGAGGTTGGATATCGACAGGGCGGAGGCCATGGCCGCGACTGTATCTCAGCGGTCCCGGGTTCGGCTAACCGCCCTTGATGCGTGCGATCTGTTCGCGCAGCAGGCTGACCTCGCGTTCCAGTGCGGCCAGGCGATCGGCCAGCGAGCCGGAGGATGGCGTGCTGGCGCCAGTGGGGGCGCCGCCTGCAGGGTCCGGGAGCGCCGCCGAGCCGGTGTCGCCGCGGTCGCGGGCACCGTGTTCAATGGCCGCGCGGTCAGTGTCAGCGCGGTCAGTGTCAGCGCCTCGCGCCCCGAACAGGTGCGCGTAGCGCGATTCGCGCCGCCCGGGCTCACGCGCCAGGCGCCGCACCAGCGGCCCGGATTCCCGGCTGGCCAGCGCTTCCAACGCCGCTTCGGTCTGCGCGGCGTCGGCAAACTCCGCCATGCGCGCCGCGCGGGTGCGCAGCTCGCCGGGGGTCTGCGGCCCGCGCAGCAGCAGCTCGCAGACGATGGCGCGCTCCTGCGGCGTGAACTGGAACACGCTGAACTCGGTGTTGCAGAAGCGCTGCTGATACTTCGGCACCCGGCTGCCGAAGCCGGAGCGCTCGAGCACCAGGTGCTTGCGCGACAGGCCATCGATCAGCGACTGCACCTCGGTCTCGGGCAGCTGCAGCACCGGATCGCGATTGCTCTTCTGGTTGCAGGCGTTGACCAGCGCATTGAGCGACATCGGATATTGCTCGGGGGTGGTGACCTGCTTCTCGACCAGGCAGCCGATGACACGCTGCTCGAGCGCCGACAACTCGATATTCATGGTCCGAGTATAGGGTTCGTGTCGCGGCAGCGCATGCTGCAGTAGAATGCCTCAGGTCATGCGAACAGCGGCATACACTGTCGGACACGCCCGCCTGGTCGAGCAGGTGGTCTCGGGTCAACGCTCGGCGCAGCTGGACCTGCGGGTGCGCGAATCCTGGCGCCGCTGCCTGTCGGACTATCATCTGAGTCCCGACCAGTCGCAGCATCCGGCCGTGGTCTCGGTGGCACAGCTGCGTCAGCGGCGGGAGAGCGCCGATCCACTGTGTTCGATTGCCAGGGTGGAGATGGCGGGGCTGGCGCGGCTGCTCAATGCGCCGGTCGGGGTGATGCTCACCGATCACGAGGGGGTCATTCTCGGTTATACCGGGGCGGCGAATTTTGCCGAGATCGCGCGCCGCGCCGGCCTGCGCGAGGGCGCGATCTGGAGTGAGGCGGCACAGGGCACCAATGGCATGGGCACCTGCCTCGCCATTCGCGAGCCGGTGCTCATCGAAGCCGACGAGCACTTCCTGGCCAGGAACGTGGCCCTGACCTGCTGCGGCGCTCCGATCCTCGACAGCAGCGGTCAGCTGGTCGGAGCACTCAATATTTCCGGGCATCTGCGGCTGTCGGCGGCGCCGACGCTGGCGCTGGTGCGGCTGGCGGTGCAGAACATCGAGAACCGGGCGCTGCTGGCGCAGCACCGCCGTCAGCACCTGCTGCGCTTTCATCCGCACCGCGAATTCATCTCGAGCGCGGGCGAGGGGATACTCGCGATCGCCGCCGATGGCCGCATCGTCGGCGCGAATATGGCGGCGCTGGAATGGCTCGGCATGCCATCGCACGATGCGCTGTGTGGGCAGCCGGTCGAGCAGCTGTTTGGCCTGGAACTGTCGCGGCTGGAGACGTTGCACGGCGACTCGGCCTCGGTGCAGGCACTGCCCCAACGCGACCGCGGCTCGCTGTGCTTCGGCATCGTACAGCCGCCGCCGCTGGCCGCCAGGCGGCCAGCGGGCTATATCGGCGCTGCCAGCCCGGGCGCTTCCGGCCCAGGTGCTTCCGGCCTGGGCAGCGCGCTGCCACGCGCCGATGCGCTGGCGCAGGCGGAGCGCAAGGTGCTGCGCGAGGTGCTGGATGCGTGCCGCTGGAACGTGAGCCTTGCGGCCACGCAGCTCAACCTCAGCCGTCGTACCCTGCACAGAAAGCTCAAGGCGCACGGCATGCGGCGCCATTCGGGCTGGAATGGCGACGGCGGCGCCGACGGCTAGCGCTGGCGGAATCTGCGTCAATCCTGGCGCACAGTTCTGGACCCCGCCGGTTACCTCTAATATCAGCGACGAACGTACAGGACCCGATCCAATGACACGTCATAGCCCCCGTCGCCGCCCACTGGTGGTCTGATCGTGGAAGCGCTCAGCGAGCATCGTTGTTTTGACGGCACCCAGGGCTTCTACCGCCATACCTCCAAGGTGATCGGCCTGCCGATGCGGTTCACCGTCTTTCGTCCGCCACAGGCCGAGCACGGCCCGGTGCCGGTGCTGTTCTACCTGGCGGGCCTGACCTGCACCGAAGAGACCTTCGTCATCAAGGCCGGTGCCCAGCGCAAAGCCGCCGAACTGGGCCTGATGCTGGTGACCTGCGATACCAGCCCAAGGAACACCGGCATCGCCGGCGAGGCGGACGACTGGGAGTTCGGCGCCGGGGCGGGATTTTATGTCAATGCGACGCAGGAACCCTGGTCGCGCAACTTCCGCATGTATGACTACGTGCTGCAGGAACTGCGCGCGACGGTGCTGGAGAACTTTCCGGCCATGCCCGATCGGATCGGTATATTTGGTCACTCGATGGGCGGACACGGCGCACTGGTGCTGGCGCTACGCAATCCCAAGGTCTACCGATCGGTGTCGGCGTTCGCGCCCATCTGCTCGCCGACCCGCTGTGCCTGGGGCCAGAAAGCGCTGCCGCGCTACCTGGGCGAGGATCGATCAAGCTGGGCGCAATATGAC
>Ga0302324_100004344_pt1 | contig 31418 bp, 27 predicted proteins | sample Palsa_T0_1_FD_201949 | JGI IMG/M metagenome (GOLD analysis project Ga0302324, IMG submission 201949) | Peat permafrost microbial communities from Stordalen Mire near Abisko, Sweden - Palsa_T0_1 | ecosystem: Environmental > Terrestrial > Soil > Palsa > Peat permafrost | place: Sweden: Abisko... | reverse complement strand
GAACAGCTTGATGGCCAATGACGACAGACCCAAAGAGAAAGCTAAGCAGTCCAAGCCGAACAACAGCAGCAACTTTCCGACCACGACGCCTATTAAGCATGTCGTAGTCATCTTCCAGGAGAACGTTTCCTTCGACCACTACTTCGCTACCTATCCGAATGCCCAGAATAATCCCGGAGAAACCGCCTTCCGGGCGACTCCCGATACGCCGTCCGTGAACGGAATAACGCCGGGATTGAAGAGTCAGAATCAGAACGTTGATGGCAAGGATAATAGCTTCCTCCCCATTCGCCTCACGCCGGCTCAGAACTACACCTGCGATCAGAATCACGACTACACCCCCGAGCAGCAAGCCTTCGACAGCGGCTTGATGGATAAGTTCCCGGAGTTTACCGCCACGGTTTGTTCCTCAAGCCCGTACGCCGACGTGAGTGCTCTGGGAGCGGGTATCGTGATGGGCTACTACGATGGGAATACCGTCACTGGCCTTTGGAACTACGCGCAATACTTCGCGCTGAACGACAACGGCTTCGACACCAACTTTGGTCCTTCGACGCCCGGCGCCATCAACGTCGTCTCCGGGATGACCGGCAACGCCGACCTGGGCCACTCGATCGATGACTCCGGCAAGGATCTCGAGAACGACGTGGTCAACGGCAGCGTGATCGGCGACGCCGATCCCTTCTACGACGATTGCGGATCGCCGGATCAGACTTCCGTAACTGGACAAAATATCGGTAACCTCCTCAACGCCAAGGGCATCACCTGGGGATGGTTTCAAGGGGGGTTCAAGCCTTCGTCGGTAGTGAATGGCAAGGCGGTTTGCGCCACCACCACCAACCGCGCGGATGGAACGCCCGAGACAGCATATAGCGCTCATCACAATCCCTTCGAGTACTACGCCAGCACGGCGAACGTTCACCACACGCCGCCGGCCAGCGTCGAAGAAATCGGGCACAACGGGGCCGCGAACCACATCTATGACTTGAGCTGGTTCTGGCAAGCCGCCACCACGGGCAATCTGCCGGCGGTGAGCTACATCAAGGCAAATCGCGCGCAGGACGGCCATCCGGCAAACTCTTCCCCACTAGACGAACAAGCCTTCATCGCCAATATGCTCAACCAATTGGAGTCGCTCGCCGAATGGGACCAGATGGCCGTGATCATCACTTGGGACGATTCCGATGGCTGGTACGACCACGTGATGCCCCCGATCATCAACCAGTCGAACTCTAAGGCTGACGCGCTCACCGGCATAGGAGACTGCGGCAACGGCAACCATTCGCTGGGCGGCCTTCAGGCTCGCTGCGGCTATGGCCCGCGCCTTCCGTTCCTTGTCATCTCACCGTATGCCAAGAAGAACTTCGTGGACCACACGCTGATCGATCAGAGCTCGGTGGTCAAGTTCATCGAAGACAACTGGGAGCTGGGCCAGATCGGCAATGGCTCATTCGATGAAATCGCCGGGCCTTTGACGAACATGTTCGACTTCACCAAGAAGCGCAAGGACGTCGCGTTCCTCAACCCCACCACGGGAGCCGTCACGTCCGTCCAAAAGGAATAGTTGAAAACTCCCCGCAGTCCCTCACCCGTAAGCCCCCCTGGCTCGCCCCGATTCCCTCGGGACGAGCCAGCCCCTTTTTTGGGCATTCTCTTCTCGCGCCTCGGATGTATCCTTGTGCGGGCCATTTCGGTCCGCGAAAACGGAACCACGGCAGCACCGGAGATCGTCTGAGTGGCTCGACAGGCTCGCAGCGTTGATCTGACCCAGGTCTCGGAGTGGGAGAACGGCCAGGTCCGCCGCAAAGAGGACTACCTTGCTGCCGAGGAGCCGCTCGAGATTCGCATCGGCAAAGAGCCGCTGAGCGTCACGATGCGTACTCCGGGGCATGACGTTGAGCTTGCCGCCGGCTTTCTTTTTACCGAAGGGCTGTTCGAACGCCGCGAACAGATTCTGTCTCTTGAAACCGATTTACCGGGCGAAAACCGCGGCAATCTGGTGCGCGTAGATTTTGCGGCCGACGCTGTGCCCGATATGGAGAAGCTGCGGAGGAACTTTTTCGCGGCCTCCAGTTGCGGCATCTGCGGGAAAGCCTCCATTGATTCCGTGCGCGCACGAACGCTTCGTCCGCCGAATCAGGATTTTCGGCTTGGCGCCGAAGTGCTCCCAAGACTCCCCGACGCGTTGCGCGCTTCCCAGGCCGTCTTCGGACGCACGGGGGGCTTGCACGCAGCCGCGCTCTTTGACGCCGATGGGAAGTTGCTGATCGTCCGCGAAGACATCGGACGCCACAACGCAGTGGACAAAGTCATTGGTTGGGCGCTGCTCGAAGGACGGCTGCCCCTGGCAGATTCGGTACTCCTGGTCAGTGGGCGCGGAGGATTCGAAATCATCCAAAAGGCCATTGTGGCGGGGCTGCCGGTAGTCGCCTCGGTTTCCGCTCCCTCCGGTCTTGCGGTGCAACTCGCGCGAGAGATGCAGCTTACGCTCATCGGCTTCTTGCGCGAACGGCGCTTCGTAATCTATTCAGGCGACGAACGCATCACGCCGTCCGGGCGGGCCCTAGAAGCCACTCCAGAGGCCAAATGAGCGAGACGAAATGCACGCTGCTGGCCGAGTCACTCAAGGAAATCGCCGCGCGCCTCGAACAGGCGCACAAGGCCTTCCAGAAGCGCCACCCAGGCGCTCCCGCAGGTCGCCAACCTGTTCATGTGGTCTACGGTGGCGCGCAGCTTTTTCGTTCAGGCATCGCGCGCCGGCTAGGCGAGCTCGCGTTGCGCTCGCTCGACGACTACGCGCCCGACTTCGTTGCATTCGCCAAGGCCATCGGCTTGCCGGGCGCCGCCCGCCTTTCCGACTCGCCCGGCGCTTCCGTCGGGCAGTCGATCGAATCCGATCCCGCCACCGCGCGCCGCGAGCATCCCGCCGAATGGCTCGCGCATACCGTTTACACCCGTGTAAAGGAAAAATTGCGCAAGGAGCCTGTCGAGGACTATCGCATCGATTTCGAAGACGGCTACGGCAATCGCCCCGATGCCGAGGAAGACCAGCACGCGCTCGCTGCCGCCGCCGAACTCAGTACGGCAATGAATGCGGGAGAAGTTCCGCCATTCATCGGCATCCGCATCAAACCTTTCACCGAAGAGCTACGCGAGCGGAGCATCCGCACGCTCGATATTTTCCTCACCGAGCTTGCGATGAAGACGCGCGGCCAGCTGCCGGAGAATTTCTGTGTCACCTTGCCCAAAGTCACGCTGCCCGATGAAGTTGCCGCCCTCGCCGACATTTGCGCGCGCATGGAGCCGATGCTCGATCTCTCGCCCGGCGCCCTGCGGATCGAGGTCATGATCGAAACGCCGCAGGCTATCTTCAACGAGCGCGGCGAAGCCGCGGCGCTGGCGCTGGTCTCCGCGGCGCGCGGACGCTGCGTTGCCGCTCACTTCGGCCCTTACGACTACACCGCGTCCCTCAACATCGCCGCTCCGCGCGAGGCCCTCACGCATCCAGCCGCGCAATTTGCTCGCGATGTCTTGCAAGTAGCGCTCGCCGGCTCGGGGGTGCGCATCGCCAATGGCCCTGTCAACATCCTGCCCATTCCGCGGCATCGCATCGCGGCAGGAGCGCCCGCGGGATCCGCACCTCTCACTCCGCGCCAACGCGAGGAAAATCGCTTCACCGTGCACGCCGCCTGGAAATTGCATTTCGACCTGGTGCGTCAATCTCTGGCCAATGGCTACTACCAGGGATGGGATCTCCACCCGGCGCAGCTTCCTACGCGTTACGCCGCCGTCTATTCCTTCTTCCTCGAAAATCTTGAATCCGCTTCCGCGCGACTCCGCAACTTCGTCGAACAGGCCGCGCAGGCCACGCGCATTGGCCATGTCTTTGACGATGCTGCCATGGCCCAGGGTCTGCTGAGTTACTTCTCGCAGGGCATCCACTCGGGAGCGCTCACGGCCGCGGAAGTGGAGGAGCGCACGACGCTTTCGGCCGCGGAGTTGCGCGCCGGATCGTTCCTGCAGATTCTCGAAAAACGCCGCAGCTGAGGAATTCTCGAGACACAGCGGCCGGCCTAACTCGCCGAGCATTTCGGGGAAACTGCCTTTGGGAAAACGCGGATGAAAGGCTACTGGCGGTTTGCCGAGCCGGCGACCTGCACAAGCGTATTCGAATCAGCGGATGGCCCCGCATCGATGGTCTGCGGCGCGCGCCAACGATCCACCACGGATACTTGATGGACGCAGGACACCGTGCAGCGCGGGGCGCAACCCTTCTTGGTCAAAAACTCGCGCCGCCGGCGTTCGTCCGTGTACTCGGCGAGCGGAATGCCGGGATAGCCACGCTGCTGCGAGCAGTAGTGCACCAGCCCGTCTTCGCAGATGTACAGGTAGCGCGATCCCGCCCGGCAACGCCACTGGTTTTCGCGGCCTGCGGCGATATTGTGCTGGAAGCCATTGACGCGCGTAAACGAACGCTTCCCGAGAGACATGATCTCTTCGAAGATTTCCGTCTCGCGCGCGCCCAGAGGCTGCAACTGCCCATTTCCATCATGTAGGATGCCGACCGTCGACGTGAATCCCAGTCCCAAAGCACGGTGCGCCACTGCCAGCGCATCTTCAGGATTCTTCACGCCGCTGCCCAGCACGGAGTTGATATTCACTGCAAACTCAGCGTGCTCGGCCAGAAGTTTCAGCTTCTGATCCAAAACCTTTAGGCTTTTCTTGGAAACCTCGTCCGGCATCGCGTTGTCGATGCTGATCTGCAAATACTCCAGTCCCGCGCGATTCAGCCGTTCGATGCGCTCGGCAGTCAGCAGGTAGCCGTTGGTGATCAGCCCCGCCACAATACCGTTCTTGCGGATGCGCCCGATGATGCCGTCCAAATCGGGGTGCAGCAGCGGCTCGCCGCCGCTAATCGTCACAATCCAAGTACCCATTGCCCCGAGCCGGTCGATCCGGCGGAACATCTCTTCGGTGGGCACAGGCTTCGAAAAGTCGTCGAACTCGTTGCAATAGGTGCACGCAAGATTGCAGCGCCGGATGGGAATGATATGCACCAGCAGCGGATGCCCGGTTGAAACCAGACCCTTCACGATGCCGCGCATCTCGCGCAACTTGCGGTGCACCGCCAGCGCCTTCTTCCGAATTTTCTTCTGAAGTTTCACAGACGTCATACGGACTCAGAGGCCGAATCCTTTTCGTATTATGCCACACAGGTTCGCGTTTCCCCGTTCGATCCGGCGATGGACCGGTGCGGGCCCGGTAACCTTCATGCCAGTGCGTGTCCAGTAACCTTCTTGCCGGCGCGGCCCGTGCTACACTGGCGGCGATTCGGAAACACACGCCGGCCAGTCCCAGATGCCCACCCCGACAAGCGAAAGAACATCTTTCTCCTGGTCCGATCGCATTCTTCTCCTCTCTGCGGCGGGTATTCTCTTTCTCACGCTGTTTCCTTTTCACTTCATATCGCACGAAAGAGTTTCCGGACTGTTCCCCTTTTTTCATGGCCAGATGAGAGAAGGAAAAAGCTCCGGCGCCTTGGATGCCTTTCTGAACGTACTGCTTTTCGCCCCGTTCGGCTTTGGCCTCGCCGAAAAGCTGCGCGAAAAAGGGAAATTGCGGGCGGCAACGTTGGCTTCCGTCTGGGTGACAGGGGCCCTGTTCTCCTACACCATCGAAGTGCTCCAGATCTACGTTCCGTCGCGCGATTCCGGGTGGGGCGACGTGATCACCAATTCATCCGGCTCAGTGGTGGGTTATCTAGGGTACGAACTCTATGGGAAATGGGTGCTGGGAATCCTCGGCGAGATCGAAAATGTCTTGCGCAGTTTTTTGCGTCCGCGGACGGCGGCTCTGCTCCTCTTGGCCTATTTCGGAATCTGGTTCGCGGCTTCCTATCAGCTGCAGACCACTACGCGGCTGCGCGGTTGGGATCCCAATCCTATTCTTGTGCTCGGTAACGACACATGGAACCGCCCATGGCAAGCCTGGAAGGGCCGCGTGTTGAGCCTCGCGATATGGGATCGCGCCATTCCCGATCAAGCCGCGATCGCACTGACCTCCAAAGCAACGGATGCAGCCGCTGTCGACAGCCCCATCGCGGCCTACGGCCCTTCCCCCAGATTGTTGCAACAGGACTCCATGAAATTCTTCCCGGCGTTGGCGTGGAGGCCAGCCGTCGGCCCTCAAGTCCAGGCGGAAAGCCTCGCTCTTCAAGGACAAGCTTGGCTGGTATCCGAAGAGCCGGCGCCCCAACTGGTAGCGCGGCTCGAAAAAAGCAATCGGTTCTCGGTTCAAATTACCTGCATCCCTGGCACGTCTGGTGAACCCGACGGCCGCATCGTTTCTATCGGGCACCCTGCCGCGCCCGGAGACCTCACCGTCCGGCAAAAAGGCCCTAGCCTGGTTTTCTGGTTCCACACTCCCCTTTCTGCGAGGCACGCGCAATTGGCCTGGACCGTTCCCGGCGTGTTCACTACCGCTGGCCAGGCGCGAGACATTCTGTATACCTACGATGGATCGAGCCTCTCTCTCTTCCTCGATGGAAAGAAGGAAGAGCGCCCTTTTCGCCTCGGCGCAGGCCCGGCCTTGGCTCGTTCCGTACGAAGGATCAAGCCCGGGGAGCTCGAAGGCTATTCGGATATTTATTACGCGCTCATTTTTTTCCCGGCGGGAATCGTTCTGGGACTGGCCGCGCGAAAGACAGGCGGGCCCGGGGAATCATCGGGTACGGCGGACTGGCTGCTGCTCGGTGCCCTGTTGATTGTGGCGCCTTGGCTTCTCGAAATCCTTCTGGTGCGCGCCGGCAGCCGCCCGTTTCTCGCGGGGGAGGCCGATCTCTCACTGGCTTTTTTCGTTGCCGGAGCGCTATGGATCAATGCCGGGCTCTCGCCAATGAAAAAGGCTTGAGAAAAATCGGCCGGCGGAGCGGCAGTCCTGTTAGAATTTGCATATTGAACCGGCTCTCGACGTGCCGGTACGGTTCTGCGCGTAGCTTGTGGGAGCGCGCGCCCGACGTAGCTCGACTCCATCGACGGGGGTAAAGTTGAATGCCTGATGCTGTAGCGGAGAAAGTGATTGCCACGCTGGCATCTGTAAAGCGCGTCCCGGTCGAGGGCATCAAGCTGGATACCAACCTTCAAGAAATGGGCATCGACTCCCTCGACGTGTTCACCCTGCTTTTCGAGCTGGAAAATACCTTCAAGATTTCGATTCCCGATGACGATGTGCGCTCGATCCGCACCGTGAACGACATCGTCGACGGCATCAAGAAAATTCTCGCCGCCGCGCCCCCCGACGCTTCCGTCGGTTCCGCGAGTCCCGCAAGCTGACGAATGGCCAAGCGCCGTGTGGCAATTACGGGATTGGGAATCATCTCGCCGCTGGGACTAAATCTCGCTGAATCCTGGAAGTCGTTGCGCGAAGGCCGTTCGGCGATCGGGCCCATGCAATCCGTCGACCGCTCCGGAGTGGTACTCAAAATCCAAAATGTCGCCGCAGTGCACGGATTCGATCCCCTGCAACATTTTGAAGGGGGAAAGGATGCGCAGCTTGACCGCTTCGCGCAGTTTTCGGTGGTTGCGGCGCGCGAGGCCATGCGTGATGCAGGCCTGGGGCTCACGCCGGCGTTGCGGGAGACGGGCGCGGTGATCTGCGGTTCGGCTGTAGGCGGACAAGACGCTATCGAAAAGGGTTTCGAGGATCTTTACGTGCAGGGTCGTGGACGCGTGCACCCGCTCACGATTCCCAAGACCATGGCCAATGCAGGCGCGAGCCACATCTCGATGGAATTCGGATTGACCGGGCCGACCTATACGGTTTCGACGGCCTGCTCTTCCGCGAACCATGCCATCGGACAAGCCTTCCGTCTGGTGCGCGACGGCTATGCGGACGTGGCCCTTACCGGAGGAAGCGAAGCGCCCCTCAGCATCGGCATGCTGAAGGCGTGGGAAGCCATGCGTGTGATCGCTCCGGATACCTGCCGGCCTTTCAGCAAGGATCGCCGCGGAATGATCCTGAGCGAGGGCGGCGCGATGATGATCCTTGAGCCCTTCGAAGCGGCCCAAGCGCGCGGCGCCAGAATCTACGGCGAGATTTGCGGCTTGGGGATGACGTCTGACGCGTTTCACCTTACGCAGCCCACTGTCTCCGGGCCGGCGCGCGCCATGCGCGAAGCCCTGCGTGAAGCGAACATGGCTCCCGAATCGGTAGGGTACATTAACGCGCACGGCACCGGCACACCGGGCAACGACCCTGTGGAAACGCGGGCCATTCGCGAAGTCTTCGGCGCGCATGCGGACAAACTGGCGATCAGCTCGACAAAATCGATGCACGGCCACGCGCTCGGTGCGGCGGGAGCGCTCGAATCCATAGCCACAATCATGGCGCTGTACCACGGCATCCTGCCGCCGACGGCCAACTACAACGAGCGCGACCCCGAATGCGATCTCGATTACATTCCGAACCAGCCGCGTGCCGCCAAGGTTGAGGCGGCGCTTTCGAATTCCTTCGCGTTCGGCGGCTTGAACGCAGTAGTCGCCTTCCGCGCCGTTCCGCGATAATTTTCCCCGCCGGTTTGACCGATATTTACAACTCCGTGTATTTTGGCGATTAGAATCGACCCCGGTCGTTTGTTTGCAGTGGGTTACGGCTGATTCTGTCCAGATCGTTTGGCGATTAGAAACGGGAAGCCATCGGCCACGCTTTTGAGGATGGGACATGCCGCAGCGCGAGTATTTTCGCCCGGCGCCCGAGGCCGCCGCGCCATTCCCTATCACGCTCCCGATAAAAGCTTGGCTGCTCATGCGTCCCCTTCGGCGGGTCCCAATAGCGCCCCGACTCACGCTAATACACAACGGGACCGCTGTCTATTGTGGGGAATACGGATACGAAGATCTGCGAGGGGTAAATCAACCCGGATTCCAGGTGCGTCATTTGGCCGGCCCATCGAGACAAGCTTCGACGGCCTAGCGGGAGCGAGTTCCCGCGCTCGACAAACGGCGCGGTTAGGGCTAAGACAAGTGCAGCGCTAGAAGAGGTGGCGGACGAGCGGGACGATCATGCCGCCCCAGCCGACGGGATTAATTTGCCAGCTGCGGGTGAGTTCGTCGCCGAGAGTGAAGGTAACCATGATCGCGAGCCAAAAGAATCCGCACAACACGAGGATGCGAGTCAGGCCGGTGGCCCATCTTATGTGCATGAAGAAGAGCACGACGAGGAGCATCTTGATGAAGGCGATTACGAGGGCCACAACGGTGTTGAAAGCGCCGAGATCAATGTAGGCAACACCGGTGGTTAAGGCGGTCAATGCCAAGAGCGCCAGAAAAACGCCGACATAGACGCTGACTGGAACCACGTGCTCTGAATGTCCTTGTTCTGGCGACGACATGACCGCTCTCCCTCTCCCGTTAGTGGGGGATGTAACGCCCGCCGATTAGATACAGCAGCGGAAACAGGAAAATCCAAACAATATCGACGAAGTGCCAATACAGCCCGCTGATTTCGAGCGGGGCATAGTATTCGGACGAAAACTTGCCCTTGGCGGTCATGATCACCAGGACGGTGAGGATGCCCAGCCCGATGACCATGTGTATCGCGTGCAATCCGGTCATAAAGAAATAGAAGCACATGAACATTTCAACTTGTCCGCCGAGGGGACCCCACTGGTTTTCGAATCCAAAGTAGGCTCCGGGGACGATGTGCTTGACGTAGTCTTCGTACCACTCGAAACGCAGCTTGAGCCCCAGGAACGTCGCGCCCAGGATCATGGTCAGAATCAGCCAGGTGATGACGGTCTGTTTCGATTTGCCGGTCTGGGCGGAGTGGATGGCCATGGCCATCGTCAAGCTGCTGAAGATCAGAACGGCTGTGTTCGTGGCTCCGAATTTCACTTCCAGCAGGTGGCTGCCGATTTCAAAGGCCGGATAGTGCAGCGAGCGATAGACGATGTAAGCGGTGAACATGCCGCCGAAGAAAAGGATTTCGGTGACAAGGAAGGCCCACATGCCGAGGTGCGCGGCTTCCCGCTGCTGCTCGATGTCCTCGAACTGATGCGCGAAACCCGGCGGGTGCGCGGAATGCGCGTGCGTGGCCAAGTCAGACACGAGCCACCCCCGGCGCATTCGGATACGGCTTTTCCGCCGCGACCGGATATTCGTAGGCGTCCTCGGTCACGATGGGAGGCACTTCAAAGTTTTCCGTGGGCGGCGGCGACTGAGTGGTCCACTCCAAGCCCTTGGCTCCCCAGGGATTGGGCCCCGCCTCCGGGCCGTAGCGCATGTACCAGGTTAAATAAATAAGAGGAATGATGTAGCCCACAGCCAGGATGGAAGCGCCCGCCGAAGACATCACGTTGAGCACTTGAAACTCGGCCGGATAGACGGCGTAGCGCCGAGGCATTCCCAGATAGCCCAAAACGAACTGCGGAAAGAAGGTCAGGTTGAAACCGACAAATACGATCGCCGCGGCAATACGCGCCCACACGTCCGGATAGAGACGCCCGGTAATCTTCGGCCACCAGAAGTGCAGACCTCCGAGATAGCCCATCAAAGCGCCGCCGACCATGACGTAATGGAAATGGGCGACCACGAAGTAGGTGCCGTTCAGATGGACATCGGTGGCGAGCGAAGCCAGGAACAAGCCGGTCAGACCGCCCATGGTGAACAGTCCGATGAAGCCCAAGGCATAAAGCATCGGGGCTTCGTACGAAATGGAGCCTTTGTAAAGTGTGGCGGTCCAGTTGAAGACCTTCACTGCCGACGGAATGGCGACTACGAAGCTGAGCGCGGAGAAAACCAACCCGGCGTAAACGGATTGCCCGGTGACAAACATGTGGTGGCCCCATACCACGAAGCTGATGACCGCAATCGCAAGGCTCGAGAACGCCACAAAGCTATATCCGAATATTTTCTTGCGCGAAAACGCGGTGATCAATTCGCTGACCACGCCCATGCTGGGAAGAATCATGATGTAGACCGCGGGATGCGAGTAGAACCAAAACATGTGCTGGAACAGCAGCGGGTCTCCGCCGAGCGCCGGATCGAAGATGCCGACGTGAAAGATCCGCTCGAGGCCCAGCAGGAAAACGGTAATGGCGATTACCGGCGTGCCGAGAATGAAGATGATGCTGGTGGCATACATGGCCCAGATGAAAAGCGGCAAGCGGAACCAGGTCATGCCCGGGGCGCGCATCTTGTGAATGGTGACCACGAAATTCAAGCCGGTCAGGATGGAGGAGAATCCGGCGATAAAAACGCCGAGAGCCATCACCACGACCGGAGTATGCGAGTACAAACTGCTGTAGGGAGGATAGAAGGTCCAGCCGGTGTCGACACCGCCGGAGACAATGGCGGCGAGAGCAAAGCAGCAACCAATGACGAAAATGTACCAGCTCATCAGGTTGAGCTTGGGAAAGGCGACGTCACGCGCGCCGATCATGATGGGAATCAGGAAATTGCCCAGCGTGGCGGGGATCGACGGCACCAGAAAGAAGAAGACCATGATGATGCCATGAGTGGAAAAGAGCTTGTTGTAGGTCTCCGGTTCGAAAAGCGATCCCTGCGGCTCGATCAAGTGCAAACGCATGAGGGTGGCGGCGGTACCGCCGACCAGGAACATAAACGTGATGGTTGCCAGGTAGAGCAGCCCGATGCGCTTATGGTCGACGGTCAGCAGCCACGACTTGATGCCGTAGCTGGCATTGAGATAATTCACAGGAGGCTCGACCCGAGCGTCGTGCAAATCGGCGGTTGCCGTACTCATTTCTGGTTCCTTTCTGACGAACCGAGCGACTTTACGTAAGCGATTAGTTCCAGCATCTGCTCTTCGTCCATCTGGCCCTTGTAGGTGGGCATAACCGGCGCAAAACCCGGAATCAGCACTGCGTTGGGGGTGAGGATGGCTTCGCGAAGCAGCGTCTCGTCAACGGTGCGCACCTCGCCGCTCTGCAATTTCTCGGGTTTGCCGTACACGCCCTCAAGAGACGGCCCGACACCCTTGGTGTCCGTAGTGTGGCAGGTGACGCAACCAAATTGGGTAAAAAGGCGCTCGCCCTGCGCGGCCATGGATTCGCTCTTCTCGCCGCCGGCAAGCCATGCAGCGTAATCCGACGGGCTCATCACATAGACCCAGCCGATCATATTGGAGTGGCTGGTGCCGCAATACTGGGCGCAGAAGAGGTGATAGGTGCCCACCTCGGTGGCCTGAAACCAGATGGAGCTGTATCGCCCGGGCAGCACATCCTTCTTCACGCGAAACGCGGGGATGTAAAAGTCGTGAATGACGTCCTGAGAGGTCATGGTCAGCTTGACCGGCACTCCCACGGGGACGTGGAGTTCGTTGATCTCCCGCGGACCTTCGCTGTGCTGCAGGTGCCACATCCACTGCTTGCCGATGACGAACACCTCCGAGGAAGAAGCGGGCGGCCGGGAGTTGCGCACGTAGACTTCAGCGGTAACCACGAACAGAAATACGCAAATGATCGAAGGGATGATGGTCCAGGCAAGTTCGAGCACCAGAGGCGCATGCGTCTCCGGAGGCATCTCGTCCGGAGCTCGCCGGCGGTATTTCACCATGAAATAGAAAATGATCGAAAAGATCAGTACGGTGAAAAACAGGGTGATGCCGGTAAGAATCAAATAGAGCTGATCGACGCTGTCAGAAATCGTGGAAGCTGAGGGCGGCTGAAGGGGAAAAAGCATCCCCAGGAGCGCCACCACGTTGTGCAAGCCGGATTGAGCGAGGCCGATCATCACGGTTCGATTAGTGTCCTTTTCGGGCAGCGGCATGCCACCGCGCGTCGTTCCAATTCGGTTTTTCCGGCAGCGCGTAACGCTCGCGCCGGAAAAGAATAAAAAGACAAATCCCGCCCACCAGGACGGTCAGGCCGCCCGACAACTGAATCACCCGCGAAATCAGCAGGCCATATTTTCCGGTGTGAGGATCGTAGTGATAGCAAAACAGCAAAACTTGATCGACGGGCGAGCCGATCTTCCCTTCCGAGGCCTCGACGAGGCCCAGCCGCAAATCCCGCTGGGGATAGGTGACGCCATAAAAATAGCGGGAAATCTTGGCATCCGGGGTGAGCAGCATGATGGCGCTCGCGTGCGCGTACTGGCGCGAATCCGGATCGTAGACGTATTGAAAGCCGACAGCGTCCGCGAGGCGCTTGATTTGCTCCTCGTCGCCAGTGAGAAAGTGCCATCCCTGTGCGGCGCCGGGGCGTCCGTAAAATCCTGTGTAGAGCGCCTGCTTAGCCTCGGCCAACACGGGCTTTTCGGTGGGATCGATGCTGACCGTGACGATCTGAAAGTCCCGGCCAAGGGTCAGCGGAATGTCTTTGATGCTGCGCTGCAGCCCGTTGAGCACCTGGGTGCAAAGCATGGGGCAGTTGTAATAGACGAGCGTAAGGATTACCGGCTTGCCGACGAAGAATTGGGCAAGCTCCACAGGCTGGCCGTGCTCGTCGCGAAAATGAATGTCGAGCGGAACGGGCTGATCCAATTTTTGATCGATGCGCACCTGTTTCAGCAGGTCGGGACGCACGCCAATGTTCTGCGTCATCTGCAATGGATCACCGAGTTGTGCGGCGGCAGCGCCCGAGAACAAAAGGGCGACAGCTAGAAACAGCGCCGCGATGCCCGTGGCCTTTGCCGCTACTCGTCCGTTTATGGTGTTCGGCTTCATGATCCGTGTGTTCTAAAAATCCTTCAATCCTTGGGTTCTTCCCTGGGAGCGCTCGATCCCAGATTGGGCGTGGGCTCGGAAATGTAGCCGCACTGGCCCTCTACGTCGTAGCCGCCAGATACCTTGGCCGCGGGAATAACAGGCGCTGCGGCTCCAACGGGAACTTCGCCCGCCGGCCGCGAAGGCAGGCCGCGCGCAAGCTGCGCGTCCATGGCGCGATCGATCGGAATGCGAACTATGCCTGCGCGTTGATCGACCCACCCATAAGTCGTAACCTGCGCCTCCTGTTGGGCGCAATAATCCTTCAGCTCGAGGTGTGGTTGAACCTGCAAGCGCGGGCTGGGCGGAAGTTCCCTCTCGGTAGCGAAGGGCGCGACGGATGGGCCCAATGGCATCACGCGGTTGAAATATTTGAGAGTGAAATCCATGCCAATCATGGTGACGGCAATGACCACGGCCATCCAGAATCCAAACTGGAGAAGGGCCTTGATGTTGGCGTCGCGCCGCTCGTAGCCCAGCTTGATCTCCTCGGCCGACGGATCAGGACCGTGCGTGCGCTTAGTCTCCATGCTCATGCTCCAACGCCACGAATCGCGTGTCATGCAGCGCAACCAGCGGCTGCTTCTTCAACTGCGTAAGGAAAGCGGCGAGCCATATGCCGCCAATACCGATCAGCGCAAAAATATCCATTAGTATCGGGAGAAGTTGCGGCGCTTTGGTCTCATACGCCGGGACCACCAGCCAGTACACATCCACAAGCGTCAGCACCAGAATCAAAATCGCAATCCTCGTCAGCGACCGGATGCGCCGTTTCAGTTGCCTCTGCAACAATGACAGGAACGGCACGGCGAAGTGGAAAACCAGAAGAAACGCGGCGATGCCCGCCCACGGGCCGAAAGCGCGCACCATGTACCACGGAATTTCATCCTTCAGGTTGCCAGCCCAGATGATCAGGAATTGGGAGAAAGACATGTACGTCCAGAGCATGACCAGCGCCAGCATAAGGTTACCAAGATCATTTAGGCGTTTGGGTTCGATCACGTCCTTCATTGGCTCGGTTTCCGACAGCATCCGCACCGTGAGAATAGAGAAGCACAGCGCCGCAAGCCCTGAGATCACAATGAACAAGAAACCGTAAATGGTCGAGAACCAGTGCGGCTCAAGCGACATGAGCCAATCAATCGAAGCGCCGGTGATGAACAGCGCCCAGACAACAAAGGATGGACCGCTGACGACCGACATGCGATGCGCGAGAGTCGGATCTCCAGTTTGATCCTGCTCCCGGGACATTTTGTTCAAAACGAAAGCGATCAGGATCCAGGCCGCGAAGTAAACCAGCGTGCGAATAATGTAACCCCCGGGATTCAAATAGGGGTGCTTGTACTGAAGGATAGGGTCGGCGGCGACGATATCCGGCTGCGCCCAGGTGTACAGTTTCGGAATCCCCAAAAAGATGGGAACGAAAAGCACCAGCATCACCGGGAACGTGCGCGTAGACGCTTCCAGGATTCGCCGGATGGGAATTCCCCAGGTTCCGCCGGTAAGGTGATGCAGCATGAGAAAGCCCAACGATCCAAGCGGCAGAAGAGTCCAGCAAACGTACGCGTAGATGTAGGACTGGAAGAACGCCTGCCAGCCGTTGCCGCCCGTTGATTGGTGCCAGCCCCAGATCACGAACAGAAGGATGCCCACCACGGCGCAAGCCAGGGCGCGCTTCTGCGCTCCTTCGATTTTTGCCAGGGCTGCGTCTGAATTGCTCATTCCGATTTTCCCGTTGCCAGCGCCGTCGAAGGTGCGGAAGCTGCCGCGTCGAGCTTGGAGCGCTCGTCCGGCGGCACGTCCGAGATCGTGGCGTTGCGGCTCAATTGCAGCACACGAATGTACGCGGCGATGCGCCAGCGATCGGCCGGCTCGATGCGTGCGGCATAGCTATACATGGCTCCAAAACCGTTGGTGATGACGCCGTAGAAATGGCCGACGGGCGCGGTACGTAGGCGCGGGAGGTGATAAGACGGCGGCTGCGGAAACCCGCGCTGGACGATCATGCCCTCACCGTTACCGGTGTAATCGTGGCAAGGGGTGCAATAGACGTTATAGCGTTCCCGGCCGCGCTCAAGATCATTACGGGTGATGGGGAAAGGAAATACGTCCGCCTCCGCTCCGTTTATCTTGCCGGAGTAAAACAACTCATCGAGGCGCAACTGGCCGCGGGCCACGGTGCCCGGCACGGGCTGGCGTTCTTCGCGCCCGTCGGCGAAAAAGTCGGTGGCCTCATAGGGCAGGTATTTGGGTTGGATGTGCATATCCATGCGGCAGCCGGAAAGCACAAGCGCCGCGAATCCCAAGCCCGCGGCGAGCAGGCCGCGTCTGTGAATGGCCGAGTTGCGTTTAGTCATCAACTTCAAAAACTCCATGGGCGCCAAGATCTTCAAGAAATTTTCTGGTGCCCTCGAGATCGAATTTCTTGTCGTGCGCCTTGATGCACAGAAAAAAGCGGTCGCTCGAAGCCAGCGCGAAACGCTCGACGTTGAAAGTCGGATGATACGGAGTCGGCAAGCCGTTCATGGCCAGCATCCCGAGTACCGCGGAAAGAGCCGCGCCGAGAATCGTCAACTCAAAGGTAATGGGAATCCACTGGGGCCAGCTGTTATAGGGCTTGCCGCCAATGTCCATGGGGAAGCTGAGCACGTTGGCATACCAGCACATCCCAAAACCAGTCGAGCCACCCAAAAGTCCGCCGATAAAGACGACGATGGGGAGCGACGTCCAACGAAAGCCCACGGCCTCGGCCAATCCCTCGACGGGGATGGGCGAGAACGCGTCGATGCGGCGGTAGCCCGCTTCGTGAGTGCGCTTCGCGGCGTGGACTATCGCCTCGGGCGACTCGAACTCAGCCATTAAACCGTAAATGCCTCTTTTAGCCATGTTGCTATTCGTTAATCCCTTTAATCCTTAATCGCCGGATTAGGATTGCGTACGCGCGCTAGATATGTAGTGCGCGGGCGTGTGTTCAAATCTTCCAGCAAGCCGTAATTGCGGGGATCTGCCTTCAGCTTGGAGATGCGGCTGGCCGGGTCTTTGATGTTGCCGAAAACAATGGCTTCGGCCGGGCATGCGCTCTGGCAAGCGGTGATGATCTCGCCGTCCCGAATGGTGCGATCTTCCTCTTCGGAGCGGATCTTGGCGGCGTTGATGCGCTGCACGCAGTAGGTGCACTTCTCCATCACACCGCGGCTGCGCACGGTGACGTTGGGGTTGCGCAGGCCGAACAGGCTGGGCGTCTTGTAATCCGAGAAGAGATAGAAGTTGAAGCGCCGCACCTTGTACGGGCAGTTGTTCGAGCAGTAGCGGGTACCCACGCAGCGGTTGTAGGTCATGTCGTTCAACCCTTCCGAGCTGTGGGTGGTGGCACCGACCGGGCAAACGTACTCGCAAGGGGCGTTTTCGCACTGCTGGCAAGGCAACGGCTCGTAATACATCTTGGGATTTTCGAGCGGTCCCTGGAAATAGGTGTCGATACGAATCCAGTGCATGGCGCGGCCGCGCATTACCTGATCCTTGCCGACCACGGCGATATTATTTTCCGACTGGCAGGCTACCACGCAGGCGTTGCAGCCGATGCAACGGTTCAGGTCGATGGACATGCCCCAGCCGTACGTTTCAGACTGCACCGGCGCGTTAGTGCTATACATGGACTGCGACGTCGCGCGATCTTCCTCAGGCTTTTGCGCGAAAGCGGGATTGCTCTTGAACTCCTCCAGCGTGGCGATGCGCACGAGCGCCCGATCTTCACCCAGCGCTGCCACACTCTCTTCTTCGCCCTTGGCTCCATGCTGGCCGCCGGAGTCAATGGCGTACTGATCCTGGGTCGAAGCGAAATAATATTTCTTGCCGGTTTTCTCGACTTGCAGGCCGAGCGCCACATCCGGCGCCGAGGAAGTGCGTAACAGGTAGGCGTCGAATCCCGGGCCTGTGCCGAGGTTTCCGGCCCGGCGGCGTCCGTAGCCCAGGTGCAGGGTGACGGAATTATCGGCATGGCCGGGGGCAATGAACACGCCTGCTCCCATGTAACGCCCCGCGAGGCGAAGGGTAATGAAATCGCCGGTGTTTATGCCCAACTGCTGCGCGGTGACCGGGCTGACCATCGCGGCGTTATCCCAGGTGATGCGCGTGATGGGCTTGGGAGTCTCCTGCAGCCATCCGGAATTCGCGTATTCGCCGTCGCCAATCGACGGATCAGGGCGAAAAACGATTTCGAGCGAGCTGGCGTCGCCGGACGCAGACTGAGCAGGCGCGGCAAAGTCAGCATGGGACGAAACGGAAATTGCGGGAAGCGCCGTACCGGCGATCACGCCATCGTGCAGCGCAGTTTCCCACATAGCCTCGAAGGCCTTGTCTTTTTCCGACCGCTGGCTCTGCCAATAGCCTTGGACAATATCGTGTCCCGGCCTGCCCGTATCGCCAGTAAATAGGACAAGGATTTCGTGCGCGGAATGATTGTCGTACAGGGGCGCAATCAGAGGCTGGACGATACTGGCCGTGCCGTCGTAAGCGCGTCCGTCACTCCATGATTCCAAATAGTGCGCGGCCGGGACGTGCCAGTTGCAAAGCTCGGCGGTCTCGTCATGATAGAGACCGGAGTGGACACGCAGCCGGGCCTTCATCATGGCGGTGGCAAAATCGAAATCCGCCGGAGCGTCGTAAACGGCGTTCGCACCAATGATGATCAGGAAATCGACCTTACCGGCGTTCAGATCGTTCACCAGATCCCGCAGAGATTCGATCTGATTGACGGGATTCGCTTCGATCGAGTCCGTGTAGGTAACCGTCTTGCCCGTGTTGCCGAGCGCGGCATTGATGGCGTGCGCCAGGGCATGCACGATCGGAGGCTGGTGCTCGCCGGCAATCACGATCGACGCGCCCTTGTGAGCGGCGAGATCTTGCGCGGCGGCTGCGATCCAATCGGCGGGAAGCTTCGCGTTGCTGTTTCCTCCCGCGGCGGAGACGCCCACACCGGACGCCAGTTGGCGCGCAAATGCCTCAACGTCAGAGGAGCGCAGCGGCAAACGATGATCGGCCAGCGCGCCAGTAGACGTAGTCATGCTTTCGACGGCATACAGGCGGTTAAGCTTCGATGACGCTCCGGCGGAAAGATCGCGCCGAGAGGCAAATTCGCGCGCGTAGCGCACGTGGCCGGGACCTTCATTCAGGAAATCGGCATCGAGCGAAACGACGACATCCGCCAAATCGAAGTGATACACGGTGTTGACGGGCTTACCAAAAGCCAGCCGCGCCCCTTCGCGAACCGAATCTCCACTCGAGGGCTCGTACTGATGCCACTTCGCGTCCGGATACCGCGCGAGGAACGCCTTGATCTGCGAACCGAGTGTCGGCGACGTCACCGTCTCGGTCAAAAGCCTCACCCCGGCGCCGCGGGAAGCCAGACCGGTGCGCGCATTGCTCATGGCTGCGGAAAAATCGGCCCAGCTACTTACTCGCCCGTCGAAGATGACGGCCTGCGAGCGGTCCGGATCGTACAGGCTCAAAATAGAGGCCTGCATGAAAAGGTCGGTGCCACCCAGGCTGCCCGGATGTTCGGGATTCCCCTCGATCTTGGTGGGACGACCGGTGTGACTCTCCACTAAAACGCCCGTCGAAACACCGCCGCGCGTGAAAGAGGTGGCATAGAACAGCGGCCGACCGGGAATAATCTGCTCCGGCGGATTCACGTAAGGGACGATTTTCTCCGTGGGCAGCTTGGTGCAGGCGCTCAGCCCGGCCATGGCTGCGGAGGCCGCCATCAGTTTCAGCACGTCCCGGCGATTGATGTTGTCGATGCTCTCGACATTCTTGGGAAACTCGTGATCGAGATAATCCCGAGATTCCGGCGTGCCGGAGAGCTGCTCGAGGCTGCGCCACATGCGGTCGTGGCCGTCACGCTCGAGACGCGCGCGAGCCGCGTCCAGATCGATGAAAGTTTTTGGATGGAGTTCTTCGCTCATCTTCTCGTTTTCACCGGTGGCACGTCGAACAAGACTGCAAAGTAACCAGGGACTGGATGTGATACTCCTTCTTCAGCTGACGTCCCTTTTCTAATTGATCCTTCGGAGCCACCCAATACGGATTGAAGACTTCCGATTTCGGACGGAGGTACTTTTCCGGCTGGCGGTGGCAATCCAGGCACCAGGACATGTACAGCGAGCCGGCGCGATACGTCAGCGGCATCTCGGCAACTTGGCCGTGGCACGTGGTGCAACCCACGCCCTTGGCCACGTGAATGCTGTGATCGAAGTAAACAAAGTCGGGCAGCGCGTTCACGCGGGTCCAGGAAAGCGACACGTCGGTGCGATAGCTGGCACGTACCGGCTCGAGCATCGACGAGTTGGTCCAAATTTGCGAATGGCACGTCATACAGGTCTGCGTGGGCGGCACACCCGCAAAGGATGATTTCTCGACCGAGGTGTGGCAATAGCGGCAGTCGATGCCCAGCTCTCCCGCGTGGTGACGATGGCTGAACGGCACGGGCTGCTGCCGCGTGACGTTCTGCTCCGTATACCAAGGCGAAAGCGCCACGGCATAGGCCGCCGCGCCGAGAGCGCCGATAATGATCACCGCGCCAAAAATCGTGGCCCGCGAGATCAGGTTCGTGCTGCGATGGAAAATCTGCGCCATGGATCTTTTAGAACTTCTCCCTAGTGCACTTTTTCTTCGTTCGTTTCATGCACAAGCGATCGCACTTCGACGATCGAAATCATGGGCAGGAAACGAATAAACAGGTAGAACAGCGTAAAGAACAGGCCGAACGTCCCAATGTACGTGGCCCAATCCCACTTCGTCGGGTAGTACATGCCCCACGCCGAAGGAGTAAAGTCCCGGGCCAAACTCACGACGACGATTACGAAGCGCTCGAGCCACATTCCCACGTTTACAACCAGAGAAATCATGAACAGCGTGACAACATTTCGGCGCACCTTGCGCGACCATAGCGCCTGGGGGATCACGATGTTGCAGGCGATCAAGAGCCAGTAGAGGCCAGCGTACGGACCGGTCATGCGGCTGTTGATCATGTAACGGTCGTAGGGGTTGGCGCTGTAGTAGGCCATGAACGTTTCCATCAAGTAGCCGTAGGCCACGATGAGGCCGGTGGCCAGCGTTACTTTGGCCATGATGTCCAGATGCCGGTCAGTGATGAGATCTTCGAGGTGATAGATCTTGCGCACCGGAATTGCCAGCGTGAGCACCATGGCAAAACCGGAATAGATGGCCCCAGCAACGAAATAGGGAGGGAAGATGGTGCTATGCCAGCCCGGCACGAGTGCAATCGTGAAATCAAAGCTCACTACGGTGTGCACGGATACAACCAGGGGAGTCGCAAGCCCCGCCAGCAACAGCGAGGCCGTCTCATAGCGGTGCCAATGAACCGCTGAGCCGCGCCAGCCCATCGACAGCATTCCGTAGATGATCTTTGAGGCGCGATTTTTCGCACGATCGCGCAACGTGGCAAGATCGGGAATCATACCCACGAACCAAAACAACAGCGAGACAGTGAAATATGTAGAAACCGCGAAGACGTCCCATACCAGCGGGCTGCGGAACTGCGGCCACAGCCACATGGGATTCGGATAAGGCATCAGATAGAAGAAGAGCCACGGGCGGCCCATGTGCAGGAGGGGGAACATTCCCGCGCACATCACCGCGAAAATCGTCATGGCCTCGGCAAAACGGTTGATCGAGGTGCGCCACTTCTGATGCAGCAAAAGGAGAATGGCGGAGATCAACGTGCCGGCGTGCCCGATTCCGATCCACCAGACGAAGTTGACGATGGCGAAGCCCCAGCCAGTGGGAATGCGGATGCCCCAGATTCCCACGCCCTTGATCATCAACATCGTGACGACCAGGTTCAAAAGCATGAGCGCCGCAAAGGCGACCAGGAACCCAAAGACCCAGCCCGGCGTCGTGCCACGAGTCAGCACAATGGAGCTGATCTTGTCGGTTACGGTTTCGAGGGTGTGCCCCGGTCCGAGCAGCGGCTCAGGACGGGAAGTCCCCGCTAAATTTTGTGAACCGTCAGATGCCACGCGGCGTCCCCGGCGTTACGTACTGCTGGATACTCGTTATTCTCTGAAGCGGCGTTGCAGGATTAGAGTCGGCGCGCACCCCTTCGAGCGCGACTCTCCTTCCTAAGCGGCTTTGGCGTGACTTCAAGTAGTGCCCAACCCCTGTAACAAGTAATTCGAAATCTTATGTAGTGTGCCTATGGCCTGCTTAAGACGAAATAGAATAAGACCTGAAACTCCGATACGCAAGTTGAATTAAAAATATTTTGACGCGCCGCGGAATCGCCGAAAAATGTCCACCGCGCCGCGAAATTCTTCCGCCGGATTTTTTGAGCTGCGCGCTGTGCTGCTTTGGGCATGGTTCTGGAACGTGTCCCGCCCGGGCGCAAAGCGCGTTGCTAGAATTAGGGCGTGCGTTCCGCAACGCCAGTAGCGGTACTGTTAGCCCTCGCCGTGTCTTCCGGCGCGGCGGCAGACACCATCATTTTGCGGAACGGCCGCCGGATCGTCGCCTCTGACGTCACCGAAGACAGTGCTCACGTCACTTATCAAACTCCCGCCGGGCAGTTTTCCATTCCTAAAACGATTGTCGAGCGCATCGAGCATGACGGCTTTTCGTATAGCTCCGCCTCGAGCTCTGCGGGCTCCGCTCCGCCGGTTTCGGCGCCGACCGTGGAGCCGGTGAGCGGCTACGAAGACGTAATGCGCCTGGCCGTCCATAACGACGCCGTCGATTTTGCTTATCTCGCGCGTGCTGATTCCGAGGCCCGCTCGGGTGGGGCTATTGCCATTGCCAACGATTCAGCCGCGCATCATGCCGCCGCGCAATTCCTGATCGGTAAGGGCGACATCGATCCGGCCATCGAGCAGTATCATCAGGCGCTGGCCTACGCGCCCGCCAACGTAGGCTTGCTGCTGAACGTCGCGTCACTCTATTTGCGCGAAAGTCAATTCACCGCGGCGCTCGATCCTCTGGAGCGCGCGCGCCGGGCGGCTCCCAATTCCGCGGACGTCGCCAAGCTGATGGGCTGGGCCTATCGCGGGGCGGACAAGATGGATCGGGCCATCGCCGAATGGCAGCGCGCCGAAAGTCTGCGCAAAGATCCCGAGGTCGAACAAGCTCTCGAAAAAGCCCAGCGCGACAAGGGCGAAGAGGATAGCTATCGCGAGGGCGAAACACTGCACTTCAACCTGAAATACAACGGCAGCGCCACGCCCGATCTGGCGCGCGGAATTCTGCGAGCGCTGGAGGACGATTTCCGCGACCTGGAATCGCAACTCGACTACACGCCGCCGGAATCAATTGCCGTGATCCTTTATACGGATCAGGCCTTCGCCGACATCACGCGCGCACCGGGATGGGTGGGCGCACTGAATGACGGAAGGCTGCGGATTCCCGTGCAGGGCCTGAGTAGCGTGACTCCAGAACTTGCACGCGTGCTCAAGCACGAGCTCACCCACAGTTTCGTCGGACAGAAATCGCACGGCCGCGCGCCCACCTGGCTGCAGGAGGGCGTGGCGCAATGGATGGAAGGGCGCCGCAGCACCGCATCAGCCGGGGCGTTGGTTAGTGCCGCGGGGCAAGGCGCGATGCCACCTCTTGGAGCGATGGAAGGCTCGTGGATGGCGCTCTCCGGGAATTCGGCTGCCTTTTCTTACGCGTGGGCGCTGGCGGTGGTGGAAGCAATCATCGACACGGGCGGAGTAAACGACATTAGCCGGTTGCTTGATCGCGTGGCAACGTCGCCATCAACCGAGTCCGCGGCGCAGGAAGCACTGCACTCGAATTACTCGGACTTGCAGGATGACACCGTCGCTTACCTGAAGCGCGAATACCTACGGTAGCTTACTCCCCGCTGACTTCGCGCGAGTCCGCACCTCCGGTCAATCCCTCACAACGAAGCAAGTAATCCGGCGAGCAGCGCCGCGCGTTCGGGAAGCGACCTGACGATCACGTGCTCGTAGGGGCTGTGCGCGCCGTCACCCACCGCGCCCAGCCCGTCGAGCGTCGGCATACCCAACGCTGCTGTAAAATTCCCATCCGAACCACCGCCGGTGGATGCTTCATGGAGGGAACATCCCATTTCGCGCGCGAGTGACTGCGCGCGCAGGAACAGCTCACGGATCGCCGGTGTCCGTTCGAGCGGTGGGCGATTAATTCCGCCGTGCACCTCGATCCGCGCGCCCCTCAGGACGGGTCGCAATCCGCGCAGCAAACGATCGATCTTTCGCCCATCGGAAAAGCACGCGTAGCGGATATCGATTTGCGCGCGCGCCTGCGCGGGAATGACATTCGAAACGGTGCCTCCCGCAACAACAGTGGCCTGCAGAGTTACGCCCCGGCGCGGGTCATTCAGCAACCGCAATTTCATTAAGCGCGCAATTTGCAGCGCAAGCTCGTGCACAGCATTCACGCCCGCTGAGGGATCGATGCCCGCGTGCGCCGCTTTTCCGTGCACGATGATTTCCGCCGTGCCCACGCCCTTGCGCTCCGTCTTCAAGCGTCCCTCGCGGCCGAGTGACGGCTCGAGGACCAGCACAGCATCGCTGCGCCGCGCTTCTCTTTCAATTTCGCGCCGCGACGTCGCGCTGCCGGCTTCTTCATCGGAAGTCCACAGAAACACGAGCCACTTTTGCGGGTGCACGGCTGCAGCCCTCAGCGCGTCGACAGCAAATAGCGCCAGCACCAGGCCAGCCTTCATGTCGAAAGTTCCCGGGCCCCATGCTTTGCCCCCCGCTAAGCGAAAGGGCATTTCCCGCAGCGTGCCCAACGGATAGACAGTATCGAGATGGCCGAGCACCAAGATTTGTCCGGCCGGACGAGCGCCTGCGAAGGAAATCTCCGCGCGCACATGATTGCCGGCGCGTGACTGCCGCATAATGCGCACCTTGGCCCCGCGGCGTCGCCACTCCCCAGCCACGATTCGGCCCATGCGATCGACGGCCGCTTTATCCGCGCTGGGCGATTCGCATTCGACGAATCGACCGAGCAGACGCGTCATCTCGCGGTCGCGCGCGCGCAGCGCCCGCAGAAATGTCTTCATGGGCGCGCCGGGTGTCGACTTACCGGTTCCAAATATTTGAGCGGGATTCGGCAGGGCGGAAATTCTCCGTACATCTTACCAACGGACTCTCAAGGATCAGGATAGCCATCGCTGAAATGACGAGTCACCAAGCTGATCAGCCGTTGAGCCTAAGCACAAAGTGCGAGGCACACTCGTATAGAATTGTTGAATTCACCGGCACGAGAAAATCAACTTCACTGAGGTCAAAACAATGCTCCTGGACATCAATGCGATCCAGAAAATCCTCCCCCACCGCTACCCTTTTCTTCTGGTGGACGCCATTGAAGAAATGGAACCCGGGAAGCGCATAGTGGGAATCAAGAATGTCTCCATTAACGAAAGTTATTTCCAAGGCCATTTTCCGTCCCAACCAGTCATGCCAGGCGTCTTGATCATTGAATCCATGGCTCAGACGGGCGGCGTCCTGCTGCTCAACGAAGTGCCGGACCGCGACCAAAAGCTTATCTATTTCGTGGCCATCGACAATGCGCGATTCCGGCGCCCGGTAGTCCCCGGAAATCAATTGCGGCTGGAGTTGACGGTGGCTTCGTGCCGCGGAACGTTTTGCAAGCTCGATGGCCGCGCCACCGTGAACGGCGAGTTGGCTGCCGAAGCAACCATGATGTGCAAGATGGTCGACATGCAAACCGAGCTTCCGCCGGCGGCCGCGGAGCCAGCCGGGAAGACGCGATGAGCGAAATCGATCCCCGGGCGATCATTTCCCCCTCGGCGAAGTTGGGAAATGGAGCGCGCATTGCGCCATACGCGATTGTGGGTGACGAAGTCGAACTCGGTGAAAACTGCGTCCTTGAACCGCACGCTATCGTTCGCGGCCCGGCCAAGCTGGGACACGGGAATCATGTGTTTTCTTTCTCGGTGCTGGGCGGCGATCCCCAGGATTACACCTACACGGGGCAACGCGTCACTCTCGAAATCGGCGACAATAACGAATTTCGGGAATTCAGCACCGTGAACCGCGGAACCATTAAGGGCGGAGGCGTCACTCGCGTCGGGAACAACAATCTCATTATGTCCTACGCGCACGTAGGGCACGATTGCGTCATAGGCAATCGCGTTACCCTCATCAACGGCGCGCAGCTGGCCGGCCACATTCATGTGGAGGACTACGCCACGATCAGCTCTTTTTGTTTGCTACACCAGTTTTCGCGCGTGGGGCGCAACTCTTATATCGGCGCTGGCACGGTGATCACGCAAGACGTCCCACCGTTTTCGATGATTGTTTCCTCGCGCGAGACTCGTTGCTTCGGCATCAACCGGCTGGGGCTCGAGCGCCAGGGTTTCTCGCCCGAGCGTATTCAGACTATTGAGAAGGCGTATCGGTATCTGCTGCGCTCGAAGCTCAACACCACGCAGGCGGTCGAAAAGATGCGCGAAACGTTGGCGCACTCCGAGGACGTCTCAACATTGATCCGCTTTATCGAGTCGACCACCGACCGGGGTCTGACTAAGTAGCCGAAGATGGCCAAGTAGGAGATGCCGTGCCCGCAATCGAACATAGCGTTGGTGAATGGGGCCTGATCGCCGGCAACGGCGATTTCCCTTTCTTGGTACTGGAGGGAGCGCGGAGCCGCGGCATCGAGATGGCGGTAATCGCCATTCGCGAAGAGGCTTCGCCCGCACTCGAGCAAGCGGCCAAGCGGCTGCACTGGATCAGTCTGGGAGAGCTCGGCCGCGGCATCGACTTGCTGCATCGCGAAGGTGTGAAGCGGGCCGTAATGGCCGGCCAGGTGAAGCACAATAAAATCTTCAGCTCGATTCGTCCGGACTGGCGGCTGGCGAAACTGCTTTTCTCGTTGCCCTCGAAGAATACGAACTCGCTGATTGGAGCGGTCGCTCGGGTGCTGGGCGACGAAGGCATCGAGCTGGTGGACTCGACCAGGTTCCTCGGCACACTGCTCCCTGCGGAGGGCGTGCTCACGCGGCGGGCCCCCGACGTGAGCGAGGCGGCGGACATTCAATATGGGCGGGAGGTGGCGCGGCAGATTGCCGGCCTCGACCTGGGCCAGACCGTGGTGATACGCGACCGCGCTTGTGTCGCCATCGAGGCCATGGAAGGCACCGACGAAACCATCGAGCGCGCCGCGCGTATCGCCGGAGGCCAGCGGCTTGTAGTTGTGAAAGTCAGCAAGCCCCGGCAGGATATGCGCTTCGATGTTCCGGTAGTGGGGGCGAAAACCGTTGAAGTAATGCGGCGCTCAAACGCCGCGGCGCTGGCCATCGATGCGTACCGCACTTTGCTTTTCGACCGTGACGATTTGATTCGCGCAGCGGATGACGCAGGTATCGCCATCGAGGCCTTCGCGCCCGCGCACGTCGCGCCCGAAGAGGATTGAAGCCCGAAGAGAATTGGAGACGGATGCAGAGGAATCGTGAGCGATAGTGAACGCTAAGGCCATTCGCGTTGCCGTCGTAGGCGCCGGCGAGTTCGGGCGCAACCATGTGCGCGTGTGGAAGGAACTGGCCGGGGCCGAGCTTGCCGGCATCGTTGATCCCAATGCTGGACGTGCTCGCCAGATTGCAGAGGAATTTGGCGTCGCGGTGCTTCCCGACCTCGACGCGCTCTCGGCCGCGCGCGTGGAAGCCGTCAGCCTCGCGGTGCCGACGAAAGAGCACGCACGTGTCGGCTGCAGGTTGCTTGAAGCGGGACTCGACGTGCTCGTCGAAAAGCCTATGGCCGCTTCGCTCGAAGAGGCCGATCGGCTCATCGCCGCCGCCAAGCGCTCCGGACGAATTCTGCAGGTGGGCCACGTCGAGCGCTTCAATCCGGCCGTCGCCGCGGCCCAGAAAATCGTTTCGCGGCCGCTGTTTTTCGAAGTCCATCGCCTGGGCATCTTCACTGCGCGCAGCCTGGATATCGATGTGGTCTACGACGTGATGATTCATGACCTCGACATTCTGCTGGCGCTGGTCAACGCCCCAATAACCGACATAAAAGCCGTGGGCATTCCGGTGATTACCGAAAAAGTCGATATCGCTCAGGCGCGCATTGAGTTCGCCACCGGCACGGTAGCCAACGTCACCGCCAGCCGCGTCTCCACCGAGCGCGTGCGCAAGATGCGTTTCTTCCAGTCGCACGAATACATCTCGCTCGACTTCACTCGGCAGGATGCCCTCCGCGTCCGCGTCCGCGTGCAGCCGGGCAGCCCGCAACCCGGCATTGGGTTTGAGAAATTGCCCACCGTCACCGAGGAACCGCTCCGCGCTGAACTGCAGTCGTTTCTCGAATGCGTTCGCACGCGACAGCGGCCGGTGGTGGATGGCGGAGCAGGGCGCCGCGCGCTCGAGCTAGCCGACCAAGTCATGGCGGGCATCCTGGATCACGCCCAGCGCGTCCAAGTGGGTGCCTTCGCTCCAGCAGGCACCAGATGATTCCGCGCACACTTGTCCCAGTCAATGTGCGCCCCGTCAAACCAGACGAGGCGAAGAAGATAGGTCACCGCCTCGAAACCTACATGGACGAGCGCACGGTGGTGCCGTCCGGCCTATCGGACGCGCCGCCGCTCGACGGACGCACTTCGATTCCTGCGCATTTTCCGCTAGGCGTTCTCGTTAACCGAACCCTCGTTGCTCGCGGCATGCCTGTCGTTCCGCTGCCGAGGAGAGAAAGAGACGCTGGCGAAGGCGTTTCCGTCGCGTTACTCGACGAATCGCGCACGGTAGTGCCGGCCTACGTTGAGCCCGCCGCACCCGAAGACCTTCGCCAATTCGAGCACGCGCCGGAGATGACCGACGAGTTGCGCCAGGTCATCCAGCCGGACCTGTTCCTTACTGGCGATGCAAACCTGCTTATCGAGCCGGAAGCGAAGAAAGACGCAAAATCCGACCTCGTCACGCGCGTGCTTTCCGTGCTCGTGCACGTTGGCCTGATCATTTTTCTCATCTCCATTCCGAAACTTTTCCCGGCGCACAAGCCCACGGAGGATGAAATCGCGCTGGCGCAAAAAGAATTAAACTTCGTGTATATGCCTCCGGAAAATCCCGGCCCGCCTCCGGCCCCTGCGCCGAAGATGCATATCACGCCCAAGATCCTGAACCGAGTTGCGCCGCCCATCGAACATCCCGAGATTCAGCCGCCGCCCGTGACCCCGGAAAAACCGCCGTCCGACCTGCCGGAAGCACCGCGGCCACGGTCCGTGACTCCGCAGTCAGTCAATCCGACGCCGCAGCAACAGCAGCCAAAGATCGAGCCTATCCAGCCACTGGTTCCGAAACCTAATGGCAACTTGAATCTGCAGATACCAAGTTCATCTCCCGGCCGCGAGCTTCAGGACCAGGTGCAGGACGCCATTAAGCGCGCGCCAAGCAGCCCTGGCGTCTTCTCGCCCGGCCAGGGCGGCCCAGGCCACGGCGGCCCCGGAATGGGATCGGGCGTCCAGATTCTTTCCGATACGCAGGGAGTCGATTTCACGAACTACATCAACCGGCTGCTTGCCACGCTGAAGCGCAACTGGCTGCCGCTGATACCCGAGTCGGCGGAATTGGGCGAAAGGGGCGTGGTCTACTCCACGTTCCAAATCAATTCGGATGGCAGCGTGCCTCCTCCTGATCCCACCCTCGAAAGAACCTCTGGCAAGGAGCCGATGGACAATGCCGCCATGGGCGCCATTCATGCGTCGAACCCGTTTGAGCCATTGCCCAAGGAATTCCACGGGCCGTATCTGAAGCTTCGGATCATCTTCCTCTACAATGTCCCGCTGGACCAGTACAAATAAGTGAAGATCGAGCGCGCCCAAATCGCGGGAGCCCTTATTCTCGCGGCTCCGGTGCTCCTTGCTCTGCTCCTGCGCTATTGGAAATTTTCGGGATGAGCTCCCTGCCCCGCCTGATCGTCATCCTGGGGCCGACTGCTTCGGGAAAATCGGAGCTGGGTATCGCGCTGGCCGAAAAGCTGGGCGGGGAAATCCTGGTTTGCGATTCCACGCAGGTCTACCGTCACTTTGATATCGGCACGGCAAAGGTTCCACCCGCCGAGCAGCACGGGATCCCGCACCACTTGATTGATCTCGTCGAGCCCTTCGAGGTTTTTACCGCGGGAGATTACGCCCGGCGCGCGACGGCGACCTTGGAAGACTTGCGCCACCGCAAAGTTTTACCGATCTTGACAGCCGGTACCGGCCTTTATCTTCGCGCCCTCGTCGACGGACTGGCCGGCGCACCCACGCGCTCCGAAGAGCTGCGCAGCCGCCTTCGCGAGCGAGCAGAGCTGCGCGGGCCGAACCATCTGCATCTGGTTCTCGCGCGGCTCGATCCCGAATCCGCAGGCCGAATCGCTCGTCGCGATACACAGAAGATAATCCGGGCTCTCGAAATCCGCCTGCTGGCCAGAAAGTCTGTTGACGAAATCCATCGCGCTGGGCGTGCCGGTCTTCAAGGCTACGGGGTTGTAAAGATTGGACTGGCCCCGGCCCGCGCGGCCCTTTACGCGAAAATCGACCAACGCGTGCAGACCATGATTGACTTGGGATGGGTGGACGAGGTGCGCAAACTGATCGCCCAAGGCGTGCCGTCCTCCGCGAAACCCTTTCAATTTATCGGCTATGCCCAGATAGCCGCGTACCTTGAAGGCAAGTTATCTTTGGCCGCCGCGATTGCCCAGATTCAGCAGTCCACACGGCAATTCTCCAAGCGCCAGACCACATGGTTCCGCAAGGAGTCCGGCGTGCACTGGCTCGGAGGCTTCGGCAACGACCCGCGTGTGGTTGATGCTGCCATTGCAAACCTAATTCCCACGGCATCGTAGCTTCCAACGACGAGCTGGAGCACCTTGACTCGGGTCTCAGCCGGGCGTAGTATGCGCCATACGCTACCGTATGGCCCCTCCCTCACATTCTAAAGCGCCTGCGCTCCAGGCCACGGATTGGATTGCCGCAGCCGTCGCCCGTTTCGCCGACCAAGGCATAGAAGCTGTGCGTATCGAGCTGTTGGCAAGGCATCTAAACGTAAGTAAGGGAAGCTTTTATTGGCACTTTCGCGATCGTGATGACCTGCTCGAGCGACTCCTGGACGATTGGGAGAGAAGCGAGCTTCTGTGGTTCGAAACCGAAGATGACCTCAGCAACGCTGCCAACCGTTGGGCCAGATATGTCGAGAGAGCTTCGGCCCCCCGGCGCGTGCGCCTGGAAGTTGCGCTACGCGCCTGGGCGCGCCAGGATGACCGCGTTGCCCATCGCATCGCCGCCATAGAGAGGAGGCAAACAGCCTGCATCGTCAGCGTGCTTCGCGATATAGGCTTTCAGGGACGTTCAGCGGAACTGTGGTCTGAGATCGTTCACATGGTCTGCCTGGGGTGGTCCGACCGGGCCATGCGCGATCGCGAATTCTACGTAGCGAGCCGCGGTCTCGGTGAATTTCTGTCCGAAGTTCTGCTAGCCGCCTCGATTCGACCTACCGCAGCGAGAGAATGAGCGGGCGTAACTGTCCGCAACCAATCCGGCGAACAGGAGTAGTCGATCCTCTTGTGTTCGGTCCCAAAATCTAGAGATTGAAATTCCCGGTTAGACTGCTAGTCTCGGGTGCAATTCGCTTCTCCCGTGTTGGGGTTTGTGTAGCGATGCTCTCCTGAAGGGCATGGTGCGGCCTGACCTTGTCGACC
>Ga0302324_100004343_pt1 | contig 31423 bp, 26 predicted proteins | sample Palsa_T0_1_FD_201949 | JGI IMG/M metagenome (GOLD analysis project Ga0302324, IMG submission 201949) | Peat permafrost microbial communities from Stordalen Mire near Abisko, Sweden - Palsa_T0_1 | ecosystem: Environmental > Terrestrial > Soil > Palsa > Peat permafrost | place: Sweden: Abisko... | reverse complement strand
CCCGGTACCGGCCGTCGCGTAAATCGCATACAGACCATAGAAGTTACCGTTTGGACCAAAGGTCAACCCGGACACCGGTGAAGAGCGAAAGAAGGTATTAAACGTCGGGAAATTCAGCGCAACCATCGTTAAATCTCCGGTGGATGGCGTGTAGCGAAACGGGAAAGCGGGGATTGTTCCAATAGCGATCCCGTAGAAAGTGCCGTCGGGGGCCGCGGTGAGGCCGGAGGGCATTCCCTCGCCACTTGGGAAATTAAAATTGACGGCAGTCTAGTAGGATCCGCTGGACGGGGTAACCTTAAAGACAGAACCGTAGCGCGTCCCGTTTCCGGCAATCGTGCCGTACAGATTGCCGTCCGTTCCCGCCACCATCGCGGTGAATGCCGGACGCCGAAGCGCAGAATCCGTATGGCATGAACGTGCGCCGGATGGATTCGCACAACGTTCCCGGGCATTCGGCCAGCCGCAACATCCTCAAGCCCGAGTCAATCGCGGAAATCACCGCGGCTAGTTCAGCGAACGCCGGTTATGCCACGGGCCGGGCGGTGAACCGCGTGGCCAATTGGTGGCATGCAGGAAGCTTGCCCGGCAGAGGGCAGCTTGCGATCATTTGTTCACGAAATCTCGTCATCTCGTTGACTGCCCCACGACCGCTGCCATGAAATTCTATCGTTCGAAGGAGCCTCCAGCTTCGGGCCCCAAACTACCGTCTGGAAACCGGCGCCGCGGCAGCGGCGGAATCGGCAGAATACCGAGTTTCTCGTGCCGGCTAATCCAGGCATCTTGCTAAATATTCCTGCCGGCGATGCAGGCTTCAACGATTCCGCGAGCGCGCGCTCGCGGAATTGAGTACTCCGCCGCCGGATGGTGTCACGCCCTAACAACTTCGCCATGGCCGCCTGGGAATCGTCCACCATCGCAATGCCACAGATGTCTTGACAAACCAGTCATACCGAGCTTGCCCCGAGCGACGGCTGGTCCTGCTTTTCCCGTGGCGGCTCAGGTACACAGGTGAGCTTCGCGAAGACGTCATCGAAGGCGAACAGCCCTTGCTGGCCGCTGCGCGGATTGTGAGTCCTTTGCAAGGTGAGCCAGGTCAATGGAATCAAGTGGCGGGAGTTCCGAGTGCGAGGCTGGTACCGCGGGCGAGGAGGCGATGTTCCGCTCGGAGGAAGAGACGGTGCCCTGGGATTCGTTGCCAACAAGTTACGCCTCTTGTTTCGCACGGCTACGGCAGCAGCTGGGCAATAGTGCTAAGCGCCGCTGCCCAACCACGGAGCCCTATTTGGGTAAGCACGAACCAACCGATCTGGAGCACGGGGTACGAGAAAGCGATCAGAAATCCAACCGGGGGCGCCACCGCTTGTTCGACGAGCACGGCGACCAGCTCTTCGCAATGACTGACGCCATAGCCGGGCGCGGAAGGATGATCGGCGGCACTACGCTTCGGTCTATCGGCGATTTATATTTATCGGCGATGTCGCACGCCACCAGCGATTGAGCGATACACCACCTTTCCACGATCTGCCGCAATGCTTCGCGCCCGATGCCTTTACCGGGGGGCCAAACCGCAACCCGTTTGAGCTCGATACTGCGATTGCCGGAGTCCAGGCCGCAGAGGAGCGCAAACCCCGAGGCCTGGCCCTCATGTTCGACCACGAAATAAGACGCGCATGTGGATTCGCTTGCAATCCCCGCAGAGAGCGCGCGGACTGCCCGCCCGGTCCGGCTCTGTAATAAGCTCAAACGAGTGCCCACGGATTTGCTCGCCCGCCTCGAAGCATGGAAGACCCGGTTTGGCGCGCCGGACCTGCGAAAGCTTCACCAACTGCTGATCGATATCTCCGGCCACTGCTTTCCCGATGCCGACTCGCTGATCCGCCTGCACGAGTGCCTGCTGTTTCTGCGAGCCTATCCGGCCGATGCGGAGGTCCTGCGGCTGGCGGACGCCGCGCTCTTCTCGTTCGCGCAGCGCGTCGCCGGATTGAGCGACCCATCCCCATTCGAAGACCCCGCGGTCTCGGGCATCGCGGGCACATCGTTTTCGGCGGTCTTCAGTTATGAGGTGGCCACGCAGCTGCACGCGCGCTATCCCCGCCATATCGAAATCGATTGGGAAAACTACGTCCAGGCGGAGAATCTTGGCCCCGTGCTGCGGCGCTGGGTGCCTCTGGTCGCAGAGGATTGGCCGGTGGAGGCGCACGTCCCGTTCCGCGCGTGGATGGATGCCTCGCGCCCGCCAGGGTCGAGCGCTCTGGGCTGGCTGCTCGGACGCATCGCCGGGCTATCCCTAAGCGCGCGCGACCGTGCGGATCTCTACGACTCACTGGAGCTGCTGCTGCTGTGGCGCATCACGCCGCGCGTCAGCCGCTCACGGATGCGCCTTCCGGTGCGCCAGCCGTATTTCCACCGCGAACCGCTGTTGCGGCGCGCCGGCATCTCGCTCGAGACGGAGCTCGCAGGCCCGCCCCTGCCAGTGACGCAGCTTTCAAAGCCAGCGGCCCGGAAGATGCTCGATCTGATTCTGGATACCTCCGCCATGCGCTACCGCGAGCTATATGGCTTCACCCATCCGGACGCGCAGCGGGTCTTCCGCGCGTCTGCCGGCCGCGGCGTCGAGATCGTCTTCTTCGGCGTGCCGCCGGAGTGGCGTCTGCCTCTGCGCGCCTATCTTGCCGGGATGTTCTTCAAGAACGGTGTGCCCGCCGGTTACTTGGAAGTGCTGTCGCTGTGTGAGCGCGCCGAAGTGGGCTTCAACCTTTATTACACGTTCCGCGAGGGCGAGTCGGCATGGCTCTACGCGCGCCTGCTGCGTCTGTTCCGGCAGACTCTGGGCGCCCGCTGCTTCTCCGTGGACCCTTATCAGGTGGGGCTGGAGAACGACGAGGCGCTGGACTCGGGCGCGTTCTGGTTCTATCGCAAGTTGGGCTTCCGTCCGCTGGATGCGGCGGTCGCGCAGCTTGTGGAGCGCGAAGAAGACCGCATGCGCCGCACGCCCGGCTACCGCAGTTCGCGGCGGACGCTCGGGAAGCTGGCCCGCTCGTACTTGCTATACGAATGCGCGGATGCCGAACATGGCGCTTGGGATCGATTCCGTGTACGCAGCCTCGGCTTAAGATGCGCCGGCATGCCCACGAACGATTCCGTCTTGCGGCGTATCGCCGGCGGTTGGGGCGCCGCGGAGCGAGCCGCGGTCGAGGCCATCGTGCGCGCGAAAAGCGGCCCTGACGAAGCGCGCTATCTGCACCTGATCGAGCGCCATGCGCGGCTGCGCGCGGCGATAATCGAGCTTGGGAGGGAACCATGAATCGACGGCAGTTCTTAGGTAGCGCCCTGCTTTCCGGTGCGTCGCTGGCTTGGGCGGCCGACGATCCGGCGCACCCCTCGCCAAAGCCAAAGGTGCGCGCCGTCACCTTTTTTCTGAAATTGGACCGCGCCCGCTACCAGGCACAGGTTCAAGAAACACTCCAGATGTTACGCCGGGCAAAGCGAACGATCAAGCCGGCGGATATCAGGTGACAACCATCCGCATTGCCACGCGGCGCGGTTTGCTATGACGCACTGATCGCCCTGCTGAGCGGTGACCAGGAGAGCCGTGAAGAGCAGGCATGTGACGAGTTTCATGGGATCAAGCCGAGCTGCACGCCCTCCCGGCTGCCCTGGTGAATGCCGATGGATTGTCCGCGGTCCTCGACCGGGCGCAGAAAGTCCTGAATGCCGCAAACGGAGAGCCGGTTCGCAATGCCAAGCTGGAGCTTAGCCACCACCAGGACAATCCGGCAGGCGTAGAGGATTCGCGTCCTGTTTACATTACTCGGAGCGACGACCTTCGCCATGAAAGATATCGAGCCTGGCAAGTACGACTTATCGGCGCAACGTCCCGGATTCGGCAATGGGGCTTACGGGCCCACCCTCTCCCTTGATGCCGGCCAGCGCTTGAGCGGGATTATCGTTCGCCTCACTCCGAACGCGGTCGTCACCGGCCGCATTCTGGATGAAGACGGCGAGCCGCTAGCGGGCGTGAACGTGTCGTCCTGGCGCTACGCCCAGGGATCCCGCAAGAAAGAGCTTTGGCCCGGCGACGGCGGGGATAAGACGAACGACCTCAGCGAGTACCGTCTCTATGGCTTGTCTCCGGGCCGTTACTATATTCAAGCTACCCGCCCCTTGCCCTGGATGGAAGCGCAGAGCCAGGGGCGTTCCGCCGGCAAGGCGCCGGAAGCCTTCGCGCCCACCTATTATCCGGGAACCACGGACGTGAATAAGGCCGTCGCTGTCGAACTGAAGGCTGGCGCTCAGATTCATGGCATTGACTTCGCTTTTTTCAGAATTCACGCCGTTCACGTTCGAGGTCGCATGCAGTACCCAGCCGATGCGGGCCGGAGGCCGGTCATGCTCGCTCTCGCCCCCCGTGGCAGCGGCGTCTATGCCCGGTGGACTCTCCGGCGCCGCGCGGATATCGACGACCCGGATGGTAAGTTCGAGCTGACCAACATTGTTCCGGGATCTTACTCCCTGAGCGCGATCATGATGGATGGCAACCACGATATCACCGCACACCAGCGGCTTGATGTAGGAAGCAACGACATAGACAATTTGGTGCTCACCCTGGAAGCGGGAGACTCGCTGCCGGGATGCCTCGTTTTCGAAGGCCCGCCGCCCACGAACCTGGCGCAAATCGAAGTCGGCCTGCGCGACGCCAATGGGAACGGGATGCACTTCGGCCCCGCGTCCGGCAAGGCGAAAGAGGACGGAAGCTTCACGCTTGGAAATGTGGGCGCGGATTCCTACGAGGTTGTGGTTGGTGGCTTGCCAGAAGGCTACTATGTCGAGTCAGTCCGGATGGGCGATGCGGAAGTGAAAGAGTCCGGCATCGATGCCACGCATGATGCCGGCGGCCCGCTGGTCATTACGGTCTCGGCGGGAGCGGGCCAGATCGAGGGAGTGGCGCGCGACGCCAAACAGCAGCCTGCGCCCGGGGCGACCGTGCTGCTGGTGCCTGCATATAAAGATGTCACCACAGACCAATACGGCCGCTTCGTCCTCAAGAGCATCGAGCCTGGCGATTATAAGCTCTTTGCCTGGGAGCAGGAACCCGAAGATTACATGGACCCGGAGGTATTAAAGCCGGCTGAGGATCGCGCTCTTTCGGTCCACATTCGCGAGGCAGCCGGGAGCGCGCCGAGTTGAAGCTGATCCAGGCCAAGCCGTCCCCGCCAGTGCCATAATGGATCGGATCATCCCATGCCAGAACTAGTCCAATACACCGTGCAAGACGACGTTGCCATCGTCACCATAAACAATCCGCCCGTAAACGCTCTCAGCCCCGGCGTGCCCGAAGGCATCGACGCGAGCATCGCGCGCGCCGCCGCCGACCCGGCCGCGAAAGCCATCGTGCTGATCGGTGCGGGCAACACCTTTATCGCCGGCGCCGATATCAAGGTCTTCGGCACCATCCCGAACCGTGACGTTTCCATCGACAGTTCGCACCGCGTACACGCGCTTTTGCGCCGCATCGAAGACTGTCCCAAGCCGGTCGTTTGCGCCATCCATGGCACCGCGCTGGGCGGCGGTCTGGAGTTCGCCATGGCCTGCCACTATCGCGTGGCCGGGCCCAGCGCCAAGGTTGGTCAGCCCGAAGTGTTGCTCGGAATCATTCCCGGCGCCGGCGGAACGCAGCGTCTACCGCGCTTGTGCGGCGTGGCCACCGCCGTGGAACTCTGCACACTGGGCCAGCATATCGGCGCAAAGCGCGCGCTGGCCGAAGGCATCGTCGATCACATTGTGGATGGCGACCTGCTCGCGGGCGCCATCGCCTTCGCGCGCGCCAAGGCCGCCGCCGGTGAAGCGCGCAAAGTCCGCGAGCAGGAAACCAAAATCGCCGATTACGCCATCGCCGCCACCGTAATCGACTCGGCGCGCGCCAGCCTGAAGAAGACCGCCCGCGGCGCGCACGCGCCCTACGCTGCCGTCGACGCCATCGCGGCCGGTGTCCAGGGAGGCTTCGACGCCGGCTCCGCGCGCGAAATCGAGCTGTTCGCCGATTGCGTGCTCTCCGCCGAATCCCGCAACCTGATCCGCCTGTTCTTCGCCGAGCGTGAAGCCGCCAAAGTTCCCGGCGTCCCCAAAGACACCCCCACCACTGAAATACGCGCTGCGGCAGTGGTCGGCGCCGGCACCATGGGCGGCGGCATCGCCATGAATTACGCCAACGCCGGCATCCCCGTGCTGCTCAAGGAATCCGACCAGGCGGCCCTCGACCGCGGCCTCGCCACCATCCGCCGCAACTACGATATCTCCGCTTCCAAAGGCAAGATGACGCCCGAGCAGGTGGATCGCGTCATGTCCCTGATCCGCCCCACCCTCACCTACGACGGTTTTAACCAGGTCGATATCGTGGTCGAAGCCGTCTTCGAAAACCTGGATCTGAAGAAGTCCGTCTTCGCCGATCTCGGCCGCGTCACCAGGCCCGATTGCGTGCTGGCGTCCAACACTTCCACGCTGGATATCGATCAATTCGCGCAGTCGAGCGGCCGTCCGGCCAACGTCATCGGCCACCACTTCTTCAGCCCCGCCAACGTCATGAAGCTGATGGAAATCGTGCGCGGGCGCGAATCCAGTAACCAGACCATCGCCACGTCGCTGAAGCTCTCGAAGAAGCTGAACAAGGTGGGCGTAGTGGTGGGCAACTGTTTCGGCTTCGTCGCCAACCGCATGCTCGCTTACTACATGCGCGAAGGCTACCTGCTGCTGGAGGAAGGCGCCGGCGTCCCCCAAATCGATCAGGTGCTAACCAGCTTCGGCATGCCTGTGGGTCCCTTCGGCATGCAGGATATCGCGGGCATCGACGTCGGCGCGCGCATCCGCCAGTATATGCGCTCGATCGGCGCCAGCCGCGCCGAAGGGCCGGAATCGCCCGTGCCCGACTGGCTCTACGAAATGGGCCGCTTCGGCCAGAAGACCGGCGCGGGATGGTATCGTTATGAAGCCGGCAGCCGCACGCCGATTCCCGATTCGCTGATTGAAGAGCTGGCGGAGAAGGCCGCGGGCGAGCGCGGTATCACCCGGCAACCCGTCTCCGATGACGAGATTCTCTCGCGCATCATGGTGGCGCTGGCCAATGAAGGTGCCAACGTGCTCGACGAACACATCGCCATCCGTCCCGGCGATATTGATGTGATCTACGCATACGGTTTCGGCTACCCGCGGCATCGCGGCGGGCCCATGGCCTACGCCGATTCGCTCGGCCTGGCGCACGTGCTCGCCAAAGTGAATGAGTATCGCGCGCGCCTGGGCGATCACTGGCAGCCCGCGCCCTTGCTGGAGCGCCTGGCCGCGGCTGGCAAAGGATTCTACGACACGGCGGCCGCGGCCTCGGCCGGATAGGCGAAGCCTAGGCGTGCCCTCCGTGTGCCCTAAACCCGTCTTGGCTTACACCGTGACCTTCGAATTGATCCGGCTGCGCTTCCACTTCCGTGCCGTCGAATCGCTTTACGTTCCCCGAGGCAAAGCTGGCAACACCCTGCGCGGCGCGTTGGGCATGATGCTGCGCGAAACCGCCAGCCCCACGGAATACGCGGGCATCTTCGAGCCGAAAGCGGCTGGCGGACCCAGCGGCCTCGCCAATCCGCCGCGTCCCTTCGTGATCCGCGCCGCGCAGCTTGACGGCCGGACCTTCCTGCCGGGCGCGGCATTCCACTTCGACGTGCACCTGTTCGACCTTGCGAGCGACCGTCGGCCGCTATTCGTCGCAGCCTTCTCCCGCCTCGCCGAACAAGGCTTGGGACCTGGACGAGCCCGTATTGAACTGATCTCAATCGATCAGGAGAATATCGCGATCGACCTCGCGCCTCCGCCTGTTCACGCCGCCTCCATCCAAGTGCGATTCGTCACCCCGACCGAATTGAAGGGCGCCGTCCGCCCCGAATTCCCCATCCTCTTCGCCCGCCTCCGCGACCGCATCAGCACCCTGCGCGCCCTTTATGGATCCGGTCCCCTCGACATCGATTTCCGGGCCATGGGTGAACGCGCGGCCCGCGTAACCCTCTCGCGCTGCGAGCTCACCTGGCACGCGGCCGAACGCCGCTCCAGCCGCACCGGCCAAACCCATCCGCTCGGCGGCTTCACCGGACAAGCCGAGTATGATGGCGATCTGGGCGAGTTCCTGCCCTACCTGCACGCCAGCCAGTGGACCGGCGTCGGCCGCCAGACCGTCTGGGGAAAAGGAGAAATATGTTTCCAGCCCTGTTCTTCACCAAGACGCTCTTAACCGCCAGGACCTACACGCTCCCGCCGGACAAGCTGGCTAAAGCCATCGAATATGCGGCCGCCCGCAACCGGCTGCATTTCATCGCCGCCGCCTACGGCATCCTGGTGCTGGTCGCCCTGTTGGCCTGGGGCCTTGCCCCGCGCCTGCGGAACATCGCCGAATCCGCCACGCGGCGCCGCATTTTGCAGGCCTACATCTTCGCGCCGCTGCTGTTGCTGTCGATCGACGCGCTGGAACTACCGGTCTCCCTCTATGGTCACCACCTTTCGCTCAAGTTCGAGCAATCCATCCAAGGCTGGGGATCGTGGTTCTGGGACTGGACCAAGGGCGAGCTGCTCACCTTCGCCCTCGCCGGTATCGCCATCTGGGTGCTCTATGGCGCGATGCGCCGCAGCCCGCGCCGCTGGTGGTTCTACTTCTGGCTGGCGGCTGTGCCCATGGTGATGTTCCTGATGTTCATTGAGCCGGTAGCGGTCGAGCCGCTGTTCTTCAAATTCGAGCCCCTGGGCGTCACGCAGCCGGCGCTGGTCTCCGCGATCGGAAAAGTGACGGCGCGCGGCGGCCTGGAAATTCCGCCCGGCCGCATGTTCGAAATGAAGGCCAGCGAGAAACTGAAATCGCTGAATGCCTACGTCACCGGCATCGGCGCATCCAAGCGCGTGGTGGTCTGGGACAACACCATTCAGAAGATGGATACGGGCCAAACCCTTTTCGTGTTCGGCCATGAGATGGGACACTATGTGCTGGGGCATGTTTGGATCGGCATCGGCGCGGCCCTGCTAGGCATTCTGATCTTCCTGTTCCTGGCTTATCACGCGATGCGCTGGGCGCTCGCGCGTTACGGCGCCCGTTGGCAGATTCGCGGTGTCAGCGACTGGGCCTCCCTGCCTGTGCTGCTGCTGGCGCTGGCGATCTTCGGCTTCCTGTCCGAACCGGTGTCGAGTTCCTTCAGCCGCATGCTCGAGCACAACGCCGATATCTATGGACTGGAAGTGATCCACGGCCTGGTGCCCAATTCATCGCAAGAAGCCGCCGCCGCCTTTCAGATTCTCGGGGAGGTGTCGCTCGACGATCCCAATCCCAGCCCTTTCATCGAGTTCTGGCTCTACGATCACCCATCCATCGGCGAGCGCGTCCGGTTCGCGTCCGAGTACGATCCGTGGGGAACGGGACAAGCGCCGAAATACGTGCGCTGATAGTGACCTTTCGGCAAGCGTGCATGACGCCGGCCAGCCCGTCCTGTTAAGTTCAGTCAGTCGCTGAGGAGCGGCTGATCGTGAACCGCAAAAGCACACTATCCATTCCCGAACCTGTCGCACAACTGCAGCGCCAGTTGGGTCAGTTCCGTAGCACCAAGTCGCGGCGGACGAAGCTGCCAGAGTCACTTTGGCAGGCGGCGGTCGAACTCGCCCGCCAACACGGCGTGTACGCCGTAGCGCATCCACTACGTTTGGATTATATGGGGCTGAAGAAACGGCTCGGCGGAGTTCCCAGCCTCCGACGAAAGGCAGCCATGCCGGCATTCGTTGAACTGATAGCGCCGCATCCGGCGACGCTGGAGGACTGCGTCATCGAGTTCGAGTCCGCGGGCGGCGGCAAAATGCGCATCCACTGGAAGGCGGCCACACCGCCGGATTGGGCCGGCTTGCTGCGTGCCTGGCGGGATGCGGAAGGATGATCCAGATCACGGCGCAGATGCGCGTGTTGGTGGCCATCGAACCCGTCGATGGTCGCAAATATGGGCCGTCCACGAATATGCGGAGTTTCCTCCAAATAAGGAGGCCGAGATTCAAGCTCTGCTTCGTCGGAACCGGCCGTCCCTTGGTGTCGAGCTCCGCATAACGTAGCCTTTCAGATGGCCGCCAGGACTGGCGGCTTAGAGAGGACTATGTGAGTATTTCTGAACTTCTGACGCGACCCCATGCCATGAATCCTGGGCGTGCGGCTCCTTTTCTTGAAGGTTTTGTCGCCGAGTTGGCATCGGTCGGCTACACTTCATTGACGATCAGCGGCTACTTGAACTCAGCCATTCACTTCGGTGGGTGGGTAGAGGCCAGCGGCCTGAACTTCGCCGATATTGACGAAAAGATCCTCGCGGCGTTCCGGACACATCGCTGCGAATGTCCTGGAGGCCGCAGCCAGAAGTGTGTTTCACGAGCTTATACGGCACGTGTTCAGCGCTTCGCTTATTATCTGTCCCAACAAGGCGTGATCAGAGCGATGGCGAATTCGATCATCGAAGCCCCCGCACTCCTGTGCGCCTTCCGCGATTGGCTGCTGTGCCATCGGGGGCTGGCGCAGGTCACGGTAGCACGCCACGAACGCCTGATCACGCGAATGCTGCCCTCGCTCGGCACCGATACTGCTGGCTACAGCGCAGCCTCGGTGCGAAGCGTCATTCTGGATCAGATCCGCGGCTGTCGGCCCGCTCACGCCAAAACAATCGTGGGAGCACTCCGCGTCTATTTGCGATTCCTTGCAACGAGTGGCGCATGTCAACCTGGTCTCGACCATATGCTGCCAACCGTGGCGGAATGGAAGCTTTCATCACTGCCGAAGTATCTCGATGCTCATCAGGTGGATCGCCTCGTCGGTAACTGCAGCAAGGACGGGCCGCAAGGATTGCGGGACCGTGCAATCGTATTGTTGTTGCTTCGGCTCGGCCTCCGCGCGGGCGACATCGCCAACATGCGGCCAACCGATATCGACTGGCAGGATGCCACGCTGTTGGTTCGGGGAAAGGGGCGCAGGGATGTCCGTTTACCTCTACCACAGGATGCAGGAGACGCAGTTCTGGATTATATACAGCAGGTACGCCCGCAGGTGGCCATCGACCGAATCTTTCTGTGCTCAAAGGCGCCATACCGGCCCCTCCGATCTGGACCTATCGTCTCCGGCATCGTTCGCGCTGCGCTCCGGCGCGCGCGGATAGAGAATCCGCCATCCCATGGTGCGAATCTCCTTAGACACACACAGCAGCCACCGTGATGCTGCGCGCAGGCGCCACATTGGACGAGGTCGGAACCGTTCTGAGACACAAGTCGCCGGATACGACTGCGCATTACGCAAAGATCGACGTGGCGGCCCTTCAACAGATCGCGCAGCCCTGGCCGAAGGAGGGTGAAACATGCTGAGCGACGCTGTCAAACGCCACATTGAGCCTTATCGGAGCATGGGGTTCAAGTACAAGGTTCAGGAATACATCCTCTATAGTTTCGCCGCTTTTGCCGAAAGCCGGTCCGAGCATTTTATCCGCGCGGAGACGGTTTTGGAGTGGGCGGCAGATGCGCCGTCAATCCGCCGGCGCTATGATCGCCTATTCATCGTCCGCCGCCTAGCCTGTGCACTGAACGCTGAAGACGATCGTCATCAAATTCCGCCAGACGACGTTTTCGGTCGCGCACCAAAGAGTCGCCGGACCTGCCACATTTTCACTGAGGGTGAAACCCATCATCTTCTGTGAGCCGCCGCGCAGCTCTCATCGAGAAGATCGATACGGCCTGTTACGTTCACGGCCTTGTTGTCTCTCATTGTGGCCACCGGACTCCGTGTTTCGGAAGCGTTAAAACTACACCTCTCAGACATTACGCAAGAGGGTCTACTCATCCGTGCCACAAAGTTCCAAAAGAGCCGTCTTGTTCCTCTGCATGAGAGCGCCCGCTGGGGATTAAAGCAGTACCTCGCTATCCGCAAGCGGATCAGTACGACTTCTCCGAACGTCTTCGTTTCCGAGCGTGGTGCAGGGCTGCCCTACTCGGCGGTCAATGCAACCTTTCTATATGTGGCACGCTCAGCCGGCTTGCGGCCAGGTCCGGGGCAGGGCGGTTGCCGCATTCACGATGTGCGCCATACATTTGCGGTGAGATCGCTGGAACAGTGTTCAGGGGACCGGAAGGCTGTTGCGCGACATATTTCCGCGCTGAGTACCTATCTTGGGCACACTCACGTTTCCGACACCTACTGGTATTTGCAGGCCACGCCGAAACTCCTGAGTGACGTGGCGGCCGTGGCGGAAGCTTTGTATCGAGGGGGTGACCGATGACTCCTATTGGTCCCCATCTCACGGTATTCTTGCGCGAATACCTTCCCAGCCAGCGTGAAATGAGCGTACAGACTTCAGACACGTATTCCTACGCATTCCAACTATTGGTATGCTTTGCTGCGGACCGCCTGAAGACCACTCCGGCGGGGCTCTCGATCGAGCAACTCGATGCAACGCTCGTACTGGCGTTTCTTGAACACCTCGAGAAAACGCGCGGGAACTGCGCCAGGACACGGAACTCGAGGCTGGCCGCGATCAAGACGTTCTTCCGCTTTCTGGAATATCGGCTACCGTCCTGCCTGGAACAGGCCCGCCGGATTCGCGCCATTCCGGTAAAGAAGACAGACGAAGTAATCGTCGGATATCTTAATCGTGAAGAGATTCAGGCGTTGCTGGACGTTCCTGACCCGAGTTCGCGTTACGGGCTGCGCGACCGTGCGATGCTCCACTTAGCTTACGCAGGTGGGCTGCGCGTGTCGGAGTTGGTCGGATTACATCTGACCGATCTGGTTCTCCACCCTCAGCCCACCATTCACGTGATGGGTAAAGGCCGTCGTGAGAGGGTGTTGCCCCTGTGGAAGGAGACAGCGAAGGCGCTTCGCGACTGGCTCAAGGTACGTGGTGAGCCGAAAAGCACGGCTCTGTTCCCTAACGCTCGGGGCGATGGTATGACCAGGTCGGGGTTTGAATACATTCTTGAAAAACACATTCAAACGGCCAGCGCAAAACAACCTTCTTTAGCGAATAAGCAGGTTTCGCCTCACAGTATGAGGCACTCGTGTGCCATGCACACTCTCCAGGCAACCGGCGACATTCGAAAGGTTGCTCTCTGGCTCGGTCACGCAAGCCTCCAAAGCACGGAAGTCTACCTCCGAGCCGATCCTACGGAAAAACTTGAGGCTATGGCGTCTCTGTCTCCGCCGACCTTACGACGCGGTCAATTCCGGCCGCCGGATAAATTGCTCGCCCTGCTCCGATCTAAGGGGTAGGCCCGTTATGCGCTGTCCAAATCCTGCCAAGTGACCGGTATTTGCAGGCCGGCACCGCTTTACTCCGCATATTCGTGGACGGCGCATATTTGCGATTTTGCGGTGCACCGCAAAATCGCAAGGGCATTGACTCCTTGGCACGGCTTTGCCAGGAGAAACTCGCCGAAGATCCATTCTCCGGATGCGTGTTCGTGTTTCGCAGCCGCCGGGGAACGGCCATTCGCCTACTCAGCTATGACGGCCAGGGATACTGGCTGGCGCAAAAGCGGTTCTCCCAGGGGAAGATTCGTATGGTGGCCGGAATCCGACGCGGCCGCCAAACCGCTGGAAGCCTACGAGGCGCAGTAGTTGATGGCGGCCGGGGACCTGTCGCGTGTGCGGGCGGCGCCGATGTGGCGGCGGCTGAACCCGATTAAGTAGGGAGACAAAAAACATCCCTACCCCCTTGCGCACAAGGCCGTGTATCGCCTCAACTCGGTGGACGCGGTGATGCAATGGGAGGCGGCGGGATGCATTCCGATAATAAGCGCTTAATCTCTGAAACAATGCTGGAAGCCCTGATGGCACAGCATCCCGTGCCGATCCTGGGCTTTCACGTGGACAACGGACGGAGTACTAACCACATGGTGGCGAAACTGCTTGGCGACTCACTGGTGGAGTTCACCAAATCTCGGGCTTACCAGTCGTGCGACAACGCGCTGGTGGAAGGCAAGAATGGGGCCATCATCCGCAAGCACATTGGATACGGGCATATCGCCCCGGAGCACGCCGTCCGTATTCGGGAGTTCTACGTCCGCTATTTGAATCCGTACCTGAACTATCACCGGCCGTGTGGGTTTGCCACCGTCACGGTGGACACGAAAGGAAAGCGCCGCCGCAAGTATCCGCTGGCGAACTATGCTACGCCCTACGAGAAGTTGAAGCCCCTCCGGGAAGGCGGGGCAGTACTCCGGCCGGAGCTGAGTTGGGAGGCTTTGGAACAAATCACCAAATCCGCCAGCGACACGGAGTTTGCCGAGCGCATGCGGCGCGCCAAGATCGACCTGCTGCGGCAGTGCAAAATGGAGTCGCCAGTGCCGCCGCGGTGGGAGGTTGGAAGATGAGTCCACCAGCGCAGCTCTTCGCTGCGTGCCGCGCTGGGGTCAATAAGGAAGTGGAACATTTTTTAAGGTGGGGCTCCGCCCCTAAACCCGGGCCGGTTGGACTGCCGCCTACGGCGCCGGCCCCAACCGGTGCAGTGCGGAACGGACGGCCCAAACCGGGCCCAGAACGCCTGATCCGGTGACCGGGAGGAGTGGTGGGGGAACGTAGTGAAGATTCGAGTCCTGGATGCAGCAACCAAAATCAATGCTTCACCGCGAGTCGCTCTTTGGACGCTTTGTCCAGGGCCGACCGGGCGCTCGCAGCGTCGGGGAAGTGAGGATCGTCGTTGAGTGCCAACTGCAAGGATCGTCGGGCGAGTTCGGGGCGGCCGTCGGCCAGATACGCCATCCCGAGATGGTATTGATAGAGAGGGTTGCGGGGGGCCTTCTTCGCGGATTCGGTCAATTGTGCCACTGCTGCATCCGTTGATCCTAGCCTATAGTAGGCCCATCCAAGCGTATCGGTTGTTGCGGGAGATTCCGGCATCTTCTGCTTGGCTACTTGGGCCAGCGAAACCGCGACATTGACGTCGCCGCCGTGATCGAGGTAAAGGCTGGCCAAATGGTTCGCAACCACGGGCGAGCCAGGGTCCACCTGGCGTGCTTTTTCACAGAGCTTCTTGGCCTCCTCCCAATTCCCTTCCCTTTCGTATTCGGTTGCCAAGGCGAGGTAATTGATCAAGCCGCTCGGGTTGGATTCGATAGCGGCGCGGAAGTGGGTCTTGGCCTGCTCTACCGCACCCCGGGCCAGATCGATGTTGGCCAGTAGGGCGTAGGCATCCTTCGCTTTCGGATCGTTCGCGAGTGCCTGCTTCACGTTAGCTTCCGCCTTATCCAGGTCTTTCAGATTCAGGTAGGCCACCCCCAATAACACGTGCAGGCCGGGATTTTGCGGGTACTCTTCGACCAGTTTGGAAATCCGCGGCACGGCTGCCTGAACTTTTCCCTGCCGCAAGTAAAGACCCAACAGCGTGGCGACCGCCGGAAGATTGGCGCCATCGCGTTTGAGGGCCTCCTCTAACTTTGCTTCCGCCTGCGGCAGGTCTCCTTTGGAAATCAGGGCGCGCGCCTCCGTTACGTATGCCGACACCAGATCCGGATTGGCCTTCAAGGCGCTGCCGGCCAGTTGCAGGGCTTCATCGTAATTGCCGCCGTTTGCATCGAGATGGGCCAGCGCCGCCGTGGCGTCGGAGACCCGCGGAGCTAATGCACGGGCTTGTGCCAGAGAGGCTTTGGCGATATCGGTAGAACCGAGGGCCATCTGGGCGCTACCGAGGAGGTAATAACAGCGTGCGCAGTTCGGATCGGACTTGATCGCTGCCTGCAAGGCGGTCGCGGCTTCCTGGTACTTTCCGTTTGCCATGAGCATCCGGCCATTCGATAAAAGAGCTTGCGGATCGGAAGGATTCCGGCTGAGGACTTCCTGATTGAGAGCCCGAGCCTCATCCATGCGTTTCAGGTCAAGCAGGACTTCTATCAGATTCGCCTTAACCACTGCGTCCTTGGGTTTCGAAGCCAGCAGCGACTGGAACTCGGCAACCGCCTTAACCTTCTCTCCCCTGGATGAGTAGAACAGTCCGAGGGCTTGGTAGGCCTTAGGATCATCCGGTACCAGGGTTTTCAGTTCGGTATAGACCTTTTCCGCATCGATGATACGATCCGTCGCCACCAGGATGCGGGCCAGGAAGAGGCGGGGCAGTACTGCGTGGGGATCCAGAGCTGCGGCGGTGCGCATTTCCGCCTCGGCATCCGCCATTTTGTGCTGCGAGAACCAGAATTGGCCCAACGACAGGTGGGCCTGCGCGGACCGCGGATTGACCTCGACGGCCTTTTTGTACGCTGCTTCCCCCTCCGCGGTCTGGCCGGCGGCCATGTACGTTGCCCCCAGTGCGGCGTAGCCCTCGACCTGCTGCGGATCGGCGGTAACGGCCTTTTGAAGTTCCTGAATGGCATTCTGCCGGTCGTGCGTAAGGATGTACTTCTGTCCCAGAATGGCGTGCGCGCGGGCATTGTTGGGCTTGACTTTGAGAGCCTCCTGTGCCGCCGCCTGGGCTTCGTCATACTGGTGGCGCGCCAGCAGCACGCCTGCCAGTTCCAATTGGGCGTCCGCATTCTTTGGCTCCAGGTTCACCGTTTCGGTTAACTCATGGAAAGCTGCCTCGGAGTTGCCCAGTCTGAGACAGGCGCGGGCCAAGTGCCAGTGGGCTGCGGCGAACCTGGGATCGATCTGGATGGCATTGCGGAATTGGATCACCGCCTCCTGGTACTTTCCGCCCTGATAGTACTTGTCGCCGCTAGTCAAGTACGCACTCTTTTCTTTGTTCGGGTCGCTGGAACAGCCACTCAGCAACAGCACGATAACGAGACTAATCAAATGCAACCGATTGATTCTAAATGTTTTGAGCATAACCAAAATCGCCCGCATATCCAATCTCGTATCCTTATTATTTTGTGCTGTCAGTTTCTATTATGATATCACGGAGCGCTTGGAGCGCGCCGGTTCCGGGTGCCCTGGGAGTACTTGTGGTTTTCCTTCTAAGAGTATGGAACTGTTTGACCTTCGGTCCTATTGCCGTCCGGACGCAGGACCATCATAATCATAGAGTGCTTGATCGGGCCGCACGGGCTCTCCAAGATTGAGCCAAAGGAATACAATGACGAAACGAGTCCTTTTCTTAAGCATTGCCGGCCTAATGGCATTTGCGTCCGGCGGCTACGCGCAATATACGATGGACCTCACGGGTGTGGGCGATGGGGCTAACGCGGATGGCGTGTACGTCAGCCCGTATGCCGGCTCGATCTGGACTGGCGCATATACAGGCGGTAGCGCTCCAACGACTACACCGGTCTTCAGCGGGGCCGTTATTTGCGACGACTTTACCGATGAGTCTTATGTGGGCGATATCTGGAACGCGTCCGCGACGAATGCGGGCGCTTTGAACGGAACAGAATTGTTCACGACGTCGGACACGACCTATACGGTGCAGCAGAATTACGATGCAGTCGCTTGGCTTGCGAACCAACTGCTGCTGCCCGCAAATGTCTATAGTGGAACCGCCCAAACCAACATTTCGTTCGCTATCTGGGATATCATGGACGGCCAGAAGACGGACCCAGACGGTGGGGCGACGGGCTTGATAACGTCAGCCTTCGCGGCTGTCACAAGCGGATACGTAGGAACCAATGTGGATGTGTTCACGCCTGCACCGAAACAGGCCGCGGGATCGAACGTATCCCAGGAATTCCTGGTGGTGAACGGACCTACGGTCCCCGCCCCAGAGCCGGCTTCGGCAGCTGTTCTGGGCTTTGATCTACTGTCCGCACTAGGTATTGTTTTTCTCGTTCGCCGTTACCGGGTTCGAGCATAGGTATTGTTCGCGGTCGGACCTCCTCTCTGCTGCGCTGGCCCAGAGACCAATGTGGCCATCTGTTCTAAGACGGCTGTACGCTAGAAGACATTGGATCTGGGCTACGTTTTTTGATACCCGCTTGGCTCTGATCTACCATACACAACTGGCAATTGTTTTTCTCTTGAGTTCCGCAGACTTTCTCCACTCCTCTGGAATTGGCACGACCGCCAACGCGCTGAAAGATGCAAAATCTGTTCCACACTCATCTTGTTGCTGGTCCTGCAATTGCAGATCAGGCCCCCTTGAGCCTGCCGCGGCTGATCGCATTATTGGAGACAGCGGTTGTTCGCTTAGAGACTTCTGTGGCGCTGGCTGGAGTAGCCTTCGAGCCACCTGTGGAACTTACAGAACGGATCCGCCGCGGTTTACCTGGGAGGCGTCGTGATCCACTTCTCCGAACCTGCTTGGAATTCCGGGTCGGTAATACCGCGGGTCTCGTTGGATTCAATGCTGGCAGCAGGCGGTATCGGCTAGTTTGGACACCAATGACCTGGGACGATTTGTGAAACAGACGCGGCCTTCACGAATTTACCGTCTCAGCGCGAGAGCTCGAACTGGACGCCTTCCGTTTCTTGTAATGCGGTCAGGATGCTGGAAAGATTCGCGGCGGAGGGGCTGCCCTTTGGCCCCAGCATCCGCATCAGGCTCTTGGCCGGGATGTGTGTGTGCGTTTCTCAAGGTTCTGAAATCCGACCGTCGCGTTGACATAGTCGCGTAGGACAGCTTTGCCCGTCGCAAAGTCGCCGTTGATACGCATTTCGGCGCGAGGTACAGCGGAACGCCGATAAGATGCTGGCCACGTTTAGCCTTGGACGGCGCGGGAATCGCGTCCCCGCGGGCGATGCGGCCCGCAATGGCCTCAGCCAGGCAGTCCGCCGCTTGCGCCAGCGTGTCCTCAAGGTCGTCTCCGCTGGTGAGCGCTTCGGGAAGATCCGGGAACCGCACATGTAATCCCTTGCCGTTGGCCTCGGGTAAGAAGGTTGCAGGATAACTTGCGTTAAACATTAGAGGTCTGCCTTTGAATCCCCAACTGCTGGCACATGTCGGCCAGCAGACCGGGGCCAAGTTCTTTCTTAAGATCCTTCACAATCGTGTGTCGCTCACCGAGATAAAGTGTACCGAGGCTCCCGACGCCGCGCTCGGGATTCCAGCGGTAAGCGAGTAGTCTTCGGTTTCGCGATGGCCTTCACGTTGCGCAGGGGTTCGCTGCCCTTCACCTTCAATTGTCGAACAGTTCTGTTCGATTTTCAAGGATGCCCGGACCAGCATCCAACATTCCGCGAGACGAAGCTCATGTGACAATAGTAACTTGTGGTTCTGCTCCAGAACGTATCTAAACTCTACAAGCTGTACCGCCGTCCCGCCGACCGCTTGCGTGAGGCCCTTCCCTTCAGCAAGCGAACGTTCCACACCGACTTCTGGGCGCTACGCGATATCGGCTTCCAGGTGGAAAAGGGCGAGACGCTGGCGCTGGTAGGGCCGAACGGGTCCGGCAAGAGCACCCTGCTCCAGATCGTCGCCGGCATCCTGCAGCCCACGAGGGGGCGCGTGGTCACGCGCGGACGCATCGCCGCCCTGCTGGAGCTGGGCGCGGGATTCAACCCCGAATTCAGCGGCCGCGAGAACGTCTTCCTCAACGGCGAAATCATGGGCCTGAGCCGCGCAGAAATCGAGCGCGCCATGCCTTCCATCGAGGCTTTCGCGGAGATCGGCGAGTTCATCGCGCGCCCCGTCAAAGAGTATTCCAGCGGCATGTATGTGCGCCTGGCGTTCGCCACCGCCATCCACGTGGATCCCGAAATTCTGATCGTCGACGAAGCCCTGGCAGTGGGAGACGCGGTTTTCGCCAATCGGTGCGTGCGCAAGTTCGAGGAACTGCGCGAACGCAAAATCACAGTGCTGTTCGTCTCGCACGACCTGGGCCTGGTGAAGCAGCTTTCCCATCGCGCCATTCTGCTGCTCAATGGCCGCATGGAAGCGCAAGGCGCGCCCAGCGACGTGATCAACCGCTATATCGGCCTGGTGCTCGAAAAGCAGCAGTCGACGCAGGAGAAGCGACAGCGCTTCGAGGCCAGTTACCGCCACGGCGACGGCGTCAGCGAAATCCTAAGCGCGGACCTGCTGAACGCCGCAGGCCAGCCCGCGACCTCTGTGGCCGGCGGCGAAACCGTCACCGTACGCGTGCGCAGCCGCTTTCACCACCCGGCCTGCGATCCCATGGTGGGCATCCTGATCCGCAACCGCATCGGCATGGATGTCTACGGCACCAACACACGCATTGAGAAAGAATACCTGGGCAGCTATCAGCCGGGCGACGAACTGGAGGTTGATTTCCACTTCGCCTGCTGGCTCACCCCGCAACAGTACACCCTCACGGTGGCGACCCAAGGCCCCGACGGCTCGAGCCACGACTGGCTGGACGACGTGATCCCTTTCGACGTGGTGGATACGCGCATGGCGGCGGGCGTGGCGAATCTGCGGGCGGAGATCGCATGGCGCGCGTCACGGTGAAGGTGCATCCGCGCGCCCGGCGCACGCGCGTGGCCGGCCGCATGGGCGATACGTGGAAGCTGGATCTGGCGGCGCCGCCGGTGGATGGCAAAGCCAACGAGGCGTGCATCCGCTTCTTCGCGGACCTGGCCGGCGTGCCCCAATCGCGCGTGCGGATCGTGTTAGGCTTGTCCAACCGGACAAAAGTAATCGAGATAGAGGGAGCTTCGCAAGAGTCGCTGGAAAGCCGGCTGAGCCCCTTGCCGAACACTCGCTAACACCATGATCTACGCCGTAGTCTTGTCGATAATTGTGGCGGTACTGCTGGGCACCGCGGTGGTGCGCTCGCTGACCGTCAAGAACCAGGCCGATTTCCTGGTGGCCGGCCGCAAGCTCACCTGGCCTGTGTTGGTCTTTACTTTGCTCTCCTCGTGGATCGGCGCGGGCAGCCTCTTCGCAGGCGGCGAAAACGCATATCGCAACGGTTTCTCGGCGCTCTGGCAGCCCGCCGGCGGCTGGTTTGGGCTGGTCCTGATCGCCGTCATCGCCGGCCGCGCGCGCCGTTTCGCGCAGTTCACCGTGCCGGATCTTCTCGAAACCCGCTACAACACCACCGCGCGCGTGCTGGCCACCATCGCCATCGTGATTTCCTACACCGTGATCACCAGCTATCAGTTCAAGGGCGGCGGCGACATCCTGCACCTGATCTTTCCCGCGCTCGACCAGAAGACCGGCATGAACATCATCGCGGCCTTTGTGATCACGTTCACGGCGCTGGCCGGAATGGCCTCGGTAGCCTACCTGGACCTGATCATCGGGCTGCTGGTCACTATCATCGCCCTCATCTCGCTGCCGCTGCTGCTCGAGCGCACCGGCGGCTGGCCGGCCGTCCACGCCGCGTTACCCGCCGATCACTTCACCGTGTTCGGACCGCTCGGCTGGGTACACTGCCTCGGATATCTGCTGCCGACGCTGCTGCTGCTGATCGGCAATCAGGGCATGTATCAGAAGTTTTTCTCCGCGCGCTCGGAACGCGACGCGCGCTGGGCGGTCTTCGGATGGATCGCCGGCACCCTGGTCCTCGAAACCGTCATCATCACCATCGCGGTCATCGGCAGTTCGACGCTGCACACCGACCGTCCGCGCGAAATCATCCCACTAACCGCGCGCATGCGCTTGCCGGAGGTGGTGGGCGCAATCCTGTTGGGCGGTGTCTTTGCCAAGGTGATTTCCACCGCCAACAATTACCTGTTCTCGCCCGCCAGCAACCTGATTCACGACGTCTACAAGCGCTTCATCGATCCACAGGCCAGCGAACGACGCACCCTGATCGTATCGCGGCTGCTGGTGATCGCGCTGGGCGCATTCGCGCTGTTGCAGGCCGCCTACTTCGAGTCGATCCTGAAGGCCGCCCTCTATGCTTACACGGTGTACGGCGCGGCCGTCACGCCCTCGGTGATGGCGGTATTCTTTTGGAAGCGGGCCAACAAGGCGGGGGCCATCAGCTCGATCATTTTGGGAACTGTAATCACGGTGGCCTGGCAAATTCTGGACATACAATGGCTGGACGCAGTCTATCCCGCGCTGGGCGTTTCGGTGCTCGCGCTATTGGTAGTCAGCCTGGCGACGGCGCCGCCTACCCGCGCCAATCTGGAGCCTTTTGAAAAATGAACATCGCGGCCATACAGGAAGAACTGCACAAGCAGAAGCTGGACGGGTGGCTGTTCTTCGACCACCATCGGCGCGATCCGCTAGCATATCGCGTCCTCGGTTTTCAGCCGGCATCGCACGTTACGCGGCGCTGGTATTACTGGATTCCGGCGGTGGGTGAGCCGCGCGGCCTGGTGCATCGCATCGAGTCCGGCAGGCTGGACGCTCTCCCCGGCGATAAGGTCCGCTACTCGAGCTGGAGCGAGCAGACCGGCGGCGTGCGTGGGCTGGTTGGCGGCGCGCGGCGCGTGGCCATGCAATATTCGCCGATGTGCGCCATCCCTTACGTGGCCATGGTGGACGCGGGCACGGTGGAACTGGTGCGCAGCCTGGGCGTGGAAGTGGTGAGCTCCGCCGAACTGATCCAGCACTTCGAAGCGCGCTGGAGCGCAGAGGCGCTCGAATCGCACCTGGAGGCCGGTCGCCGCGTGGACCGTGTGCGTGCGCAGGCCTTCGAGATGGTCCGCGAGATCACTCGCGGCGGCGGCGTGACGCAGGAATTCGCGGTCGCGCAATTCGTGCGCGAGGGTTTCGCCAAAGCCGGCCTGTTCGCAGAGGATGGGCCCATTGTGGGCGTGAACGCCAACGCTGCGAATCCGCATTACGAGCCGACCGCCGAGGTCACGTCCGAGATTCGCTCGGGCGACCTGGTGTTGCTCGACATGTGGGCCAAGCTCGAGCGGCCCGGCGCAGTCTACTACGACATTACATGGACCGGCTTCTGCGGGGACCACCCTAGCGATGAAATGTTGAAGGTGTACGGCGTGGTCAGCGGCGCGCGCGACGCTGCCATCGCGAAAGTCAAGGATACGGTGGCGGCAGGCCGTGAGTTGCGCGGCTTCGAAGTGGACGACGCGGCGCGTGGATACATCTCCAGCCGAGGTTATGGCGACTATTTCGTGCATCGGACGGGCCATTCGATCGGCGAGGAAGTGCACGGCAACGGCGCCAATATGGACAACCTGGAAACGCACGACGAGCGGCGGGTGGTGCCGTGGACCTGCTTTTCGATTGAGCCGGGCGTTTATTTGAAAGACTTCGGGATACGGTCGGAGGTGAATATGTTTGTGGGGGAGACGGAGGCGCGGGTGACGGGGGAGATGCAGAAGGAGTTAGTCATTCTGTAAGTGCAGAGGCGTGTTGCGCGTCACCGAAGCTAGCCTGCCGCCGATTATGACTCCGGTCGGGCGGCCACGATTGGCCGCCCCACTAAGTAATTGGACCTCCATTATTCTATAAAGAACTATCTGTAAGATGTACTAGAACTAGTGACCTCTTAATAAGTCATGGCTGTCAGGCCGCCTGCCGGTCCGGGGGAACTTGCCCAGGCGAACCCGCCCCCGAAGGCGATGAGCGCCGCGCCAGGCACAGTCAGGCCGGGAACCTCGTAAACACCGGGCCCGCAGTGCACACTAACGAAATACACCTGGTTGGGAACAAGGAGTTCCTGCCGCGCCACGAGGACGACCCCATCCGGAGCAGACACGGCTAATCCGCTGATGCCGCCGGCTTGCGCCACGCCGCTATCCGCGGCATCGTTCAATTGTAAAGTAGCCAGGGTCACGTTGCTGGTTCCACCGTTGAATTCGTATTCGTAAAGGACGCCGGTTTGGGCTTCGCCCGCAATCTGTGCGTTTCCGGACCCGTACCACGCCCCTGGCGACAGTGTCGGTTGACTGTATGGGCTCTCCCACACGGACGCGCCAGTGTGCCCGTAGAACCACACATTAGCGGCGCCGGCAGGACCCGACGTGGACAACATCATGCCACCCAGACTATAAGCCTCGTTGATTTGGGTGATTGGAAAGCCGTCGGGGGTGGCGACGGTATTTACGATATCCAGAGTTCCCATCTGGATGATGGACGCCACTCCCCCTGCCACGGCCCACACGTTGCGCCCGGAAACGGATGAATCGAGCGCCAGGGCAGTAGGCAAACCGTTAGCGAACGCGATACTATCCACGGGAGCGTTTCCATTGTTGGCGATAATCTGTTGCGCATTAACCTTATTCAGCTGAGCGCTTTGCGATCCACCTACCAGCCAAAGAGTTCCCGTCGGCTCGTCATACGCCATAAACTGGGTGCCAAGTATCGACTGGCTGGCGACTACCGCTCCGGTGGCGGGATTGACAGCGGTGACCATGTCGGAGCTGGCTACCCACAAATAGCTTCCATCGAACACCATCGGGCCAGCGTTCGGGATCGAAATGTTAAATGCCACCTGTGCTTTGAGAGCTAACTGGGCGGAGAAGTAGGCGCACGCCGCCGGGGAAGTATTCTGGGGCGCGAACGCGGAAGTCTGGGCTGCTAAAGAACATGCAGCCGATACGGCGAGTAATGGTAGGCGTTTCACGAATTCTTGTCCTTTTGCTCGTCAAATATTCTATTACCTTCTAATAGCTACAGATAGTATAGAACTATTAGAACTTCATGGTGGGGTTGGATTTGGCCGAAACCGGGGTAAAAGCGCCTCATTTTATACAGATGGATCCCGGTGAACCAGTCCCGGGGCGAAGGCTGGGATGCATACCGCGATGTATTCAGCGCCGCCGGGCTCAGGCGTGCTGTAGCGGACCCACTCGCCGCGGTGGGTGGCGACGGCTTGGCCAGCCTTCACATCAAGGCTCCCGGCCCTGGTCTCGACGCGAACCAGGCCCCGAAGGACCACGGTGTACTCATCGAATTCGGGCGTTTGGCCTGGTTCACTCCAGCCCTCGGGACTCTCCATGCGCGCGATGCTCACAGCTTCAGTCGCCGAGTTGACGCGGCCCACGTACTCCGCAATCCGTTTGGGAAGATTGCCGGCTGCCGCAACGATAGTTGGCTTTTCGATCAGGTCGGGCATGGATATTCTTAATATCTTACATTGCCGGACAGGGCGCATGCCCCATTAATGCCGGATGGACGCCGTCCGAACCGGCGCTGCCGGCAAACTCGAATGACGAAAGCTGATTAAGAAGGAACGGGCCCCGGAACTCTCCCGCACGTGCGTGCGAAGAATCCCTCCGATCCATCGAGTGATCTCATAGCCCCGCCAAAACCAGTTGTTGCGGAGCAGATCGTTGCGCAGGCTGAGGATCTCGCGCCGCGCAAAAAGCTGTACGTTGCCACCGTGTTCCGGCACAGGCGAGTCATCGCTGGATTCGGTCGAGAGGCGTGGCGAGTGGCAATCATTGAGCTCAACCACCGTGAGTCCCGTATCGGTAGTCATCGCGTCCCCCGTGGCATTCTCAGTGACTCTAGGAACGTTCGCGCGCGCGCTCCAGTCCAGCGTATTCGTACAACCCGTAAACGCCAGGTCGTAGGCCACTTTGTCGCGTTCCCGATCCACATCGGGCGCGATCCTGTGCGCAAAAGGCCGGCCCGGGCGCAAATAGCCGAAATCCACGTCGTGGGTGGCGGCGCCGATCCACACTTCCTGGCCCTTCCATTCGCCCTCCTGCTGCCACAAACGGATATGGTGACGTTTGGAAACGTCGTTCAGGCTCTTTTCCATGGACATATCGGCCGGCTCCCCATTGAGCAACAGAGAGGACATGGGCGCGGAATCGAATCCCCGTCGCAGGCCAACCGCCCGCAGCCAGCGCACGCGGCGGCCAAAGGTCAAGGGGCGGGGCACGGACCAGCCGGCGGCGGCGAACGCGCGGGCAATCCGATCGCGAGATCCGACGATCATCACATTCGTAAGATCCGACGGACGCTCGGGTGCGGTAGTGTACGTACGGGTCGGCAGGGAAGCCAACAGGCGGTGCAGGTCTTCGCGGTCCGCTTCGCGCTCAGGCTGGGTCTCGCCATCGGGGACTGCGCCGCTGGCGGGCCCTTCAGCGGCGGAAGCCAGAAACAGGGGTTCGGTCAGCGCCAGCGTGAGTTCGGCGCCCGCGGGCAAATAAATCTCCGGCTCAGGAAGATTGATGACCGCGGCTTTGACGATCACTTCGGCGAGCCTGGCGTGCAGCTCGCAGCGAAACAGCAGATCCCGGACATAGCCACTGATACGGTAGGAGCCACTGTCGGTCGCCCGGACGCCGTGTATCCTGCCATCGCGGGTGACGCGCTCGCGGGCGTTGTCCACTTCCGCTACGCGCGCCGCAAGCGAAACAGGATCGCCTCCCGGCATGGCCACCCGGTTGAATTCCAGGTCGAGTGAGGCTGTTTCATGGGGGATACCAAGTCCCACGCGCACGACCCTCTTGACGCTTCCGGATACTACGCTCCCGGCCGGCATGAGGGTCTGGCCATCCTCCATTACAGGAGCGATCAGAACGGCACTGACCGGCGTGCCCGCCTTGCTCGCGTACGAGCCGACTGTGTTTGTCAGCCGGATATGGACTTCGGTTCCAGCCGGCGCTTGCCGGATCGCAGACGCGTGAAACGATAACAAGAGCAACGGGAGCAAGAGCATGCGCTATGAGGCCGGGCTTTCCGCGATTAACCGATCGCCGAGTTGGCAGGCGCTGGCTTCAAGTCCCCTCTGGTAGGTCGAGTATAACTGCTCGAATACGCCATTCCACATTCTGGAGCAACAGAATATACGGGCCGCGGCGCCCATCCGTTGGCGGAGCGGTTCACTGTTCATCAGTCGCAGAACACTGTCCGTGAACGAATCCAAATCTGGCGCATGAAAGCCCGTGACACCGTGCCGTATGCCGATGCGGGCGCCAGTCTGAGGGCTCACCACCACCGGGACGCCCGAAGCCATGGCCTCGAGCAGCACCAGACCAAACGTCTCGGTGCGGGAAGGAAACACAAACACATCCATATTGGCGAACGCTTCCGCCAGCGCCTCTCCGCGGAGAATGCCCGGCGTCTCCCCGAACTCGATGTTCTGGCGGAGCCAATCCTTTTCGCTTCCTTCACCGATCAGGGTGAAACGGAAGTCGCGCGCGCCCCGGTGAAGAAGGCTTTTCTCCAAGCCGGCGAACAGGAGCACATTCTTCTCCGGAGTCAGGCGGCCAACATAGCCGATCGAAAACGTGCGATCCCGGCGACGGCGCCGTTGCGGAGAATAGGCATCGGTATCGACGCCGTGGGCCATAAGGAATGCGGGTTTGCCGGTGCGCTCCTGCAGCAGACGGACCATCGCTTCATTGGGCGCAAGCACGAAGCGGGCCAAGCCATAGAAGCGCATGCACGCGCGCAGGCTCTGCCGTTCGGCAGCGAGGGAGATGCACTCGCGCCAGGTATCCGGCAAAAATGAAAAGAGCTTCTGCAGGCGCCGGCCCGCATACTCATGCAGGTTGGTATGCCAGGACGCAACCAGCGGGACGCGCAGGGTATGTGCCACCCAAACACCCAGGATCCCGATATCGCCTGGCCCTACGATGTGCACAAGTTGCGGACGGAACTGCAGAATTTGCTGGGTCACCCAACTCTTATAGCGGCTCAGAAAGGGATCGCAGGACAAATCATGGTCTAACGGAAACGCCGCCGGACCTCGTTTGAGATTCACCGCTGTTACAGACCGCTCACGGACGGCCTGCGTTCGCGGCCCGCTCCGAACGCATAGGAACGGAAGCTGCCGGCGGCTGGCAAAGGCGGCGAACTGGCGGCTCAGCGTGGCGACTCCGTTGGCTTCGCTGAAGCAATCGGTGAAGAGAGCCACGCGAAGCGGAGATGTCAACAGGTTGCCTCGAAGGCCAGATTAGCCGGCAAGCTCAAGTCGGGCATGGACGTTCTTGACATCATACACCACGGAACACGCGCTAAGAGGCGCAATGTTCGGGCGTGAGCCGATTTCCCGCGACGGGAAAGAAGCGGTTTCCCCAAGTCTTTGGGCCGGCTTGCTTGCATCTCCCGCAGGTTTACCGGGCATTGCCAATGATAGACTGGATTGAGGAGACATGATGGCGTATCCGATTTCTCCTTACGTCGACGAGCGGGATGGCGGCCTCTACGTCGCGGGGACGCGTGTGTCGCTCGACTCCGTCGTCATTCGCTTCCAGCAGGGCGCATCGCAGGAAAGGTTTGTGCAATCGTTTCCCCCCTCAGGCTTTCCCAGGTGTATGGCATCATCGCGTACTACTTGGAAAACGAGAAAACAATCGAAGCCTAAATCGCTGACGGCGAGCGTGAGTTCGAACGAGCCGCGGATCGGCTGAGCCAGACTGACCCGGACATGTATGCCCGCCTGGAAGCTGCACGCCAACAGATGGGCTCGAAGCGATCGTGACTGTCCGCTTTCTAGCGGATGCAGATCTCGACGCCGGCATCGTCGCAGGCCTAAGGCTTCGTGAACCATCCATCGACATTGTCGACGCCAAGAATGGCGGGCTTGCGTCGCTACAGGGACGGAATCTGGTCTCGCACGACCGGCGCACGATGACGCGCCATTTTCGGGATCGGCCGGTTGACGGAGAATCCACTGCGGACTGTTTATCGTTCTCCATCGGAGCGCGATCGGCGAGATCGTCGAATGCCTCATTCTTGTGTGGACTTTAGCGAGGCTTCGATTGGCCGGCGTGCGCAGGGTCTCTTTCAAATCCCCCGCACGACAGCACCGGAAGGCGTGGATACTTTGGAAAGCGCGGATCGCCGGCGGAGAGCTTGCAGAGATAGAATACGGAACCGCAGTCCGAGCGGATTATCCCGACATGGGCGCACGCCACGCAGAGACCCACCGACTTGTCGATATCCCGAACCACCCGTTAGAAGCTTAGCCGGATTCCCAGCTGCGCCGCAAACGGGATGCCCACCGTGGTGCCGGGGCCGAAGAAATCGCCCAGCGCGCCGGCGGGCACGCGCAACTGATTCAGGCTGGTGATGGGCTCGGTCGAGGAGCAAGCGGCGTTCAGGCAAAACGCCGTGGCGTTGGCCAGATTATTCACCGGCACGGGCAGCGCGGCGAGATTGGTGACATAGTTGGCGCCGGGATTGTTGCGGTTGAACAGATTGAAAATTTCGATGAACGGCACAAGGCGCCAGCGGTCGTGAAAACGGAAGGGCCGGCTGAGGCGCACATCGGTCTGGATGTAGGGCGTGCCCCGGAATTGGTCCATGCCGGTTTGGACGCCGTTGACCACGGCGCGATCATCCAGCGTATCTCCGAATCCGTTCACGTCCACAGGGGTGGTGAGCGTAAAGGGGCGGGCGCTCTCGGCCTGGCTCAATACAGACAGTTCAAAGCCGCCGGGAATGTGCACGGTTCCCGCGAGAACCAGGCGGTCGGTGACATTTTCGCCCGACGGCCCGTAATCTCCTTTCGCAAACGCGTTGAGCGGATTGCAGACCCCGTTCACGTAATCGAACAGTTCGCCCAGGACGCATCCCCAGGTTTCAGCGCTCGATAGGGTGTAGTTCACGACCAGGCTGAACCGGGAAAGGTTGGCTTGCAAATGGACCGAAAGCCCGTCATACCGCGACCGGTTGTCGCTCCGGAAGACGGTGATGTTGGGGACGTACTGTTGTTGGGTCGCCATATCGCCGGCATAGAGCGGCGAGAAAAGCGTGTAGCCGGCCTGGTAGATGTAGCGGCGGTAGCCGTGGTTGCCTTCCTCGTGGGTCCAGTCCGCGCCGAGGTTCCAATGGGAGTTGAAGGCATGCTGCACGCCAGCGCTGGCATGCAGCGCATAGGGGGTCTTGTAAGCCGGATCGATCAGCGCGCCTGCGCCGCCATTAGCAGCCCCCGGAAGGCAGCCGGCATTGCCCGCATTGGCGCAGAGACCTGGCGGCTCATTCACGCCCTGAAATGCGGTCACCCAGCCGTTTTGTGCCAGATCGTTGTAAAAAAGACCGAAGCCGGCGCGGATTACGGTGTTCCGGGACTTGCCCGGCGCATAGGCGATGCCCAAGCGGGGACCGAACTGCTTGCGATAATCCTGAGGCGCGCCCGGGTGCTGGAACAGCGGAACCTGCAGTGCCTCGAGCGTGAGCAGCGCGGGATTATCCAATTGGGACCTGCCGGACGCCGTGAAGAGCCCGAAGGTGGTGTCGTAGCGCAGGCCGTAGTTCACGGTGAAATTTGGCGTCGCCCGCCAGGAGTCTTCGGCGTACAGGCCGAGGCGCTGCACGTTCTGCGAGAAACTGCCGTTGATCGCGGGCGTGCTGGTGCAGGTTGTGCCGGGGGTGACGGCGAGAGTGGCGCTGGGTGTGCAGGTCAGATCCACCGCGAATTGCTGCGGGTCGTCGAGGTATACGACGGGATTCTGCGCGAACACGGTAAGGTTCTCCGCGTTCCCCGGAAGCGCGCCGCTCATCACCGGCTCGTGGATGAAATCGACGCCGAAGCTGGGCGAGTGCCTGCTGGAAGTGTGTGTCACGGCGTAGCGGATTTGATATTTTTCCTGATCCCGCACGATGGGAAAGGCGGTGATCGGCGTGACGAACTGGTTGTCGCCAAAGGTCTCGAAGCCGGAAATGGTTTGGGAGGTGGAACTGAATGGGAAGGCCAGCGCGAAGCCGAGTTGGGAGTTGCGATATTCATTCAAGCGCAATCCGCTGCCCGCAAGGGTGAATGTTCCCAGCCAAGTGGGGCTGAAAATGAACTGCTGGCCCAGCACCAGGTTCGCATAGTTGGAATGCCAGGTGGCGCCCGTGGAGGGGAGCGTGGCCTGCTCCACGAAGGCGTTGTCGGTGGTGTAGGTGTCGAGGGAGGCGCGCAGGAACCACTGCGCGCGGGACGACTGCGTCCAGTCGAAGCGCAGGTCACCCAGGTAATCGCGGAACGGGATCGGAACGTTGTTCGGCACCGGTATCGAAGGGGCGCCCGGGATGAGGCCCTGCGCAGCCAGGGATGCGAGGGCGTCGAACTGGGTGAGGCTGGCGGGGCTGTAGGCGATGCTGGCGTCTTCGTGGATTGCCTCGATGCCAGCGAAGAAGAAGAGCTTGCCCTTCACGATGGGTCCGCCGAACGTGGCGACGTAGTTCTGCCGGGAGAACGGCTGTTTCGGCAGAGGCGGCGGATTCTCGATGGGGTAACGGGCATTGAGCGCCGCGGCGCGCTCGTAGAAGGCCGCTTCGCCGTGCCAGACGTTGGTGCCGCTCTTGGTGGTGATCTCCACCGAGCCGCCCACGGAGCGGCCGATATTCGCATTTTGCTGCGAGGTTTGCACGGCAAATTCCTGGATGGCGTCGGGCGAGAAGTTCTGCAGGAATCCGCCGATATAATCGTCCGAATTGTCGGCTCCGTCGACGGAGGTCACGTCATTGAGTCCGGAGCTGCCGCCAAAGGAGACGGCGGTGATACGCGCTTTGGTGGGGTCGGACGGCTCGACCGGCTCGGTCCCGGGGACCAGGTAGGCTATATTGGCAAAGCTGCGGTTCGCCAGAGGGATGGTTTCCAGATCCCTGGCGCTGACGGCGCCGCCATGTACGGCGCTGGTGGTGTCGATGGGTTGTGTAACGATGGACGATGCCTGCGCCTGCACATTCACTGT